>OLGD01002288.1_pt1 | contig 22708 bp, 19 predicted proteins | sample 1605311 | NCBI WGS metagenome assembly OLGD01 (sample SAMEA3888917, study PRJEB22519) | human gut metagenome | biome: human gut; feature: human-associated habitat; material: faeces | place: Denmark | collected 2010
AACAACAGTTGTTGGCTGCCTTGGAACAGATGGAATCGGTCGTGATATGTGTGCATTGGTTGCAAAGACAAAAGGCTTGAATGAGCAGGGGATGTCTGCATATTGCTATACAGGTAGTTATCAGATTCCGGTCCGCACACTGACGGACAGTATTGTAAAAGACATTATGATGATTCAGGAAATTGTTGGAACAGGAGAAATCGCAATTTCTGATCATCGTTCTTCACAGCCGACTTTTGAAGAATTTGCACGTGTCGTTGCTGATACAAGACTTGGTGGCGTTCTTTCCGGGAAAGCTGGTATTGTAAATGTTCATCTTGGCGACAGTCCGAGATGCTTAGATCTTATTGAACGGGTGGTAGATGAGACAGAGATACCGGCTTCTCAAATACTTCCAACACATATCAACCGGAATGAGATGCTTTTCTGTAAATCAATTGAGTATGCACTGAAGGGTGGAGCAGTAGATTTTACCGGAAATGAAGATATTGACTATTGGGAAACTATCTGTGATGAAGTACGTGTATGCAATGGTATCAAACGTATGTTAGATGCAGGAGTAAATCCTGATCGTATGACAATTTCCTCCGATGGACAGGGAAGCCTTCCGATGTACAGTAGTGATGGTGAATTCCTTGGAATGGGCGTTGGACAGTCCAGCTGCCTTCTGAAAGAAGTAAAGGAATGTGTATTCAAAACAAAAATTCCATTAGAAATAGCTATTTCTACGATTACATCTAATCCGGCAGAGATTCTTCGCCTCAAAGGAAAAGGTAAGATTGAAGAAGGCTATGATGCGGATCTTTGTATTCTTGATCAGGAACTTCAGCTTGTTGAAGTGATTGCAAAAGGCAACACAGTTTATAAAAAATAAAGGTAACTGTTCAGAGCCAACCTCCAAAATGCTACGCATTTTGGAGGTGTGGCGTATCCGCCAAATAAAATTTCAAAAACGGTCTAAAAAATGCAAGCATTTTATACCTTTTTTTGAAATTTTGCTTGGCTCTGAACAGTTACAAATAAAGTATCTTGATGTCAGAAGCATCAGTCATTCAGTTGGCTGGTGCTTTTTTCAACATTAAATTTATTTTTCAGAGCACTTTATGATATAATGGACTCGTAGTCTTTTACAGACATAAGAACGGATATAAGGAGAATGTACTATTGATCAATCAGACAGCAAAGAAAATTTTGAAAGCATTATCTTTTGATGGAGTAGAAGTGGAAGCATTTCGTCATATGGCGGATTTAAAACGACTGGATCCAATGAAGATTTTTTATAAGAAAGTAGACGAGAAAATATATAACGGAAGTCATGCAGTTCCGATTCGAATATTTTTTCCAAGCGAGAAAAGCTTTCGAGAAATTGAAGAAAAGAAGCATGATATTCAGGATAAAAAATTGCTTTTGTTCATACATGGCGGTGGATGGGTTACAGAAAGTATTGATAATTATGAAAGAATTTGCGCTCGGCTTGCGAATGCAACCGGACAATATGTAGTTGCAGTTGAATACAGACTGGCACCGGAAGATAAATTCCCGGCAGGTCTGGAAGATTGTTATGCTGTTGCAAAAGCGGTATATTCTGGAGATTTTATGTTAAATATAAGACCAGAAAACATTACTTTGATCGGAGACAGTGCCGGTGGAAATCTCTGTGCAGCATTATCTTTGATGGCAAGAGACCGCGGAGAATTCATGCCAAACAGACAGATTCTGATCTATCCGGCTACCTATAATGATTATACAGAAAATTCACCGTTTGTATCTGTTAAGGAAAATGGATCCGATTATCTTTTGACGGCCGGAAAAATGCAGGATTATATTGATCTTTATGCGAGAAATGAGGAGGATAAGAAGAATCCTTATTTTGCACCATATATAGCTGAAGATTTAACGAATCAGCCGGATACATTGATCCTTACATGTGAATTTGATCCACTTCGAGATGAAGGGGAAGCGTATGGGGAACGCTTGAAAGAGGCTGGAAATCATGTGGAGATACATCGGATTAAAGATGCATTACATGGATACTTCGCGTTGGGGATCAAGCAGCTTCATGTACAGGAAAGTTTCACCTATATTAATGAATTTTTGAAAGGGGAAACACAGTGAGTAAGAAAAACGCACGCTGGAGGAAATTAGACAACGCAGCGAAATTATATTCTGCTGCCAGTAACAAAAAAGATACAAGAGTATTTCGATTTTACTGTGAATTAAAAGAAGAAGTAAATCCTAAAGCTTTACAGGAAGCACTGAATCAGACGATAGAAACATTTCCTACGTTTTTAATGGTACTTCGTAAGGGATTATTTTGGCATTATCTTGAACCGTGTAATCTACGGCCGATTGTGAAAGAAGAATATAAAGAGCCATGCAGCAGACTCTATATAAGAGATAAGAAGACCCTGCTATTTGAAGTAACTTATTATAAAAAACGAATCAATTTTGAAGTGTTTCATGTGTTGACAGACGGTACAGGGGCAACAGAATTCTTAAAAGAACTGGTAAAGAATTATTTATACCTTGTGCATAAAGAAGAAGGATTAGAACAGATTACATTACTGCCGGAAGATATGACTGTACAAGATCAGGAAGATGACAGTTTCCTAAAATATTATTCAAAAAATCAAAAACGACCGAAAAAAAGAAAACTAAATGCTTTTCAGATACGAAGGAAAAAGAAAGATGGAAATCATCTGCATGTCCATGAATCTGTTGTCTCAGTACAGGCAGTATTAAAGCGAAGCAGAGAACTCGGAGTATCCATGACGATCTTTTTGACAGCATTATTTATGATGGCAATAAACGAAGAAATGTCTAAGATGCAGAAGAAAAAGCCGGTTGTGTTAATGGTTCCGGTTAACCTAAGAAAGTTTTTCCCGTCTTCATCGATGTTGAATTTTTTTAACTGGATCGAACCGGGATATAATTTTACAACACAGGATCAAAGCTTTGAAGCAGTTCTAAAATATACGAAAGAATTTTTTGAGACAGAATTAACGAAAGAAAAAATGTCAGCACATATCAGCGAGTTACTAGCACTGGAATTACATCCGATTTTGAGACTTGCGCCATTGGAACTTAAAAACCTTTGTATTCAGGCAGGCGCAAAATATTCGGAGAAGAATACAACAGCAATCTTTTCTAATATGAGCGCAGTTAAAATGCCTGCAAGTTATGTACCTTATATTGAACGATTTGGCGTATATACAAATACCCCGAAGCTTGAATTATGTTTGTGTTCCTTCCAGGATAAATTATCATTTGCATTTACATCCAGATACGACACAGTGAACATTGAACGCAACTTTTATCGCTTGTTAAAAGAACAGGGAATCACAACTGAAAAAGTAAAGCCTGAATTTCCAAAGACAGGTAAGCCAAGCGAACAGGAAATGAAAGTCTATAAGATCTATAGCTTTCTGTGTATTGCGATTGTTGCGGCAATGCTTGTTACGGATTTGAATTTCCACCCAAGAATTCGATGGACTTTATTTACAGCAGGAGGCGTTGTGACGATGTGGATTGCCTCGTCAATCGGATTTTTCAAACGTCATAATCTGCTGAAAAATGCGATGTGGCAGCTTATTATCGGTACAATCATCTGTTTCATATGGGATGCACTGACCGGATGGCACAGCTGGTCTGTAGATCTTGTGTTGCCGATCATGAGTGTATCTACACTTGCAGCAATGTTTGTAACCGCTAAAGTGCAGAAAAGTCCGGTACGAGAGTATCTTATTTATGAAATTATGGCCGCTGGATATGGATTAATCCTTCCAGTAATCTTGCTTTTGTGCGGGGTGGTGAAAAATCCAACAGTGAGTATGTTTGGATCATTGACGTGTTTCTTATTCCTTGTAGCAGTGATTTTGTTCAAGGGAAGAGAATTTAAAGAAGAGATGCAGAAAAATCTGCATGTATAAAATAAGCAGAAGAGAAGAGCGTAAAAGTTAAAAGAGAAATAAATTGCTAAAGTAAAAAGCACAAGATGGACATCAATTATCCCTTGTGCTTTTTACATCTAGAACCTATAAATCAGATTCACCATTATACTGAAAATGTAGAATATATCTTTACAAGTTCAATCATCATATCAACTACTTTATCCATACTCTGAACAGAAATGTGTTCATAAGGGCCATGATATCCATGACCTCCTGTACCAATATCCGGGCATGGAAGACCACGAAAACTCAGCTGGCATCCGTCAGTACCGCCTCGGATCGGTGAGACAATTGGAGTGAGTCCGGTTCTTTCACAGGCAAGCTTTGCATTATCGATCAGGTGCATATGTTCTTCAATAATATTTTTCATATTAAAGTACTGATCTTTTATATGCAGTTCTACTGTATTTTCTCCCCATTTTTTATTCAACTCATTAGTGATATCAGCGAGTTTGTCTTTTCTGCGTTGAAAATTGTCTGTGTCATGGTCTCGGACGATATAATTTAGAGTAGCATGTCCACAATCTCCACTCATATGTATCAAATGATAGAAACCTTCATATCCTTCTGTATCGCGTGGAATCTCGTTTGAAGGTAGAAGATTGTTGATTTCCATAGCAAGAAGGCATGCATTGACCATTGTATCTTTGGCAGAGCCCGGATGCACACTTACCCCATGAATATCAAAAGAAGCACTGCATGCATTAAAGTTTTCATACTCCAGTTCTCCCTCTGTAGAACCGTCCAATGTATAGGCAAAATCTGCGCCAAACAACTCCACATCAAAATGAGAAGCACCGGTACCAATTTCTTCATCAGGAGTAAAGGCGATACAAATCGGACCATGAGGAATGGATTCCGCCTGCAGATGTTCAACCATAGTAAGGATTTCTGCAATTCCGGCTTTGTCATCAGCTCCTAAGATCGTATTTCCATCTGTGGTAATAAGTGTATGTCCTTTTAATGATTCCAAATGCGGGAACATTTCCGGGCTTAAAATTAACCCACTATTGCCAAGAGCAAGTTCTTTACCATCATAATGTTCTGTGATAATCGGACGAATCGGCTGCTTACAGTAATCGGCTACAGTGTCCATATGTGCGATAAAGCCAATAGCAGGTGCATTCTCATATCCTTTTGTTGCGGGAAGTTTCCCGTAGAGGAAACAATTATCAGTCAGCTGAATATTTGAAACCACAAGTTCTTCCATTTCTTTCTTTAAAAGATTAGCCAGATCAAACTGGCATGCAGAAGAAGGTGTTGAATCGCTGGATTCATCAGAAGGTGTTTTTATAACTGCATATTTTAGTAAACGTTCATAGGCTTTCATATAAAATCTCCTTAAAATGTAATTTGTTGGGTATATCGTATCATATTTGGCAGGAAGTGTATATTTAAAATCTGAAAAAGTACGTTTTTATTCGTATAGGAAGAATGGTATTCTTAACAGTGATGTGGTATACTGGACAATAGATTGACGTTGTTTTTTCACAAGTAGATGGAGAAAACAAATATGATAATGGGAGAGTAAAAATGATTATCAGAAAAGCAGAAGAAAAAGATATTCCAAGAATTTTAGAGCTATTAAAACAGGTATTACAAATTCATGCAGACATAAGACCTGATATTTTTATTCCGGGTACGACAAAATATACTATAGATGAATTGGCAGAGCTTCTGAAAAATAAAGAAAAGCCGATATATGTTGCAGTAGATGAGAATGATGTTTGCAGGGGGTATGCATTTTGTCAATTACAGGAGCAGCCCTTTTCAAATAATATGGTGCAGTTTAAGTCTCTTTTTATTGATGATCTATGTGTCGATCAAGAGGCTCGAGGCCAGCATATTGGCGAAAGTCTGTTTGAATATGTAAAAAGTGAAGCGAAACAGCTGGGATGTTATGAAGTAACATTAAATGTATGGGCAGGAAATATTTCCGCAGAGAAATTTTATGAAAAAATGGGAATGCGAACAAAAGAAAGACAAATGGAGTACATATTATAAGATCGTTTTCACTTCGGGGATTACAATCAATAAAGCCGGTGGAGGATTTTGAATCCCGCATCGGCTTTGTTGAATTTATAAATAACTCGAAAGCTTATGCAACTGTAAAGGTACTGAACCGTTAAAACTTTATTTGCTATGGTTCATCAGTGCTTTAATGTCTTCTTCCGGTGTGGTAATAGGTGCAATGCCATAATTCTCCACTAGAAAATTCAGAATATTAGGAGACAAAAACGCCGGAAGAGAAGGACCAAGACGAATGTTTTTGATACCTAAATGCAGAAGCGTTAACAAGATGCAGACAGCCTTCTGTTCGTACCAGGAGAGAACAAAGGAGAGTGGAAGTTCATTTACGGAACATCCAAATGCATCTGCAAGTGCCACAGCAACCTGAATCGCACCATAAGCATCATTGCACTGCCCCATATCCATCAGCCGTGGCAGACCACCGATTTCTCCCAGCTCAAGATCATTAAAACGAAATTTTCCACATGCCAGGGTGAGGACAATACTGTCAGAAGGTGTCTGTTTTACGAATTCTGTGTAATAGTTTCGGCCCGGTTTGGCACCATCACAGCCGGCAACCAGGAAGAAATGACGGATTGCTCCTGATTTTACAGCTTCTACTATAGTACCTGCATGAGACAGGATAGCCGCATGACCAAAACCGGTTGTCACTTTTGTACCGCCATTGATGCCTGTGAGTATCTGATCTTCCTTGTAACCACCCAGTTCCAGTGCCTTTTCAATAACCGGCGTAAAATCTTTCTTTTCATCGATATGAACAGCACCTGGGAAAGCAACCATTTCTGTTGTAAATACTCTGTCAGCATAGCTGCTTTTTGGCGGCATCAGACAGTTGGTAGTGTAGAGAATCGGAGCAGGAAGATGATCAAACTCTTTCTGCTGATTCTGCCATGCGGTTCCAAAATTCCCTTTTAAGTGAGAGAATTTTTTTAAGAACGGATATGCATGGGCAGGGAGCATTTCACCATGAGTATAGATGTTGATTCCTTTTCCCTCTGTTTGTTCAAGTAAAAGCTGCAGGTCTCTCAGATCATGTCCGGTCACGACAATAAAAGGCCCCTTTTCTATTGTAAGTGTCACATTGGTTGGTTCTGGTATTCCATAGGTTTCTGTATTTGCCTTGTCAAGAAGTGCCATACACTTCAGATTGATTTCTCCTACTTTGAGCACTGTGGGAAGCAGAGTTTCCACACTCTCCCCATAACCAATCATAAACAGTGCTTCGCAGAAGAATCGATTCACCTCGGCATCTTCATAATTCAGAACATTTGCATGATAAGCATAGGCTGCCATCCCACGAATTCCGAAAAGAATAAGAGACTTCAGAGAACGGATATCTTCGTTGGTATCCCACAGCTGCTGCATATCGTATTCATCTGTTTTACCGCATGGTGACTGACATTTACTGCAGTCAGGAACCAGTCTTTCTTTTTCAGCTCTGACTTTTTGTATCATGTTTTCAATTGATGCATTGTCAAAATTCACATTTGTAACTGTAGTAAACAGTCCTTCAATTATGATTTGTCCGGTTCTTTTAGAAATAGTTGCTGCACCGTCAACAGCTCTTGCAAGGCTGATCAACGCACCTGTCAGTTCATCCTGTAATCTGGCTGTATCTGCCTTTTTCCCACAGGCACCGGCATTTCCTGTGCAGCCGGTACATCCGACTGTCTGTTCACACTGAAAACAAAACATTTTCTTATCCATTATTGCATTCTCCTTTTTTATTCTATAGTTTTCCCATCAATACCTATTGTTATAACCTGCCATGGTAAGAATTTTCCACTATTCTGAAGAGCCTTTTTTGCTGCCATCTCAAGACCACCACAGCATGGAACTTCCATCCTTACGATCGTTACGCTTTGGATGTTGTTATTTTGAATGATTGCAGTTAATTTCTCACTATAATCCACCTGATCTAATTTAGGACAGCCGATTAATGTTACCTTATTCTGAATAAAATCCTTATGAAAACTTGCATAAGCGTAAGCAGTGCAATCGGCTGCAATTAAAAGCTTTGCACCGTCAAAATATGGTGCACTGACTGGGGCAAGTTTAATCTGGACTGGCCAGTTCTGAAGTTTTGATACAGAATCTACGGTTGAAGATGGTTTTACAGACTCAGGTGTTTCTGTCCGCCGAATCTGCATGATTTTAGATCCCGGACAGCCGGAGTGAGAGGATATTGCCTGATTTTGAGCAACTATTTTTTTCTGTGCTTCTTTTACGGCTTCTTCGTCATATGCAGGAGCTTCCCTTTCTTCAAAAGAAATGGCACCTGTAGGACATTCCGGGAGACAATCACCAAGTCCGTCACAGAAATGTTCTCTCACCAATTCTGCTTTTCCGTTAATGATGTCAATGGCACCTTCATGACAGGCATTCGCACAGGCACCGCATCCATTACATTTTTCTTTATCGATTCGAATAATCTTTCTTATCATTTTTACCCTCCATTTATAACATTTCACTTTTGTTTCTGCTAGAATCATAGTATAATAAATACAACTTGTATGTTTGATTTCCAACAGGAGGAACGATTTTGAAAAAATATTTGCCTATTCTAAGAAACAGTCCATTCTTCAAAGGCCTTACAGATAACGAGATATTATCCATATTGCATTGTGTAAATGCAACAATAACTTCCAAAGAACGAAATTCTTATATTTTCAGAGTGGGAGATTCTACCGAGGTAATGGGACTTGTGCTGTCAGGCTGTGTTCTTGTGATTCAGGAAGATCTCTGGGGACATCGAAATATTCTGTCAAAATGCCATACCGGTGATTTCTTTGGTGAGCCATATGCAGCAAGCCCGGGAGCTGTTTTAAATATCAGTGTGATAGCAGATGAGGATTGTGAAATTATTTTCCTGAATGTCCAGAGACTTCTTGTTTCCTGTCCGACGGCATGCGAGCATCATCAGAAACTGATCCGTAACCTTGTCAGTGTCCTGGCGAATAAGATACTGATCCTGAACGATAAGATCACCCATGTCGGGAATCGAACGACCAGAGATAAACTATTGTCGTATCTGTCAGCAGAATCTATCAGACATTCGTCGTTATCTTTTGATATTCCTTTTGACCGGCAGCAGCTGGCAGATTATCTTTGTATAGATCGTGCGGCAATGTCTACAGAGATATCAAAGTTACAAAAAGAAGGCTATCTAAAAACAAATAGAAAACACTTTGAGTTGACCGTTTCTAATGACACAGATTCAAGAATAAAAATGTGACATATGTCACGGAAAATAGAGAATCAATTCAAAAGCTATTCTATAGTGCAATAGGAGGAAGCATTAAGATGATAAATAAATTACATTTGGCAATGATTGAATTATACAGAGGAGATGCAAAGAGGATTCAACATTTTTGTAAAGTGCATAGTTATGCAAAATTGATCGCAGAAACAGAAAATGTAGATAAGGAATGCTTGTTTATCATTGAAGCAGCAGCTTTGACACATGATATTGGAATTCATTTCTGCGAAGAAAAATATGGAAACTGCAATGGAAAATTACAAGAAAAAGAAGGTCCTGCAATTGCAGAAAAGATGCTCAAAGAATTAGGCTTTGATCAGGATGTATCTGATCGTGTCCAGTATTTGATTGCACATCACCATACATATAATAAGATTGATGAAATTGATTATCAGATATTGGTAGAGGCTGATTTCCTGGTTAATATTATGGAGGATGGTTTATCGAAAGAAGCTGCATTAAAAGCTTATGAAAGTATTTTCAAAACAACATGCGGGAAAATGATTTGCAGGGAGATGTTTGATTTTTGCAGTTGATTATCTGGCAGATAGCTGTTTGACTGCACAGGGGAAGTACGAGGTGTTGGTATGAATAGTTCTATTATTGTCACAATGAAAGTTAATTTAGTCAAAATAAATAAAAATGACTAAAATAAATTGATAAAAGTGTAATTGGATGGTAAAATACTATTTAGATACGCTGGTAACTTAGTTGCCGAGTAATTCACAAAAGTATTGAAAATCAGAATGAGGTATATGAATGAGGTATTTTGATTTTGAAAAAGAATACAATAAATTACTTACTCCTGAAATCGTTGCATATTTGACTCAAATTCACGAGTTTAAAGGATTCCATTCCGATGTGGAATCGCAGAAAGAAATTTTAGCGGAATTAGTTGAAATTGCTAAAATCCAAAGTACAGAGGCATCAAACAGGATTGAAGGAATTATTACAACGGATGACCGTTTGAAGATGATTGTCAAAGAGAAAACAATGCCAAAGACCAGAAGTGAAAAAGAAATTGCTGGTTATAGAGATGTCCTTGCAACGATACATGAGAGTTATGAATATATTCCAATCAGATCAAATATGATTCTTCAGTTGCATAGAGATTTGTACAAATTCAGTGGTAGTAATGTAGGGGGTAATTTCAAGGCAGCTGATAATGTGATAGCAGAAGAACTGCCCGATGGGACAAGAAGAGTACGGTTTGAGCCGGTTCCATCCTGGGAAACACCAGAAGCAGTTAATAATTTGTGTGATGCTTTCAATGCAGCAATGAATAAACACACGATGGATCCGTTGATTTTAATTCCTATGTTTGTACTGAATTTCTTATGCATCCATCCATTTTCTGACGGAAATGGTCGCATGAGTAGATTGCTTACATTGTTAGCACTTTATCGATGTGGGTATAACGTTGGACAGTATATAAGTATTGAAAAATTGATATCAGATACAAAAGAAAGCTATTACGAAGCTCTCCAAGAGAGTTCTTACAATTGGCACGAAGAGGAAAATGATTACGAGCCATTTGTGAAATATGTGCTGGGAATCATTGTTGCTGCATACAGAGATTTTACAGATCGAGCAGCACTTCTGACCAATAAAGCAATGTCAAAACCTGACCGTATCAGGAAGATAATGAAAGGTACATTAGGTAAGATTACCAAGGCAGAAATAATGGAACAGTGTCCAGGTATCAGCCAGACAACTGTGCAGCGAACACTGAATGAACTGCTTAAGAATAACGAGATAATTAAAATTGGTGGTGGAAGATACACTTCATACGTATGGAACAGGGAGAACGATTAATATGATTACAGGCGAATTAAAAAGTAAAATTGACGGACTATGGGAAATCTTCTGGACTGGTGGATTGACCAATCCATTAGACGTAATAGAGCAGATGACATATCTGATGTTTATACGTGATTTAGATGATGCGGACAATCTTCATGCAAAGGAAGCTGCAATGTTAGGACTTCCACATAAAAGTGTCTTTGCTGATGAAGTTCAGATAGGAGAACGTACAATTGCGGGAAATCAGTTAAAATGGAGTGTATTCCATGATTTTCCTGCTGCTAAAATGTACAGCACAATGCAGGAATGGGTATTTCCTTTTATTAAAAACCTTCATGGTGATAAGGATAGTGCTTACTCAAAATACATGGGAGATGCAATCTTTAAGATCCCAACACCGTTGATGTTGGATAAGATTGTTACAGCTATGGATTCTATTTATGAGCAAATGGCGCAGTTGAAATCCGCTGATACAAGAGGAGATGTGTATGAGTATCTTCTTTCCAAGCTGGCAACAGCAGGAGTGAATGGACAGTTCCGTACACCGAGACACATTATTCGTATGATGGTCGAAATGATGGATCCAAAAGTAGATGAAATCATCTGCGATCCAGCTTGTGGTACGTCTGGATTCCTTGTATCTGCAAGTGAGTACTTAAAAGAGACAAAAAAAGAAGAAGTATTCTTCAATAAACAAAACAAGAATCACTATATGAATCACATGTTCCATGGCTTTGATATGGATAGAACGATGCTTCGAATTGGTGCCATGAACATGATGACCCATGGTGTAGACAATCCATACATAGAGTATCGAGATAGTTTGTCTGATCAAAATCCAGAAAAGGAAAAATATAGTCTGATTCTCGCTAATCCTCCTTTTAAGGGCAGCTTGGACTACGATACAGTAAGTGCGGATCTTTTAAAAGTTTGTAAGACCAAGAAGACAGAGTTATTGTTCCTTGCATTATTTGTTCGCATGCTTAAAGTAGGTGGACGTTGTGCTTGTATTGTACCGGATGGAGTATTATTTGGATCATCCAAAGCACATAAGGACATTCGTAAGGCGATTGTAGAAGAAAACAGATTAGAAGCGGTTATTTCCATGCCTTCTGGTGTGTTTAAACCATATGCAGGAGTTTCAACAGCGATTTTAATCTTTACAAAAACAGGTCATGGTGGAACAGACAATGTATGGTTTTATGACATGAAAGCGGATGGCTTCAGTTTGGATGACAAGCGCAGTGAAACAAAGGAAAACGATATTCCTGATATTATAGAGCGCTTTAAAAATCTTGATAAAGAAGTTGATAGGAAACGAACAGAACAGAGCTTCTTTGTCACAAAACAGGAAATTGCGGATAATGGTTACGACCTTAGTATCAACAAATATAAGGAAGTAGAATACGTACCGATTGAGTATCCATCAAGTCAGGAAATTATGACAGATCTTCGGGAATTGGAAATGAAGATTAGCGAGGAGATGGATGCGTTGGAACAATTATTAGGATTATAAATTCGGATTTGTAGGGATGATGGAAATGAAGTATACGAAACTAAAATGTATAAATCAATATAAAAATAAAAGTATCAATCCGGCAAAAACACCAGATACAGTTTTTGAAATGTATAGTGTTCCTATTTATGAAACTGGACATCCTGAGTATTTGCGTGGAAATGAAATTGCATCTAATAAGGTGATAGTAGAAAAAAATGACATTTTACTTTGTAAGATTAATCCGAGAATTAATAGAGTTTGGGTGGTGGCTGATGAATCAGATAAACAAAACATTGCTTCATCTGAATGGATTGTAATAAGGAATAGCGAATATAATGCAGAATTTTTAGCTTGGTATTTTAGAAGTTTTAGGTTTCAGAAATTAATGACGAGTGAAGTGACAGGTATAGGAGGATCGTTAACAAGAGCACAACCTAAATGTGTGGCAGAGTATCCAGTTCCAGTTTTAGATAGAAAAAAACAGAATGAAATTGTTGAGATTCTTAATAAATGTAAGTTTATAATAGATTCTCGAAAAAGGGAGTTAGTTGAACTCGATAATCTTATCAAAGCCCGATTTGTCGAGATGTTTGGTGATCCAGTTTATAATACGAATGATCTTCCGATTAGAAATCTTAATGAGTTAGGTAGTTGGGCAAGTGGTGGTACGCCTTCTAGAACAGTACCAGAGTATTTTAAAGGCAATATAGATTGGTATTCAGCAGGCGAATTAAATACACTTTTTCTCGAAGGTTCTGTTGAAAAAATAACTGAAGAAGCAATCGAAAAGAGTGCTACAAAATTATTTAAAGCAGGAAGTTTACTAATTGGGATGTATGATACAGCAGCATTCAAGATGGGAATTTTGAAGGAGGATTCAGCGTCGAATCAAGCGTGCGCATGTATAACCCCAAACGATGAGGTAAATATTATTTGGTTATATTATGAATTGCAGATGATGAAAGAACATTTTTTATCGCAAAGGAGAGGTGTCCGTCAGAAGAATCTTAATTTGGGTATGATTAAAGCATTTAAAATTCCAATTACAAAGAGAGAGCAGCAAGATGAGTTTTCTGACTTCGTTAAACAAGTCGATAAATCAAAAGTTGCAATCCAAGCTGCTTTAGATAAATCGCAATTGCTTTTTGATAGTTTGATGCAAAAATATTTTGGATAATGAGGGGAGTGTGTGTTAGTGGCAATAATGACAGTTTATCATGGTGGGTATACTCCCGTTAAAAGTCCAGAAATTAGAATCGGAAGAAACACAAAGGACTTTGGTAAAGGATTTTATTGTACCATCATAAAAGAGCAGGCGCAGAGATGGGCAAAACGTTATGATACAAAGATTGTATCTATTTATGATGTGCGTTTGAATTCCAAGCTACGGATAAAAGAATTTCGAGAAATGACGGATGAGTGGTTAGATTTCATCATTGATTGTAGAAGTGGAAAAACACATTCATACGATATTGTAATCGGAGCAATGGCAGATGATCAAATCTACAATTACATATCAGATTATATGGATGGAAGTATAACAAGAGATCAGTTCTGGATTATGGCAAAATTTAAATATCCGACGCATCAAATAAATTTCTGTACGAAAGAAGCTTTAGAATGTTTGGACTATAGAGGCTTTGAGGAGGTTTTTTCATGAAAAATATAGGAAGAGAATCTACAAAAGATAATGATCTGTTCTTTACATGCTCCTTAATTGATTATATAGCTAGAATGACGAAAAATAGACGAAAAGATGTAGTCAATGCATTGAACAAAAAAAATATATCAAAGATTTACGAGTTAGCAGATGTTTATCATAGTGATAATATAGATCGTGTAAGTGAAGATTTTATTAAAAAAGCAGAAATCGTTACAGGAACATTTGATAATGTAAAAGAATGTCATTACTCGATACCATCACATTGGGATATTGGGAAAGTATATAAGAGATTGATAAAAGCTGTAGCAGAATATGAAAAAATTGATGTAATAGATGCATTGATAGAAGTTTATAACTCTTTCCTTAGTGATAAGATTGATGATTATAATAGTAGTATGTATTATGAAAATCCATCATATTTGTTGGAGTGTTACTTAGAAAAAAAGGTGATTTAAAAAAATGGGTGCAGGATGTTGGTATCGATAAGAGAGGTATCAGCATGGAAGAGAAAATTGTAATGATTGTTAACAAGATGGCAGATTATTTGAGTATTTCACAGATGAAGAAATTACAGGAAGTTTTGCTTCAGACATTTTCGGAAAACACGATACAAAAAGAAGAAATATCAAATAATGAATATTTGCGGCTATTCTTAGATGCAAAACGTATTGAAGGATGTTCAGAAAGAACGATTCAATATTATAATGTAACAGTAGTTAGAATGCTTCAAAAAATTGAAACTCCTGTGAGAAAAATATCAACGGAGGAAATCAGAAAATATCTTGTTGATTATCAAAAAATCAATGATTGTAGTAAGGTGACAGTGGATAATGTGAGACGAAATATTTCTAGTTTCTTTTCGTGGCTCGAAGAAGAGGATTATATTCTAAAAAGCCCAATGAAGCGAATTCACAAAATTAAAACAAAACAACCGGTAAAAGAAATTATATCAGATGAGGCTATTGAATTGCTCAGAGATCATTGTCAATGTCCTCGAGATCTAGCTATGATTGATTTGCTTTATTCTACAGGTATACGAGTTGGTGAATTGGTAAATTTGAATATATCTGATGTTGATTTTGAAGCTAGGGAATGCGTTGTATTTGGAAAAGGTGATAAAGAACGCAAGGTATATTTTGATGCTAAGGCAAAACTTCACTTGTTAAATTACTTACGTAAGAGAGAAGATGATAATCCAGCACTTTTTGTCACATTAGATGCACCACATGAGCGATTGAAAATTAGCGGAGTGGAAATTCGTATCCGTACACTTGGAAGAAAGCTAAACATGGAAAAAATACACCCTCATAAGTTTCGAAGAACAATGGCAACAAGAGCAATTGATAAAGGTATGCCAATCGAACAGGTACAAAAGCTTTTGGGTCACTCTCAGATTGATACAACCATGCAGTATGCGATTGTCAATCAAACAAATGTAAAAACATCTCATCAAAAATTCATCGCCTAAAATCCAATTCGGATTTGTAGGGATGATATAGATGACAAAATATAAACTTGGAGAAATCTGTGAAATTGTATCTGGAAGTACTCCAAAGACTGGTATAGCAGAATACTGGGGTGGAGAATTGAAATGGATAACACCAGCAGAGATTAGTGAAGATTCATATATAATTACAGACAGCGTTCGCAAGTTAACTGAGTTGGGAATAAAGAAAACAGGACTTACTCCTTTACCGAAAGGAACCGTTATTCTTTCTTCGCGAGCACCTATAGGAAAGGTCGCAATCGCTGGATGTGAGATGTATTGTAATCAAGGATTTAAGAACCTGATTTGTACGAAAAAAATAAATAACCGATATTTGTATTGGTTCCTAAAAGGAAATACTGCATATCTTAATTCTTTGGGACGTGGAGCTACTTTTAAAGAAATATCGAAGCAGATTGTTTCTGGTATAGAAATAAATGTTCCTGATATGAATCAGCAAATGCAAGCTGTGGAAAATCTTGAAAAAGTTTGGAGAATCATACAGCTTCGAAAACAAGAACTACAGAAGGGCGACGAACTTATCAAAGCCCGATTTGTCGAGATGTTTGGCGATCCTGTTGTTAATGAAAAAGGATGGATGACAAAGCCTTTATTAGATATGGGGCAGTGTAAAAATGGAATGAATTTCCACTATGATGACAAGGGCATTGAAATTAATTGTTTAGGGGTTGGTGATTTTAAAAATCTTTCTGTTATTGACAATACAGAAGAACTTCCAACAGTTTCATTAAATGAAATGCCTTCAGAAGAATATCTGTTAAAAGACGATGATATAGTTTTTGTACGTTCCAATGGTAACAAGGCTTTGGTTGGCCGTAGTCTAGCTGTGTATCCAGGTGATGTTCCAACAACCTTTAGTGGATTTTGTATTAGATATAGAAAATATGACAATGAGATTATAGTTCCGTATTTGTTAAGAGTGCTAAAGACAGATTCAATGAGAGTGAAGATGGCTGGCAGAGGAGCAAATATTCAGAATTTGAATCAACAAATACTGGGAACACTTGTTATACCAGTTCCACCAATAGAACTCCAAGAACAATTTGCCAATTTTGTCAAACAAGTCGACAAATCAAAAGTTACCAAACAAATAGACAGTCATATTTCATAATTATAAAATTGTATTCGATACAAGAAGGAGGTTCGTATGCAAACCAACTTTGATTATTTAAAAAATGAAGAAAAATTCTCAGCATTTTCTGATGTCGCAATCTCAGCAGAAAAAATCGTTTTAATAGACCCTGAGGCTTGTGTTATCAACTGCCGTAGGGCAATGGAATTTGCTGTGAAATGGATGTATTCCGTTGAAAATCAGCTTGATATGCCGTATCAGGATAATCTTCAGAGTCTTATGAATGCGGAAGATTTCAGAGACATTGTCGGATACGATATTTGGAAACGAATGGATTACATTCGAAGATGCGGAAATAATGTTGCACACAATAATAAGAAATTCGGCAGAGCAGAGGCCATGCTTTGTCTGGAAAACCTGTCTATTTTTCTTGATTTCCTTGCGTGTTGTTACTCGGTATCTTATGAAGAACATATTTTTAACAGACAATTAATTGAAGACAGAATCAGTAAAGCAAAACAGTCTAAGAAAGAGGCCGCAGATACGAAAGAGAGCTTACTGAAGAAAATCAGTGAGCTTGAGAAAAAGGATTTAGATTTACAGTCGCTGATTAAAGAAAATATGGCTTTGAAAGAGGAACTTTCTGCCCGAAGAGAAGAACAGCAAGATTCCTATGTTCCAAAACCACTTGATTTGTCTGAGTATAAAACAAGAAAACTATATATCGATTCCATGCTTGAGGATGCCGGATGGATAGAGGGGAAAGACTGGATCAATGAATATGAGATTCCAGGAATGCCAAACAAGTCTGAGGTAGGTTTTGCAGATTATGTTTTAATAGGAGATGATGGAAAAATCCTTGCTGTCATTGAGGCAAAACGTACTTGTGTAGATGTTTCCAAAGGTCGTCAACAGGCAAAGCTTTATGCGGATCTGATTGAACAAAGACAGAAAAGAAGACCTGTGGTATTTTTGACGAATGGTTTTGAGACCAGAATCATTGACAATCAATATCCAGAAAGAAAGATTTCGGTTATATATTCTAAACGAGATCTTGAGAAGCTATTTAATCTGCAAACAATGAGATCGAGTTTGAAGTATATTTCTGTTGATAAGAATATTGCTGGAAGATATTATCAGGAAGGTGCGATCAAGGCAGTATGTGACAGTTTTGGAACGAAAAACCGTAGAAAAGCACTTCTAGTTATGGCTACAGGATCCGGTAAAACAAGAACGGTTATTGCTCTTTGCAAGGTATTATTAGAACAGGGGTGGATTAAAAATATTCTTTTCCTGGCTGATCGTAATTCTCTTGTAACTCAGGCAAAACGAAATTTTGTAAATTTGTTACCAGATTTATCAGTAATCAATTTGTGTGAGGAGAAGGACAACTATACAGCACATGGAGTATTTTCAACTTACCAGACCATGATGAACTGCATTGATTCTATTCATGATGAAAATGGAAAATTGTTTACCTGTGGGCATTTTGATCTTGTAATCTGTGATGAAGCTCATAGATCTATTTACAATAAATATCGGGACATTTTCAGCTATTTTGATGCTCCTCTGGTAGGCCTGACAGCAACACCAAAGGATGAAATTGATAAAAATACATATGAGATTTTTGAATTGGAAAATGGTGTTCCAACATATGGTTACGAGCTTGCACAGGCTGTAAAGGATGGATATCTGGTGGATTTTGTGTCTGTGGAAACTACTCTGAAGTTTATTGATCAGGGTATTGTATATGATGAATTGTCCGAGGAAGAAAAGGAGGAATATGAAAGTAAATTCATAGATGAAAATGGGGAGTTACCGGAAAGTATCAATTCTTCTGCATTAAACGATTGGGTATTCAATGAGGATACAATCAAAGAAGTTCTGCATATCTTTATGACTAATGGTATTAAAGTGGATTATGGAAATAAGATTGGTAAGAGCATTATATTTGCGAAAAATCATGATCATGCAGAAAAAATTTATGAAGTCTTTGGAAAAGAGTATCCGCATCTGGTTGGATATGCAAAGGTCATTGATAATTATCTGAATTATGCACAGAGTGCCATTGATGAATTTTCAGATCCGAAAAAGATGCCACAGATTGCTATTTCTGTTGATATGCTCGACACAGGTATTGATGTGCCGGAAGTGGTTAATCTTGTATTTTTCAAAAAAGTAATGAGTAAAGCTAAGTTCTGGCAGATGATCGGAAGGGGTACGCGCTTATGTCCGGGGTTGCTGGATGGCGAAGATAAAGAAAAATTTTATATTTTCGATTTTTGTGGAAATTTTGAGTTCTTCCGCATGAATAAAGGACGTCCAACAGCAAATATGATTGCACTACAAGGAGCCATTTTCCAACTTGAATTTGAAATAGCATATAAATTGCAGGATATTGCATATCAGACGGAACGATTGATTGCATATCGTAATACACTGGTGGAACATATGGCTTCAAAGGTGAAAGAACTGAATCGAGAAAACTTTGCAGTTCGCCAGCATTTGAAATATGTGGATACCTATGCGAACGAAAAGAATTATACAGCTTTAACCTATGAAGATACTTTGGTGGTGAGAGAGGAATTATCACCACTTATTGAACCGGAAAATGATAATGCAACTGCTTTACGTTTTGACGCTCTGATGTACGGCATCGAGTTGGCCTATTTGATTGGTAAGAAGTATTCACGTGGAATGCATGACCTGATTTCGAAAGTTTCTGCATTGTCCAGCGTCTCAAACATTCCGGAAATCATGGTTCAGGCGGATCTGATTAATCAGATTCTTCATACGGACTATCTTGATAATGCTGGAATAAACGAATTTGAGTATATAAGAGAAAACCTTCGTGATTTGATGAAATATATTCCAAAGGGGCCGAAGGTTATCTATGAAACAAATTTTGACGATGAAATTCTTTCGATGGATTGGAAGGAATCAGAATTAGAAAATGACGATCTGAAGAACTATAAGGCAAAAGCAGAATATTTTGTCCGCCAGCATCAGGATAATGAGGTTATTGCAAAATTAAAGAGTAACAAACCTTTAACATCTGCAGATATTAAGATTTTAGAAGAAATTTTGTGGAGTGAAGTTGGAACAAAACAGGATTATGAAGCAGAATACGGGGAGAAGCCGCTGGGTGAATTTGTTCGAGAAATTGTAGGTCTGGACATGGCGGCTGCAAAGGAGGCTTTTGCGGAGTATCTGGACGAAACAAATTTGAATAGTAGACAGATTTATTTTGTGAATCAGATTGTAGAATTTATTGTGCACAATGGCATGATGAAGGACTTATCTGTTTTGCAGGAAGCACCATTTACAGATCAGGGAAGTATTGTTGAAGTATTTACAGATCTTTCTGTATGGATGGGAATAAGAAGAGTAATAGAGCAGGTTAATGCGAATGCGTTAGCTGCATAAGGAGAAATAGAGATGTCTTATGGGAAAGCAATAGAATTGTTTCTTGTCAATGGAACAGCTGATAGTCTGATTACAGCGGAGTTATCTAACTGGAATGGTAAGGCAATTAAAATTCCACGTACAGAAGTGTCGGGCTGTAACAGGGACGATGTGAAAGGTGCAGGAGTTTATTTTTTGATATGTCAGGAAGACGATGGAACTGATTCCGTCTACATAGGTGAGGCTGAAAATGTACAAGACCGACTGGTTCAGCATCTTCGCGAATATCAATCAGGAAAAGAGAAGTATTACTAGAATACTGCTGTGATTTTTGTCGGAAGAGATTTAAATAAGGCACTTATTCGCTACCTGGAAAATCGTTTTGTAGAGATTGCAAGAGAGTGTGGACGATATGCAGTGCTTACAAAGAACACATATAAAAACACCGTAATGAAAGAATCTCAGATTGCAAGCATGGAGGAATTTATTGACAATGTAAAGATTCTAATTAACACCTTGGGATACAAGGTGCTTGTCCCAGCCCCGAAAGCAACAGATGACACTGTATATCTATATTGTAAGGGGTCTGGGGCATCAGCAACAGGATTCGTGAGCATAGGAGGATTTACAGTATTATAAAAGGATCTGTAATATCTGATCATACTGTACCTTCACTAGAAACAGGTGGAAAATCCTACTTCAATCTTCGCAATGCTCTTGTAAGAGATGGGGTGATTGACGAACGCATTTTTATGCATGACTATGAATTTAATGCTCCATCAGCTGCCTCTGCTGTTGTATTGGGACATACATCAAACGGAAATGTGGACTGGAAGACAGCAGAGGGAATAAAGCTGAAAGATATATAGTAACAAATTATAATGGCATCTATATCCTGTTGAATATAGGTCTTTTATTTTGATGAGATTTATGATTTTTCCGGTAAATTACGAAAGGTTAATAATTCAAAAGGAAATTTTAGATTTGCTCCGCTAATGTATTTGGAAACAGCGTTACAGAGTATAGACAAAATGCCACAGTCAACTTTTGATGAAATTGTCGAAAAATATGTTGAAATGAACGTGGCTCATCCGTTCCGAGAGGGAAATGGAAGAAGTCCTATCAAAGATATCGAAATAAAGTTTCTTCTGAAAAATGCACTTACGGATAATGTAAATGATCGAGAAATTTATATGAAGGGTATCGATCACAGTTATTACTATGAAGGTTATTATGTGTTTAAAATGGATAATTTGACGAACACAAAGGATTAACTTGATTTAGCGTTAGAAAAGTGGAGGTTATTAACGGAAGTTATGATAATAAATGAAGAATGTAAAAAATGTCAGATAAAACGAAATATCAATAAATATCCTGTTAATGCAACAGAAGAAAAGATAACAGAATATCAATATAAGGTGAAGGAGATTGTAAAGAATAGTGATGGGTTATCTACACCACAGGTTGCAGAAAAAATGGATAATCTTCGTCAGGAACTTTTTGGAAATGTGATGGATTATACAGAAATCAAACAGCATTACAATCAATTAATGCTTGATCACTTTCCGTATATGAAAAATAAAGTTGATACATCTGAAAATCATTTAAAAACAGCAATACAGTATGCAATGGTTGGAAACTATATTGATTTTGGAGCTTTAGAAAATGTAAATGAAAGTGAGCTGAAAGCTCAATTAGATGAAGCAATAAATATAAATATAGATTCTAAGCTGTTGGATGTTTTTAAAAACGATTTGGTCAATGCGAAAAGGCTGGTTTATTTTACGGATAACTGCGGAGAAATTGTAACAGATAAGTTATTGATTTCAACTCTTCGCGATATTAATCCTAATTTACATATAACTGTGATTGTAAGAGGTAAACCAGTTTTAAATGATGCTACACTAGAAGATGCAAAATACATTCACATGGAAGATGTTGCGCAAAAGGTACTTGGAAACGGTACCGGATTACCAGGTAATGTGGTTGGAGCAATCTCTAAGGAATCAATGGATGAGGTTGAGAATGCTGATCTGTTGATTTCTAAGGGACAGGGAAATTATGAAGGACTAAGTGGATGCGAATTAAATATTTACTATTTATTCCTGTGTAAATGTGAAATGTTTATGAGACGTTTCGGTGTCGAACAATTTACAGGAATTATGGCAAGAGAAAATAATAAAAAGTAATACTTGTGTGAAAGAGTAAATTCCACCGCCTAGTTTTGTAAATTGTTGAAAGAAATATATTGTTATATGATTACGCAAGTGATATACTTAAGCATAAGAAAACCGTGTGAAATTACAGTTTGCTTTTTGCACGGTTTTCTTTATACTAGATAGTTAGTTAAAACTAACATAATGAAAGATTATGGAATAACAGATATTAAGTAATATAATCAATAAGCTATAGAACTAATACTATACCGCTGAAGATAATTATTTTTGAAGGTATACTGATTCCGTTTGTTGGGTTCTGGATTGGTATATTGTTTTTACTCGCACTTGATCATTTGATTCC
>OLGD01002289.1_pt1 | contig 22698 bp, 15 predicted proteins | sample 1605311 | NCBI WGS metagenome assembly OLGD01 (sample SAMEA3888917, study PRJEB22519) | human gut metagenome | biome: human gut; feature: human-associated habitat; material: faeces | place: Denmark | collected 2010
GAGTCTTTGTTATCGCGCAGCAACTCGTTTTTAGCCCAAAAGCATTCGCCAAATCAGAAGCCTTGAGCTATCATGGCGGCAGCTACTTTTTTGAAGCCCGCGATGTTGGCGCCGTTCATATAGTTTCCGGGAGTTCCGTATTCGGCGGCGGCCTCGAGGGCGTTCTTATGGATGTTGCGCATGATGTTGTGGAGCTTTTCGTCGACTTCTTCGCGAGTCCAGCTCAGGCGGATGGCGTTCTGTGACATTTCAAGCCCGCTCGTGGCGACGCCGCCGGCGTTGGAAGCCTTGCCGGGGGCGTAGAGGATGCCGGCTTTCATGTAGACTTCGATGGCCTCGGGAGTGGAGGGCATATTCGCGCCTTCGGAGACGCATATGCAGCCGTTTTCGACGAGGGCTTTGGCGTTTTCGCCGTCGATTTCGTTCTGGGTCGCAGAAGGGAGGGCGATTTCGGCCTTGACGAGCCCCCACGGACGCTTGCCTTCGTAGTATTTGGCGGTCGGGAACTTTTTGACGTATTCGCTCATGCGGCCCCGCTTGACGTTTTTGAGCTCCATAACATAGGCGAGCTTTTCGGCGTCGAATCCGTCGGGGTCGATTACCGTGCCGTTGGAGTCGGACATCGAAAGGGGTTTGGCGCCGAGCTGCACGAGCTTTTCAACGGTGTACTGGGCGACGTTGCCTGAACCGGAGACGAGAACATTTTTACCCTCGAGGGTGTCGCCCTTAGTTGCGAGCATTTCCTGAGCGAAATAGACGTTGCCGTAGCCCGTGGCTTCGGGGCGGATGAGGCTGCCGCCCCATTCGAGACCCTTGCCGGTCAGGACGCTGTCGTAGGAATTTTTGCAACGCTTGTACTGGCCGAAGAGATAGCCGATTTCGCGGCCGCCCACGCCGATGTCGCCCGCGGGAACGTCGGTATTGGGGCCGATGTGGCGGTAGAGTTCGCGCATGAAAGAATTGCAGAAATTGCGGACTTCGTTGTCGCTCTTGCCCTTGGGGTCGAAGTCGGAGCCGCCCTTGCCGCCGCCCATGGGGAGGGTCGTGAGGGAGTTCTTAAAGACCTGCTCAAAGCCGAGGAATTTGAGGATGCCGAGATTGACGGACGGGTGGAAGCGCAAGCCGCCCTTGTAGGGGCCAATGGCGCTATTGAACTGGACGCGGTAGCCCTGGTTGACATGTATTTCGCCCTTGTCGTCGGCCCACGGAACCTGGAAGAGAATGACCCTTTCAGGGACGACCATTCTTTCAAGAATCTTTTCCTTTTCGTATACGGGGTTGGAGTCGAGAACCGTCGTCAGCGACGAGAGAACCTCTTCGGCTGCCTGGAGAAATTCCTTTTCCCAGGGCTGTTTGGCTTTGAGGTCTTCGAGGACTTTCTGCACATATTTGCTCATTTGAATATTCCTTTTGATTGGTTGATTAAAAAATAAACAATGGCGCGAAAGTGGCGCAAATCCCGCCAGCCGTCAACACAGATTCCCGAAAAACGCGCATTTATTACATTTTTGTACATATTTTTGGGCTTATAAAAAGTTTTTTAGGGACAAAAATCCGCCAAAAAGCGATAAACATACATTTTTGTCCATTTATTCAAAAGAGGAAATAAAGCGGCGGCGGTTAAAATTCTTAAATTGCCAAACAGCGCAAAAACTCCCGCGCCTCGTTTTGAATTGCCGATATTTTGCCATATCGTTTTGAGCGCGCGGATGATAATTCTCTTGACGCCAATTATTCGGAATTGACAATAAATATATTATGTTAGCCCGCCAAAGACAACGACTGATTCTCAACATGCTCGAGAATTCCCCGAGCCTAAGGACAATCGAACTCGCGAAGTATTTTGAAGTGACGGACGAAACCATACGCCGCGACCTCGAAACCCTCGACGCCGAAAACAAGCTCATCCGCACGCACGGCGGGGCGCTCAGAATCGAAAAGCGCTCGTCGGAGCTTCCGCTCCAAAAGCGGCTCAGCGAAAACCGCGCCGCCAAGCAGGAAATCGCAAAAAAGGCGGTTTCGCTCGTAGGGGAGTCCGACACGATATTTCTCGACGCAAGCTCCACGGTGCTGACATTCGCGGAGTCGCTGCCGGACATCGGAATCACGGTGATTACGAACGCGCACGACTGCGTTGTTCCGCTCATGGCAAAAGACAATGTGGACGTCATAACGACGGGCGGCAAACTCGACAGGGTAAGCCACAGCTACTGCGGAATCTCCGCACTGTCGCTCATGAAGAGATTTTCGATAGACAAGGCGTTTTTCTCGTGCAACGGGCTAGACCTCGAGCGCGGCGCGAGCGAAGTCGCCGAAATCCACGCCGAGTTCAAAGAAAATTCCCTATCCGTGTGCCGCGAGAAAATCCTGCTCTGCGACTCCTCAAAACTCGGAGTGCGCAGTTTGAGGTTCTTCTGCGACCTCAATTCTATAGACACTGTGATTACAGATTCCTCCGCCGACCCCGAATTTCTCGAAAAGCTCCGAGGGGCGGGCGTCAACGTGCTCTGACAATCAAGCGGGCGCAAAAAAGCGGCGGGGATTCCCGCCGCTGTCGGTTCCGGAAAATTCAAAACACGCAAAACGCGCAAAAGGCGGCGTACGCCGCGGCGACTGCCGTGAGCGACGATATTATAAGCGCGTTCCCGAACAGGCGGCGCATGCGCGCGAGCCTTCTGAATTCCGCCTCGCCAAGCTTGCCCCCTCCGGTTGCCGTAAATTTGCGCATGTCGTCGGAGCGGTAATTCAGAACGTAAAAGCGGCGCATTAGAAACGCCGCGGACAAAACCAGAATCAGGGGGAAGCGCAATCCCGGGAGAAAACAAAATCCGCAGGAAATCGAAATCTTCAAAAATATTTTCGGACACCGCTCGCCCCGTTTCGAGAGAAAGGGCGGCGGGAGTTGCGCCCGCCGCCCCGGGCTGTCATCTATGAAAATTTCCGCGCCTGCGCGCAGCCGCGAAAGCGAGCGAAAGAGCCCCGAGAACAGCCGCGTAGACGGAGGGTTCGGGAATCTGCCCGCCGATGCTGACGAGGCTCGCCGCGTCGTCGTACGCGGCAAGCCACTCGCGCCCTGCCTCGTCGAACACCGTAAATAGCGCCCCGTCTTCGAGTGCGCTGAGCACCACGGACTCGTCGGTGAAGATATCGGACATGTCGAACTCGAAACTGTCGCCCTGAGAGAATGTTTCGTTGCCGAAAGCTATGGAAAGTTCCCCGAAAACCGTGCCGTCCACGAGGTACACGGTCGAAGACGAATCCACCGAGAGCGTTTCGACATCGAAAGAGTTGGCGAAGAACACGGAGCTGCCGCCGGAAATCTCCACCGCGTCCGCGCCGGAGATGCTGCCCATGAACACCCCGCTGTACGCCGCGCCGTCCGCGCCGAACGCCACCCTGCTCTGCCCGTTGACGGACGCGCCGCCCGCGCCGCCGCCGTACACCGTGCCCGCAAAGCTCGATGAGCCCGAGAACACAACTTCCGCGTCGCCGCCGACCACGGAGCCCGCCCCGTAGCCGCCCGCATAAATGTCGCCGGATATGCTGCCTCCGGAAACCGACAATCTTACATTGCCCACGGTTCCCGAAGCTCCGTCTTCGGCGTATATGCCGCCGTAGACGTCGCCCGCAACTTCGGCGTTTGAGAGCGTCACCGACACGTCCGAAACTTTGGAGTCCGCGGAAAATCCCACGGAGGAGTCCGCGTAGGCGTAGCCGCCCGCGTATATCGAGCCCGTAGAGCTTCCGGTGACGGAGATTTTTATCGAATTGCCTGCGGCCGAAACGCTGGCGCCCTGCTTGTACGCCTCGCCGTTGTAGAGGTATGCGCCGTAAATGTCGCCGACCGACGAGTTCTCAACTAAAACCGTAGCGTTGCCGTACGAGATGCCCGACGCCCCGCCGGAGTTGCCCTGCACTCCGCCCGCCGCCACGATGGAAGTTGCGGAGGAATCGCGCACGACGGTGTTGATGTCGCCGTTGACGCGCGCGTTGCCGTAATTGTATCCGCCGGCGTATATCGCCTTTACGGAGGCGCCGTTTTCCACGGTCACGTTGATGTCTCCGTTCACGACGGCCTCGCCGCCCGTCGAAAATATGGTGGTTATTTTATTTTCGACGGACGCATTGGCGCCCGAAACATTGAGATTGATACCGCCCGTTTCCACTCTCGCCGAATCCGCAACGTCCACGACGTGCACGGCCTCGGAATAGGGCTCGAGAGTATCGGGAACCTGCGCCGTAATTTTGGAGGATATGCCGACGTCGACGCTGCCGATTTTAAGCGAGCTCCCCTCTCCTGAGGCGGAGGCTATGCGGAGCCGGTCGCGGGCGGAGGATATGTCGACGTCGAGCGCGTCTATCGAGAGCGACGCCCCGTTTTCGACCGAGACCCTCTCGGAGCCGAGCGTGTTGTTGACGGACATTGAGCCGCCGGTTACGGAGAGCGACCCCCTGTAATCCGCCATCGAAGAATTGACTACAAGCCCGCCGGCGCCGTTTTTGACTATGCGCTGCTTTTCGTCGAAGCTCGCGATGGAGTCGAGCGACTTGTCGGATTTGTCCATGCCGGCGTCGCCTATCGTCACCGTCGCGCCGTCGTTTGCGGTAAACGTCACCGACGACGGATTGGAGGCGGAGCCGATATACATAAAACCTCCGGACGCCGCCGTGTTGCCTGAGTGCAAAACGTCTTTGTTGGCGACTATTTCGAGGGAGGCGTTGTCCCTTATGTAGACCGCGCCGCCCTGATTTGCCGCGCTGTTGCCGGAAAATTCGACGTCCGCCATAACCGCCGAGGACGCGAGGGAATTGTCGTCCTTCGAGTGGTGGTATATCGCTACCGCCCCGCCGGAATCCGCAGAGTTGCCCTTGAATTTCGAGTCTTTCACCGAGAGGGTTGAACCCGTCTTGACGTTGCGGGTCACGGCTATCGCCCCGCCCTTGCCCTTGACGACGGAATTTCCCTCGAACGCGGCGCCGTCGATGTCAACTTCCGAATCCGCCACGAGCACCACGCCGCCCTCTACTTCGTAATTGGGAGACTGATCGCCCGTCTTGAAATAATTGCCCGATGCGGAGAAATTCTTGAAAGACGCGGAAGACTCGTAGACCTTCACCGCCCCGCCCTGCATTGCGTTGCTGTCGATGACAACCTTGTTGTCCGATACGTCGAGGTTTTCAAAAACCCTCTCGGCGTCCCTTCCCTGGGCGAGGAAGAGAAGCCCGCCCTGTATGTATCCGCCCTGCGCGACGGAGTTGCCGGAAATTTCCCCGCTTTTTACATGCAGATTCGAGTTGCCGATTTGGAAGAAGCGCGCTGAAGAATTGTTGCCGACGACATTGAAGCTGTCTATTGCGACGCTTCCGATTCCGCCCCACGCGACGCCGGACGCCCTCTCCTGTCCCTCCCAGCGGAATTCGCCTATGTTTATCGAGGACGACCCGTTGGCGTTCACGGTTTCGCCGACAAACTTATCGACGTTGACAACCGCAGAATTGCTCGCGGAAAGCAATTTTGAGCCGAGCGTATTGTTTATGTTCAGCGTCCCGCCCGATGCGGAAACCGCCGAACCCGCCATATATTCCATCGAGGAATTTACGGTTAGGACGCCGTCGCCGGACTTGGAGAAGGAGCCGTTTCCGCCGCTTGCGATAGAGTCGCTTCCGGCGGTTCCGTCGCCGATTGTGACGGCGGCGCCGCCTTTGACATTGACGGACACGCCGCCCTTGTCGCCGATGTAGGCAAAGCCTCCTCCCGCGTCGGACGCCTCCGATCCTACCAGAACTCGGTTGCCGGACATAACCGCGTCTTTATTGTAAGTAAGGCTCACGGATTTGCCCTCCGCGTAAATCGCGCCGCCCTTGCCGTCTTCCGAGGCGACAACCCTGTTGCCGGTGAAAACCGCGTCCACAAACTGCATTGAGGCGTTTTCGGAGTAGACCGCACCTCCCTTGCCGACCGCGGCCGTCACGGAATTGCCCGAGAACACCGCTGAAGTCGAGCCGGAGCCGTCCTTGTTGATTACGGTCTGGCCCCCGTTGTCGTTTCTAACGGAGAGCGCGCCGCCCCTGCCTTCGCCCGAGGCGGCTACACTGTTGTTTTCAAATGACGTATCGCCCCTGAACCACATGTGGCCGCTGTTGTTTATATATGCGGCGCCTCCCTCGGCGGACGCGCCCTCCGCCGAATTGCCCCTGAAAGTCTGGGCGTTTATGTTCGTTGAATAGGCGTTGTCGGCGTACATCGCGCCGCCTTGCGCGCTTCCTTCGGAGGATACGGCTCTGTTGCCCTCAAAGAGCGAAGCCCCGTTGGCGCCGTAATTGGAGCCGACCAGATAGAGCGCGCCTCCGCGGGCGTATTCGCTCCCGACCGCCGAATTGTCCGTGAAAGTCCCGTTTTTGAGCGAAAGGCTGTTGGCGTTGCGCGCGATTCCCGCGCCTTCGTCAATCACGCCCACGAATGCGACGCCCCCGCCGAACGCTCCGGATCCTTCTGCCGAATTGCCCGAAAAAGCGGAATCGCTCACGGAAAGTTTCGCGGCGGCTTTGTCGGCCGCCCACTTTTCGCCAGAAGCGTAGATCGCGCCGCCGCCGGAGCTTGACTCGTTTTTGCTGACCGCCCTGTTGCCCTCAAATGAGGAGCCGGAAATAACATTCTGCGTCGAAGTCGCGCCGTTGAAGAGCGCGACCGCTCCGCCCTGGGCGCCGTTGCCCTCGGCGACATTGCCGGAAAATTCGGAGCTTGAAACCGAGAGCTTCTGCCCCGCGCCGGCGGAGTATATCGCGCCGCCCTGCGAGTTTGCCCACTTGCCGCTGTCGGTAGCCTCCCCGACAGTTTCCGCCCTGTTTCCGGCAAACGTCGAATCCGCAACCGTCAGCTCGGAGTTTCTGGCAGTCACGGCGGCGCCGGCGGCACCCGTTCCGGACGCGGGCGCGTTCGTTCCGGACGACGTGTTGGATTCAAACGCGGTTCCGCTCACTGCCAGCTTGGAGCCTCCCTCCGCGTAGAGGACGCCGCCGGGCCCCCATTCGCCGACGGTGGAATTGCCTTTGAAATTGCTGTCGGCAACCGCCAAGTCCGCGCCCGAAGCCGAAACCAAACCGCCTTGCACGCTCGCATACGGGCGTTCGAGGGCGTTTTCCTGAAATTTGCCGTTTGTTATGCCTACCTTGCCGTTGGAGGTTCCCGCGGAATTCGTCACTTCGAACTGCGCGCGCGACGTGTCGCCCGTGGACATGCCGCCGTTCATTGCCACATTGCCCGACGAATCCACGGAAACGACAGTCTTGTCGGCCTTGTCGCCGCCCGCGGAGACGATATAGCCCGTGTTTTTGTCGAGCTGCGAATTTTCCACCACGACGCCCGGCGCGCCGACGTTTTTGTACGAATCCGGCGCGGCATACGCGGCGCACGCTGCCGCAACGCACAACTGCGCCAAAAACGACGCCCTTATCACTTTTCCCCTTTTCATCGCTTGTTACGCTTTCCAACAAACGGACAAATTTAAACGTCCGTTTATTTTTACAATCTGGGCGCATATTTGAACGCGCGGGGCGTAAAAAAGGCTAACTGCCTGGAAAATAAACAAATAATACAACTATCTTGCAAACAGACAAAAACCGCAAAAAATAGAAAACAATATAAAAAATAAACGGACGTTTAAATGTACAATGCAAATAAATTTGTCAAGTACTTTTAATGGTTTTCTTTGCATTTTTGATTGACTATTGATTTAAGGCTCCTACAAAATAATATCGGAATTTACCGCAATGCTCCCCCCGGACACGCGCAAGACCAAATTCAGGCGTTTCAAAACTTCTCCAATCGGCTGCCCGTAAAAATCGCCATTTTTTCCGCCGGCCGCATGACGCAAAATTCCAACTCCCGCGGCAAAAACCCGTTTTCACCCCAAAATCTGCGTATGCCCGCGCCGCGCCGAACGCTTCTCAGTAAAGCATCACACCGCAAGCGACGCCCGCCGTTAACGCCTCGCAGTCCGGCGGACGGCTGCGGATTCCGCCGCCGATTTTTACGGCAGGCGGGGTGAAAGAAAAAACGCGGAATCGCAAGAGCCTGCGGGCTTTTTGGGCTTCGGCGCGCGCGGCGCAACCATAGCCGGGCTTGAACCGCCGCTACCAGAAGCGCAGGCTTTCGAGGAGGGATTTTTCGGGAATCTTGCAAATCCTCCTTATGTCCGCCTCCGAACCTTTGAAATGCTCGGAAATTATCCTGTCGCGCAGGGAGAAGTCGCCCCTATCCGCTATGAAAATTTTGTCCGTATCGTTGCCGAGAAACGCGCGCATTTTTTCCACGGCGTTTTCGGAATCCGCGAATATCGCCGCCTCCGGCTTGTTGCGGTTGAAGACCAAATACTGGTCTCTGAATACGTAAAACGTATTGGACTCCATTTTCGCCGTGTGCGTCTGGTTGCTGTACACGCTCGAGCCCCAGAAGAAATTGTCCTTTATCAGAAGCCCAGACACCGGCTTCCCCTCGTAGGAGAGAAGCGCCGCGTCCCTGGCTTCGGGCGTGGAAAATTCGTTTTCGCCCGCCTCAAAGCTCCTGTTTGAGGAAAATTCGCAGTCCGAATACCTGGCGGTTCCCTTGCGGGAGCGCACAAAGTGCTCGAAAGCCTGGCGGCACCTGATGAAGGTATTGCCGACAAACTTCACGTTTTCTATCAGCATGTCGCCATTGCCTATGCCCTGTATTGTCGCCCCGCAATCGTACGTGCGCGAAACCGTGCAGCCCTCGACAAGGTTGTTTGAGCACGGCCTCTTGTCCGAAACCCAGAACTCGAAGCCGTTTCCGAGCCTCACCCAGTGCGGATAGCCGAGCTGCACCGAACCTCCAATGAGGTCCACGTCCATGTTCCTGAACTTGCAGCCCCACGCGCGGGCGACGCCGTGGATGCCGAAGCCCTTTACGGCGACGGAGTCGACCTCGCAGTTTTCGAGGTTTGAGATCCCCACGCCGCTCGTCGAAAACGCAATCTTCGCGCCGCCGGACGACGGATTTTCCTTGGAGCGGAAATAGAGGTAGCGGAAGTTTTCCGATTTTTCCTGGACATTAACCCTGTTAACTTCGCCCGACACCCAGAAGTCGCCGTAGGCGTTGAGCGAGTTGTATCTCCTCACGAGGTGCCCGTAAACCTTGTCTTTCGCCATGTCGTAGACCGCGCCGATATTGTTGCGCTTGCCCTCTGCGAAATACCCCTCGAAATTTTCGGGCTTTGTGAGGTCTATGCGCCAAACGTCGTTTGCGAGCCTCTCCCACGCCGCGGGATTTTTTACGATTTTAAGACCGCTTATGACGGGCTTTGCGCCCTCGCCGTAGGCTCCGATTTTGCAGTTTTTGAATCCGGAAATCGCTCCGTAAAACACGTCGCCGCGCTTCAAAAAAATCTCGGCGTTTTCCGACGGGGCGGCGGCTATCGTCTTAAACGGCGCGGCCTCCGAGCCGTCGTTGGAATCGTTTCCCCCCGAAGACGACACATAGTACGGTTTTCCGAAAGCGCACGCGCACGCGGCGAGCGCAATAATATGCAGTAGCGCAAATTTCATAAAATTTCCTCCTGGATTTTCTCGGGGCGCGCCCGAATTGTTCGGAAGATAATAGCAAAACCGCGCCGCCGCGCAAAGGATAAAAATCGGAAATATTAAAAAACATTCGCACGCTGCGCCGCGCAGCACACCGCGCGGCGCCGAAACCGCAGATTTGCGACTTTGTTTTCCCCGCTTCGCGCCGATGCGCGAAAACAGCCCCCCCCCTACTCCCCGAACGCGCCGCGAAAACCCGCGTTAAAAAAACAGCTTCCCGCGCAACGCGGCAAAATTTCAGCGCGAATTGCGTTCACGCCCAAAGCGCAGGCAAAACGGCGCCGGACCTTCCCCGCCCTTTTCGGGGAAAACAAGCTTTCGCGCGCGTCGGCCCTAAGTTTACACGATGGCGGAAATCCGCGGCGGCAATATCGAATTCCGCAATTTTTTAATAAAAAATGTTGACTGGCGACAAGTTAGTGCGTTAACTGTTTAAACCATTTTACAACCCGCGTATTTTAAAATTATGAAAAGAATAATCCTTACGATATGCGCGTTCGCCCTGTGCGGCTGGGCGTTCGCCGCCCCGCAAAATTCGGTCGAAAGGCGCAAGCCTCTCACCGCGAAAGTCGGCATCGTCGGCGTGGGCCTCGACACCTACTGGAAACAGTTCGACGGCCTGCGCGACGTCATGCTCAAAAAGCTCGATACGTTCGAGGCGAAAGTCAAGGCAAACGGAGTTGAAACCGTCTCGTTCGGGCTGGTGGACAACGCCGAAAGCGCGCGCAAGGCGCTCGACGAAATGAAGCGCGCAAACCTCGACCTGCTCTTTGTCGACATGGTGACCTACGCCACTTCCGCGACGTTTGCGGCAGTCGCGCGCGAAATGAGCGTGCCGATAGTGCTCGTCGCCCTCCAGCCGGAGAGCGCGATGCCATACGAAAGAGCGACGACTTTCATACAGCTCTGCAATGACGACCTCTGCGCGGTTCCGGAATTTGCGGACGTGGCGATCCGCATGGGCAACCCAGTGGACGACATCATAATCGGAATGCGGCAGGGCGACAAGCTCGCGGACGCGGAAATCGCCAAATGGTGCTCCGTCGCAAAAGTCCTGCACGACCTGCGCAACGCGCGGATAGGGCTGATGGGGCATGTGCTGGAGGCGATGTACGACATGCAGACCGACCCAACCGCCGTCGCCGCCGCTTTCGGCTGCCACGTCGCCCTCTGCGAGCCCGACGAAATTCTCAAACACTATCTGGAAGACGACAAGGAGGCGGTTGAAGCAATGAAGAAGCGGATTCTCTCATTCTTCGACACGCCCGATCCGGTTTCGGATCCGGTAACACAAAAGCTCACCGACAAGGATCTCGACGTGGCGGCGAGGGCGGCGGTTGCGCTCGAAAAATTCGCAGCCGAGCGCAAGCTCGACGGGCTGGCGTACTACTACGAAGCCCTGCCAAACTCCAAAATGCGCGAGCTCGTCACAAACCTCATAGTCGGCAATTCCCTGCTGACGGCCGCCGGCTTCCCCATGTGCGGCGAATTCGACATCAAAAACTGCATAGCAATGATGATAATGGACAGGCTCGAAATAGGCGGCAGCTTCGCGGAATTCCACCCGATAGACTTCAACGCCGACACGGTGCTCGTTGGGCACGACGGCCCGCACCACCTCAACATCGCCGACGGCAAGCCCGTTTTGAGGTCGCTGAAAAAATACCACGGCAAGCCGGGCGCCGGCGCGGGGGTGGAATTCAAGATAAAAGAGGGGCCGATTACGATTCTTTCGATAGGCGTAAAGGCCGACGGCAAGTTCAAGTTTGTAGTCGCGGAAGGGGAATCCGTGGCGGGCGCCATTCCGCCTACCGGAAACACGAACACCCACGCGAAATTCAAGCCCGACGTGCGCACCTTCCTCCGCAGCTGGTGCCTTGAAGGACCGACACACCACTTCGCGCTCGGAGTCGGCCACCATGCGGACGAAATCCAGAAGATCGCCAAAGTTCTCGGCATAGAGTGCGTGAACGTCACGGCGGGCAAGTAAACAAACCGCCATGGCAAAAGCGGGAGCATGCGCAATGCGGCTCCCGTTTTTTTTGCGTCGCCTGCCGGACAATTTCGCAAAAAGGCGTTGCAATCGCCGAATCCGAAAGGGTATCGTTTTACCCTATGCGAAACGCGGCGGCTGTCCGCGCGCCGGTTTTTGCGTCTGTAAACTTCGAAATATATGGACGAATATTTCAAATACGGGGCGGCGGAGATCGCGCACCTGAAAAACGCCGACCCCAGAATGGCGGAAGCCGTGGAAAAAATCGGGCGGGTTAAGAGGCGCGTCATTCCCGACCTATTCGAGGCGTTGGCAAACTGCATCGTAGGGCAGCAAATATCGACAAAGGCGCACGAAACGATATGGCTTAAAATGCGCGGAGCCGTCGGTAGAATAACTCCGGAAATTATCGCCGCCATGCCGCCGGAAGAAATAAAGAAATTCGGAATATCGTTCAGGAAAGTCTCGTACATGAAATCCGCCGCGCAAAAAATTATGGACGGGCGGTTTGATATTGAGGCCCTAAACGGAATGGACGACGGCGAAGTGCGCGCCAAACTTTGCGAGCTTGACGGGGTCGGGGCGTGGACTGCGGAGATGCTGATGATATTTTCCATGCGCCGGCCGGACGTGCTCAGCTACGGCGACTACGCCATCCTGCGCGGGCTGCGGATGCTCTACTGCCACAGGGAAATCGGCAAAAAACTGTTCGAAAAATACCGCAGGCGCTTTTCCCCCTATTGCAGCGTGGCAAGCCTATATTTGTGGGAGATCGCGGGAGGGGCAATCGCGGGACTCAAAGACCGCGCCCCTTGCAAAAAGGCGTAGCTTGCAATACAAAGCACGCCGCGGCGAGAAATTTCCGGCGGCTTTTCCGCAAACCGCAAATTTCTCCCGACGCTAAAAAAGTTCCGCAAATATGCCCCCGCGCGGCGGCGAAACTGCAAAGGCACACCGCGCGGAAAGAAAAAATTTATACCATGGCGCAAAATGCCCGATATGCGCCGTCCCGCCGGAAAATTTCCGGACCCTTCATTGTTTCCGGAAAAACGCGCAAGCAGTCTGCAATACGCCAAACAACGCCAAATGGGACGCACCCTCCTGAAACGTTTTCCGGAGAAAGGCAATTTTTTTAAGTCCTCCGCATATTGATCCTTAGAGGCGGAGCGATTCATTAGTGATTTTACTTACATCGCAATATCAAAACCGCCGCACATGGGGCGTGGAAACAATGCCGCGAAAAAAAATGGCAAGGCGCGCGCCGATTTTACATTCAAACACAATAAAATCCGGACAATAAAAGCGCTTTTGGACAATACGCGCATCTGAACGCCTAAAAACTCCGCTTCTGCCGCAAAAAAAAAACGCCCGCGTTTAAGCGGGCGTTTCTCTTCAAGTTATTCAAACCGATATTAGCGGGTCGAACCGGCTTCGGCTTCGTCCTCGAGGATGCGGTGAACCGCGCCGCCGGGGGATACGATAACCGGATTCTGGTAGACGCTGCCGGGACGCATATCCTGGAACTGCTCGCGGCCGACGCTGCCTCCGGGGGAAATCCTGTTGGCGGTGACGAATATGAGCAGATTCCTCTTCTGGCGGGATTCGCCCTTCGAACGGAAGAGCCTGCCAATCCACGGAATGTCGGAGAGAACCGGAACGCTGTCGTTGACAGTGCGGACTTCTTCGCGGGTCAAGCCGCCCATGACAACCGTCGCGCCGTCGAACACCGTGACGGTGGTCTTGACTTCCCTGATGGAGAACACGGGCTGGATGAAGCCGGAGGGAACAGTGACCGTCGTACCGGAGGAGATAGCGACCGCGACGCCGCCGTATTCCATGAAGCCTTCAAATTCGGTCACATTCGGGTTGAGGACGAGGTTGATGCTGTCGTCTTCTTCGACGTTCGGGGTGACTTCCATGGTGACACCGACGTCAACCGAGGTGAAGTCCTGAGGAGTACCGGGGGTGATGGTAACGCCCGCCGAGGAGGAGGTCGTGCCGGCGACAGTCGTCGAGGACGAACCTACGTTTGACTGTACATCGCCCCACGATTCAGGATACCTCATGCGCTGCGAAACGGTGATGGAAGCCGTGCTGCCGGAAATGACCGTCACCTTCGGGGCGCAGAGCAGGTCGGAACCCTGGCGCTGTTCGAGGGCGTCGACGATAAGGCTCACGTCGTAGCCGTTGATGACGCCGAGAACCGTGTTGGCCGCTTGAGCCGCGCCGGAAGCCATATTTATAGTCGAGGGGAGAACCGGAACGACGGGGTCTACCGTATAAGGATTGGGAACATCCGCGGTGACTTCGTTCGCAGGTTTGAGAATGGTGATGGGAGTCGAACCGGCGCTCTGGCTCGTTATAGTGCTGGCGAGCGTGCGGTTATTATAGGTGGAGATCATGCCAGTCGTGTTTCTGCCGGCAGTCGAGAAAAGCGTGCTGTAAGAACCGTCGGCATTTTTCTTCGAGACATTCCAGTTGATGCCGAGTTCCTTCAAGACGCCCTGGTTGACTTCCATGAATTTGGCTTCGATTTCAACCTGCTTGGTTTCGCTGTATCTCAGGAGGATGTTGCGAACTTTGTCGAGGTTGCGGCGGGTGTTGGTCACCCAGAGTTTCGAACCGTCGAACGCGAGGGTCGCGCCGGGGCCGAATTCAACGCCGGCCTTGATGAGGAAGTTCTTAATGGCGTCTTCCTTGCCGTCGCCGCCCGCGGACGCCGCGCTCGAACCGCCGCCGCCGAAGGGATTGCCGGAATCGCCGGAATCGCCGACCGCAGCCTTAAAGCCGATCATGCGCATAACGGTGGAAGTCGGGAGCGGGAAGTCGAGCGTGTCCATAGACGCCACGCTGTTGTCCATGGCCTTGCGGACGACGATGGTGTCCTTTTCAATGTCGTACTGGAAGCCCGCCTGCTGCGTGACCCAGTCGAGTATCTGGCCGAGGGAGAGATCGCGGAGAGTGAGGACTACCGGCTTGGCTTCGGCGGCGTTGTCGCCAAAGAGAACGATGTTCACGCCCTTCTTCGCGTCGTTGGACTTGTCGTATTCTACAGAGAGAATGGAGAGGGTGTTGATCGCCTGGGCGAGCGTCACGCCGGGAGCGGGGAAGCTCACGTTGGGGATTATGATGTCGGAGAGTTTCCTGTCTATGACCGAATCCGCCCTTGCGCCGCCCCTGTCAACCGTGGTGCCGGTGTAGACCTGCGGACGCTGCCAAGACTTGCTGACTTCGTCCATCATGGACTCGCGGGTGGCCAGGTAGGTCATGCGGCCGCGGTCGGCGAGTTTTTCGGAGATGAGGCGCTGGTAGGCCTTTGCCTGAATATTGTCCGCATCGAGTGTTTCAATCTGGCGGAAAGTGGCGCGCGCGCCCTGATAGTCGCCATACAGATACTGCCTGCGGCCCTTTTCGAGAAGGTTTTCAATCTTCTTCTGGCGCGTGGCGTAGTCGGGGCTGATGTCGGCGATGGTGTTGTTATAGGGGTTCTTGGTGAACTCGTCAACCTCTTCGACAAAAGCGGCTCCGGCGGACTTACTTTCCTCGGCGGCGGCGTATTCCGCGGCAAAAGACTTGGCGGCCGCGGTGTCCTTTTCAGACATGGCGATCTTCGCGCGGGACTTCGCCATCACAGCCTTGGCCCTGTTGAGCTCTGCGCGGACTTCGTCGGATATCGGCGAATACGCGTCTTCGGGAAGTTTTTCACCAGCGAAAGCGAGCTTGCGGGAAGCCTCTTCCCAGTTGCCTTCGTCCATGAGGTCGTAGGCTTCGTCAATCAAATCGTATGCGGCGATGACCTGGAGCTGCTGCTTGCGGACGGCTTCCGACATGGCGGCGTCCACGGGTTCGACCTTGGCCTGCGCCTCGCCAGCCTCGGCGGCTGCGGGGGCTTCCGCGGCTTCGGCTTCTTCCGCCGCGCCGGCTTCCTCTGCCTTATTGACGACTTTCGCGCCGCCCGCGAGAACGGGGGCTTCGCCCTTGGCCTGGCGTTCAATGTCCTTGTTTACATCGGCGAGCATGCGCTGTACGCCCGCGTCGTTCGGGGCGATCTTCAGAAGCTCTTCAAGCGACTGCTTGGAAGCTTTCAGGTCGCCCGAATCGCGAGCCTGTACGGCCGCGACCATAAGACGGATTTTCTCTTGGGTCTGATCCGGCTTGGCATAGCCGAGGCTTGCCGCCGCGGCGGAAGCTAATATCGCCGCGGCAAATGCCGCTTTTCGTTGGATTCTGTTTATTTTCATATTCGCTGTATTTATAATTTGTTAAATTGACGTTAACAACTTTGCGGGGTTTTTAAAGAATATTTTTCAATTATTTGACGGGAGAGACTCCCGCCGCCGACAGATTCATGATTTGGGGCTCGATATCGGCGTTGTCCGGAACCATTTCAATCACGGCGTTGCCTTTATCGAAGTCGATCGACTTTACATTGTAAGTCGCCGTCCCTATTTTGCGGCTCTCTCCGGGCGCCTTTACGTGCCACACGGAACCGTCGGGAGCGGAAAATGAAATGCGGCGGCGGTCGTCTATGACTGTCTCCTTGTTGGAATATATTGTCACATCCTTGCCGAGAGCCTTGTCGAAGAGAACGACGGTCACAATGTCCGATATGGTGTTGTTCTTGTCGTTCTTGACGCGCTTTATCTCAAACTTTTTCGGGGTCAGGCCCAGCTTTATCTTCTTGCCGGTGGAAGGAGCGTCCGCGATGATCTCCTCGTTGAGTTTTCCGATAAACGAGAGGTTTTTCACGGTGTCGACGAACTGTATCACCGGCTCCTTTTTCGTGCCGAAGTAGCCGAGGTATTTTATCGGATAGGGCTCGTTGGAAACCCCGACGTATTTCAGGGCGAAAGACTGGCGCGCCACCTCTTTGTAATACGGCGACTCCGTCATGAAATTGCCCTTTTTGTCGACCCATATCTGGGGGGGCGTGAAAACCTGGAAGAACCATTTGCCCTCCTCGTCCTGCGCGCGGACTTCGGGCCACTCTATGGAAGTGACTTGCAGGGCGGGAACGACTATGTTTTTCCACGCTATGCCGGAGGGCTGCTTTTGCTCGAGGCTTTCGACGCGCCCGCGGAGCAGTTCGCCCTTTGGCGCGTTCATGAAGTAGAAAGCGCACGACGCGCCTGCGGCTATTACGGCTATTGCAAAAAATATCTTATCGTAGTGTTTCATCTCAGTGCCGTGCCTTTATTGTTTCTTGGAATTTGCGGAATCCGCCTTGCCCTCGGGGCCGGCCTTTTTGTCGGCGCCTTTCTTGGGGGCGTCCTTGACGACTTCCACGTATTCTATCACTACCGTAAATTCGGAAATGTTGTCCGTTACGACGGGAACTTTGTTCTCGTCGATGACGGGGGCGGCGGGGGCGTTTTCGTCGCCCTCTTCGGAATCGGTCGAAGCGAAGGCGTCCGCGGCGTCGGAAGTTTCCTCTTCAAGGGCTTCCTCGGAATTGGGGGGCGCTATCAGCGAGAGATCCGCGGGCTTCACGTCAATGCTGCGGACGACGAGCATAGCGTCGAAATCCTTGAGCTGGTTGAGGAACCTGCGCAATACGTCGGTGTGGCCGGCGAACACGAAGCGGTAGGCGAGCGTATTGAGGCTGCCGGGCTTGCGCGCGGTGATGTTTTCGTCTATCTTAAAGTTGTCTCCGCGGATCGCGCCCGAACTGTTGCGCGAATTCGCCCTTACGCGGCGCGTGTTGCGGGGATTTTCCTTTATGCCCTCCTCGGGGAGAATCTCCCTCTGGACGTTGATGATGGACATGGGCGATTCCTGCGATTTGCAGTTGAAGAGCTTCTGGTTTATGTAGTCGAGCACGCAAACCTGCTTCCAGATCACCGGCAAAGCGGCGTCCTTCGGGGAATCGGCGTTGGGGGCCACATACTTTTTGTAGCCGAAATCCATGTCGTCGGGCACGTATATGTCGCGCTTTTTTGCCTCTGCGCGCCATGTGTTTACCATGCCGCGCAAAACTTCGCGCAACTGGAAGCCTTCCTCTGCAGTGAGCGGCTTGAAGATGTGCTCGCTTTCGCGGGTAAGATCCTTTTCGAGGTCGAGAAGGTGCTTTTCAAGCTCCTTGATGTTCTTCTGCGAGGCGTCGATGGAAGGCTGCGTCGGGTCGGTGGCGAGGGTTTCGTCGTACTGGCGCATTGTACGGTTAAGCTTGGCGAGCGCGTCCTTGTCTTTCTTAAAAAGAACGACGTCGTACGCGACGCCCGCCGCGAACAGCGCGAGCAGCGCGAACATCGCGACGAAAAATATAGGGTATTTTTTAAAGTATTTCATTTGCCAAAAAGTTTGACAGTTATATGGGCTTGTCGGGATTCACCACGAGAGTGAAGTCGAACTTCAAAATGCGCGGGTTCGACGGGTCGGTGCGCACGTTTTCAAACGACTTCAAAAATTCGGAGCTCACAAAGGAGTTGAGGAGCTTCGTGATTCTGTCGATGGCTTTCTTTGTGTCGTACTCCTGGGGATTTTCGGGGTTGAAATCCCTTATGAGAAGCCTGCCGGTCAGCTCAAGCTTGTATTCCTGAACGCCGTTCTTGGATGTGCGGTGGACTCTCATGTTGTCGAGCCACACGTCCTTTTGCTCCATCAGGCGCTTTTCTATGTCGATAAAGAGGTTTATCCAGTTGGACTTCGATTTCGCGAGCCCTTCAAGGCCGTTGATCTTGGTTTCGAGGGAGCTCGCTGTTTCGCCGTTCTTTTTAAATTCCGCGGCGCGCTCTTCTATCGGAAGCATCATCGACTGGAATTTTTTGGCGGCTTCTTCCTCCTGCGCGACCGACTTCGAGAACAGGAACATCGGAGGCAGGGTGGCAGCGAACAGAACCGCCGCGCCGATTATCATGAGCGGGCGGGTTTTCGCGAAAGCGGTCTCCTCGACAATGTGCTTCGGCAGGAGGTTGACGCTCATCAGGCCCGGCATGACCATGCGGGCGGCCTCGCCGATAATCTCGCTGACCTGCGGGGCGCAGTCGGAGAGCAATTGCTGGTTCACGCGGGGGCTTACGGAGACGTTCGAGAGCGCGTCGAAATACTCGACGCTCATCTTTTGGTCTTCGGCGAGAAATTCGGCAAATCCCGGAATGAGGGAGCCGCGGCCGCAAAGGTAGATTTTTGAGGGCGCCGCAACGCGGGAGGTGCGCCTGTAATTTACGATGGAGCGCTTTATTTCCACTCCTATCCTGCGCATCACGGAGTTCGCGCCGTTTGTAAAGTGTTCCGCGCCCGCGCTCGACGACAGGGCGGCGTTGGCAAAGAATCCGCGCTTGAGCTCCTCGGCGGTGGAAAAATCCCTGCCGAGCGAGTCGGCCACCGCCTGGGTGAGCGAATTTCCGCCGACCGGAATGCTGCGCACGAACACGCCGTCCTCGCGGGCGATCATCAAGTTCGTGAAGCGCGAGCCGACGTTCATTATTATGACGTCGTTTTCAAGGCCGCAATATTTCCAGGCGTTGTAGTCGAGAATTGAGGAGGCCTCTATGGATTCCGGAATTATTCCCGCCCGCGAGAGCGCGGCGCAAAATTCGTCCGCCGCGGAAGACTTCATCGACGTGAGGAAGATTTCGGTCTCCACTCCGTCGTCGGAAATCACCTCGTAATCCCAGGAGACTTCGCCTATCGGATAGGGTATGTTTTTCTCCGCCTCGAATTCGATGACCTCGGCGCGGCGCGCCTCTTCGACATGGGGTATTTTGATCGTCTTTGTCAAAAGGAGCATCGAGGGGGCGATTACTGTCGCCTTGCCCGAAACTCTCATCATTTTCAGCGTCGCCGCCAGTTCCGCGAGCCATTCGTCCTGGTTTGAATAGTCGTACTTCAGTTCCTGCACCTGAAAACTTTCCAAAACAAGGCGGCCGGCGGAAACTCCGAACTCCGACGCGCTGACGTGGGTGGCTCCGCAGTTTATTATAAGCTTGCTTTTAGAACTCATCTTAATGAATGGGGTAAGATAAATCGGGAATAAAAATAAATCTAATACGCTTTGCGCCCCTTAGTAAAGCATTTTTTAAATCGGCGGCGCAAAAAGTGGCAAGGGGCGCGCAAGGCGCTATTTTGCACGCCCTTGCGCGCCCGAAAAAAAACGGCTATTTCAGGGGCAGATAGTTCGGCACTATCGGAGACTTCGAATACTCGTACATCTGCACGTTAAACGGGCATTCGGGGAGCGTCATCAACACGCCCTGGTTCACCTTCGAGGACTTCTCGACGAGCTTCATGAACGACTCGTAAACAGTTTTGGGATCGTCATTCTTGTAAATGTTTCTGGAGAGCATCGTTTTCATGTTCTGCTTCGAGAGCTCTATCGGCGTGCCGTTGATGGAAATTTCTATCTTCCATGCGAAGGGCTCGGCGGACAGCCTGTAAATGTCGTACGCCTCGGAGGGAATGTAGAAAACCACGGGGATTTTCTTGTTGACCTCTATCGCGAAAAGCTTCGCCTTCGCGCGCAAAACGATCAAGCTGTCGAGCGAGCGTTTGTCGGTTGCCATTTGGTCCTTGTAAACGAGCGTCAAGTCTACGTCGACATTGCGGATCCATTTCTGGTTATTGGCCTTGTTGTCGGGATTTTCCTTGGCGAACAGCGGAATCTCTATGCGCGTCCACTGGCCGGTCGAATTGGAGATGGCGGTAGGCTGCAGGCGCTTGGCGTCGAGCTTCGTGTGCTGGATTATGATGGGGTCGTCCTTGGGAGCGGCAAAAGCGACGGCGGCTGCCGTCGCGGCCACAAAAGCGATAAAAGTGCGTTTAATGGGATTCATGTAAACGATTGAAACTTAAAACCTGAAAACTTCAAGCTTTTTTTAGAAGCGCGCCGGCCGGCCGCCGGCAAGCCTATCCTCACGCGCCGGAAGGGCTCTCCGCCAGTCCGGCGGCAAGCTTTCTAACCTCCGAAAGCCTCTCATCCAATCCGGAATTTTCCGGAAATTCCACCTTTTTAAATCCGCATTCCTCGTGGAATATCCTGAAAACGCTCCCGTCGAAATTCGCGGCGTACGCGCTCTGGCATCCTCCGCCGAGCGACGACAAAAACTCCCTCTCAAGCGCTAAAGCCTCCCCTGTTTGCGCGTGCGCGAGCGGGCGGAGCTCCGGCGCGTCCGCCGACCTGCACTGGAGCGCTATTATCCCCTGCCCCACGGCGGGAACGCACAAGTCGAGCTTCAAAACGCGGAATTCCACGCCCTCGAAAGACTCTATCCCGAGCCTCGAAAGCCCCGCCTGCGAAAGCACCGAAGCGTCCGCCGCGCCCCCCGCGAGCTTTTTGAGGCGCGTGTGAACATTGCCCCTGAACTCCGTCCAAACGGACTGCGGGAATATCCTTTTGAGCTGCGCCCTCCTGCGCGGGCTGCCCGACGCTATGAGCGCCGGAACCTGCACTCCGGAGCGGATTACCAGCGTGTCGGCGCATTCGTCGCGCGGAAGGCAGCCGGCGATCTCGAGGCCCTCAGGGCATTCGGTCGGCAAATCCTTCGCGCTGTGGACCGCAATGTCAGCCTCGCCCGCCAGAAGCGCGTCCTCTATCTCCTTTGTAAAAAGCCCCTTTCCGCCGAACTTTTCGAGCGACCAATCCTGCCGCCTGTCGCCGGATGTCTTTATTTCAACAATTTCAAACTCCGCTCCGGAAATGCGCGCTCCGAGATATTCGGCGGCCATTCGCGCCTGCACGAGCGCCAAAGGGCTGGAACGGGTTGCGAGTCTTATCTTTTTCATGCAAAAAACGCGGCGGAAGGCGGAAAAATCCGCCCTTCAAAAGGCTCCGCGCCGCCGCAGGCGCGGAACTTCAAAAACTAAAAAAAAGACCCGGCCGACGATTCGGCCGAGTCCGCTTTTCAAAATGAATTCTTATTTCTTGCCCTTCTTGGCGGGAGCCTTCGCCGCCTTGGCCTTGGGAGCCTCGACGACCGCGGAATAGGACGCCTGCGCGCCCTTGATGTTCTGCTTGGCAGCCCACGGCATGAGCGAACGGAGGCGCTGGCCGACCTTTTCGATCGGGTGCTTTTCGCCGTCCGCAAGGAGCTTGTTGTACTTCTTGAGACCGCCCTTGTACTCGGCGACCCATTCCTTGACAAACTTGCCCGACTGGATCTCCTTGAGAATCTTTTCCATCTCCTTCTTGGTCTTGTCGGTGATGACGCGCGGGCCGCGGGTGACGTCGCCGTACTTGGCGGTCTCCGAAATGGAGAACCTCATGCCGGAAATGCCGCTCTGGTTGATGAGGTCGACGATAAGCTTGAGCTCATGGCAGCATTCGAAATACGCCATTTCGGGCTTGTAGCCGGCCTTCACGAGGGTCTCAAAACCCGCCTGAATGAGCGCGCTTACTCCGCCGCAGAGAACGGCCTGCTCGCCGAAGAGGTCGGTTTCCATCTCCTCCTTGAAGGTCGTCTCGATGACGCCCGCGCGGGTCGCGCCGATTCCGTCCGCCCATGCGAGCGCAATCGCCTTGGCGTCCTTGCCGCCCTGCGCCACCGCGATGAGCGCCGGAACGCCCTTGTTTTCGAGATACTGCGAGCGCACCGTGTGCCCGGGCCCCTTGGGAGCCACCATTATGACATTCACGCCCGCCGGAACCTTGATGAGGCCGGAGTGTATCGAAAGCCCGTGGAGGAATACGAGCGTCTTGCCCTTCGTAAGATTCGGAGCGATGTCCTTTTCATATATGTCCGCCTGGCGCATGTCCGGAACGGCAACCATAATGACGTCCGCCGCCTTCACCGCATCGGCGGTGGGGAGAACCTTGAAGCCCTGCTTCTTGGCGACCTCAATCGACTTGCTCTTGGGATAAAGGCCGACCACCACATTGTAGCCGCTGTCCTTGAGGTTCAGCGCGTGAGCATGGCCCTGCGAGCCGTAGCCGATCACCGCGAGCGTTTTATTTTTCAGGACGTTTTTATTCGCGTCCTTCTCCTTGTATACCTTAGCTGGTGCCATATTTTTTCCCTGTTAAAAAAATTTTAATTAACGAACTATGAACACCCCCAAAAAAATTGCAACTATTTTATTGAAGGGGGGCATAGCCCCCCTTACGGAGATTGCCTCCGGCAATCCTCCTATCCCCCGCAACGGCACTCTCCTCTCCGCACGGCATAGCCCCC
>OLGD01002291.1_pt1 | contig 22695 bp, 18 predicted proteins | sample 1605311 | NCBI WGS metagenome assembly OLGD01 (sample SAMEA3888917, study PRJEB22519) | human gut metagenome | biome: human gut; feature: human-associated habitat; material: faeces | place: Denmark | collected 2010
CCCCCTGTCCTGCTCCGGGCCGTCCCGTTTCCCGGCCTGGGCCGCCGGGGAAGGCGTGTCTTCCCTTCCCAGCACGGCTTCCCCCGTCCCACCGGGCCCTTGCGGCCTCCGGGCGGACGCAGGTCCACGCGCCGTGCCGGATGTTCTCTGCTCCCCTGGCTCTCTTTGTCCCTCCAGGGGGGCGTCCGGGGCATGGGTGGGTCGGGTCTTTTCCCGGCTTCTGTCCGAAGCCCTTTCCCGCTCCGAGGGCCTCCGGTCAGAGGCGGAGCCAGAATGGCCCTCTTCTGCTCCATCGGTCCGGTAGACGATCTCCGCCGGAATAGGGGGCACCGCCAGGGGGCCTGGCTCTCCTTCCAGCGCCTCCGGCGGAAGGACCGCCGGGGCCAGCGGTTGGGCGGCCAGCCTGCCGATCTCCCGGGCCGAGACTGGAAGCCCGCCCTCCCGGTTTGGCGCCTTTGGTCCCGCCGCGCCGGGGGCGGTCCGGGCCTGCCCCTCCGGCCCAGTGGATTCTTCCCGCAGGTCCGGTCCGGCAGGTCTCTGCGCCGCCGGCTCCGCCGGAGCGCTCTTGCCGCGGAAGCCGCCGCCGTTGCGGCCGCCACGGTCGCCGCCACGACCGCCGCGGTCGTTACCACGGTTGCCGCCGAAGCCGCCACGGTTGCCACCGCGATCGCCATAGCCACCACGGTTGCCACCAAAGCCACCGCGACCGCCACGGTCGCCGCCACGGTCACCAAAGCCGCCGCGGCCACCGCGATCGCCACCGCGACCGCCACGGTCGCCGCCACGGCCACCGCGATCACCAAAGCCGCCGCGACCGCCACGGTCGCCGCCGCGGCCACCACGGTCGTCACGGCCGCCGCGAGGACCGCGGTCCTCGTCCAGGCCCATGGCGACGAGCGGAGCGATAACCTTATCGAGAGCGGCCATCAGCTCGGTGGCCTCCTCGTAAGAAAGCTCGGGCAGGAGCTTCTCCTTCTTGTTGGCAAGCTCGACCAGGCCCTCAGCGGCATCCTCGGCAGCGAAGACAACGATCTTGCGCATATCGCCCTCGGCGTCGTCGATGCGGCCGACCAGATCGGCAGCCTCGGCCTCGGCCATCAGGCCATCGAGCTCACGAAGGCGCATGCCCAGCAGGTCGGACATTTCCTTCTGCTCCATCTTGGGCTTGAGGTCAAGAAGCTTGATGGCGCGCTCGATGTTCGCCATGCGCTCGGCCTTGGCCTCCTCCTCCTTGGAAATAGCAAAGCGACGGCTACGCAGCAGGCGGGCGGCCTTCTGCATCTTGTCCATCAGCTCTTCGTCATCGTAATCAACGGCGGCCTCGACAACCTCGGCCTCCTCCTCGGCGGAAACCTCGTCAGCAGCCTCAACCTCGGCAGCTTCGGTCTCCACGGTCTCGACTGCCTCGACCTCGGCAGTCATGGTCTCGTTCTCGGTCTCGTTCATGATCTCTTCGTTCTCGGACATGAGACTCCTTCTTGGCCCTCTCGGGCATCATCGCCCCATTCGCGGGGCCCGTCGCGCACTCTTTGCGCTTTAAACATTCATGCCTCTCGGCAAAACGTCCATTAGTTTATGGTGTCGCCATCCAATCTAGCTGCAGAATCTATGTGCACACATTAATGCGACATGTGTGACTCGCGACGAGCGTACACCAGCGACGCCACGAACCCGACCACGGCAATTACAGCCGCTACACGCACGGCAGCTGCAAATCCAATCGCCTGGGCAACGTCGATCGCAGCGCCAGCGACGCTGGCAGCCGCCGCAGAACTCGAGAGCAGACCGATAAACAGCGACGGGCCAAACGATGCGGCAATCATGTTCCACGTGTTAAGCAATGCCGTTCCGTGAGGATGTTCAGCGGCAGGTAGCGTCTCCAAGCCGGCCGTTTGCGAGGGGCTCAGCACCAAACCGACTCCGGCATACACCACAACGGTCAGCGCCACGACGACGCCGATGTTCATGCTTGCCGCCGTCATCGAGATGGCAGTCTGCCCCACGGCAATCAGGGCAAAACCGACCGGCAGCAGCGGCCATGCGCCACGGGCGTCCATCACGCGTCCGCCCACAATCGAGGTCACGGCGTTGCAGGCAATCGCCGGCAAAATGAGCAAGCCCGCAATAAGTGCGGTCATGCCGTATGCGCCCTCAAAATAGAGCGGCAACAAAACGCTCATCGAGAACGTCGTCATCATCGACACCACCACAAGCAAACACGCAGGCCAAAAGCGAAAGCTCGCCATGGGACGCACGTTAAGCACCGGATGCTCGAGCTTGAGCTGACGGGCCGCAAACAGGCCGAGCAGCACAATGGCGGCGAAAAGCGCCACGATGCCGGCAATCAGATTGGTCGAGAACTCGCCTACGGAATACACAAATGCCGTAATGCCGGCGGCGAGCAAAACAACCGACAGGATATCAAGCGTGGTGTTCGAGCGCTCTCCGACATTCTGAACAAGCTTAACGCCCGCCGCAGCGACCACAATGCCGCCCACCAGCGGCACTACGAACACCGCCCTCCAGCCAAATAACGTGCACATAAGACCGCTAATCACGGGTCCAAACGCCGGTCCTAGCGTAATGCAGGCGCCGCCCAGGCTCAGATACAAACCGAGCTTCTCGCGCGGGGCGCAAGACAGCACCACGTTCATCATGAGCGGGAACAAGATGCCCGATCCCGCAGCCTGCAAAATACGACTTGGCAGCAAAACGCTAAACGACGGAGCGACCAGGCACAGGACTTCGCCGGCGACCATGCATCCGCATGCGAAAAACAGCAGCTTGCGCGTCGAGAAACGGCCGGACAGGAAGGCCATGATGGCCGTAAAAATCGACGTCATGATCATGTAGCCCGAGACGAGCCACTGTGCCGTGGTGGCACTCACCGAAAAGGCTGCCATAATGTCGTGCAACGCCACGTTAATGATGTTCTCGTTAAACGCGGCAACAAAGGCTGCAATATACATTACGACGAGAATCGCCGCAGAGGCCGATGGCGTTACTTGAACTTGTTGCTGAGATTTGCTCCCCATGCATTTCCTTCCTCTTGGAACGACAGTCGCATCGCCCCAGAGGAACGGTCCAGGGCGAAAAATGAGCCCTAGACTTACGCCAGACGCCGTACACGACGAATCTGGCAACATGGTCCAACATCGAAAGATTGTAACGCGGACGCACAGCTTTCCTTCCGCGCTATTATTAAAAGTCCACGAAAGCATAAGACATGAGGAGCCCGCCATGATTAAGCCCATCATGAAATCCGAGTTCTTTTTGCGTCTGCCTTCCGAAGACGCGGGACCCGACGATGCCGCAACCGGGCAGGATCTCCTGGATACACTCCACGAGCATGAGCGCGAGTGCGTGGGCCTCGCCGCCAACATGATCGGCGTGCGCAAACGCATCATCTGCGTAAAGGACGGCAACAGGACACTCCTGATGTACAACCCTCAAATTCTTGAGCAGGTCAATGCCTATCAGACGAGCGAAGGATGCCTCTCGCTGACCGGCGAGCGTCCCTGTACCCGCTATCGCCGCATTAAGGTTGAGTATTTGGACGAGAACTTCGTTCACCGCATCAAAAACTTCTCGGGCTACACCGCCGAGATCATCCAGCACGAAATCGACCACTGCAATGGCGTCGTGGTTTAGGCCACCTGCCAAAATGAGGGTACCGGAGGCCTCCCTATGGATATCAGCCGCTTTGGCGAATTCGCCATCTTAGCGCAGTCACGCACGTTTCTTGATGCGGCGGAACTGCTTTTCATGTCGCAATCAACCCTCTCCAAGCACATCATGGCAATGGAGCACGAACTCGGCTGCAAGCTCATCGATCGAAGCCAGCGCCACGTAACACTCACCGCGCAAGGTGAAGCGCTCCTCCCCTATGCGCAAAAAATTGCGACGCTTCAGCACCGCTATCTTGCCGCCATTCAAATAGGCGCAGGTGAGCCGCTCGAGCACCTCACCGTAGGTTCTATCCCCATTATGGCCCCTTATGGGATCACGGACGCCGTCATCGATTTTCAGCAGGCGAACCCCTCATATTCTGTTGAGCTCATCGAGGGCGAGGGCGACACACTCAAGCGTATGCTCCTGCACGAGGACATTGACCTGGCCTTCATCCGTGACAGTGGCGCCATCGAGCCGGAGTTCAAAAAGATTCCCTTTACGACTGACCGGCTCGTGGCCGTCCTTCCGCTCGACCATCCGCTCGCCGAACGTGACACCGTCGAGATAGACGACCTTATCGACGAGAATTTCCTCATGCTTCCCCAAGGCTCGTTCGTAAGCGAGCTCGTCCTTTCCCTTTGTCGCGAAGCTGGATTTGGCCCACGCGTTACGTTCACCGGCAAACGAGCCGAGAACATCATCTCTCTTGTCGCACGCGGCGCCGGCGTCTCATTCCTCATGCGCAAGCCGGCGGAATCGCTTGCCAGCGGAAAGGTAGCCCTGGTGCCGCTTGAGCCCGCGACGACCTCCGAGGTCAGGCTCTACCTCAAGCGGAACGCCGCGCACTCGCAGGCGGTCGTCTCGTTCATCGGCTTCCTCCCCTACCGTCAGCTCCTGCAGGGCGACCGTGCGTCTTCCACCGCGGCACGACCGTCATAATCCCCGCTGCTCCACAACCGCAGACTTGTGTCCGCAAACACGCTGACAACGGCACAAAACACAAATATGCCTCGGGCGGCACGTCGCCGTCCGAGGCATATTTAGTTAAAGTGCGCAGACAGACTAGTCCACCGAGATGTTGAGCGCCTTACCGCCCTCGTCCTTCCTGGCACCGATCGCCATAGCGGCGACAAGAGCCAGAACGAAAGCGACCACACCGGAGATGACAAGGCCGATAAAGCCCGTGTCGATGCCGGCAGGGTTAATAAAGCTCGGGAAACCGAGCGGGCCGGAGGCACCGAAGGCATAGAGTTTGGCACCCATGAGGCCGGCAATGGCACCGCCTACACCAGCGGAAATAAAGGTTGCCCACATAAGACGCTTACGCGGCAGCAAGATGGCGTAAAGCGCAGGCTCGTTGACACCGAAAATCGAAGAGACAAGGGCGGGAATGTTGACGGCAGCATTTTCCTCGGAGTCCTTGGTTCGGATGACCATGCCAAGCACAGCACCGGCGATGGCACAACCGCCTGCATACACGAGCGGGTTAATGAGGTCATAGCCGTAGGTTGCGACATCGAGAAACCACAGCGGGATGATACCCCAGTGCAGGCCGAACATGACGAGCAGGCTCCAGAACGTGCCGATGACGAAGCCGGCGATGGCGGGCTGGAAGTTGATGAGCATCAAGATGATCTGGGCAACGATGTTGGAGAGGACCGTCATGACCGGACCGACCACAAGCAGGCCAAGGATGCCGCAAATGAGGAGCGTCAGGATGTTGGAGAAGAACGAGCTCACAAGCGCGGGCAGCGCGTTAGAAAGGGCCTTGTGCACCTTGGAGGCAATCCAGACGATAAAGATCGCAGGCAGAATCGTCGATGAGTAATTCTGCATGATCAGCGGGATGCCAAAAATATCACCGTAGACATTGGACTCGAAGACCGTGCCGGCGCCGAGCGTGTAGAGCGGATCTCCGCCCATAAGGGCAACGAGCGTCGGGTAGACGAGGATACCACCGAGCGCCATTCCCATAACGGGCTTAAGTCCGAACTTCTTGGCCGACGTCCAGCCAATGATTAGCGGAAAGTAATAGAAGACCGAATCTCCGATTGCCGAGAGCGTCACATACGTATTGCTGTCCTTGGCAAGCCAACCGGCAACCGTGCAGAGCGCGAGCATCGACTTGATAAAGCCACCGGCCATAAGCACGCCAAGAACCGGTTGCAGAATCTCGGAGATGATGGCCAGCAGACGCGAGAATGGATCGCCCTTTTTGACGTCGTCGCCTTCATCGATATCGAGTGCGGGTTTGGAGTCGAACCCGCCAATCTGAACAAGGTCGTTGTAGACGGCCTCGACAGTGGCACCAATCACGACCTGATACTGTCCGCCGGCCTGGATGACGTCAACGACGCCCTTCGTCGCCTTAAGCTCATTGGTCTGGGCGAGCGATTCATCCTTGAGGTGGAAGCGGAGACGCGTAATGCAGTGGCTCACGTCTAACACATTGTCTCGACCACCGACCTTTGTGATGATTTCATCGCAAAGCTTCTGGTATTTCATGGAATTCTCCTTTTTCTGAGCGGGGTATAGCATCGATTTCATGCCTCCGTAGTCGACGTGGGAGGGCAAGGAACCCGCTTCCCCCTTTGAAATCCGCGGACGCACGTACGCCCGGGATGGGAAACGGCAGAGAAGATGGAAGATGCCGATCACATGGCAGCGAGCCTCATTGGCCCATGTCACGCAATCAGGTCTACAGACGCGAATCTGCTGCGCCGAGAAGTCTCGTCGTCTGGCAGAACTTGTCACACAGACGTTCCGGTTCGCCCTGGGGAATCTGAGTACGCTCGGTCTCAAAGGAGAGGCCGTACTCGCGTGCCGGAAGGAAATACTCGAAATAGCCGTTGGTGTAACCGCAAACTATTCCCTCGACCGGGCATTCGCGCTTCATGCGAATACCCAAGTCGCTGCCGAGCTCACTCGGGAACACAAAGAGATGCAGGCCGCCCAAACTGATGACGGCACACTTAAGCGTGAGCGAAAAGTCGTCATGGGCAACGGTGTGATAGAACGTCTGAGGCTCGATGCGGTCGAGAACGACCTCGCGATCGAGCTTGATCTGGGAAATCGCCTCGGCAAGACCGGTCGAAACGCGCTCGACCTCGGGAATGCCGCGTCCCTGACGAAAATTGCGGTCGCTACAGTCGCCAGCAGCACCGACGACCATGGCCGGATAGTAACCAAGACTCTGAGCGAGCTTTTTGCCGGTAAGACCGGCGAGTTCGCTCGTGAGCTCCGTGCAGTCGGGTCCGACGCAAGCGGAATGCACCGCCCAGTTCACAAAGCCCGCAAATGGCTTGCCTTCGGTATCGAAGAACGATACGACAATGACCTCATTGTCGGCGAGTTCACCTGGGATGATGCGGTTGTCGTAGAAACCGGTGATGACTTTTTTGCCCATGCGGCAGGTCGCAGGTCGCGCGTTGGCGCGGCACTCTTCGAAGCATTGACAGATGGTATCGAGGAACCAGCGATAGTAGTCCTCGTTGAATTTTCCCGTCCACCAGCTGCGATGGTAGGCGACGATCGAAGTGTGGTCGTGCGTCGCGGAGAGCAGAACGCAGTCACGGTCGATTCCGTAGCGCTCGGCGAGCATCGTCTTAACCTCCTCGGCCATGCCCTCCTCAAACTCGAGAACATCGGCGTTGAAGAGAAAAACTTCGCGGTCGTCCTGTTGGAAAAGAATCGCGTTGGCGAAGACGTCGTCATGGACGCCTGTCGCAGGCTCCAGACGGTTGGGGAGGTTGCGGTATCCGATTAGATAGATGTCGCCTTGCGGGGTAATCTTGCGGCGTGCATGTCCGATATTCATGCAAGTTCTCCTTTTTGTCATGCCGCGTTTAAAGCGGCAAGGATGGTTTGAAGGAGGCGCTCATGGGAACCGGCGGCGAAGCCGGAGTTCATGGCCTCATAGGTGATTTTCTCGTACGCATCGGGGGCCGGCAGATACTTTTGCCCTCCGTTGACAAGCGTGGCAAAGAGCACGGGGCAGAATCGGGCGGCGCGCACGACGGCGCCAAACGAGCTCGAAACCTCGGGCTGGATACCAACGAACTCGACATTTCCCAGCCGAAGTAAATAGACCCTCGTACGCTGTTCGCCTGCCGCATGAAACCCATAAGTTCGATGCGGGGCCAATGAGCAGAAGTCGGCGCGCGTCTGGGCGGGCAAAAGGACGTCGACCGTGCGAGCATCGACGCCGATGGCATCGTCCTCACGCGCCGCACGGACGGCCTCAATCAACGCATCGCTCATAGCGCGACCCTGTCGATGCAGCATGCGATATCCACTCTCGTGAGCATCTAACGTTTGCTTCGCCCCGGTCGAATCGAACGCAACGGTTACGGCGCGCTCCGCCGGACTCTGATCCCCCGCGGCACCGGGTAGCAGCAACACGACTCCGCCCAATTCGCGCTCGAGAGCCATGGCGGCAAAGCCAAAGAGGTCCCCGCTCACCAAGCGCTTCCCCTGAGAATCGTGCGATCCGTCGAGCACGGAAGACTGGACATCAGCCGTCGCAAGTATGGCAACGAGCCCGCCCTCGGCATCCCTCGCGACAAGTATGGGCATCGCGTGGTCGGCAAACCCCTTGGGGTCTACTCCCAGCCACCAGCCGGCCGGCGTCTCAATGTCGCGGTTAACGTTCACAGGACAGTAGCCCTCCGCCGAGGCGAGCGTGACAGAGCGAATGCCCGCAACCGCCTGCTCAACGGCCGCGCGTGTCGCGGCGATGAGCGCGGCACGATAGCGCTCATTTCGATCGCGGGCATCGGTGTCGGCCAGATGCCCAGGGGTGCGCACGTGAGGCGCAGAAAACGTGTGGGTCGGGACCACCCAAGAAAAGGCGCCGTCGCAATTGGAGACATCCTTGACAACCTCACGCAGATCGACGAGTAGGGCCGGAGCGATCGAGGTAACCTCAAGTGAAAGGATGCAAGCGCGCCGCCCCATCCCTTCGACCACGAAGGCACGGGCAAAGATTTCATGACGGAGTGCGTCGAAACCGTCGAACGGCAATACGTCCTCTAAGTTAATGGCCACCCGGGCGGCTCCGGCCTTCATCTCTCCCTTATCCATGGCGAACGCCCTCCTTTATCTGTCGCTCACTCGATGCCGTACAAGCGCTGTGCCGTGCCGCCAAGCATAAGGTCCTTGTCCGTATCACTTAAATCTGTGGCGCGGACGCAGGCGACACCCTCTGTTAGCCACTCGCGTTTAACGGGATAACTCGTACCAAAGACAATATGGTCTGCACCAAGGACCTCAACCGCACAGGCAAGAAGCGTCTCGCCCCAGGGCTGAGCATGGGACATGTCGAAATAAACGTTGTTCTCAAGACGCTTGGAGACCGTCTCGGTATCGGTCTGGAAGCGACCCGAGGCATCTGGACGCTTGGGACCGTGCGGCAGCAGCATCTCCTTAAACGCAAAATAAGCGCCACCGAGCATGGAGTGGACCATCTTGATATTGGGGTAGCGCTCAAAGAAATCGCCAAAGATCTCTCGGCCGATCGCCGTAGTTTGGTCGACGCAGCGGCCATAAGAGCGGCGAAGGTTGTCGTACGCGAGAAGCGACTCGTTCTCGACCGGCACGGGAACATGGTGCACGTAAACGGTGACATGGCGTTCGTTCAGGTGCTCGAAAAAACTCGAGAAGACCTGGTCGTCGAGATAGCGCTTGCCGTAGTGAGCGCAGAGCTGCACACCCGCAAAACCATCGTCGAGTCTGCGGTCGAGCTCCTCCAAATTTGCTTTGGTGCCAAAGGGCGGCACAGCGACAAGCGGAATCAGACGGCCACTTGACGCCTTCGCGTCAGCAGCCATACCGTCGTTGAAACGCCGGCACATCTCGAGCGACATCCACTCGTGACAGCCGGGGAGCTTGAGGATCGCCTTGTCGACCCCCGCCTCATCCATATCGGCCAAGCGCTTCTCGAGGGTGTAGTCGCCCTCAATGTAGTTAAGACCCGGAGAACCGGCGGGCATCTCGATCACGATCTGTCGTTTGCCGGCGGAATTCATGGTCAGATAGCCTTCGGTGTCATAGGCGCGGGGTACCTCGGCCAAAAACTGTTCGCAGAGCGTCTCGTCATGAAAGATGCGCTCGTCGAACCAGTAGGAATTTGCATCGATAATCATTGGTTGGAACCGCCTTTCATCTTGTTGAAAACATTCTAGAAAAGCAGGTACCCGGACATCAATTCCAGCTTAAGCCCACTGTATTCCATTTTGGAATAGAACTTACCGCTCACACGCGAACCTCGCCCGCTCAACGAGACAAGCGCTAACAGCACGGGCTTAGACAGAAAACGGTCGGCCCGCATCCGTTGCGGGCCGACCGTTTCATTACAGGCTACCTTTGCCGTTACGCCTGGCGGTAATGGTCAAAGAAATCGGCGAGGTCTTCGAGGGACTCTTTGAGTACTTCCATGCGCGGCAGGTACACGATACGGAAGTGGTCGGGCTCAGCCCAGTTGAAGCCGCCGCCACGCGTGATCAGGATCTTCTTCTCGTGCAGCAGGTCAAGGGCGAACTGCTCGTCATCGGTGATGTTGAACTTCTTAACATCCATCTTGGGGAAGATGTAGAACGCCGCGCGCGGCTTGACCACCGAGATGCCGTCGATCTTGTTGAGCGCCTCATACACAAAGTTGCGCTGCTCGTAGACGCGACCGCCGGGGCGAATGTAGTCGTTGACCGACTGATGGCCACCGAGCGCCGTCTGGACGATCGACTGGGCCGGCACGTTGGAGCACAGGCGCATGTTGGAGAGCATGTTGATGCCCATGATGAAGTCGCTCATGCAGCGCTGGTTGCCCGAAAGCACCATCCAGCCAATACGATAGCCCGCAATCATGTGCGACTTGGAAAGGCCGCTAAAGGTGACGCAGGGCAGATCGGGAGCGAGCGAGGCAATCGAGACGTGCTCGTAGCCGTCCATGCACAGACGGTCGTAGATCTCATCGGCAAAGATCATGAGCTGGTGTCTGCGCGCAACCTCGACGATGCCCTCGAGCACCTCGCGCGGGTAGACCGAGCCCGTGGGGTTGTTGGGGTTGATGATGACGAGGGCTTTGGTCGCGCTCGTGATCTTGGACTCCATATCCTCCAAGTCGGGATACCAATCCGCCTGCTCATCACACAGATAATGTACGGGATGACCGCCGGCAAGGGTTGCGCACGCCGTCCAGAGCGGATAGTCGGGGCTGGGGATCAGGATCTCATCGCCGTTGTCGAGCAGCGCGTTCATCGAAAGCTGAATGAGCTCGGACACGCCGTTGCCCGTGTAGATGTGCTCCATCTGAACGTTGGGCAGGCCTTTGATCTGCGAGTACTGCATGATTGCCTTGCGCGCGGAGAACAGGCCACGCGAGTTGGAATAGCCTTCGCAGTCGGGCAGCTGCTGGCGCATGTCCTTGATGACCTCGTCGGGCGTGCGGAAACCGAAGGGCGCGGGGTTGCCGATGTTGAGCTTGAGAATACGCTCGCCCTCGTCCTCCATACGGGCAGCTTCGTCGACGACGGGGCCGCGCACGTCATACAGGACATTATCGAGCTTGGTGGATTTAGAAAAAGTACGCATGGTGGTGCTCCTTGGAATTTGAGCTGAGGGATGGGGTTCGGGCTTGGAATCGTTGCGGGGTGATGATGCCTCGCCTTGATCGGCGTCGCCGGCAAGCAGCCAGGTAACATCGACCTCCAAAATACGGGCGAGCAGCTCAGCCACGTCGCGCCGCGGGATCGTCTTGCCGCTCACATATTGGCTCATCTGACTCTTGCCGAGTTTTTTGCCGAGCATCTCCGATGCGCGGATTACGTCCGACTGGCGAACGTCGCGATCGGACATAGCCTGTCGCAGGCGATCGCTAAACGTCTCTTGGGCCACTAGAACCTCCTTGCTGGCAAAGTTCAATTTATAGAACACGAATTGAACCTGAGTTCAATTTAGGCAGCAGTATAGCGCGGCGCAATATCCGGAAGTTCAATTTCATAAGAAAATATACCGGACTCCGAGATTTGCCCAAAGCGGACAAAGACGTGTACACGTTTAGAGATATTCAAGGAAACGAGCCGCCGCAAGCGAAACGTCGGCGGTGCGGTATATCGCGTTGATCTGCCGATGAGGATGTCCCTCGAGCGGGCGCACGGCAACATCGAACTGGCAGCGGCGCAAGATGAGCGCCGGAAGAATGCTCACGCCCAGGCCGTCCTCGACCATAGCCATAATCGCATAATCATCCCAGGTCGACAGCTTAGAGCGCACCGCCAGACCCGCGCGACGAAACAGCGGCGTAATCTCGTCGTCGCTACCGCGTTCCAGCAGAATAAACTGCTCGTTGGCCAAATCGGCAAGAGAGACGACCTCCGCCGCGGCAAGCGAGGAGTCCGCTGGCACCACGGCCATCAGCTCGTCTTGCACCAACGGCCGCGACGCCATGCCGGCGCCGCGTGGTTCGCGCGGAATAAAGCCCAGGTCGCAGCGGCCTTCCGCCACCCATTGCTCAATCTCGGAGTAATCACCCATCAGCAGCTCGTAATCGATGTCCGGGTGATCGGCGCGAAAGTGCGCAATCACCGGCGGCAGCACGTGGGTCGCCACACTCGAAAACGTACCGATGCAGATTTTTCCGCGCATGAGCCCACGCATCTCATCCACCCGTCGCTGCAAGCGAGTGAATTCCTCACAGAGCGCCTCGACCGCCGGCATAACTTGCCGCCCGTCGGCAGAAAGCACTACGCCCTCGCGGCTTCTATCGAGAACTTTAAAGCCCCAGTCGGCCTCAAGATCGGCCACCATACGGCTCACGCCCGACTGCGAATAGCTCAGCCGCTCGGCGGCGCGCGTAAAACTGCCGGCGCGCACGGTCTCGAGCAGCACCTGCATCTTTTGAACATTCGTTTCCACGGCAACCCTCCACCTATGCATGAGCTTTTGTCATGCTATCCATGCATTATATTCGCTTTTCTTCTAAAGCCAGTTCACCCATAGTGAACATGCTCGGATATAGAGGGGATGTCAGCGTATGAACAACGGACTGTTTACGTACTTAGCAGCATTGCTGTTGTTTGGCTCCAACGGCATCATCGCCGCCGCCATCGCGCTCCCGAGCTCCGATATCGTGCTCCTGCGCACGTTTTTGGGCGCGCTCTCGCTTGTCACCATCCTCGCCATCACCCAACGCCATAAGTTGCAGGCGCCATCTCGCCCCCGCGAAGCCGCAGCCCTCCTCCTCTCGGGAGCCGCGCTGGGCGCCAGCTGGATTTTTCTGTTCCGAGCCTACCAGACGATCGGCGTCGGCGTTTCCTCGCTGCTGTACTACTGCGGCCCCATCATCGTCATGGCCCTCTCCCCGCTCATCTTTGGCGAAAAACTGACCGGCGGCAAAATCGCCGGGTTTATCGCCGTCGCCTGCGGCGCTTTTCTCATTGCAGCGCAAGGTCTAGGCGGCAATATGCCCATTGCGGGTATCGCCTGCGGCATCGCCTCGGCATTTTGCTATGCGCTGATGGTCATCGCCAGCAAGGGTGCGCCACACATCGAAGGCCTCGAAAACTCCACGCTCCAGGTGAGCGCCGCCTTTGTGACCGCGCTGGTCCTCACGCTCATCACGCAGGGCGCCCCCTCATTCCTGTCCGTCGGCGTCGCCGCCAGTATTGATTGGCGCGCCGTCGTCATGCTCGGCGTCGTCAACACCGGCATTGGCTGCCTGCTCTACTTTAGTGCTGTCGCTAAGCTGCCCGTCCAGACTGTCGCGGTCGTCGGCTACCTCGAGCCGCTTTCGGCCGTCGTGTTCTCGGCCGTCCTTTTAGGCGAAGCCATAACGCCGGTCCGCCTGATGGGTGCCGCACTTATCATCGGCGGCGCGATCTTTTGCGAACTCGCCGGCAAACGCGCAGGTGCCAAGACCGGCATCGCTCAGGCAGCACGCGCCTAACAGCCCCTGCTTTGAAATGCCACCTGCGTACATGAATAATCCCCAGATGGGGATTATTGTCTAAAACACCCCGATGTGCCAAACTGCTCTTATATGTATAAAGATGGCATAAAGGTCTGCTGCCCTTTGCAGGGGCCAGATGTCCAAGGGAGTCCACGTGGCACACAACAAACTGGAGGCAAGCCCCCAAGATCAGCGTGGTCAAGGCGGGCATGGAGCCATTCCCCTCTCCGCTGGCATGCTGCTCGTTACGCTCGGCGTCGTCTACGGCGACATCGGCACGAGCCCCATGTACACCATGAAATCAATCGTCGCCAACAACGGCGGCATCGGTACCGTCAGCGAGGACATGATCCTGGGCGCGCTTTCGCTCGTCATCTGGACCATGACGCTCGTGACCACGGTCAAGTACGTGGTTATCGCCATGAAGGCCGATAACCACAACGAGGGCGGCATCTTCGCCCTGTTTAGCTTGGTGCGCAAAGTGGCGCCGTGGCTGATCCTTCCCGCCATGATCGGCGGCGCGGCGCTGCTCGCCGACGGCATCCTCACCCCCGCCGTCACGGTTACCACGGCCATCGAGGGCTTGCGCACTATCGAGTGGGGCCATGCGCTTTTGGGTGACGGCCAGACCAACGTCATCATCATCACCATCATCATTATCTGTGGCCTGTTTGCCATGCAGCGCGCCGGCACCTCGTCGATCGGCAAGCTGTTCGGGCCGCTCATGACGCTGTGGTTCCTGTTCTTGGCTGGCGCCGGCCTGTTCAACATGCTCGGCAACCTGTCCATCCTACGCGCGCTCAACCCCATCCGCGGCATCATGTTCCTGTTCTCGCCCATCAACCACTCGGGCATCATGGTGCTCGGCTTCGTCTTCCTGTCGACGACCGGCGCCGAGGCGCTCTATTCGGACATGGGTCACGTGGGCAAGGCTAACATCTATGCATCCTGGCCGTTTGTTAAGGCGGCCCTTATCCTCAACTATCTGGGTCAAGGAGCTTGGCTGCTCGCCAATAACTCCAACCCCCAGATGCTCGCGATGGATATCGTCAACCCGTTCTATATGATGCTCCCCGAGCCCCTGCGCCCCTTTGCCATCGTGCTTTCGGCCGTAGCGGCCATCATCGCCTCGCAGGCGCTCATCACCGGCTCGTTCTCGCTGGTATCCGAGGCAACCCGTCTCAATCTCATGCCGCATCTGCGCATCCACTACCCCAGCGACACCAAGGGCCAACTCTATATTCCGCTCGTCAACAACATCATGTGGGTCGGCTGTATCTTCATCGTGCTGCTGTTCCAAAACTCCGAGCGCATGGAGAGCGCCTACGGCCTCGCCATTACCGTGACCATGCTCATGACCACGACGCTTTTGACGAGCTACATCGCCGGCATCCTCAAACACAAGCTGGGCGCCTGCGTCTTCGCCCTGCTCTTTGGTGCCATTGAGCTGTGCTTCTTCGCTTCGCGCCTCACCATGTTCTTTGACGGCGGCTACGTCATGATCTTCCTGGCCGCGCTGCTGTTTGGCCTTATGTACGTGTGGCGCCGCGGCACCGCCATCGAGCGCACGCAGACGATCCTGCTGCCCGTCTCCAAGTACATTGACCAGCTCGGCCGCCTGCGCAACGACGAGACCTACCCCGTGCTCGCCGACAATCTGGTGTTCCTTACCAACAGTCCCGACCCGCTCACGCTCGACCGCGACGTGCTCTACTCCATCTTGGATAAGCATCCCAAGCGCGCCAAGGCATACTGGTTCATCAACGTGCATGTCACCGATGAGCCCTATACGCACGAGTATTCCGTCGAGACCTTTGGCACAGACTTCCTATTCCGCGTGCGCTTGGACCTGGGCTTTAAGGTCAATCAACGCATCAACACCTACCTGCGCCAGATCGTTGGCGACCTGATGGCATCGGGTGAGTTGCCGCCGCAGCATCACACCTACTCCATCTACGAGACACGCGGCAACGTGGGCGACTTCCGTTTTTGTATGCTGCGCAAGATGCTTGCCCCCGAAACGGACATCAACCGCAACGACCATCGCGTCATGGCCATCAAGTACGCCGTCCGCCGCGCCTGCGGAAGCCCGGCACGTTGGTATGGTCTCGAGAACTCGGCCATCATCATTGAGTACGTACCGCTCTTTGCTCGCATGCGCCCGGCCGTCAAACTTGTGCGCACCCAGGTGCCACTCGAGGTTCAGATCGAAGAGGCCGAGGAAATGGAAGTCGACATCTTCTCGGACGACTTGGTCAATGGCAACGAGGCCGGTAGGGACATGAACGTCGATCCCACCGAGCTGCTCGAGAGCGTCGCCGATACGCCCGAACAGCAACAGCTCGACGGCCTCGAGAGCGAACAGCTCAACGACGCCAACTTCTAGCGCCGTCACCCATCGACGATAGCGGCCCTGCACCTCGCGAGAGATGCAGGGCCGTCTTGTATTGCAGTAAAGCTAGCGGCTACGAACGACGCGGCTCGGGAACCACGAGTCTATCGGGGCTCGCGCCCTCGGCATCCGTCAGGCTCACGTAGCGAATCGACGGATCCCCATACATCGCGTAGTAATAATTGCCCGTGCGCGCGCTAAAGCATCCGGTATAGATAGTCTTCTCGAACTTGCCATCGCCCATCCTGGACGCCCCCTCAATCATCACCACGCCCTCGAGCGAGCGGAACATGCGAACGACGTTTTCGGTCTCGCTCTCCTTTTGCGGGTAATTGGCATTGAGGTACGCCGCCTTTACAAAACGGCTCGGCGAATAGCAATCGCCCGGAATGCCGCGCATGCCGGCACCGGCTCCATAGGGCTTGAGCTCGGCGCCACGCCATGTCGCCGTCTGCGGAAAATCGCTTGTGGCGGTGATATAGGTGCGCAGGTTTTCCATGTGCCACGGGAAGGTCGGCTGGTTGGCAAGGGTGTCGACCGGATCGTCGTATACATGCAGGCCGTCAGCCATCATCTCGACCACGATGCTGCGTTGGCTGTCGCCGATAATCCAATGGAGCAGCGACACGCCCAGCCCCTCTCCGGCAGATTTGGCGACAATCACCGTGTCGCGCAGCGCGGCCTCGACCTCATCGACCGTCGAGAACGTCGCTGCCACCCACAGGGGGAACTCATAGGCCGCGATATTGGTCTTGCCGTCGACAGGGTCCTCGGCATACTCGGCATAACCCGGGAAATTGAGACCCGCCACGGCGAGGCCCGCATCGTTACCGCAATCGAAAAACATGGGATAGTTCTTGTAATCGATGCACATACCGATCACCGCGTGTGCCGCCGACGCATCGTCGATAAACGAATACGGAATGTGAAACCCGCGCGGCATCACGCGAACCTGTTGGCCGTAGTCAAAGCTCCAGTCGAGGTTGCGGCCCAAATACATGTGGCCAGAATTATCGGTAAATCGAATACTCGTGCACATAGCGCCTCCCAGCCTTACGTTCTTGCTAATTTCATTGTCTCCAAACAAAAAGGCGCTAAACACAAAAGCCCGGACATGACAACAATGTCACGCCCGGACTATTCAAGCAGGATAAACTCAACCAAGTTAACCCCGCAGGTCGTCTAAGGGGTCAAAGTGCCGCAGATTGCCACGAAAGAGGAGCGAAGCGTACTTAAGGTACGCGAGCGACGATTGAGCGGCAAGGTGCGGTGCTTTGGTCCCCTTAGACCAACTTTCCAAGACAGTGGTCGATCATATGCTGGACCATCTGCGCCTCGAAGCCGACGAAGTCCTGCTTGCGCTCGCGCATCTTGCCGTCGACGATCACGTCATAAGCAACCTTGCACTTGATATAGCGCGTGGACTTGGTGACCTCCTCGTGCGTCAGGCAGCTCTCCTCCATCTTGCTGGCGCCCAGGCCAAACACCAGACGGGGGTTGTAGAGCACGTGGGGCTCGCCGGCATCGTCCAGGTAGACGCAAACCTTCTTGGTAACGCCAATCTGGTTAGCGGCAAGGCAGCCGGCATCGTCGAGCGACTTGATGGTATCGATCAGGTCCTGAGCAACCGACTCGTCCTCGACGGTCGCAACCTCGCAACGCTGGGACAGGATAGCCTCGTCGTGGCAAAGCTCTTTAATCATACGTTCCTCCATAGGGGTCGTTGTATCCGCTTAAGTATACGGTACCCACACATTTTCATGCGAAAAATACCGTCCGTCTGCTACAAAGCGCCGAACATCAACATGCGAGGAACAACAGCGTCGTAAAGGGGCTATAGTGGGTGAGTTCGTGTCAATCGGCCTAAACTCGGGGCCGAACAAGGAAAGGGTATGCATGGACGAACTATTTCACGTCAGCGAGCGCAAGTCCACAATCGGGACCGAACTCCGCGCTGGACTGACAACATTCCTGGCGATGGCCTACATCATCGCCGTCAACCCCGCGGTGCTCTCGGGCGCTGGCATCGATGCGGGAGCGCTCGCCTGCGCCACCTGCCTGGGCGCCGGCATCATGACCATCTGCATGGGCATCTTCGCCAACCGCCCGCTCGCCTGCGCGTCGGGCTTAGGCGTCAACGCGATGATCGCCGGAATCACCACCACCGTCTGCGGCGGTGACTGGCACGTGGCCATGAGCGTCATCTTCCTTGAGGGCGTCGTCATCTTGCTGCTCGTGCTTTGTGGCCTGCGCGAGGCCATCATGGACGCCATCCCGGTTGTCCTGCGTCACGCCATCTCGGTGGGTCTGGGCCTGTTCATCGCCATGATTGGCCTGTGCGATGCCGGCATTATCACCGCTGGCGCCGGTACACTCGTCGGTCTGGGCGACATCACCTCCCCCACCTTCATCGTCGGCATCATCTCCATCCTGGTGACAGTCGCCCTCGCCTGCCGCAACGTCCCCGGCTCGCTGCTCATCGGCATCGTCGTCGCCGTCATCGCCGGTATCCCCCTAGGTGTGACCCAGGCTCCGACCGGTATCATCGCCCCGCTCGACTTCTCGAGCATCGGTGGCCCCATCGCCGACGCCGGCGGCGTGCCTGCCATCGTCAAGGTCCTTACCGACCCCGCGCTCCTCGTCATCTCGTTCTCGCTGCTCATGAGTGACTTCTTCGACACCATGGGCACCGCGATGGCCGTGGCCAAGCAGGGCGAGTTCCTCACCGACGACGGCAACGTCGAGAATATCAAGGAGATCCTGATCGTCGACTCCGCCGCCGCTGCTGTGGGCGGTTTCATGGGCGTCTCCTCCATCACCACCTTCGTCGAGTCCACCTCTGGCGCTGCCGACGGTGGCCGCACGGGCCTCACCTCCGTCACCACCGGCGTGCTGTTCATTCTCGCCGCGTTCTTCTCCCCCATCGTCACCATCGTTTCCAGCGCCGCCACCTGTGGTGCTCTGGTCTACGTCGGCTACCTCATGATGAGCGAGGCCTCCGAGATCGACTGGTCCGACGTGTCGCAGGGTTTCCCGGCGTTCATGATTGTCGCCGGCGTGCCCTTCACCTACTCCATCTCTGCCGGCATTGGCCTGGGCTTTATCACCTACGTGATCGTCGCACTCTTTAAGGGCGAGGCCTCCAAGATCAAGCCGCTCATGTGGATCGCAGCTCTCGCCTTCCTCGTCTACTTCTTCGTAGCGTAACGGCATAGTCTGCTAAAACAGAACACCAAAGCGCGGAGTCGCATCGAGCGGCTCCGCGCTTTTCTTTTAAAGCCAGGCAACGCACAGACGCGCGATGTTTTGCTTCCCAAGTTTTGGACATTTTGCCCTCCAAACGGCACTACCGCCGGCTACATCCTGCAGATATGCTGGGCTTAATCGCATAGGCCCTATGAGGATGGGAGTAACCATGGCCGCCTTGTTCACGACCCCCAAGCGCAATGACAAAACCTCTGGAGCCCATTTTGTCGAGCCCGACGTGTGCCGTCGCACGCTGCTCGCACACGGCAGCTGGCGCCGCGTGACGCGCCGCATCGTCTGCGGCCTGGCCTGCGCGCTCACGGTGAGCTCGCTGCTCATGCCGAGCGTCTCGCTCGCGGCCGAGTGGGTGGACGTCGGCGGCGTCCGCCACGAAGCGGCCGCGGGGCCCGCGGGAGACGCCGCCGGCACCTGGAGCTGAGACGGCGCCGATGACATGAAGCTCAACGGCTATAACGGCGGCGCGATCGAGGCAGCGGGCAAGCTCAACGTGAGCTACGAGGGCGACAACATCGTCACTAACGGCGACGGCCGCGGCATCAAGGTTAAGGATGGCGCGAACGAGAACGCCGAGCTTAATATTCAGGGCGACGCGTCCAGCACGCTCAACGTGACATCTTCTCGTGACGCCATCACTTCCGTCGGCAGCATCAACATCGACGGCGCTGGCACTGTCAACGCCACGAGCACCGAGCACGATGCCATCGATGCCGGGGGCGATGTCACCATCAAGGGCTCGGGAAACGTTAACGCCACGGGCGATTCGGATGGCATCAGGGCCGACGGCAACATCACGATCGACAACAGCGGAACCGTCACCGCCAAGGCCACCGAGGATCAGGGTATCGATGCTAACGAGAACCTCATCATAAAGGGCGGCGGCAAGGTAGAGGCAAGCTCTATCAAAGACAATGCGATTTGGGCCGACGGCAACATCGAGATCTCGGGTGGCAGCCAGGTCAAGGCAAGCTCCGAGGAAGACGCCACCATCGACGGTAAAAACAGCCTCACGGTCACGAACGCTTCCCTCAACGCAAGTGGCGTTGGGTATGGCATCTATGTCTACAAGGGCATCACGTTCGATGGCGCAACCGTAACGGTCCGTGCAAGTGCAGGGAACGATGAAGCCAGCGCCCTCTTCACCGACGAGGACGACATCGTCATCAAGAACGGCTCGATCGTGGATGCGTTCGCAGAAGGCCAGTTCTCGACCGCAATCTTCACCAGAAACTACTACCCCAACGAAGCGGGTGGTCACATCTACATTAGTGACTCCGTTGTCAAGGCTATAGCCCGCTATGTCGAGTCCGGTAGCGACGGCCCCGATCACTACAGCAACGACCAAAGTGGCGCGGTCATTCCCGAGCATAGGGGCATGAACATCGGCATCTTTGCCCGGACCAAGGAGGGCATCACGCCCGCGACCATCTCGATTGTCCGCAGTAAGGTCACAGCTGAGGGAGACACGGCGGCAATCTTCGCCCTTGCCGTGAGCGCGGACGGCGAGACAATCGGCACCATCGAGATCGAAGGCGCTCCCATACAGACGCCCACAGGCGGCAAGATCATTGGCTATCGCAACAAGGAAGAACTCGATGACGGCATCTTCTACGTGGTGGGTCAAACCATCGGCACGGGCGACGCTGTGATCGACTCCCCCTATAACGAAGCTGTCGCCAAGAGCACGGTCATCGCGCCTCCCGAGGAGATCAAACCCGAGGAGAAGCCAGGCGAGACCAAGCCCGAGGGTTCCAAGTCCGAGGGCACGAAGACGACCAAGACCGTTGCAGTTGCAGCCACGGGAGCCAAGATCGCCGGCAAACTCGCAGCAACCGGCGACGCCTCGAGCGCAGCCATCGTGGCAGCCGCCCTTGCGGGAACAGCCGCCATCGCCGCGGGCGCCGTGGTGAGCCGCAAGCGCTCGTAAACACTTTTTCGCACGGGACGGGTGGATCGCGGCCCTTGCCTTCCTCGTCTACTTCTTCGTAGCGTAAGGGCAAGGCTGCAAAAGCTGAACAATAAAGCGCGGAGTCGCCATGCGGCCCCGCGCTTTTCTTTTAGCGCCGGTCCCTGCGCCGGCGTGCGGCCTATTTCTCCCCCATTTTGGCCATTTTGCCCTCCAAACGGCACTACCGCCGGCAACATCCAGCAGATACGCTGAATCTAGTCGTATAGGCCCTATGAGAACGGGAGCAACCATGGCAGCCTTGTTCACGACCCCCAAACGCAATGACACTACCGCCGGAACCCATGTTGCCGAACCCGACGTTCGCCGTCGCATAGGACTCGCGCACGGCAGCTGGCGCCGCGTGACGCGCCGCATCGTCTGCGGCCTGGCCTGCGCGCTCACGGTGAGCTCGCTGCTCATGCCGAGCGTCTCGCTCGCAGCGGAATGGGTCAAGGTCGGCGGCAACAAGTACAACACCGCGGCGAGCGACGAGGCCGGTACCTGGTCGTGGGACGGCGCCGACGACTTGAAGCTCAACAACTATAACGGCGGCGAGATCCAGGCCGCAGGCAAGCTCAACGTGAATTACTCGGGAACCAACATCGTCACTGCCGAATGGATCGAAAGCATCAACGTTTCTCATGGCACTAACGAGAATGCCGAGCTCAATATCCAAGGCGACGAGGGCGGCACGCTCAGCGTGACATCTACTGAGGACGCTATCCTCACCACGGGTAATATCAACATCGACGGAGCCGGATCCGTCAACGCCACGAGCACTGGGTTTGATGCCATCAATGCCGGAGGTGATCTCGCTATCAAAGGTTCGGGCAACGTCAACGCCACGGGTGCATCGGATGGCATCAGGGCAAACGGCAATATCACGATTGACGACAGCGGAGCCGTCACCGCCAGGGCTACCAAGGACAAGGGTATTGGAGCCGACAAGAACCTCACCATCAAGGGTGGCGGGACGGTCGAGGCAAGCTCAGCCGATGGTGAGGCCCTTTGGAGCGGCGACAATATCAACATCTCGGACGGCAGCCAGGTCAAGGCAAGCTCCGAGGAAGACGCTGCCGTCGAGGCCAAGGGCAGCCTCGCAGCCACAAACGCCTCCCTCAACGTAAACGGTGTTGAATATAGCGTCTATGCCCACAAGGGCATCACCCTCGATTATGCAAACGTGACGGTCCGTGCAAGTAAAGGCAGATACGGTGGCGCCAACGCCCTCTTCACCTACCAGGACGACATCGTCGTCAAGAACGGCTCCACCGTGGACGCGTTTGCGGAAGGCGAGGTTTCGGCTGCATTCTCCACCAGAAACGATCGACCCAACGAGAAGGGCGGCCACATCTACATCAGCGACTCCGTTGTCAAGGCCATAGCCCGCTATGTCGAGAACGGCGACGGCCCCATCCCCTACAGACACTATGACCCAATCCGAGGGCACTAAAAAGATAGGAGCCCCCGCTCGTG
>OLGD01002296.1_pt1 | contig 22646 bp, 27 predicted proteins | sample 1605311 | NCBI WGS metagenome assembly OLGD01 (sample SAMEA3888917, study PRJEB22519) | human gut metagenome | biome: human gut; feature: human-associated habitat; material: faeces | place: Denmark | collected 2010
GTGAGGACAAGAGGACTAAAAATCCAAAACCGTCCGGAAAGGGGAAATAAAAATGATAACTATCGGTTGGGCGTGTATCGTCATTGGTTGCAGTTTGGTGGCGTATTGCAAATGAAAACTGTAACATTCAAATACGATACTATATTCAAAAAAAGTATGAGTTTTACAATGCAAATTTCAGATGAACTGTATGACGCATTGAAAATTCAAGACAAAATGCAGGATTTTCGTGTCAGTGAAATCATGGACGATATTTCGTCCATGCTATCAATAGTTGCCGAATTGCAGAGTTTTGGTGCAATTAAAGGCGGTTATAGTATTGATTTTAATGACAATTAAAAAATTACCGCCATTTGCTTATGAAAAGGTAGAAAAACGGTGAAAAATAGGGACTTAAATAGTGAGAGGGTAAAAAAGCACCTTTCGGAATAGGACAAAACAGGGAAAACATAAAAATAAGTGAGGTGATTGGAATGAAATTGTGTGAGGGTTTTACATTGGTCGAATTGACCGACGACAAAATAGTGCAAGAGAAAAAAATCGGCGAAACGGGGCGACTACGAATGTTTGGAAATCCTAACCCACCACCGGAAGAGCATCAAAAGGTTATTGATGAAATAACCACTATTTTGTTCAATGCACGTCAGCGAAGATTGGCACAGGAAGAAGAAAAAGGAGCATAATGCTCCTACGGTTGGACAAGCAAAGGAGGAGAGAAAAATGAACAAAGTAATGCTGATAGGTCGTATTTGTAACGACTTAAAAAAGAAGTACACAGGTGACAGTACCGTTATTCAAGTGTCTTTGGCAGTACAAAGACGTTTCAAAAATGCTAAAAATGAGTATGACACAGATTTCATTCAATGCGAATTGTGGGGACACAATGCGGATTTTCTTGAAAAAAACTTCTCAAAGGGTGACATGGTCGCATTTGAAGGTGCAATTAGGAACAACAACTATGAAAAAGATGGTGTTAAGCACTATTCAAACAAAATAGTTGTAGAATCAGTGTACTTTACCGGAAGCACACTGATGAAGAAAAAACAATAATTGTGCAATTTGACTTAAATAAACCCTGCGGAAAGGTAGGGTTTATTCGAGTACGCTTGAAAAATTGACAAGATACCAATGAAAGGAGGGATTTTTGTGCGTAATTACAAAATTTCTAAACCGACATATTATTCAATCATTCCAGCTGATGTAAGGTATGACAAAGATCTGATGGACAAAGCGAAGTTACTATACAGTGAGATTACGGCACTGTCAAATTCAATGGGATACTGTTATGCGTCAAACCAATATTTTGCTGATTTATACAGTATCACTATCCGACAGGTTCAAACGCTCTTAAAAGACTTGTCGAATAAAGGTTACATAAAGGTGGACCGTAATTCCAAACCGAGAAAAATTCATATTGCTACCGTGAAGTTTTCTTCGTCTTACCGTGAAGAAAACTTCATGGTAGACCGTGAAGAAAACTTCACTCATAATAATACAAGTAATAATAATAAAAAGAATAACACTCCGTCACCGGAGTTGGTGTCTGAGTTCAAAGCGTGGTATTCAAAATATCCGAATCCACGAAATGAGCAACAGACCATGAGAAACTACATCAGCACCAGAAACAAATATTCAGCCGAACAACTGATGTCAGCACTGGATAATTACCTCGCAGACATAGAAAAAAACAACACAGACAAACGCTATATAAAATACTCAACAAACTTTGTCGGTAGAGAACAAGCGTTTGTCGATTACTTAAACACACCGGCACAGCCGGTTTCGACTGAGGAAACTGATGATAGTTACATCGCCACAATCGAAGCGGAAGACCCTGAGTATGCCGCACGACTCCGAAGGAGGGATAACGATGTATGAACAACAACAAATTCCTGCCAACTATGAGGCGGAGCAGGCAGTCGTTGGTGCATTAATCATTGGTGGCAATGTGGATGAATTAACCACCGAAGTCAACCTAACACCCAATGATTTTTATTTCAGTGATTGCAAATTGGTGTACAAATGCATTTTGTACCTAAACGACAAAAACGACAAAATCGACATAGTGACGGTAGATAGTACATTAAAAACCGCCAAAGAATACAAGGGAATTGAATTTCTGAAGGGTGCGATCAGCAACAACCCAACGAAACATAATTTAATTTACTATGGTAAAATCGTAAAAGAATATGCGAAACGTCGTTGGTACATAGATATGTCAAATAAAATATTGACTATGGCAGGCAATACAACATTGCCAATAGAAAAAATATCCGACAAAGTGGAATATATGCTGGCAACGGAGAGTGATTCTATCAATGTCAATACCGCAGACGATTTGATAATGCAGACGTATGACACCATTGCAAAAGCAAGTGAAAACAAAGGTAGTATTCCGGGACAGGCAACAGGATTTGATAACATAGATTTGAAAATGGGCGGTATAGACGGATTGGCTGTTTTAGGTGCCAGACCGGGTATGGGAAAAACCGCATTTGCGTTAAATGTTGCTGAACATATAGTTTACAACGAATTAAAACCGGTAGTATTTTTTTCGTTGGAAATGGGTGCACAACAGTTAATGCTCCGATTGGTATCATCAATGACACGCATTAAATATTCTGCTTTGCGATATGGGGAATTGGAAGATGATGATTGGACAAAACTCGCCAGTTTCATGAACCAATCAGAAAAAACAAAAAAATTGTTAATCTGTGATGAACCCAAGATGACAGTGCGAAAAATTCGTTCGGTTTGCCGTAGGTTAAAAAAACAATATGGCTCTTTGGGGGCGGTGATTGTTGACTATTTGCAATTAATTGAAATGCCAAACAATAAAAACTGCACAAAGGCACAAGCAGTCGGTGATGTTAGCCGAGAGCTGAAAATCTTAACGAAAGAATTAGGTTGTCCGATAATTGCTCTTTCGCAGCTGAATAGAGCAAATGAGCAACGGTCGGACAAAAGACCGACACTTGCCGATCTTCGTGACAGCGGAGCTATTGAACAGGATGCCGACAGTGTAATGTTCATCCATAACGAAGACGCATATAGAAAAGACAAATCACAACCACCAACAGGCAAAGTTGAGATATTGTTACCGAAATCAAGGTTTTCGCAAACAGGAACAATGTTTTTAAAATTCCAACCGGAATACATGAAATTTTCAAATTGGAATGTGAAAAAAGACCCATTTAATCGTAGTAAAAATTCGGCGGCAGTGTGGGACAAACCGGACGAAAATGATAAAGAAAACGCAAAAACTGGCGAAGCTGAAAAAGAGGAAAAATGACAAAGTGAAAGCTGATGAAATTTCAGAAAAATAACCAGATTTTAATGGTTATAAAATCGAAAAAAAACATAATTGATTTTATAATCAAAAAAACGGCTTAGGACATCAGATTTTAAGCCGTTTCTACGAAAATATAATCACTATTTTTATTTGAATATTAGCCATAGAATAAAAGATAAAAAAATCGAATCAAAATTTATTGCGAAGAAAGGAGTAGCAAAAATGAAGTTCAGAACATTCAAATATAACATCATTAGGGCAATCAAAGTTATAAATCATGCTGTCAATGCAGAAACGATGAAGATGTTGGGCGGTATTCTGATAGATGCCAATGCACCGGATATGGTGGAATTGACAGCATATTCAAATGACATAAAAATCAAATATTATGTTCATGCGGACGTTGAGCAGAAAGGGACTGTTGTATGTAACCCAAAGTATTTGATGAACATTTCAAAAGGTGAAAACATGGAGGCTATAATATCAACCGACAAAGACAATGTCATTGAAATGAAAATCGGAACATACAAGCAGAAATGGCAAGGAACAGTTGCGGAAAATTATCCGAAAATATCAATGCCGGAATGCAATAATGAATTGATGTTAGAACAGGAACGGTTTAGAGAAATTTTAACTAAAACTGTGCCGTTTGCAGCACCGACAGTCGGATACAGACCGCAGTATAACGGTGTGTTATTTGACATAAAAAACGAAACATTACACAATGTTTCAACTGACGGTAAACGAATGGCACATATAACTACACCTGTTGGCACATATGGAAATATGTCGTTTGTAATAACGCTTCCTGCGGCAAAGGAACTGTGTCGTATTGAAAGTGAAAATCCGCTGTTGCGTATTGTTGTTGATAATACAAATATGCGGTTGTTGTTAGATTATAGTGAATTTATAGTTGTCGCCAGTACATTTAATGAAAATGGTTATGTCAAATATGACAATATGATGAATCGTGAATCGGATATAACTGCAACGGTAAAACGTGCAGAGTTTATGCAGATGATTGAACGCGGTAAATTCGTTTCGGAACAGGGTAAAACAAAAGTTCCGGTAACGTTGGAATTGAAGGATGATGTTTTGAAATGCAATGGCAGAAATCTTCGCTGCCAGCTAAAAGATGAAATAGATGCCGATATAGCCGGCAATATTAAAATCGGTTTCAATGCTGATTTTTTAATGGATATGATAAAAACAATACGGTCCGACAATGTTGTTTTGGAATTGAAATCACAGAAAGACGCATTGATAATAAAAGACGGTGATACAGAATTATTGTTGTTGCCGGTGATAGTGTGAAAGGGGATAGTAAAATGCGAAAACGATATTGTAGTATGTGTGGTCGTTTGATGGACGAACACATTGACGAAAACACAGGAAAACCGTTCGATATTCAGTTATGTTCCGGTGTATGTATAGGTGCTGCATGGCGAAATGTTACGAAATCAATTAAAAATGGTGTACAACCACAATGGACGGCAGCAGTACTACGCAGAAAAAGTAAAGCGTTTGAGTATCATAATCAGATAGTAAACTTGTTAAATAAAAAATTTACGCAAAAAAAAATTGCCGAGGCATTAGGAATATCTCATGGTACAGTTCATTCATCGTTGAAACAATACGGAAGGGAGTTTATTTAAGATGATAGGAAGAAGAATAAAAGAATTAAGAATAAAAAACGGATTGAAACAACAAGAGCTGGCGGATATGTTCGGCTTATCAAGTGTGTCTATTTCATTTTATGAAAATGAGCAAAGGCAGCCAGATATAGATTTTGTTGTTGCGATAGCCAAATATTTTGATGTTTCAACTGATTACTTGTTAGGAAAAACAAATACAAAGAGAATACAGAGAGAAGAAAGGATTGGAGTATTCAGCAAAAGATTGAAACGTGTAAGAGAATTAAAAGGTATATCACAAAGACAAGCAGCAGAAGATTTAAACATAAGTCCACAAAATCTATCGTATTACGAAAACGGTCGTGACGCTGGATACGATTTACTTATCCGTATGGCTCGATACTATGATGTTACAGTTGAGTATTTAATCGGTGTGTCACCTGTCATGCAACGAGAAAATATAGATGTCAATAAAGAATTGGGATTAAATGATAAGTCAATTTGTTTATTGCGACAACGTAACAAATTCGGAGGGCATAGTATCGCAACTAATATTGTAAACAATATTATGGGGACAAAATATTTCCGAAAGCTTGTTGCTATATTGACCGAAGAAAATGAATGTAAAAACAAAGATACACCAGAGCAAAAAGAACTAAGAAACCAAATAGCAAAAGTATATGGTGAGATTTTTTTTACCAGAAAGCGTGACTGGGAAATAGAACAATGTATAAATGGTATTACAAGAGAACTAAGAGAACAATATGAAGTTTATCCGGTAGATGATTGTGAAAGGTCAATGGAGGAATAAAATTTGAAAAAGCATAAAATAAATATATCCAAGATGATTTTCAAATCGTGGGACAAGCACACTGAAACATGGTGTCGGATAGCATTTATGCTGATGATACCATCAGCACTGAGTAGAGTGTTTGCAACAATATGTATTATATTCGGCTTTGTGCTATTAGCAATAATCAGAAAAGGATATGAAGAATATTGGCATTTAGATGATGCAGATAAAGAAAAATATCATGAACTTATGGCTTTGCTGATGGCACTTAATAATGATGATTTTTGGGGAGGACAAGAAGATGAAAAATAAAAATAAAAATTTTATTACACCACCAATGAAAACACCTACGGGTGAAACGAAAAAGACAGTAGCCAAACGCAAAGATAGTTGGTTTGAGACAAAATTGAAAAACGGTGAACTTCTGTCTTTCAACTACCGTTGCAATATTGTCGAACATGTAGCGGATTTAGTTATATTAAAAGAATATAATCAGGGAAACAAAAAAGTATTAGCAATTATTCCAAAAGATAATATACTTTATATTTATTAATGCAGGAGGAACAGTAATGAAAGTAGAGTTGAAAATGAACGATAAAAGCGTTCAAGCTGAAATATCGGAAGGACAGCTGAAAGAGTTGGGACTGGTTGAGCAGTTAAAAAAGTTGGGATTGCTTGAGGATAAACCTAAAACTGGGTATGAGAGGGTTAAAAAAGATGAAATGTATTATGTAATTAATACAAAAGACGATAGTATGATAAATGTTAAAGAGTTTAAAGACGAAACGGATGAGCAATATTATAACATAGGCAATTATTACAATGATAAGATAATTGCCGAGAACAATGCTCGTGCAGACAGATTGCTCCGTCAGCTAAGACAGTGGCAGGCACAAAATGACAAGGCTATTTCTATATCTGATTGGAAAAATGAAAATATTTTTAAATATCATATAGAGTACGATTGTTTTAATGATTTTCCTTTCGTGGTTTATACTACTCGTTTTCGAACCCCAAATACTATATACTTTACATCGGGGGAAAAAGCCGAGGGAGCTATCGAAGTATTCAAAGATGAGTTAAAGTGGTACTACACCAAATATCAGCAGCGATTAGACGAAGAATAAGCAAAACGGGGGAGTGAAAGCATGACGACAAAAGAATGGTTACAGAGAGGAATTGAGATTGAAGAAGAAATTGCTGATTTGCAGGCGGTTAATCCGGTTGCATTTTTGGACGAAATAAATGTAGCGGTTTATGAACAAAACATCAAAAACAGAATTGGCGAATTGTACAAAATAAAAAATGAAATTCTTCAAACCGTGAATCAGGTCGAAAGTGCTACACTCCGAAGACTGTTAATTAAGAGGTATATTCAAAATTTAACGTGGGAAAAGATTGCAGAACAGCTAAACTATTCATACAAACACGTTGTACATATTCTTCACCCCAAGGCACTGTCTGCAATCAAAAGAGTTTTAGAAAAAGATTAAGCCGGATTTTATTCCGGCTTTTTTTGTATGCGGAATTTTATAAAAATCCATAAAAACGTCATTATGTAATAGAATGTAACATTGATCCTGTGGTAGTATATGAATCGAAGGGTGAACTGCCGTGAGGCAGTGGGAAAAAATATCTCAAAGCAAAAGAGGGGAATAGAGATATTAAGATAGGCATAGACACGCTTGAAGTATTCAGCGTACCATGTTTATGCTGATTATACGGAATGTATATGTTAATGCATATACATTCTGTTTTTTATTTTGGATAAAGAAAGGGACATAATTATGGAGCTATTGCAATTAGTTGAAAAATTCAAGAACGTTTTCAGCATAGAAAAAATTGAAGATGTTGTTGATGAATTAAAATCAACATTGTTAAATGCGGAAAAGTGTCGAAAGCTATGCGAAGATTGGATTTTAATATGTCCCGATTTAACAATAGATTATATGCAAATGATATTTCAATATTATTTTGCCGACCGCAAGGAAAAAATGCAAGACTACACACCGAAAAGCCTTGCGGTAGCGGTTGCAGAGTTATCAAAAACCAAAGATGAAAAAATTTGTTTAGATTTGTGTGCGGGAAGTGGAGCATTGACAATCCAAAAATGGAACGAGAATAACGATTTAAAATTTATATGCAAAGAATATGATAGTCGTGTTATTCCGTTTTTATTGTTTAATTTGGCAATTAGAAATATTGACGCCGAAGTTATCCATTGTGATGTATTGTCAGATGAAAATTTCAAAACATACAGGACGCAAAAGGGTGATAGATTTGCAACGGTTAAAGAAGTAGATAAGAGTGAATTTAAAGCTGATTGTTGTATATCAAATCCGCCGTACAATATGAAATGGGAACAGCCGGTATTTGCACAATTACAGAATAGATTTTCACAGTGCGAAGTACCGCCGGAAAGTAATGCGAATTATGCGTTTATATTGACTGCGTTAGATGAAATTAATGGCAAGGCAAGTTTTATATTGCCGAATGGCGTGTTAAGCACTGACAATCAAAAGGAAAAGCAAATAAGACAGTATTTAGTCGAAATGAATTTCATAGAAAGTATAATTGTATGTCCAGATAAAATGTTTGAAGTTACGTCAATACCAACGTGTATTATAACATTTAACAAAAATAAAAAACATTCAACGATAGAAATGATTGACCTGCGACAGAGGTATGAAACGGAACAACGAATGCAAAACGGACAGTTTGGCGGCAAAAGTCACACTAACAGGACATACGCAAAAGAGGTCAAGATTATATCCGAAAGTCAGATACAAGATGTATTAATACAAATTGAACAGTACGGAAATATAGCGGGTTACTGCAAGGCAGTAAGCATTGAAGAAATAAAAAACAATAATTATGTATTGGTGCCAAGCCGATACATAGAGTTTGAGAATATAGAAAATGCACATAGACCGTACAACGAAATAGTTGCGGATATTAACAGAATTATAACTGAAAAAAATACTTGTAAACTAACAATAAACGAAACAATCGCCAAGTCTTTAGGATTTGACATTGAACTGTTCAAGCAGGACAACGGTACAAATAATGATTTCTCAAAATTGACAGAAAAAATATGTGGTGAAAAGATTGTAAAAAATGATTATTTCAAAACAACAAAAAATAAAAATGAAATAACATTTTCAAATAACAGCAAAGAAAATATTTCAAGCATTCTTATGATGATATTTAACACGTGGAAACAACACATATATTATCTAAATTTTGAAGAAAACAGATATTTAGCAGAACTTCGGGACGCACTGTTGCCGGAGCTGATGAGTGGCAAGATTGATGTAAGCAATATATAAACGGTAGAAAGGATAAAACTATGCTTGAAAAAATAAAAAAATATTTGCGAAAAAAGAAGTTTGAATATAAACGCAGAAAATTCTGCACTGAATGGAACAGACGAAACAGAAAATGGCGTGAATGTCGTCACAAACGTAAAATGTTTGAAAGAGATCTGCGTAGGTGGCTAAGAGAATACGAAGGGTGATTGTATGAATACGGTTGAACCAATTCGTGATAAACGTGATGTATACGCAATCAAAAAATATCTGCGTCAAAAGGATATTAAATATTACATTATGTTCATTACAGGTATTTCATTAGGATTGCGTATTAACGAAATTTTAAAGATGACAGTAGGTGACGTTAAGGGACGTACTACTGCAACGTTCCGGCAGAGTAAGACCGGAAAAGAAATCACGGTTGCATATAATGATGAATTGCTTAAAGAATATAAAATCTATTGCGAACACCGTACACCGGAAGAAGCGCTGATTCCGAATAATCACAATGAATATAAGGCAATCAGTCGGAGTATGGCATACAAAGTCTTACGCGAAGCGGCGGATCATGTAGGCATTAAATACAAAGTAGGAACACATTCGCTACGAAAGACATGTGGTTATCATTACTACAGACAAACACGCGATATAGTTACATTGCAGGTGTGGTTTAATCATCGTAGTGCAAGTGATACATTAAGATACATTGGTGTCACAAAAGATACTGTGTTATCTGCTATGAAACACTTCAAAATTTAATTCTATTAAACATAATTGTCTAACGTGTAATAGAATGGCGGTTTTTGTTATGCATTTATTAGTAGAAACTGTATTCAACCTATTACACACAATACAGGGTTATGTGTAATAGGCGGAAAGGACGAATGACAATGGCACAGGCTGCATTACACGTCTGCAACAAATGCGGATGTCACCGACTGACACACGATACATACTGCGAACTACATCAGCATTTAAAGCGGCAATATGACGACCGCCGACAGTCAGCGAGCAAGCGAGGATATAACGGACGTTGGCGAAAAGCAAGCAAGACATATCTACTGTCACATCCGTTTTGCATTCGTTGTCTGCAACAGGGAAGATACGAGAAAGCCACAGTTGTAGACCACATCACACCGCACAAGGGAAATCAACAGCTGTTCTGGGACAGGAACAACTGGCAACCACTATGCAAGCAATGCCATGACCGTAAGACTGCGACAGAAGATGGCGGTTTTGGTAGATAATATTAAAAAAATTTTTTCTTTCGTGAAGATTTTTTTCACGGAAGGGGGTATCAAAATTGTTTTTGCGAATATGCGGTAGACCGTCGCCCAAGTCTTTTTTACGCACACGCAAGTTTTCGAGAGGGGGTTAAACCAAAAATGGGAGCAAGAGGACCAACGAAAAAACCGGCAGAGCTGGAGGAACTACACGGCAATCCCGGACATAGAAAAACTGAAAACAGATTGCAATTTTCAAAACCGGAAAAAGTTCCGTCACCGCCGGTGTTCCTAAATAAAATTGCAAAAAAAGAGTGGAAACGATTAGCACCGATTGTATTCAATGCCGGAATGCTGACGGATGCAGATGTAGGAACATTTGCCGCATACTGCGATTCATATGCACAGTGGGTATTAGCTGAAAAGGCGATACAGGCAAAACAACCGGACAAAAATTCTCCTGCACCGCTGACGTTTATCACCGCCAAAGGGTATGAACAACAAATACCTGAAATCAGCATTTCAAACACTGCAAAAAAACAAATGCTGACGTTCGCCAAAGAGTTCGGATTGACACCGTCATCAAGAGCCGGAATGACAAACCCGGTAGAAACCGAGGACAAAAAAGCAAGTATTATGGAATTCATCAGCAAGAAGAACAGGAGTGCGTAAACTATGGATTCGGTAACATCATATGCGAAAAAAGTCGTAGCTGGCAAGATTATTGCAGGTGATTCGGTAAAAAAAGCGTGCAAGCGACATCTGAAAGATTTAAAAAAATCTAAAAGAAAAGATTATCCGTACTACTTTGATGCAGAGCAAGCAGAATATTGTTTTGCATTCGCTGAAAATTACTGCCGACACAGCAAAGGAAAGTGGGCAGGCAAGCCACTGATATTAGAAGATTGGCAGAGATTTGTTGTAGGTTCTATATTCGGGTGGAAGCGTAAAGATGATGATACACGCCGATTCAGATATTTTTACATTCAGGTGGCACGAAAAAACGGAAAATCTACGTTAATGGCGTTCATCGGACTATATGTCATTGTTTGTGACGGTGAAAACGGTGCTGAAATTTATTCGGCAGCAACCAAAAAAGACCAAGCACGAATTATATTCGATGAGGCTAAGAATATGATTGGGAAGTCACCGGAGCTACGAACTATACTGACAACGTATCGGAACAACATCACTTTTGACGCACAATTATCAAAATTTGAACCGCTATCGTCAGACAGTGAAACTTTGGACGGTTTAAATGTGCATTTGGGATTGATTGATGAGTTACACGCACACAAAACAGGTGATGTGTACAATATTTTGGACAGTGCGACAGGTGCAAGAACACAGCCATTAATCGGAACAGGAACGACCGCAGGCAGAAATCCAAACTGTTTTTGTAAGGAATTATATGACTATTACAAAAATATTTTGAATGAAACGGTTGAGAATGAAGATATTTTCATTTACATAGCAGAATTGGACGAAAATGACGATTGGACAGATCCGCAGAATTGGATAAAAGCCAATCCGAATATGAATGTCAGTGTCAACCTAAAAGATATGGAAAGTGTTTATACTGCATCTAAAAATATTCCGTCAAAATTGAACGAATTCAAGTGTAAAAAACTGAATATGTGGGTTACTGATACCGCTTCATGGGCGAATATGGAGCAGTACAACAAACCACCGACTTTGAAAATCACCAAAGAAGATTTAATCGGTAAAAAGTGTTATGCCGCAGGCGATTTGTCTGTGCGTAACGACTTGGCAAGCGTCGTTTTTGAATTTCCACTAAGTGACGGATATTTCGCAGTGTTGCACCATGATTTTATACCGGAAGATAAGATTTTTGATAATTCACAGAAACATCACATTGATTATCAACGGTATATTGATATGGGATATATAACGGCAACGCCCGGCAATGCAGTTGATTTTGACTATATCGAAGATTATATTTTGAGGATGCGTGAAAAGTATGACATTTTGGAAGTCTGCTTAGATCCGTGGAACGCAACGCAGTTAATGTCACATCTGATTGACGAGGGTATGAAAGTGGTTGAAGTCAGACAAGGATTTAAAACATTGTCAGAGCCAACCAAGGAATTGGGGATAACGATTGAAGACCGTAAATTAATACATTTTGATGATCCGATGTTGAAGTGGGCGGTTGGAAATACCGTAGTTACGTTTGATGAAAACGGTAATGTTAGACCAAATAAGGCGAAAAGTATCAATAAAATTGATCCTGCAATGGCACTGATAATAGCACACACCAGAGCATATACACATGAATTGAATTATGTTGATGTCAACGCAATAGCAGCGGCACAACTGGCAGAATATGAAGAAATGTTGAGAGGTCAGATATAATGAAATTTTTTAACAGAATAAAATCGGCATTTTATGCACTGACACATGATACAACGACAATATCATTGTTAGATGAACGATTTTGGACGCAGTACGGCAGTATACGGAATAGTAAATTGTCGGAAGTGACATATTTCACCTGTCTAAAAACGTTGTCTGAGGCGGTTGCAAAGTTGCCGTTAAAGATGTATCAGGAAACACCGAAAGGTGTCAGTAAGGCAAAAAATTCAGCATTATACAATGTGCTGAAAGTACGACCGAATAAGAATATGACTGCAACGACATTTTGGGCAACAGTTGTAACGGTGATGTATCATTACGGAAATTGTTATGTATATATCGCACGGAACAAAGAGCCTGAGTTGTTAATATTGGACAACCGATATATGACAGTCTATGATGACAATGCGAAGTTAATAGATGATAATGGCGGAGTTTGGTATATATATTCCGAACCGGTAACCGGAAAGGTATATAAATTCAGCACTGATGAAATATTGCATTTTAAAACATATATGACGTTTGACGGCATTATGGGGTTGGCGGTTAAGGATGTGCTGGCACTGACGATTGACGGAGCAATGGACAGCCAAAGATTTATCAAGAATTTATATGAAACAGGTTTGACAGGTAAAGTTGCTGTTGAATATACGGCAGATTTGAATGAAGAGTTGCGAAAGAAATTAATCAGCACTATTGAAACGGCAACATCGGCGAACAGTGCATTAACGTTTATTCCGATTCCTGCCGGAATGAAGTTAAATCCGTTAAATTTGAAATTGACAGACGCACAGTTCTTGGAATTGAAAAAATATACGGCATTACAGATTGCCGGAGCATTCGGTATAAAACCAAATCAATTAAATGACTATGAGAAATCAAGCTACGCAAACAGTGAAGCACAGCAACAAGCATTTTTGACCGACACAATGTTGGTTATTCTAAAGGGTTTGGAAGAAGAATTGGCAAGTAAATTGCTGACTTCGGAAGAACTTCAGCAAGGATATTTTTTCAAATTCAATGTTGATGTCGTGCTAAGAGCGACATTTTCAGAGAGAATGGAAGGTTATGCGAAAGCCAGACAAAACGGTTGGCTATCCGCTAATGATATACGAGGTAAGGAAGACATGCCACATATTCCTGAAGAAGATGGCGGTAACGCATACCTAATCAACGGTAATATGATACCGTTAAAAGTTGCTATGGAAGGAGGAAGTCAAAATGCCAAGACACAGGAACAAGAAACAGAATGGTTTCAAGTGTTATATCCGAAATCAGACCGATGATTCAGCCGATATTTATTTTTACGGCGATATTGTCGGGAATGACGGGGATAAATGGTGGGGAAATGATGATAAATGCCCATCTGACGTAGCCACACTGTTGAAAGAATGTGAAAATGTCAGTCAGCTGAATATCTATGTAAATAGTAATGGCGGTGATGTATTTGCCGGTAATGCTATTTATAATATGCTGAAACGGCATAAGGCACATAAAACAGTGTATGTTGACGGTTTGGCAGCGTCTATTGCGTCAGTCATTGTTATGGCAGGGGATGAAATCATTATGCCGGCAAATTCCTATTTGATGATCCACAAAGCGTGGACGTATGCAATGGGAAATGCCAACGATTTGCGTGAAACAGCGGACAGATTGGAAAACATCGAACAAACGATTGTTGATACATACATGGAAAATGTCGCTGAAAATATCACTGAAGATGACATTAAACAGAAAATGTCTGATGAAACGTGGTTGTCGGCAAAGGATGCGGCGGAATTATTCCCACGAATACAAGAAGATGAAAACATAGATGTGGCAGCGTGTATTTCGTCTATAACCTACAATAATATTCCTAAAAATGTCGTTGTCAAAAATGATGACGAAGATGATGAGGAAGAAGATCCGAAACCAAAAAAGCCGGATGAAGATGATGAAGAAGATAATCCGGACGAGGAAGAACAGAAAGAAAAAAACAGTAACGAATTGGATATGTTAGACAATTTCGTATTTATGGAAGGAGCAATAGAAAATGAACAAGAAGATGCGTGAGTTACTTGCAAAGATAAAAGAGAAAAATTTACAAGCAAGGAATTTTCAAAATGAAGGTAAAGTTGCCGAGGCGAAGCAGCTAATTGACGAAATCAAGAATTTACAAACATCATATGAAAATGAAAAAGCATTATTTGAAATGGAAAGGGACAACGTACCGAAAGAACCAAAGAACAAAACAACAGCAAACGGTTTTTCTGTTATGGCAAAGATTGCACTAAGAAAAAAATTGACCGAAGCGGAAAATGCATTGGTTACAGGCACAAACGGTACAGACGGTGAGAATTTCCTAATCCCTGAAGATGTTGATACAACAATCAGAGAATTAAGAAAGACATATATGTCAGCAAAAGATTTGGTAACAGTAGTACCGACATCATCATTAACCGGTAGTTTCGTATTTGAAAAGGGTGTTCCGACAGGTTTGGCAGATTTTGAAGATGGCGATACAATCACAGAAGGCACTAAACCATCATTTGAACAGAAAAAATTCCAAGTTACACACAAAGGTAAGGTTTTCCCTATTTCAAATATACTATTGGAATCGGAAAAGGCTGGTTTGACATCATACCTAAATAACTGGTTTGTTAAAAATTCAATCATCAGTGAAAATACAGACATTTTCACAGCATTGCAAAACGGTAAAACGGCAAAGGCAATAAAGGGATTAGATGAATTGAAATCATCAATCAACAAAGATTTGGACCCATCCGCCCGAATCGGTGCAGTTATTGTCACAAACCAAACAGGATTTGACATTATGGACAGTGAAAAGGACGCAGTCGGCAGACCAATTTTAAAGGAAGACTATGTAACACCGACACAAAAGTTGTTCCAAGGACTACCTGTAATTGTGTTCCCAGATGCACAACTGCCAAACACCAAAGCAGGACAAGCACCGATTTTCTACGGAAATCTTAAAGCCGGTTGTTATTTCATTGATAGGAAAGGTTATCAGTTTGCAGTATCAACTGAATATCAATTCGGTGCAAATATGACAACTATGCGTGTGATCGAAAGCTATGATGTCATTCAGGCAGATAGTTCTACATACATCTACGGAACAATAACGGCAGCAGAAGGCAAGGCTGTAACGACAAAAGCAGCTGCATAATGAATGGGAGGGGTGAAGAATGTCCCTAACATTAGACGAAGTAAAGAATTTTCTGCGATTAGATACATCCGATGATGATACATTGTTGGAAATATACATATCAACGGCAGAAGAATACGTCAAATCAGCATGTGGTAGACAGGTAGATTTGGACAATCCCAAAGCACATACCGTAATGCTGATGTTGGTGGGCGACTATTACGAAAACCGTAGTCCATATGGGCAGGCAAAGTATAGTCAGAATGTTTCAACTATGCTAATGCAGTTACAGTTGGAAACACCACAAGATACTGATGATGAGGTGAAAGAATAATGGATTTTGCAAAGCTAAGGCACAAAGTTGTATTTTTAAAGCCGTCAACATCAGAAATAAACGAACAGTCAGAGCAAGTTATCGGGTGGTTTCCGTTCCACCCGGTGACAAAGACTGCAAGTGATGATGTATATTCTACGCAAGACGGCGAAATCTGTTTTAAAAGCGGAGTTTTAAGCGGTTTAAATAATGTATTTTCAGATTACGGTGTTCGTGCATATGTTTCGCCTGCGACAGGCAGAGAATATGACGAATCGCAGAAAATCAGAGCAGAAACAACATACAACGTGGTAACACGTTATTTTAACGGCATTGAAAGTAATATGAAAATTCTGTATGGTGCAAAGGTATTTGACATAGTATCCGTATTGGATATAAATGAGAGTCACAGGGAATTAAAAATCGTATGCTCAGAGGTGGACAGATATGGCAAGGCAGAATAAAGATGTATTCGGTTTTGATGAATTGGAAAAATCGTTCAAACGTTTTGAAAAAAACTATCCGGACAAGGCAGATGCACTTTTAATGGCACAGGGACAAGCAGTCAATAGAAAGACAAAATCGCTTACGCCGGTAAAGACCAAAAAACTCCGTAATTCGTGGAGATTAAAAAAAGTTAAACTGTACAAGGGTGGAACAGTCAGAGTTGTCAGAATTCAAACGAGAGCACCTCACGGACATTTGGTTGAATTAGGTCACGAACAGGTGTCGGGAGGCAGAACAAGAGAAAAAGGACAAAAACTAAACCGAGTACAACGCTTCGCCAGAGGAATTAAATCGCACGGACGTGTTGAAGGTAAGCATATGTTAAGCAATGCAATACAAGAGGCACAATCACGTTTTGACCGAGATGCAAATAAAATGTTAGATAAATTAGTGGAGGAATTTAACAATGATTAAATCACAGGATATACGCAGATTTATAGCGGACAAACTACGAAATGCAGAATTTAATGTTATATCATCAGAAATTCAAGAAGGCTATCCTAAGCCGGCAGTGTTCATCTATGTATACCCATCATCAATTACAAAATCCGGAGGATTTTTGGAGGATGACGTTTACAGTGTAACCATCAAGTATATTCCAAAAACTGAAACTGCACAAGAATGTGCCGAGGCGGCGGAAAAAATTCGCGAAACATTGATGTACAGTACGATTGATGTACAGGACAGGCATTTAACTATGGAAACAATGGATATGACAATCGAAGAAGAACGTTTAACTGTGATGTATGACGTTCCTATAACACAGTCCATTGATGAATGTGACGATTATGACAATGCAGAAACCATAGAAATGAGAGGTATATAACATGGGATTATCAACAATAAATGTAGAATTTAAGGCGGCGGCACAAACCGCTGTAAAACGCAGTGCAAACGGTACAGTTGCACTGATTTTGAAGGATGAAACCAAGGAAGATACCACATACGTTTACAACAATGAGACGGAAGTGGTTAAGAGCCATTGGACATCAGACAATCTAAATTACATAAATATGGCGTTTAAAGGTTCACCCAAAAAAGTGATTATCGAAAGAATTGCCGCAGAAGGAAGTCTTGATGATGCATTGAAGCGTTTGGCAAATAAGAAGTGGAATTATCTTGCCGTTCCGTCATTACAGGACGGTGAAGTTAAGACTGTGGCAGATTGGATTATTGCACAGCGAACGGCAAAGAAACCGTTTAAGGCAGTATTACCGCATTCTGTATCAAATAACATCGGTATTATAAATTTTGATACCGATGATATAAAAATCGGCAGTAAGACCTATACGACCGCTGAATTTTGCGTATATATTGCCAGTATTATTGCCGGAACTGCACTGAATGAGAGTGTAACAGGCAAAGTCATTTCAGAAATCAACAGTATTACAGAGAGTTTAACCCCCGATGCGGATGTTGATGCCGGAAAGCTAATTTTAATCAACGATGGTGAGCAGGTCGAAATTGCACGAGGTGTGAATTCATTGACAACGGTTGGAACAAATCAGACAGAGGATATGAAGTCAATCAAGATAGTTGAAGGAATGGATCTGATTGCAGAAGACATTAGAACAACATTCAAAGAAAACTATATCGGCAGAAGTAACAGTATTGAAAACAAAGAACTGTTTATCGCCGCAGTGAATCAATATTTTGAAACACTGACAAAGGAAGGTGTGCTATATGACGGTTATGAACATTATGCAGAAATCGACATAGACGCACAAAGAGAGTATTTGGCAAGCAAAAGTGTTGACGTTGCAAATATGAGTGATGTTGCAATCAAACAAGCCAATACAGGCACATTTATGTTTATGGCGGCACATATTCAAATGCAAAACGCAGCGGAAGATTTGAAATTCGTTGTAAACATGTAATCGAGGAGGTAGACATATATGAGTAGAAAAATTTCAGCACCTAACATTATTTCCGGTACACACGGCAAGGTATGGTGGGACGATTCGGTCATTTATGAAATTTCAAGTTTTGAAGCAACACTGGATACTGACCGTGAAGATGTCACATTTGCGGGTGATATGATCAAGGATAGCAAGTTGATGAGTGTATCGGGTACGTTCACAATGAAAGTGCGAAAGGTATTTTCACGAGGCAAGAGTTTTGCGGAAGCGTTTATGCAAGGAAAAGACCCACGTTCTACACTGATTAGTCAACTAAAAGACCCAGACGCATATGGTGGCGGATATGAAAAAATCCAACTGACTAATTGTTGGGTTGAGAGTGTACCACTAACCGGCGGTGAAAACGGTAAGGTAGTTGAAGAAGAATACAAAGGCGGTTTTACAGGATTGAAATTCCTTGCAAGCATTGAACCGATAGAACAGGATTAAACATTTTAGGAGGATATAAAAATGACAGGACAAGAAAAACATACAAGATTGACGTTGGACGAAATGATAAGACGTTCAGAGCAAGTAAAGGAAGCAAAGAACAAAAATAAAACAAAGGAATTGTACGTTGAAAGCCTTGACGGCACAATCACAATAACAAAACCAACAAGAAATCAAGTAAATGACGCAATGAATATGGATGCGTCTTCAGGCGAATCGGATGCATATCTGGTGTATGAATGTGTGACAGAACCGCCACTGAAAAACAAACAACTGCAACAGGCATATGGCTGCCAAGACCCATTAGATATTCTTGACAAAATATTTGAACCGGGCGAGGTATTGAATATCTCGAAAGCTGCATTAAGTTTTGCAGGTTATGTTGACGATAGCGTTAAGGCGGTTGAAGAACTAAAAAACTAATTGAACGCAACGGTGATTTTGAATTAATACATTACTACGTCCAACGTGGTTTTGATTGGGATAGAATTGCCGGGGCTACGGGAAATGAAAAGGCATTTTTACGAGCCAGTATGATAAAAGCATACGAAGAAGAAGCTGAAAAGATAAAAGCAATGACAGGAGGCGGTTGATGTGGCAAAAGGTAGAAACATAGGAGCAACACTGTCGTTGAAAGCCGGAAACTTCTTTGCAAATATGAAAAAAGCCCAAAATGAAAGCAATAATCTGCGTAGTACATTGAACAACACAAGCAAAAAAATTTCTGAATTGGGAGATAAAGCTAAAGTTGTTGGCAGTGCCGTTGGTAAATTGGGCAAAGGGTTAGCTATTGCTGGAACGGCAGCCGCTACCGCAGTAGGAACAATGGTAGCAAAATCAGTCAGTTCATTTGCTGATTATGAACAGCTGACAGGTGGTGTCGATACATTGTTCAAAGACAGTTCGGCGGCAGTACAGAAATATGCAAATGATGCATACAAAACCGCAGGTTTGTCAGCTAATAGCTATATGGAAACAGTTACAAATTTTTCGGCATCACTGATTTCAAGTTTAAAGGGCGATACAGCAAAGGCGGCGGATTATGCAAATTCAGCGTTGGTGGATATGGCTGATAATGCGAATAAGATGGGCACGAATATGACAGACATTCAAAATGCCTATCAAGGTTTTGCAAAGCAAAATTACACCATGCTTGATAATTTAAAACTCGGTTACGGTGGCACACAAGCTGAAATGAAACGACTGCTTGGCGATGCACAGAAACTTACCGGACAGAAGTATGATATTTCATCATTTGCCGATATTACACAGGCTATTCATGCAATCCAAACGCAAATGGACATAACGGGAACAACGGCAAAAGAGGCAAGCACGACAATAAGCGGATCGTGGGGGTCACTGAAAGCGGCGTTTGAAAATACCCTTGTCAGTTTGACAACAGGCGGAAAAATGTTTGATCAGAGTTTGGATGCACTGGTTGATTCAGCTAAGACGTTCGGGCAGAATGTTATACCGGCAATAACGGGTGCGTTAAGTGGCGTAGGTTATTTGATTGATGGTTTAGCACCTACCATAGGCGAAGTTATTCCGCCGTTAATTAATGATTTGGCTCCTACATTGGCAAATAGTGCGGCATCTTTAATATCATCATTGGTAAACGGTTTAGTACAGAATGCTTCACAGTTTTCAAATTGTTTAAATAATATCGTTGTTGTGGCTGTTACTGGACTGTCTGCCGTAGTTCCTAAGTTATTAATTGCAACATCACAGATTGTAGGAAATTTAATGCAAGGATTATCCAATTCTATGCCTCAAATTATAAGTGGTGCGGTAACTTTGATAGAGGGGTTGGTTGACGGATTAGTGGATAATGTTCCTTTATTGGCTATGGGGGCAGTTCAGCTTGTTACGTCATTAGCTAACGGTTTGATAGAAAATTTACCGAGAATAATAGATGCAGGTGTAAATCTGATAACAGGAATCATCAGTGCGTCATATTCGATGATGCCCCAAATTATACAAGGCGGAATGCAGTTGGTCGTAAATTTAGCAGTCGGACTGGTACGGGCAATTCCACAGTTGATAGCGGCTTTGCCGCAAATAATGGGTGCAATCGTGAAAGGTTTTATGTCTGTTAATTGGTTTGATTTGGGTTTGCAGTTGATAAAGTCAATTTGGGGAGGCATCAAATCAATCGAGAGCGAGATGTGGAACGGCGTCAAAGAAAAAACGTCAGAATTATGGGGCGGTGTAAAAAATGTTGTATCGGAAAAACTGAACAACATAAAAAGTACATATGACGCACACGGCAGAGGACTGAAAGGTGCTACATTTGCGGCAATAGAGGGTGTCAAGGAATACTACAGGACAGGCTATGACGCAATTAATCAATTAACAGGCGGTAAGCTCGGCGAGGTTGTCAATGCAGTCGGTGAAAAGATGGAAGTCGTAAAAGGTAAATTCAGCGAAGCGTTTGGCAATGTGAAAAACACCGTAATGACTATTTTTGAAAACATTAAAAATGGTATTACTGAAAAAATCAGTGCGGCGGTGAACAAAGTCAAGGAGATATTCGGCAGTATTGCCGACAAGGTATCGGAAGTTTGGGGTAAGATTAAAGGAATTATCAAAGCGCCTAAGATTGTACAAAAAGGTACGGTAAGTATAGCCGGTGTCAGTACACCGATTCCGAAACTTGGACTTGAATGGAATGCAAAAGGCGGTATTATGACACGTCCGACAGCGTTCGGATATGCAAACGGAAAAGTTCAAATGGGCGGAGAGGCAGGAGCAGAGGCGATACTTCCGCTTAGAACATTTTGGAACAATTTAAGTCAATACATAGCCGAAAGCAACAAAGGCGGCAATACTATAACGAATGAAATTAAGATAGTTATAAACGCCGACAACAAAACCACCGATGAAATCGCCGACGACGTTATAAACGTAATAGTTCCTAAAATTCAAAAATGTATGGCAAATATGTAGGAGGCAAAATGTTAGATTTCTATTTAAGTATAAACAACAGTGAAGAAGTTATACATATTCCTGTCACGCCGTCCGAATTTACCGTATCAAGTTCACAAGGTACGGAAACTTTTGAAACGGCAAATTACGGTTGGATAAAAATTATCGGAAATCCCGAACTTAAAACTGTATCGTGGAGCAGTTTCTTACCGATGACCGACTATCCGTATTTAAGGGACAGAAGTATGAAAGGACAGGAATATGCGGACAAAATCGAAAACTGGCGTAAGCGTAAACTTCCGATACGGCTTGTCATTACGTCTTCGGGTATCTGCAATGTAGATATAAATATAGCGGCGGCAATAGATAAGTTTGATTACAGTGTCGGCACAGGCGGCGACTTAAATTATTCAATCGAACTCGGCGAGGTTAATCTTTTAAACGATGAACAGGAGGGACTGACAGTGGCACAGTATGATGAAATAATGGCAAGAATTGATAATATAGAAGAAAGGCTTAGCAGTGTTGAAAACACAATGATATATAACTATATGGACGATAATATGCCGTCTTGGGCTAAACCGACTATTCAAAAGCTGATGGACAGAGGTATTATAAGCGGTACAGACGATAATGAACTCGGTCTTACAATGGATATTATTCGTACACTTGTTATTATTGACAAAACAGACGGATTTGAAAATTATACGGTTGACATTATGCCGTCATGGGCAGAGGCGACTATTGAAAAGGTAAAAAGAAAAATCAGGGAAAAC
>OLGD01002314.1_pt1 | contig 22402 bp, 20 predicted proteins | sample 1605311 | NCBI WGS metagenome assembly OLGD01 (sample SAMEA3888917, study PRJEB22519) | human gut metagenome | biome: human gut; feature: human-associated habitat; material: faeces | place: Denmark | collected 2010
GAAGTTTCCCAAACCCTCTTATTTTCCGTTTCACTTACTACTACGGACAAAGTTGCAAAATGCCAAAGAAAACAGCAAAAAAGCAGGAAAAAATCCTGCTTTTCTGAAGTACATTTTATTTTGGTATTGTTAGTACCACCTTAAACCCGCCATATTCGCTATGGTCTATAAAAACTTTTCCATTATGACTATCTATAATCTGTTTTACAATCAGCAGCCCTAAACCATGTCGCTGTTCAAGGGTGTTGCTATCGCATACCATATAATGTGGTGCGTCATTGAGCTTTTCTATCTGTTCATCAGAAGCACCTATACCGTTATCTTCAATACAGATTGTGCAATCACTATCATCTTCATCAACCGATACATAAATCGTACAGCCATTTTCATTATGATTTATGCTGTTCTGAATCAGATTTGTTATCGCGCGTTTTAATAGGTCTTTATCTGCGTTAATGTTGCAGACAGGTAAATTACTGTCTGTTTCCCACTCAAATGAAAACCTGTCATCTATATCCATATTGATAAAATCAACAACCACTTGGCGAACAATCGCAACAGCATTTTGCCGTTTTATCATAAGCGGCTGCATATTATATTCAAGTTTGGAAGCAAGATTGAGGTCGTTAATCAGATTTTTCATTCTTTCACTTTGTTTGACTATTATAGACGCATTTTTTCGCTCTGCTTCTGTAAGTCCCTTTGCATTTTCTAATTGTCCGGCATATCCCATTACCATTGATAAAGGTGTTCTAATATCATGTGAAACGCCCGCAATCCAATTCGCCCTTGCGGTTTCTTTTTTTCTTAATTGTTCTTTTTGCTCTTGCAAAATATCAGAAGTGAGGTTAATATTTGCGGATATTTCACAGAGTACGCCCTGTTCAGAGATATGGACAGGCTTTCCTGCAGACAAATCCTGTATTCCTTTTGTTATTGGCTTAACCGATTTCAAAAGTTTTATGTTCACTATCATGTAGATTGCAATAATAAGTGTGACGTTCACAAGCAATGTAATTAAAATAATCTGCGGCGTATTAGCAATTAAGTTATAATTCCAGCTTGGGCGTGTATGTTTCCAAAAGCTGTTTTGAGGAAAACCGAGAACCACAAGACCGTTTTCATTTTCTCCTGTATAGGTAGGATAACCGTCAATATACCCTATTGTAAGATTGCTTATGTCGGACAATGTATAGGAAGTTGGAACGCTGTTTGGAACATTTGAAGTATGCCATACAACTTGCAATGTATCATCATCAATTAAAACTGCCCAAATATCATTTTTCTGCAATTTTTTGGACATTTCCTCTGGAAGCGTATAACCATTCTCTGTTGCCTGCAACGCCTTACCTGTTTCCAATGCAATGTTATAAGGAGAATTATCTGCATTGGGAGATTGCTTTACTATCATTATTGTGTAAATCACAAAATTGATAACAAGTAAAAGAACAGAACTTAGCAGCAGAATACCTACAAATCGCCGTATCAGTTTTGGAACGCTTTTCATGTTATTTTCCCCCTATCATTAGCTTGTATCCCAATCCTTTCACTGTTACCAATGAAGCAGGGCAAGAGGGATTTAATTCTATCTTTTCTCTGATACGGCGAATATGCGCCATTAAGGAATTTTCATAGCCAAAGGGATTATCTCCCCATGCTGCTTCACATAAAGCGTCGATTGTTACAATCCGTCCTGCATTACGATATAAAGCAGACAACAAATCATGTTCCTTTGCAGTTAAAGGGATATGTTCATTGTTCTTTATTACCTCGGCACGAGCAAAATCAATCTGACTATCTCGTAATTGTACAAGAGGATTTTCCCCCTTATAACTTCTTCGCAAAATTGCCATGACACGGAATAGCAATTCTTTCGGCAAAAAAGGCTTTACCATATAATCGTCTGCACCTAAACCAAAGCCTTTGAATTTATCATCATCTTCCCCACGGGCAGTAAGAAATAAAATAGGATAATCACTATTTTGTTTTAACTTTTTCATTAAATCAAATCCGCTTCCGTCGGGAAGCATGACATCAAGGATTGCTAACTCAGGGCGGCATTTTTCAGCAAGTAAAATTGCCTGCTCGACACTCTTTGCCGTATAGATATTATGGAATCCGTCATCTTCCAAAATTGATATGACCATATCTAATATTTCCTGTTCATCATCGACAAGCATGATGATTTTGTTTTTTAGATATTCATTACTCATGTGTTTATCCACCTTTCCATTAAATATTGTAGCATACATCTATGACTTTTTCGTGTATCAGAGTAAAAAAGTAAGGTAAATGTAAGGTAGAGAGAATGTTGCTGCAAGGTTGGGGTTGTATCATAGACCCAACGAAAGGAGATGTTGTTATGGAATATATGATTACAACAAAACAGTTGACAAAAAAATACAAACATTTTACTGCTGTCAATGATATTTCACTTCACATTCGCAAAGGCAGTATTTATGGGTTTCTCGGTCCAAATGGAGCAGGGAAATCTACTACCATGAAAATGTTATTGGGTTTGACAGCACCGACAGCAGGAAGCTTTTCTATTGACGGAAAAACATTCCCCAATGACCGTATTTCTATACTAAAAGAAGTTGGTTCATTTATTGAAGCACCTTCCTTTTATGCCAACTTAACCGGCAGGGAAAATCTTGATGTTATTCGTCGCATTTTAGAACTTCCTCAAAGCGCCGTTGATGAAGCCTTGGAACTTGTGGGACTTTCAGAGTTTGGTAATCGCCTTGCTAAAAAATATTCTTTGGGAATGAAACAGCGATTAGGACTTGCCGGAGCATTATTAGGTAGACCGCCAATTCTTATTTTAGACGAACCCACGAACGGACTTGACCCGTCCGGTATACATGAAATCCGTAATTTGATTAAATCTCTGCCGGATATTTACGATTGTACCGTTTTAATTTCCTCTCATATGCTTTCTGAAATTGAACTGATTGCAGATGATGTTGGAATACTTAACCACGGTCGCTTACTGTTTGAGGGCAGTTTAGACGAATTGCGTCAAAACGCTTTAGAATCCGGATTTGCTGCTGATAATTTGGAAGATATGTTTCTTTCTATGGTTGAAAAGGACAACGCAAGCAGAAAACAGAGGGCAAAGCTATGAGGACATTTGCAATCGAACTTCGGAAAGAAAAGCGCACAGGGATTTTTCCTTTAATGCTTGCAGTAGGTATTTTAGGCGCAGCATACGCTTTTGTTAATTTCATTGTAAGAAAGGACACGCTGCTGAACTTGCCCTTAGCTCCTATGGACATACTTCTTACACAGCTATACGGCATGATTATGATTTTGAATATGTTTGGAATCATAGTTGCAGCTTGTATGATTTACAACATGGAATTTAAGGGAAGCGCAGTAAAGAAAATGTATATGCTGCCTATCAATGTTTCGTCTATGTATTTGTGTAAATTTGTCATTCTGACACTTTTACTTTTTATTGCGGTATGCGTTCAAAACTTAGCTCTTACAAAAATAGGAATTACCTATTTACCGAGGGGAACATTTGAAAGCGATACTTTAATGCGGTTTGCCGGATATTCCTTTATTACATCAATGCCCGTTTTATCTGCTATGCTTTTTATTTCTTCTCGTTTTGAGAATATGTGGATTTCTCTTGGTGTTGGAGTCGCCGGATTTCTAAGTGGAATGGCTTTGGGAACATCGAAAGCAACTTTTTTCCTAATTGACCCGTTTGTTGTAATGTTAAAACCGGCTGTATCAATGAGCGCACAGCCAAACGTAACGGTTATTATGATAGCTTTGATTGAAACAATTATTTTTCTTTTTGCCGGACTATGGACAGCAAAAAATCTTCGTTATGAATAGGGGGGAAATCAATGAGTTTATGGGAACTGTTAAAAATTGAGTTTATGAAAGTTAAGCGTTCTAAGATTGTTCCGTTAATTTTCATCGCTCCATTATTGGTTGTAGGTTCAGGTGTCGCAAATTTGAGTATGTATTTTACACCGGAATATACGAACGCCTGGCCTGCTATGTTCATTCAGAGTGCTTTGCTGTATGCCTATTATTTACTTCCGTTCAGCATGATTGTGGTATGTGTGATGATTGCAGGCAGAGAAACGCAGAATAACGGCATTATGAAAATGCTCGCATTACCAGTCAATAAGCATACGTTGTCGATTGCAAAATTTTGTGTATTGGTATTCTTTCTTTTTATGGAAATGGTAGTGTTCTTTGTAGTTTTTATTGTTGCGGGGTGGATTGCAACGGCTACGTCCGGGATAACAGAAACAATACCTGTTTTGTATCTGCTAAAATGGTGCTTCGGATTGTTTTTGACCATGCTTCCTTGCGTTGCGGTTATGTGGCTGCTTACTGTTTTGTTTGAAAAACCGCTGATTTCAGTAGGACTAAATCTTTTACTTGTAATTCCCGGCTTACTGGCTGGGGCAACACCAGTATGGTTTCTGTACCCATATTGTTATAGCGGTTATCTGGTGTCATGCTCTCTGCATGAATTTACAGCCGAGGGAACGAATACTGCGTTTCAGATTTTCCCCTTTGTGCCGTGTGCCATATTGATTTTTGTCCTTGCCCTTTTATTGGCTTCAAAACGGTTTGGTATGAAAGAAATGAGGTGATCTATTGGAAAAAGAAATATCTCAAAAATTAAGTATTGTTGCTCTGTTGTTAAGCTTTTTCCCGGCGATTTCTTATATATTGCCTATATTTGAAATCTCTCTGACTGGTGGAGTACAGACCGTAATAGCAGTTGCAAATATTATTTGTGCTTTGACAGGATTTATTTTGTCTGTTATCTGCGTAAAGAAAAAGGAAAACCGAAATGTATTAAACATCATATCCACGGTTGTATCTGCCTTATGGTTGATACTAATTGTTGGGTTTGGCGTACTGGCAATATGTTTGACTTTTACAAAATGAGTTATTTTACATTCCATCAATTTCATTAAATTTAATCTGCCGGACGACGGCAAAAGAAAAAAAGCCGTCGTGCAGCAGACATATTTTCACGCGCCTATTCAATCGCGGCGGCTTTGATTTTTCAGAGCCGCCGTTTCTTTTCGTCTATCCCAAACCTACGACGACCCAAACACCGTGAACTGACACGGCGGCATTTTAGGAGGTTGCCGCCGTGTCTACTTTGGTATTCCATAATACCCATGAGCTTCATCAATTAAAAAAAGCATAGCTCCGCCACCGGGTAAGTCTACCTATGAGTATGAACTGTCAAATCATTCTGTATGCTTTTATAATTCGTATTGCCTAAATATCCGTGTAGCGTTTTGCTATGCGGATATTTTGCGTAATAGCCCCCTACTGGGAAGAAAGGGGGTGAATGAAAATGAAATACACAGACGCACAGCGGGAACATATCATGTTTTGCTTTAACGCCTTTTGCAAAATAGTAATACGCAACGAAGCAATCGCAGCTTATCGTGATATGCAGAGAAAACAGAAGCATGAAACTTCTTTTGACTATTTCCAAGAATTTCAGCTTGAGCCAAGCACTACGGACGAATATTTTGTTGTCAACGATTGTCCGACCGTCTTTACTGTCCGTGAGTATACGGTAATTGTTGCAAATGAGCAGTTAGCAAAGGCACTTTTGAAGCTGTCCGACAAGCGGCGGGAAATCATTATTTTGTACTTCTATTGCGGCTACAATGATACTTCAATCGGGAAGTTATACGGTTGTTGCAGAAGCACCGCAAATTATCAGAGACTTACCGCATTAAAGCAGCTACGAAAAGAAATGGAGGTATCACGCCATGCAGAATAGGAAATATCCATTGTTGCCCGTTGAGATAATTGAAAGAGCAGTCAACGGAGAAACAGAAGCCATGAACCTTGTTATTCAGCATTACAAAGGTTACATCAAGTATATGTCCTATTATCAGGGACGCATAAATGATGAAACACAGGAGAGGCTCACTTCAAAACTGATAGAAGCTGTCCTAAAATTCCGTATTGACCGATAGGAAATAGCAAATCCAAGAAAAGCAGTCAAGGATAAACTTTGCGGGCGTTGCCCGTCCTTGATTGCTTTTCCCGTCTTTGCTGTCGGGTAATCAAGAGAGCGCAAGCAGATAAACCGCTTACGCCCTTGATATATTATGGGATTTTGAATGGAGAATGATTTCTGTGTTTCCGTTTCCTTTCGCTTCCGTTCCGACAACTTATAGGCAGAGGAACGAATTAAGCGAACGGAAAGGAATGGAATGGATAATTGATTTAATCCGTAATTCTTTAATCTTTAGTTTATATATCTTTATTTAATTGCATTGGATTTTCCAACGTAGGTTTTTCCAATATAGGTTTATCCAACGTTGGAAAATCCAATGTTGGTAATTAGATGTTGAAAGCACACATAGATTTTGTTTCTTGTAAGCAGCTACATGAATTGCCATAGTAATGTTACGCAGTAGAGGGCAAAAAAGCCTTGATTTAGGCGGCTTACAGACACGAAAACATCAAGGGTAAGGGATTTATACCTTTTCCCTCAAAAACGGGGGTTCTACTGCGTAACAGGCAGAAAAGAAAAACAGGAAGTATGCCACTTCTGAAAAAGTGATTTACTTCCTGTTTCTTTCTACAACCTGTCTGTCAGCGTTAGTGATAAGTTTTCTGATACTTCCTTATCACTGTTTATACTTTCGTTTACATATTTTCAATCCTCATCATTGAATATTTGCCGGGGGCATGTTCTTGAAAGACCGATCAATTTTAGGATGCGCACCGTTTGAATACGCCGACGATGTTTTCCTCGTAAAATATTGTGATGTATTTTTCGTTTAAATAATCGTCCGCCGCGTGTTCGTCGGTTGCGTATCGCAAATCCAGTACATAATATTCGGCTTGTTGCTTTGTGGTTTCAAGCTCGTAAATTTCTTTTCGCTGCGACAGATTTGGTAAAAGAAAAGTAGAGGCGGCCACGCTCGCTTCGTTTGGCACCAGTGACAATGCCTGACGAATGGTTTCACGCTGTTCCGTATTGTTTTGATAACTTTGAATATAGCTCACCTTGCCGAGATATCCGCCGGAAAAGAGAATCGCGGAACTGAGCACGGCGCATATAAGGATCTTTTTTCGGCTTTGGCCGAGTTCGGCGAAATTTGACGCTGCAAGATACATCAGGATCGCACCGCTGCCAAATATGTATTGGTAACCGATATTATACTGGTATTGGTAGTTTGTCATCAGATTGATTAGTACAAACGGAATCAGCAAGATCAGCTTCGCGGGTGATTTTGACATCAGCGGCAGAAATGCGAGCGGAACAAGCATTTGCAGCATAAAAATCAGTTTGTCCTGCTGAAATATTTGCGAAATTGTATAAATCGGATTGATGAGCACGGATTTGATGACCGTGAACAGTCCTCCGCCGTCGTAAATATAATTGTCATATCTTCCGGACATAATGCCGTTCCCGTAGACAGACATCAAATGCGTAACTACGATAAAATACAGCACGGAAAAGCAGAGCAGAAGCAAATTGCGCGTGCGGTTTTTGCCGGCAAATAGAAAATACAGCGCTATGACCGCGGTATATACCGCGGCGTCTTCTTTAACCAGCATGATCAGCAGGGCAAAAACAACGGCGCGGAGTGTTTGGTTTTTCTCGGAGAAATACAGAAACCACAGGATCAGCGGAGCGAGAAAACAGTTTTCGTGGAGATAGAAAAAGCATCCGCCGGAAAAAGCCGGATACAATATGTAACAGACAGAAAAAAACGCCGTTGATAGATTGGACAGACCGAACTTTTTACAGATCAGCGCAAGCGGCCATACACCGCTTGCCACGATGAACCCCTGCGCGATCAGCAGAGTGCAGGGAGAGGGAATCAGGTAGTAGAGCGGCAGCAGCAAGTAGAAAATCGGGGAAAAATGAACGGCAAAATGATTCAGAAGGCCGTCGCGCTCGCAGGTCGTCAGGCATTCTCCCGTTTCTTTCATATAATAAAACATCTGTGAGAAAATTCCGAAGTCATAGCAGGGCGTCCAGTAGTTTTTGTAGTAGAGACAGCCGATCATTCCGGTAAACAGAGTAAACAGAACAATCAGAAGAATCACCAAAATTCGCAGCGCGGCGTTCGGAAGACGGACATCGGCATTTTTCATATCCGAATACAGGACGATTCCACAAAGGATCAAGCAAAGTCCGCAGGAAAACAGCCAGTCGCCGTAGCTTGCCGCGGCGCATGCAAAATAAAATTCGGCGGAAAGAATCAGCAGAAGCGTAATCCATTTGTCGCATTTTACCGCGCATAATATCAGAAACAGACCTGCCGCAGCGCCTGCAAACAGCAGAAAAGATATATCGTCGTAGAAAGCGTGCGTGGTAAAGGAAGCCACAGAGGGCAGAAAGAAGAACAGGGAAGCAAGCAGCCATGCGGTGATGAGTCTGTGAATGTACTGCGGCATAGACAGATTGAAAAGCCGGATGCGCGGCCAATGAATTTTCGGTTTTTTCATCGTTTTGTTTTACCTCAATATTTCCCGGAGCCTCGGAAAGCGACAGCGTTTATTTTCGCTCCGCAAACAGCGCTTCTGCGATGCGAACGGTCTCCATCGCGTCGGCCGCGTAAAAGTCGGCGCCTATTGTTTTGGCATAATCGGCGGTCAGCACGGCGCCGCCCACCACAACCTTGGCATTCGGAGCGTCGGCGCGCAGCAAACGGATCGTTTGTTCCATTGCAGGGACGGTCGTTGTCATCAGCGCGGAAAGTCCGACAAGACGGATGCTTTGCGTTTTTGCCGCTTCGGCAATCACTTCGGGCGGTACGTCCCGTCCGAGGTCAAGCACGTTAAAGCCGAAATTCTCAAGCAGGACGCGCACGATATTCTTCCCAATGTCATGAATATCGCCGGCCACCGTGGCCAGCAGAACTTTTTGGCCGTTGTCCGCTTCGCGCTTCGGCATAGCGGCCTTTACCGCTTCAAACGCGGCGGAAGCCGCCTCGGCGCTCATTAAAAGTTCCGGCAGATAAACAGTTTTTTGCTCAAATCCGCGCCCGACCTCGTCGAGCGCCGGGATGATTTCTTCGTTGATGATCTTCAGCGCGTCGATATGCGCAAGCATTTCCCCCGCCGCATGTTTCGCTTCGATTTTCAGTCCCTTGACGATCGCGCGGCGCAAGGGGCTTCCTGCATGCTCTGCGGGAACGGCGGAGGAAGCGGCAGGAGATACAGATGAAATCGTATGCGCGGATTGCTCGTATGTTTTGGCAAACGCGATATAGTCCCTGCATCCCTCGTCGAGTCCGCACAGTGCGCGGCGCGCATAATAGACGCTCATCATCTCGGCGGAGAACGGGTTCATGATCGCCGCATTAAGACCCGCTTCCAGCGCCATGGCGAAAAACGAACTGTTGAGCATATCCCGTGCGGGCAGGCCGAAAGAGATATTGGATACGCCGAGCGTTGTGTGAATAGAGAGTTCGTTTCGGATGATGCGGAGCGCTTCCAGTGTCCGCGCGGCGTTTTGGGGATCGGCTGATACGGTCAGCGTGAGTAGGTCTGCGAGAATATCCTTGCGGGAAATGCCGTATTTTTCGGCTTCTTCGGCGATTTTGGCAATGATGTCCGCGCGCCCGCGCGCGCTGTCCGGGATGCCGTTCTCGTCGATCGCAAGAGCGACGACAACCCCGCCGTATTTTTGGATCAGGGGAAAGACGGCGTCCATTGCCGATTGTTTCCCGCAGACGGAATTGACCAGCGGCTTGCCGCTGTATGCACGCATAGCGGCTTCAAGCGCTTTCGGATTGTTTGAATCGAGTTGAAGCGGCAATGCGCATACGGCTTGAAGCTCCCGGACAAGATGCGTCAGCACGGCCGGCTCGTCGATGTCCGGCAGTCCCGCATTGATGTCCAGCGCATGCACGCCGCATTCGGCTTCGGCTATGCCCTCGCGGAGAATATAGCCGATGTTCCCGGTGCGCAGCGCTTCTTTGAGTTTCGGTTTCCCGGTCGGATTGATGCGCTCGCCGATCAGTATCGGTTCGTCTCCAATGACCAGAGCGTCTGTGTATGAGGATACACAAGTGATATTCTTCGGAGCGGGCGGCGTATAGGGCATACCGTCAAGGGCAGATACGGTTTTTCGGATATATTCGGGCGTTGTACCGCAGCAGCCGCCCACAAGTCCCGCGCCCGCTATTGCGGCCTTGGACAGGATCTCGGAAAATGCATCTGCGTCCACGGTATAGACGGTTTCATTGTTTCGGCTTTCGGGGAGTCCTGCATTGGGCTTGACAATGACAGGTGTGGAGGAGACGCGGAGAAATTCGGGCAGGAGATTCAGCATTTGTTCGGGGCCGAGCGAGCAGTTCATGCCGAGCGCGTCTACGCGCAGCCCCTCCAGCATAGCGACCATCGCGCGGACGTCTGCGCCGGTCATCAGCCGTCCGCGCTCGTCGTAGACGTTGGCGGCAAAAACGGGCAGATCGCAGTTCTCCTTAGCGGCCAGCACGGCCGCTTTGGTCTCCAGACAGTCGTTCATGGTTTCGATGAAAATCAGATCCGCGCCGTACCGTGCGCCGAGCCGTACAACCTGTGCAAAAGCGTCAAGCGCGTCCTCAAACAAAAGATCGCCGAACGGGGAGAGCAGCTGGCCGAGCGGACCGATGTCCAGTGCGATGTAATGCGTTTCGGCGTCAAAACCCGCGCGCCGGCGCGCGTTTTGCGCCGCGCCGAGCGCGCTTCGGATCATATTTTCGAGTGTGTCCGCATCGTATTTCAGCGGGTTTGCGCCGAATGTATTGGCGCATACGATCTGGCTGCCCGCCTTGAAATAGGCGAGATTGACCGCTTCAACCGCGGCGGGATTTTGAAGATTCCATTTTTCCGTGGGCGTGCCCGCGGGCAATCCCGCGGCGGCGAGCATGGTGCCGCTGCCTCCGTCGAGGATCAGCCGCTCACGGGCGAGACGTTCTTTCAGTTTCATGACTTTGTTACCTCGTGGTAAATTCCCGCAAAAGCGGTGACGGTTTTCGCGGGGCGAAAAATACAGTCCGGGCTAAGGGAAGCGCCGAGCAGCGGCGCCATGCGCAGAAGTTCGGCAATCGGTTTTTGCGAGGAGAGGGGGAGATCGCCGTATCCCGGAGAAAAACGCGGGCGCAGCGGCGATTCGGCACAGGCGGAGAGACGGGCGCAGATCGCGTCGCATACAGCCTCTATCAGGGCGGTTGCGGCCGCGTCCAGTGCGAGCGCTTTTGCCGGTGAAAGGAGGGCGGCGCTTGCGATTTCGCGGTCTACAGCATGGCCGAGCGTGGCCGCAAACAGAAAAACTTCCGCGCATCCTTTTAAATTTTTCACAAGTCCCGCGCTCTTGAGCACAAGCGGACCCGCTTGGATCGTCTTATCCGAGCGCAAAAGCGGGAGCCTGAGAAAGCAAGCTTTACACTGCGCGGCGCTTTGCACCGTTTGAAGCGCGTTTTCGGCGAGTTGACAAACCGATGTTCCCGCATGCTTTGTGCCCATATAGCGCAGCACTTCGTCAAGGGGAGCCTCAGGCGGATTTAACCGGTAGACTTCGGGTGCGTTCATAGGATGGAAGAAAGGTTGCGCTGAATCGCGGCCGCCACCTCCGGCCGGTTCATGGAATAGACATGTACGGCGCTAATTCCGTTAGCGAACAGGTCGATAATCTGTTCGGTCGCATAGGCCACGCCCGCTTGAAACATGGCGTCCGGACTGTCGCCAAATCGGTCTACAATCCGGCGGAACCGCTGGGGGAGCGCCGTGCCGGAAATGGCGCAGATTCGGCGGATTTGTCTGGCGCTGGTCACGGGCATGATACCGGCAACCACCGGGACCTCGATACCGGCGCGCAGCGCTCGATAGAGAAAGTTGTATAAAATATTGTTGTCAAAAAACATCTGCGTGACGAGAAACTCACAGCCGCAATCCACTTTTTCACGCAGATGGCGCAAATCTTCCTCACAGGTCGGACTTTCGGGGTGTCCTTCGGGATAGCAGGCGCCGCCGATACAGAAATCTCCGCAGCGCTTGATTTCCTCCACCAGTTCGGAGGCATAGCGAAATTCCAGCCCGGCGGGATCTGTATGTTCCGGCATGTCGCCGCGCAGCGCCAGGAGATTCAGAAGTCCTGCGGCTTTGAGGGCGTCAAGCTGCGCGCGGATGCCGACTCTCGTTGAGGATACGCAGCTGAGATGCGCGAGCGCCGGAACGCCGAAGCGGCTTTCCAGATTTTGCGCTACGGACAGCGTGTAGTCGCTTGTGCCGCCGCCCGCGCCGTAGGTTACGCTCATATAACTTGGATGCAGCGCGGCGATTCGCTCGGTTGCGCGGCGAACGGTTTCAAAATCCGCGCTTTTTTTCGGCGGAAATACTTCAAAAGATAAGCTGGGGTGTGCATTGCTGATAATTTCGGTCAGCTTTGTTTGCATGGCGAACTCCTTTTTTCATGAAATGGCGTTGGTACTCAACTGAAAATGAAGTAAAAATTCACGCAGGATCGCAAAAGACCGCTCCGCCGCCATAGCGGCGAATTTCGGATATTCCATTTGCGCTTGTCCGTCCGCGCTGTCTGAGATGGCGCGCAGAACGCAAAACGGAATGTTATTGACGTAGGCCGTCTGCGCGACGGCTGCGCCCTCCATTTCACAGGCGATCGCGCTGAACATGTCGCGGATTCGGGCTTTTTTTTCGGGATCAGACATAAATTGATCGCCCGAAGCGATTGTGCCGCGGTAGGATTTTGCCCCGACCGCATCCGCGGCAGCCTCCAACATGCGGCAGATGCGCGGATCCGCTTCAAAATAAACGGTGTTGATCCCGGAAATCAGTCCGGCGGGATCGCCGAGCGCTGTTGTGTCCATGTCGTGCTGAACCAGTTTGTCGGCGACGGCGATGTCGCCGATGGATAATTTGTCGGTGAGCGTGCCGGCAACGCCGCTGTTTAAAATACACGCCGGCGCGTAGCGCAAAATCATGGCTTCCGCGCAGACAGCGGCAAAGACCTTGCCGATGCCGCAGACCGCGAGAACAATTTCCTGCCCGCACAGGCTGCCGCGTACAAATTCCATACCGCTTATGCGTTCGCTGCCGGCGATCTGCATTTCTTTTTGGATTTTGTCCGCTTCAAGCTGCATGGCGCAAATAATTCCGATCATGATAGGTCTCCTTGTCAGTGTCGATTGCGGCAGGCGTACTGCCGTGCATATGATTATACTGCAAACTGTGCGTTCCACAGTTCGGCGTAGAAGCCGCCTTTTTTGAGCAGTTTGTCGTGCGTTCCCTGCTCAATGATATTGCCGTCGCGCATGACTAAAATGACATCGGCCTCTCGGATTGTGGACAATCGGTGTGCTACAATAAAGCTGGTGCGTCCCCGCATCAGTTTGGCGAACGCATTTTGAATCCGCATTTCCGTGCGGGTGTCGATCGAAGAGGTCGCCTCGTCCAAAATCAGCATCGGCGGCAGGCAGAGCATGATTCGCGTAATACAGAGCAGTTGTTTTTGTCCGGCGCTGAGCGCGCCGCCGTCCTCACCGATATATGTGTTATAGCCGTCCGGAAGCCGCCGGATAAATCCGTCTGCGTGGGCGGCTTTTGCCGCTTCTATCACCTCTGCATCGGTTGCATCGGGCTTGCCCATCACAATGTTGTCGCGAATGCTGCCCTCTTTCAGCCAGGTTTCCTGAAGCACCATGCCGAAGCTCTTACGCAGGGAAGCGCGCGAATATTCTTTTGCAGGAATGCCGTCTATCCGGATCTGCCCGCTTGTCGTATCGTAAAAGCGCATCAAGAGGTTAATCAGCGTTGTTTTTCCGCAGCCGGTCGGACCGACAATGGCGATTCGCTGGCCGTGCTCCGCATGAAAATTGAAGTTTTCGATCAGTTTTTTATCGGGTGTATAGGAAAAGCAGACGGCTTCAAAGCGGATGTCGCCCGAAGCGTTTTCCAGCGTTTTTGCATCGCGTGCATCGGATGGTTCGGACTCGGCGTCGAGCAGTTCAAAAATGCGGGACGCGCAGGCCAGGGCGTTCTGGAGTTCCGTAATGACGCCGGAAATTTCATTGAACGGCTTTGTGTATTGATTGGAATAGCGAAGAAACGTGGCGAGACTGCCCACGGTCATGGTGGCGTTTGCTCCGATACAGAAGAATCCGCCGAGCAGGGCGACTCCGAGATACACAAAATTGTTGACCACACGTGTGGCGGGGTTGGTCAGCGATGAAAAGAAGATTGCCCGAAGCGAGCATTTTTCCAGCCGGTCGTTGATTTCATCAAATTTTTGCATGTTTTCGCTTCCGTGCGAGAACGCGACGGAAACTTTCTGATTGGTGATGCTTTCATCAATCAGCGCGGTTTGCTCAGCCTTGGTCATGCTTTGCAGAATGAACATGGAGTGTGTCCGCTCCGCAATGAATTTTGCCGCAAAGAGAGATAAGGGGGTAAGCACGACGACCAGCAGCGCAATGCGCCAATCAAGCAGAAGCATGAAAATCAGCGTGCCCAAAATGGTCATGGCGCCGGTGAAAAACTGTGTGAATCCCATTAAAAGACCGTCGGAAAATTGATCGACATCCGAGATGACGCGGTTGACGGTTTCGCCCGCGGGATGCGCGTCGATGTAGGAGAGGGGGAGCGATTGAATTTTGCGGATGGCGTCGCGGCGAATGTCCCGGACGATGGAATAGGTGATGCTGTTATTTAAAATGCTCATGAGCCATTGGAGCAGCGCGGTCGCCGCAACCATCAGCGCGCCGCGCAGCAAGAGACTGCGCATTGCTTCAAAATCAATCGGCCCGTTCTCGACGCACAGATCAATGGCGTCGCCGATCAGAATGGGGAGATAGAGCGTCATTGCCACAATGAAAATGGAGAGTATCAGGGTGAATATCAGTTTCGGTATACTGCTTTTCATGTAATGGAGCGTTTTGCGGATGTTTTTTTTATTGTTCATTTCCCGCACCTCCAAACTGGGATTCATAAATTTCACGGTAGACTGCGCAGCTTTGCAGCAGTTCCTCATGACGGCCGATGCCGACGGCTTCGCCGTCGTCCAGAACAATGATTTTGTCGGCGTGCATGACCGACGCGGCGCGCTGGGATACGATGAATGTGACGGGCGCGGACGCTTCGTTGCGTATGGCCGCGCGCAGGCGAGAGTCGGTCGCGTAGTCGAGCGCGGATGCGCTGTCATCGAGGATCAGGATTTCCGGACGGCGTACAAGCGCGCGCGCGATGGTCAGGCGTTGACGCTGACCGCCCGATAGGTTTTTGCCGCCCTCGGTCAGCTTTGCGTCGAGCGAGCCTTTTGCTTTGATGATGTCCGTTCCTTGAGCCGTTTCAATGGCGGCAAGAATTTCTTCATCGGTCGCGTCTGTTTTGCCCCAGCGCATATTTTCACGTATGGTGCCGTCAAAAAGCGCGGTTTTCTGCGGAACAACGCCGATTTTGGCGCGCAGCGCTTCCGGCTCCCATGCGCGCACATCCAGACCATCTATTAGAATCTGTCCGTCGGTTGCATCGTAAAAGCGGGGAATCAGATTGACAAGCGAGGTCTTGCCGCTGCCGGTGCCGCCGATAACGCCGACAACCTCCCCGCGCTCGGCGGAAAAGCTGATGTCCTGCAGAACGTCGCTGCCTGCCGGATAGTGGAAGGAGACCTTGTCAAAGCGGATGTAGGGCTGACCGTCTTTCCGGGGCATATCCAGCACTTTCATGGGCTGTCCGGTTTGGAAAAATTCATCAATGCGCCCGGCAGAGGCGACGGATTTTGTAATGGTGACGACAAAATTGGCGAATTTAATCAGTTCGATCAGAATTTGCGACATATAGTCGTAGAGCGCCAAAAGCGCGCCTTGTGTCAGAATGCCGGCCTCCATGCGGACGGCGCCTGTCCAGATGAGGGCGATGATCGCAATATTGATGATGACATAGGTCGCCGGGTTGAGCAACACGGAAATTCTCGAAGCAAATTTTTGCAGATGTGTCAGGGCTTCGTTTTCACGGTCAAATTCTGCTGTCTGCTTGTCCTCGGCGCAGAATGCGCGGATCACGCGCGCGCCGGTCAGACTTTGCCGCGTGGACTTCAGTACGCGCTCCAAATTTTTCTGGACTTTTTTGAAAAGGGGAATGGTAACAAGCGTGACGGCAAACACGACTGCAAACAGCAGCGGGACCGCAATGACAAAAATCAGCGCGCATTTTACGTCGATTGTAAAGGCGCAGATGATTGCGCCGAGTACGATAAACGGAGAACGCAGCAGCAGACGCAGCGTCATATTGATGCCGGTCTGTACCTGATTCACGTCGCTGGTCATACGTGTGATGATATTGGATATGCCGACGCTGTCCAAATCCGGATAGGTGAATGTTTGAACCTTTTGATACATATCGTGCCGCAGACTTCTGGCCACGCCTACCGCCGCTTTGGCAGAAAAATACTGCGCGGTGGCGGCGCTCAGAAATCCGACGATGCAGAACATGACCAAAATCGCGCACATGGCGGCAATGTAGGGCTTGTCGGCGTTTTTGATGCCGACATCCACAAGCTGTTTTATAATCAGCGGCACCAAAAGTTCAAACGTTGCCTCCAGCATTTTGAAGAGCGGCGCGAGAAACGACTCTTTTTTATATTTTGACAGATAGGAAAAAATGCGTTTCAAAACCTGATTCTCCCGGTAAATATATTTGCGTCTATTTTAGCATTTTTTGGGTTGTAAATCAACCGCTTATAGAAAAAAGCTCCGGCAAAATGCCGGAGCTTTTCGTCTGCTGAAACGGGATTCTCGGTTGAATCGGTATGCACGCGCGTCACTGCTGTATCCGTTTGGGCTTACCAATAGTAAAGGAAATCGCTGCCTTTGACTTTTTCATACAGCGCATACTGTTCGGCGGTGCAGTCCGTATATTCATAGATATATTGGTCGCTTTGAAGCATGCGTCCGTATTCATCGTAGCTTAGTTGTGGACTTCAGAAGATACAAGCGTACCGTCGGCGGAGAATTTCTTTTTGCTTATCAGATTGCCGCAAAGATCGTATTCATTTTCATATACGGCGGCGAGTGTGCGCTCGGCCGGCTGTTCATTTTGCGGCTCGCTGAGCGTGTATTCAGTCATGCGCTCAAGCTTGCGATTATCCTTTGATTCATATGTATTCGCATAGAGTTTCGTAATATTGATCCTGTGACAGAATTGTATACAGTCAGCGTGTGTCGAAAAGACGGAAAGCTATCGTATATATTTTCGTGCAACCGAACCGTTTCGTTCTCGTAATAGGTATAGCGCTGAATCCATGCGGATTGGTCATATAGGATTTCAGATGTTTTCCCGGCAGCGTCGTAAGAGGAGGTGATGTCGAGATATTCTTCAAGGCAGAGTCCGCTTTGTGTGACGGCTGCGGCAAGCTCTGTTCCGAGATAGCGGATATGCCACGGCTCATACATGTATCCGGTTTCGGCTTCTTTGTCCTTTGGATAACGGATGATAAAACCGTACTCGGCGCAGTGCGCGGCAAGCCAAATTCCCTCCGGCGAGTCGGCAAACCAGTTCTCGCAGGCATTGATGTCCATAGCCAGACCGCTTTGATGCTCGGAGTGTCCCGGACGGGCGGAATAGCGGTCGGCCAAGTCCTGACCGTCCCGGGATACATAATTGTTATACGTCTTGCTTTGCAGGGAATAGCTGCGGTAACCGGAGACAATTTTCAGCGATATGCCCTCTGCCGCGGCGGCTTCCTTCATTTGTTCAAACGCGGCCTTTGCATCGGGGTGCAGTCCGTTTGGATTGTAATCTTCGGGCAGGGCATATGTTTTGTTGGCAATCAGAACGCCGTTGATATAGGCGATTCCGTTTTCATATTGGATAATCGGTTTACCGTCCTTGGGCACAAGGTATCCGCCGTCCAGCAAAGTCGGGGCGTACGGGCTTTGGTCAGGGTCTTGCGGGGTAGACGGGGAATCATCGGGGTCCTCGCTTTTTTCCGGCGCTGAAGTGGTTATAAGGTTATCGGAGTAAAAAGTGTCATACGAACGTTGATTGAGTTTTTCGTACAGCGCGTACTGCTCGGCTGTGCAGTCTTCATATTCGTAGCGAAGCTTGTCTTTTTGCAGGATGCGGCCGTATTGGTCATATTGGTAGGTATGGGTTTCTGTGCTCAAGTGCCGGCCTTGTGCATCGTATTTTTCCAGCTTGATCAGATTCCCGAAAAAGTCGTATGTATACAGTTTATGTGTGGCCGTTGTCCAGGGATCCTCGCCCCGAGTAAGTTCCTCGCGGACAAGGCGTCCGTCCGCGTCATACTCCTTTTCGTAGACGTTGCTCAGCGTCTTTGCTCCGTTTTCATTCAGGGAATATCGGGCGGTGCGTTCCACTTTCCCGTTTTCGGTGATTTCATAGGTATATTCGTATAGATCTTCAAAATAATCGGGTTGCGACCATGCTCCGTATTTCCGTGCCGGTGTTCCATCTGGGTTGTACTCTGTGAGCGTATGCTCGGGAGATATATAATTTTGAATATACTCATATGACTTTTGTGTTCCGTTTTCATAATAGCTGTAACGCCAAATCGCCTGAGAATGGTTGAGTGTTTTTTCAATCAGGCGTCCGTTTTCGTCGTAAGTGTAATACAATGTATAGGTGCCGAGATCATCTACGAAATCGTCACTGATAATTTGCAAAAGACGGCCGGTATTGTCATAAATATATTTTCCCAATACATGCTCATAACGTGTACCCGGTGTCCATTCTTCTGAGCGAATCAGTTGCCCGGCTTCGTTATATTCGTATTCATACCGGCTGGTTGTGTCGTCTATGACATCGTATAGGGTACGGGTCAGCGGTTTGCCGTCCGCGTCATAGGTGTGCGTATAGATGGTTTCCTCGACTGTTTTATTGGATTCTTTTCTGAGGTAATACACCCGATCACCGTATTCGTTGTAGCGTATGGTATCGCGGCGCTTGGAGTTTGGATCGTAACTTTGTTCTTCGATTCCGCCGCTCTCGGTAAAGCGAAATTCGGAAATCAGTTTCGGTGTATTGGAGTAGCCGGCGTCATAGGTTCTTGCCTGAATACTGAAACCGGGATAGGGCAAAATTTCAATCGGCTGCTCTGTAGCACCCGCAGTGGTTTCGGTGATTTCTGTTTGGGACGTGGTAACATCCGGATTCGTCGTGGGAATATCCGAAGTCACATCGGGTTCCTTTATTGTGGTCGACTCCGGCGCAGTGTGTGGAGGCGTGGTTTGAATTTCACAGGCGGATAACGCAAGAAGCAGAAAACAAACGAGAACCAGTCGGACCATTCTTTTTCTCATAGCGGTCTCCTTGTACAAAATAAATACAATTTATTTTAGTATAGCATTCAATATTTGAAAATGCAAGAAAAATATAACACGGCGTGGCTAAAAATGAACAGCCCCGTTTGTCCGGCATTGCATAACGCCGATTGACAAACGGGGGCTGTTCGGATACAAATTTTTATTCGTCTTCTGTGAAGCGTATGCCGTCCGCTTGGCTCATAGAGGCGACGCGCGCAAGCGACTCAACGCGAATGCCCATGGAGCGGATCTGCGCACCGCCTTCCTGATAGGCTTTTTCAATTACGATACCGGCGCCGACTACTTTTGCGCCCGCATCGTGAATCAGAGAAATGAGGCCGGTCAGCGCGCTGCCTTTGGCAAGAAAATCGTCGATAATCAGCACTTTATCGCCGGCTTTTAAAAATTCTTTGGAAACAACAATGTCATACGTTTTTCTATGCGTATAAGATTCGACTTTTGCGGTGTATACGTCGGCATAGATGTTGTTTGTTTTCGTCTTTTTTGCAAATACTACGGGTACGCCGAAATACTGCGCCGTGAGGCAGGCAATACCGATGCCGGAAGCTTCGATGGTCAGGATTTTGGTGATTTCCTCATTTGCAAACCGCCGCTTGAATTCTTTTCCGAGTTCGCACATGAATTGTACGTCGATTTGATGATTGACAAAGCTGTCTACTTTGAGGACGTTCCCCTCGCCGACTTTGCCGTCTTTTAAAATTTTGTCTTCCAATAACTTCATAGATACGCCTTTCCTATCTGAATTTGAACTATTCTTCATAAAACGCGGAGTCGATCAGTCCGCCGATGAATTCGGGATTTTCATAATAAATAAAGTCGTTCATAAGCGGTTCAAGCTGAATTGTCAGTTCTTTTACATCGGAAAGCGAAACCGAAAAATCCTTTGTGCTGTCGGCTCTCGTCAGTTCAGCGTTGAAAACCTGTACGCCGTCGCAGTAAATAGAGCAGCGCAGGGCATAGGTATTTGCGGTATCTTCGGGGCGCCCTTTGAAATAGAGCGTTCCCTCAAAACTTTCAAACGAATAGTTCTGCACAGAAATAGAATCCGAAAAATTGCCGTATACGATGTTGCCGGTGTATTCCTTGTTTCGCACGGTCAGCGTACCCGTGTAGTTGCTTCTGTAATAAGCGGTGATCGGTATAGACAGCGTATTTTCTGAGATCGGTATGTAGCTGTAAATATCGGAAAGCGGAACGCTTTTTCTCTGCGGTTCTATATAGTATGTTGCGTAAACGTTTAAGTCTTCTTTGACCTCGTTAAACAAAATGCTCCAGCCGTTAAATTCGTATCCGGCGCGGTCGCCGACCTCAGGCGGCGTTGCGTCATGGCCGTAATGCACCTGTTCGGTTTTCAGCAGTGTTCCGTCAATATCATAAAAATTGACGGTCAAAAGCTCTTTCTGATAGATTGCGCGGATAATCATACTTTTTTGTATGTTGGTATACGCCTTGTCCCAGCCGCGAAAGAGCAGTTCACCTTTGGCATCGTCCACAGCCGGCGGGACTGCGCTGCCGCCCGCCACGACCGTTTGTACCGAGAGCGCCGTGTATCCGTCGCTGTCAACAAATTTTACGGTGAAATATTCTTTGGGTTCTTCTGTATGCGGCGGCTCGGTGGTCGCCTCGGGAGAGGTCGCCGTAGCCAGAACCTCAGTCTGTGCGACTGCGGAAGAAGCCGTCGTTTCCGGAAGCTCGATTTTGGAGCGATCGGTTTCTGCGATTTCGATGATGGCGGCGGTGCGGTCGGTATCGACCGTGATGATCGGGTCAAATTCTACGGGCTCGCTGCCGCAGCTTGCCAAAAGCAGACATAAACAAGCCGCCGCGCAGAAAATCCATCTTTTCAATCGCACACACCTCCTGACCGGTTTCGGATTTTGCCGAATATTCGGAGCTTTGCCTTTATTTTAGCATAGTGCGCGCATTTATACAATAGAAAAATTTAACAAGGTTCTCCGGCAACGGTCAGTTTTATAATTTTTTCCACATCATCCGGCTGTACCGGCGCGTTGCATACAGCGCGGTTGCGCTTGACTTCGCCGCATTGGCGGCATTTGTGATAAAGGATATATTCCCGCTTTGGATCCGGCTTGGCAAAGACGGCGTCCATAATGCCGCCGCAGGGATTTTGACGGTCGCCCGGCATATTGTCCACATGCAGCGAACACAGGCAAAAAGGGCAGTGATTGCGGGATGATATACCGAGCGGAAGTACCTGTTTGCCGCAGTTTTGACAAATAAATCCACTGTCATTTTTTGCGAAGCGCTTGGTTTCCATAAAAACTCCTACATGAATCGAAAATATTTGGGGAACACTGAAATTGACTCTAAAAAGGAGGATGCAAAAGTGAAGTCACACAACATGATAAAATATATTGTACTCTGCGTAGTCCTGTCCGTTTTGTACGCGACGGTGTTTTCCGTCTCGGCAGCCGGAAATATGAATGAAAACGGCGTCGTATCAGACGGCGGTATTTCATTCGGGGACGCGCGCGACGGCATCGTCAGCGATGTGAGCGAGGGTATGAACAACATCCGCAACGGGATCGATGAGGGAATAAATGATCTCGGCGGCAATTCACGCTTTGGCGCAAATCGTTCGGGCGATGTTTCGGATGACGGTCTCGCCGGCATGGATGATACCAATAACTCCGGCGCAGATGCTTCGGGTACAAACGAATCCCGTCCGAATACTTCCGGCACGACGGATTCCACGAGCGGCGCAACAAGCGGCACAAATGGCGCTGACGGCACGGATACGGACAAGGGCGGCATGACCACAGGTATTATTATTGCCGTACTTGTGGTGATTGCCGTTGTTATCGTTATCTTTTTGCTGGTACCGAAAAAGAGAACCTAAAAACGCTGTACGACTCGCGATCGGTACCAAATTTGCAGCGCTTACGCTTCAGTAAGATGTTTTCAAGCCGGTATTTCGCCGGCTTGAAAATATAAACTGCAATGTCAACATGAATGTTTTGATAATTCAAGGAAACCGCTATGCGGTTTTCTCAGACCGTCGAAAAACCTTGGTTTTTCGACGATGGGGCGTGTTCGCTCGCGCCGTCGCGCCGCCAATGGCGGCA
>OLGD01002319.1_pt1 | contig 22344 bp, 20 predicted proteins | sample 1605311 | NCBI WGS metagenome assembly OLGD01 (sample SAMEA3888917, study PRJEB22519) | human gut metagenome | biome: human gut; feature: human-associated habitat; material: faeces | place: Denmark | collected 2010
TAAAGCCTAAAAGGGCCGCGATCTTCTATTCGTCAGAGGTTTCTCGACAAGCTGAGCCGCTTTCCAAAGGAAAGCGGCGTGTTTTTTTCCATAAAAAGCGGCCCTGGGGCCGCCGGTTCGCGCCGGACCCATCGCGCCAATGCAACGCTGGGCAGCCAGGGGGTATCCCCTTCAGGCCGCCCATTCCGCGCCGCGCCGATGGGGTCGGCGTTTTTTCATCCCATCCCATAGAGGGGCAAAAGAGCGAGGGGACATCCTTTTCAGAATCCCGTCCCGGGATCACGAAGCCGCGCCTAGCAAAGGCGGCCATGGAGGCAGTCGGCTAGCCGCATCCCCGCCGCTGGGGGAGGGGAGGGAGAGACAAATCCCTCCCTCCTTTTCCCGCATCTGCCGCAGATCTGCCCGCTTTCGGGCCGCAGCGCCTTTTCCACCCCACCTGCTGAGCAGGTAAAAGAAAAGGGGGCGTACCTTGCGGTAGCCCTCTCGTGGAATACAAGGCTGCGCCTGTTAGGGGAGCGGGCTTTCCCGCCGCGCCCAGCAGGCGGCTACTCGACAACCGGCTTCAGCGCCCGTTATACTGGGCGATGCCCAGCTTGAGCAGGTCCATGGCCCGCGTCAGGTCCTGGCAGTTGAGCACATAGGCGAAGCGGACCTGGTTTTTGCCCTGGGCCGGATCCGCAAAAAAGCCGCCGCCGGGGGCATACATCAGGGTCTCGTTGTTGTCCCGGAATTCCGTGAGCAGCCAGGTCTGGAAGGCGTCGGTATCCGGCACGGGCAGTTTGGCCATCAGGTAGAAGGCGCCCTTGGGCTCCTTGCAGACCACGCCGGGGATCTCCTGGAGCTTCCGGTAGATGGTATCCCGGCGGCGCTGGTATTCCGCCCGCACGCTGTCGAAATAGTGGGGATCCACCTGGTAGAGGGCGGCGGAGGCCACCTGATCCAGGGTGGCCACGGAAAGCCGGGCCTGGCAGATCTTCAGGGCGTGCTGCTGCAGGGCCTGGTTGCGGGTGATCAGCACGCCGATCCGGGCACCGCAGGCGCTGAACCGCTTGGATACGGAATCGATGAGGATCAGGTTTTCATCCAGATCCCGGAAGACGCCCATGCTTTGCAGGGGCTCGTCCCCATAGATGAACTCCCGGTAGACCTCGTCGGCAATGAGGAACAGGCCGTGCTCCTTGGCGATGTCCGCGATCAGGCGCATCTGGGCCGGGGTCAAGACCACGCCCGTGGGGTTGCCCGGGTTGCTGATCATAATGGCCCGGGTCCGGGGGGTGATCAAGGGCTCGATCCGCGCCCGGTCGGCATACTGGTAGCCCTCCTCCGGGGTGGTGTGGATGGGGACGATGTTGCCGCCGGCGCAATTGACAAAGGTATTGTAATTGGGATAGAACGGCTCAGGGATCAGGATCTCGTCATCCGTATCCAGGATGCAATTCAGGGCCATTTGCAGGGCCTCGCTGCCGCCGGTAGTGACCAGGATATCCCCCTCTTCATAGGAAATTCCCAGGCGGGCATAATACGCCTGCACAGCCTGGATCAGCTGGGGAATGCCGGGGCTGGGGGCATAGGCCAGCACAGGCTGGGAAAAATCCCGGATGGCGTCAAAGTATGCAGGAGGGGTCTGGATATCGGGCTGGCCGATGTTCAGGTGATAGATCTTGACGCCGCTTTTGTTACATGCCACCTGATAAGGATAATACTTTCGGATGGGGGAAAGGTGGGATCGCTCGATCCGGGAAGAAAACTTCATATTCTATAAACCTCCTGTTGGCGTAATGCTGGGAAAAGGCAGCGCAGGCCGTAGATGGCCTGCACGCTGGGATATTGGGGGATCGTCCCGCCCGGCCGAGGGGGACGCAGCCGCTACTCCTCCTGGGGAACAGGCAGGGAAGGATCCCCGGTACCCCGGATGATCTTCTCGGTGACTGCCCGGTACTTGTCCGTATACAGCAGATCCCGGGAAATCAGCTCATCGTCCTGATAGACGTTCATGTAGACCTCGGCGATATAGCCTACCCGCCCTTCCGCTTCCACCTTTTCATAGCCGGTGGGCCAGTCGGGGTTGTCGGTATACTGGGTCTCCCCAGGCTGCAGCTCCTCCACGGTGACCCCCTCCGGCTCATAGCGCAGGCCGTCCGGCAGGGGCTGGCCGTAGATGTAGATGTTCATCTTATAGTTTTCCTGGTCGCAGTATGCGAAGATGTATAACGGGGTATCCATCTGGTTGATGAATACCAGGTTTTTCCCGCCGGTGGTTACGGTGGCGTCCAAGCCCCGGTCCGCATAGGAGCTGGGCCAGGAGTGGTTGTTCCGCTCGGTGATGTTGATGGGCGCCGCCAGGGCTTCCTGGGCGGTAGCCTCCACGTCGCTGCGCATGGCCCCCGCCCGCAAAAGGGCGATATACAGGGTGGTGGATACCTGGCAGATGCCGCCGCCCGGCTGCATTTCATACCGGTCCCCGTTTACGATGCCCGGGGCCAGGGGCCAACCGCCGGATTCATACCGGGGGCCGATAAATTCATTGAAATCCAGAGTTTCCCCAGACAGGACCTCCGCCCCGTTGAGGATGGTGGTGGCCTTTTGGATGTTGCCCACCCGGTTGGTATTCCGGGCGCTACGGCTGGAAAAGTCCGTTTGGTAGGCGGAGCGCAGCTGGGTGTTGGCCTGAACCTGCTCCAGGGTGGTGGAGGGAGGCGTCAGATCCAGCTCCGGGGCGAGGATCGCTTGATGATCCCCGGACGCCAGACAGTCCAGGATTTCCTGGGCCAAAGCCGATTCATTCAGCATATACCCATCCTTGCCTTCGGTATAAGAAAAGGAAGGCATGTCCCCGGCAGCGGCATCCCAAAATAGGTTGGGGGTGGCAAAGGGTTCCGTTGGAAGGGTATCGATGGCCTGGCCGATGGCCGCCACCCGGGCGGAAAGGGCGTTGGTATCCGCCGTGAAGCTGGTAGCATAAGATTTCCCATTGTCCGCAAGATCCTTGCGGGCTTTTTTATTTTCCGCAGGGGTGTCCCCTCTGCCCAGCAGCATGGCTTCCGCCAGCACCTGGTCCAAATCGCTCTGGGCGCCCAGATCCACGGCGTTAAACAGCCAAAGGCTGGTATTGTAGCGCACCCCGATGTTGATGGCGTCGGCGGCGGCTTTCACGCCGGGCAAAAGGGCTTGGCGGGCCTCCTCGATGGTCATGCCGGAAACGTTTGTGCCATCGATGTGGATGCCGTTTAGGAAGGTGCCTTCCGCCAGGTATTTTTCCAGCTTTTTTTCGCTGGGACGCACAAAAAAATAGCTCCGCGCCCAAAGCCCCACCCCCAAAAGCACCACCATCAGCAGCAGAATGCGGCCGAGAAGGGTGATGGTATGAGGCAGCCGGGAACGCCGGCGTTTTTGCTCCCGGGGGGCGCGGACCGCAGCCGGCGCCTGCCGGGGCCGGCGGGCCTTGCCCGCAGGGCGGGAAGCGGAATCATAGGGCATTGTCGTAAATCGTTCTCCTTATCGTATCAGGATCCGTCTTCCAAAAAAGACTTGGTTTCATTATATCGCAAGGGAAAGCCGGGTTCAACACCAACCTGGCCCGATATTTGGACAATCCGTGAACAAATGCCGTCCCAAACGACCCTGCTCCCGCACATCGCCTCTATGGGAAAGCGCCTTAACAAAACACGACGGACCGACTGCGTCATCAAATCCGCGTTTTGGGCATAGGTTAACAGAGAGGCTAATGATTAAGGAGGGAACAAAGGACATGAAACGATTTACCATATGCCTATTGGCGGCTATGTTACTATTGGCGGCCCTGCCCTTGGCGGCTTCGGCAAAGCCCGGCCCGCCCCAACCCGGCGAAACCCTGGACATTCCCGTTCAAAAAAGCTGGGATCATGGGGAGAATCCCCAGGAAAAGCAGCCCGTACAGGTAGTGGTCCGCTTGCTGGCAGACGGCCAGGATACGGGCAAGCAACTGACCTTGACCGCCCAATCCAATTGGGCAGGGGTGTTTGAAGGCCTGGCGAAATACGGCCCGGCGGGCGCCGCCATCGTTTATACGGTGGAGGAGGAGCCGATCGCAAATTATGTTGCCAGCTACAGCCAGCCCCAAGGGGAAAGCCTGGCGGTTTCCCAGTGGGGGGAAAAGGTGACCCCTGCCAGCAACGATACATACCCCATTTCCGGCAATCTGGTGGTGGCCAAGAAAGGCGGGAGCTATGACGTTTGGACCGCCGCATTCCTAACGCCCCAACAAAAGGAGCAGCTGCTGCTCGCCGTCAATGCAGCCAACCTACAAGGATTGGGAAAGGAGCTGGCCCTGGCCAATACGAATTTTAATGCGGGCTTGCCGGCTACCTTCACCGGCAAAAAGGGTGAGACCGTCACCCTGCAACAAAGCCAGGAAGGCGGTACAGAGATCCTCTTTAGCGAAACTTCTGCTTGGAGCCTGTTCTATACCGGCGTTGTAGAGATTACCCAGGCCCGAGGCGCGGCCATTACCAACACCTACCAGGCGCCGGAGCCCACCCCTACCTGCACCCCGGAGCCTACCCCCACTTGCACGCCTGACCCCACCCCTACGACCAAGCCCACCTGTACCCCGGATTGGGTATGGACGGATTCCGTTTGGGTGCAAAAGACCTGGCAGTACGATCATCCCAGCCAGCGGCCCGGGGTGGTATGGGTGCAGCTGTATAAAAACGGCTGGGCCTATGGGGAGCCTGTAGGGCTTACGGCCCAGGGCGGCTGGTCCACCAGTTGGCACGGCCTGCCCGCCGGCTACCACTGGACGGTGGAAGAATGCAACGTGCCCCTGGGTTATACCGCTACCACTTACCGGCAGGGGAATCAATTCACCATCGTAAACACCCGGCTCACGCTGCCCCCTAAGACCGGAGACGCGGAGGCTGCCGCGCTGGCTGGGGGCATTGCCCTCTTGGCCCTGGGCAGCGCCGGCATCCTGTGGAGCCGCCGGCGGCGATCCCGGTAACGCCCCCTACGCGACAAACGACCCCTTTCGCCCCGGCGTTGGCCTGCTGCCCGCGCCGGGGCATTTTTCGGCGGCGCGTTTTGTGGCGCGGGCCCGGGCGCCGGAGGGGGGCGGCGGGCGCGCGCAGCGCGCACAAAGCCCCAGGGGGGCCTTTGGCCCCCCTCGGGGAAACGCCGCCGCCCCCCCCTCCGGTTCCCGGGCCCGCCGGGATGCGCCTCGAAAGGCCGCCATGGCCGAAGCGGAAGGAGGAAATACAATTGTTTACATGTTTCCCGGCTTGTGGAGCGGAGGAGCAAAGAGTATAATAGAATCGGTATAGAATGGAAATACATTACATAGCGCTGTCTGACGGCATCGTCCTGTGGGACGGCGGCAGTGTGATGAAGAACGATAACGATAAGAAAGCGAGACAACGTACATTGGCATCGAAACTTAGAATCATACCCCTAGGCGGGGTGGGGGAGATCGGCAAGAACCTCACCGTGATCGAATACGGCAAGGATATGGTGGTGGTAGATTGCGGCCTGATCTTCCCAGACGACGATATGCCGGGCATCGACCTGGTGATCCCGGATATGACCTATCTGGAAAAGAACGCGGAAAAGCTCCGGGGATTTTTGATCACCCACGGCCACGAGGACCATATCGGCGCCCTGCCCTTTGCCCTGCAAAAGCTGGATGCGCCGGTTTACGGCACCCGGCTCACCATCGCCTTGATCCAGCATAAGCTGGAGGAGGCCAAGGTGAAAAACGCCCACTTGAACTGCGTGAGCCCGGGGGATACCATACGGCTGGGCTGCTTCAACGTGGAGTTCATCAAGACCAGCCACTCCATCGCCGGGGCCTGCGCCCTGGCCATCAATACCCCCATCGGCACCATCATCCACACCGGGGACTTCAAGGTGGACTATACCCCTATCGACGGGGAGCCCATCGACATCCGGCGCTTCGCCTACTATGGCACCAAGGGGGTGCTGGCCCTGATGAGCGACAGCACCAACGTGGAGCAGGGCGGCCATACCCCCTCGGAGCGGGAGATCGGCAAGACCTTTGAAAGCTGCTTTGAGCGGGCCAAGGGCCGGGTCATCGTGGCCACCTTTGCGTCGAATATTTATAGGATCCAGCAGATCGCGGATCTGGCCATTGCCAATGGGCGGGTGATCTGCTTCCAGGGCAGGAGCGTGGAAAACATCTCCGCCATCGCCCGGGAGCTGGGGTATTTGAACCTGCCCGAGGAGAGCGTGGTCGGCGTGGACAAGCTGAAAAAATACCGGGACGACCAGGTATGCGTCATCACCACCGGCTCCCAGGGGGAACCCATGAGCGGCCTGTTCCGCATGGCCAACGCCTCCCACCGGCTCAACGTGGGCAAGGGGGATATGGTGATTATTTCCGCCTCCAGCATCCCGGGCAACGAGCGCAGCGTGGCCCGCATCATCAACCAGCTGTACCAGAACGGGGCGTCGGTGGTGTATAACCGCATGGCGGATGTCCACGTATCCGGCCACGCCTGCCGGGAGGAATTGAAGCTCATGTTCCGCCTCACCAATCCCCGCTTCTTCATCCCCGTCCACGGGGAGACCCGGCATCTGCACCAGCACGCGGAGCTGGCCCAGGAGATGGGCATTCCCGAGGACCATGTGTTCATCACCGAGGCGGGCAGCGTGGTGGAGCTGAGCCGCAACCGGGGCAAGCTGGCCGGGGAGGTGCCCGCCGGCTGCGTCATGGTGGACGGCAACGGGGTAGGGGATATCGGCAACGTGGTGCTGCGGGACCGGAAGCTGTTGAGCGAGGACGGCCTGTTCACCGTGGTAATCACCCTCAACCGGCAGACCGGGGCCCTGTTGGCCAATCCGGAGATCCTGTCCCGGGGTTTCGTGTATATGCGCAGCAGCGAGGAGCTGATCAACGAAGCCAGGGAATTGGTGCGCAAGGACGCTCTGCGTTTTGAAAAGAGCCACCGGAGCGAATGGAGCGCCATCAAGAACAATCTGCGCAACGAATTGAAGAACTACCTATATGCCCAAACCAAGCGCAGGCCCATGATCCTGCCCATTATCATAGAGATATAGCGAAGGAGGAGGTTCCATGGTATACGACAAAGCGAGGGAGCTGGCCCGGGATATTAGCGGCAGCCCGGAATATACCGAATATAAGAAGCTGCGGGAGGCGGCCATGGCCAACGAGACCACCAAGGGCCTGATCCAGCAATACCACCAGCTGCAGCTGCGGGCCCAGGCGGCCCAGCTGGGGGGGCAGAAGGACGAGGAGCTGATGACCCAGCTGCAAAAGCTGGGAGAGATCCTCATGCTCAACCAGGACGCGTCCGCTTATCTGATGGCGGAGTTCCGGCTCAACCAGATGCTGGGGGACGTATATAAGATCCTGGCCGAGGCCATCGACGTGGACCTGGGCGCATTGGACCAGGCCTAGGCCGGAGGCCGGAAAAAGGAGGCGCCGATGGAAGAAAGACATACCCATGAGGAACGGGATGAAGCCCGGCGGCAAAACCGGGAGCGGCGGTTGCGGCGGCATAAGCTTTGGCGGGCCGTGCGGCCGGCGCTGGTAGGCCTGGTGAGCATAGGGATCTGCATAGGGGTCCTTTGGGGCGGCATCAAGCTGGTGCTGGAGGAATTCATATACCCGGTGGATGTAAACGACGCCACCCCGGTGGTGGTGACCATCGTGCCGGGCAGCGGCGCTTCCACCATCGCCAAGGCTTTGTACGAAGCCTGCGGCGAAGGGGAAGAGGGCTTGATCCGCTCCAAAGCCGCTTTTAAGATCTATGTGGATTTCACCGGCAAATCCAGCTCCTTGCAGGCGGGCACCTATGTGCTCAGCAAAAACATGGGCATCGCCCAGATCGTGGATACCATCTGCCTGGGCAACGCGCCCCGGCCTACGGTGACCTTTACGGTGCCGGAGGGCATGGGCGTGGAGGAGATCGCCAACAAGCTGGTGGCGGAGGGCATCCTGGAGGATACCACGGAATTCCTGGAACTGTGCAGGACCGGGGAGAGCTTCCAGGAATACAGCTTTATCCAGGCGGTGATGGACAGCCCGGACGCCGGGGCGCGGGATTATGCCCTGGAAGGGTACCTGTTCCCGGATACCTATGAACTGTATACGGACTCCTCCCCCAAGACCATTATCACCCGTATGCTGATCCGGTTCAACGACATTTTCACCGACGAATACCTGACCCGGGCCCAGGAGCTGGAAATGACCATAGACGATGTGGTCACCCTGGCGTCCATCATTGAAAAAGAGGCGAAAACCGCCGATTTTGCCAAGGTATCCGCCGTATTCCACAACCGGATGGCCCAGGATATGCGGCTGGAGAGCGACGCGCCCCTCCGGTACATTTTCAAGACGGAAGGGGTCCTGGACTTCACCGCCGAGCAGATGCAGTCCGACTCCCCCTACAATACCTACACCCACGATGGGTTGCCCGTAGGCCCCATCGGCAACCCAGGGGATCAGGCCATCCAGGCCGCCCTGTGGCCGGATGAAGAATATGTAGAGGATGGGTATTTGTACTTTGTGCTCAAATCCCGTACCTCCACGGAGCTGGTGTTCTCCACGGATTATGATGACTTCCTGGAGAACAAGGAGGCGTACCAAGCCAGCCCCACCGCCACCCCAGAGGGCCCGGCGGAAGGGGAAGCAGAACCTACCCCCACCCCGGATAGCACCCCTACGCCGGAGGAATAGCCGACATGGACCAGCCAAAACCCAAGCTGCCGGAGCTGCTGGCCCCAGCGGGAAATCCGGAGCGGCTCAGGACCGCCCTGCATTATGGGGCGGATGCGGTGTATGTGGGGCTCAAGGCCATGAGCCTGCGGAACTATGCGGACAACTTCACCCCAGCGGAGCTCAAGGAAGCCTGCGCCCTGGCCCATAGCATGGGACGGCGGGTATATGTGACCTTAAACGCCTTTGCCCGGGACGAGGATCTGCAAGCCCTGCCCCAGCTGCTGGAGCAGGCGGCGGAGGCGGAGGCGGACGCCCTGATCGTCAACGATCCGGGGGTGATCCGCATGGCCAAGGAAATGACGCCCCATATGCCCCTGCATCTAAGCACCCAGGCCAATACCCTCAACGCCCAGGCCGCCGCTTTTTGGTGGGAACAAGGGGTGAAGCGGATCGTGCTGGCCCGGGAGCTGTCCATCGAACAGATGGGGGAGCTCATCCGGCAAAGCCCCAAGGGGCTGGAGTTTGAAGCCTTTGTCCATGGGGCCATGTGCGTGGCCTATTCCGGCCGGTGCCTTTTGAGCGCCTATATCGCCGGCCGGGACCCCAACCGGGGGGAATGCGCCCAGCCCTGCCGCTGGTCCTATGCGCTAAGGGAGCGGGGGCCGGGGGCGGCGCATGGCTGGTTCCCGGTAGAGCAGGACGAGAGGGGCACCTATGTGCTCAATTCCCGGGACCTGCGCCTCATCCAATACATTCCCCAGCTGGCGGAGGCGGGCCTATCCAGCCTGAAGATCGAGGGCCGGATGAAATCCATCGCCTATGTGGCCACGGTGGTGAACGCCTATCGGATGGCCTTGGACGCCTATGGCCAAAGCCTGGCGGCAGGGACGCCCTATCAGCTGGATCCTGCCCTGCTCCAGGAGCTGGAGCGGGCCTCCCACCGGCCCTATACCACCGGCTTTGCCCTGGGGCTGGGGGCCACCCCCTACCAGGCCCCGGAAAGCGCGGCCTATATCGGGGAGGGGAGCATCGGGGCGGTGGTGCTATCCTACGACCCCCAACAGGGCCGGGCCACCATCGAGCAGCGGAACAAATTCGCCCTGGGGGATACCTTGTCCATCCTGTCCCCAGGGGACGTGGGCCGCACCCTCCGGGTGGAGGGCCTGTGGGACCTTGACGGCGCGCCCCGGCAGGATACCCCCCATCCCCGGGAGCGGCTGCTGCTGGCCTGCCATACCCCCCTGCGGGCCGGGGATATTTTGCGCATAATTCCCATGCATTAGACATAATATGATACACCCTGTGTTTTCGGAGGTGTATCATGCTGGACGCCATCTTACAGCTTGCCCGGGATGTATGGTTCTTCGCGGGCTATGTGCGCGGAGGCAACGCCTTCCCGCCGCCTCTGGAGCCGCAGGAGGAAAAGGCGCTGCTCCAAAGGCTGACCCAAGGGGATCAGGCGGCCCGCAACCTGTTGATCGAACATAACCTGCGGCTGGTGGCCCATATCGCCAAGAAATACAGCGCGCCCCGGCGGGATCCGGACGACCTGATTTCCATCGGCACGGTGGGGCTTATCAAAGCGGTTTCCACCTTTAAGCCGGACAAAGGAAATACCCTTGCCACCTATGCGGCCCGATGCATAGAGAACGAGATCCTCATGAGCCTGCGGGCGGAAAAGAAATCCGCAGGGGAGGTTTCCCTCAGCGAGCCCATCGGCATGGATAAGGATGGGAATGAGATTTCCCTGGCGGAAATATTGGGCACCGATGGGGAAGAGGTGCAAAACCAGGTGGAGCAGACCCTGTTTGGCGCCCAGCTCAAAGCCGTGATGGCTCGAGCCCTAACGGAACGGGAGCGCACGGTGATCCAATTGCGCTATGGACTGGACGGCTGTCCCATCCTGCCCCAACGGGAGATCGCCAAACGGCTGGGCATATCCAGGTCCTATGTCTCCCGCATGGAAAAAAAGGCCCTGGCCAAGTTGACCAGGGAGTTTATGAGCTGGTAAAGGGCGGATGGCGCCCGGGGCCGGGGGGAAAGCGATCCGTTCCTCCGGCCGGGCAGAGCAGGCAAAGCAGCCCTGAACAACAGTAGCAGCCAGCCCGGCAGGCCGTACGCCTTCCCGCCCAGCGGGGCCATAAGCCCGCCCGGATGCAAACGGATCCGCCGGGCGGGGTCCGGCCAGGGGGAGCGCCTCCCCGGCAGACGCAGGGCGGCCGTTCCGTTCGTAATGGCCGCGCTGCACGAGCATAGCGTCCTGGTGCGATGCGCTTTTTCCGCCGCCGGCCGCGCGCCCCGGAATCCGCAAAAGGCTATCGTAAAAGGTCACTAACAAAGGAAGCCCCCGTCTGCTCCTGGCCCCCCTCACTCTGGCGCTGCGTTGGCCGCCGTGGAGGGGGCTTATTTGCCGCCCGATTTGCGCTGAGGGAAATAGGATCGCAATATGGGTGTCGCGCCCCGGAAGGGGGCGGGTTTGCGGCAGCTGCGCAAAAGAGACGGGTAACCTCTCCCACCTTTGACGATGGCCGTGCAGCCGCCTCAATATGCCCCCTTCCGGGAAGGGCCGCCCATGCCGATGCCGGGAACAACGTCCGCCCATTCCAGCGCAGGCGATAAACGCGTTTGGTTTCCTTGCGGGACTGTTGGCTGTGAAGGCCCGCTGATGGAACGGCCATCCTTTCGCGCAGCTTAATAAGGATCGTTCGCCCTTTTACGCGAGGTAATATATTGTTCCCAGCGCATAAGCACATCCTTTAGGGGTTGGTCCAGATAGGAATATGCTTTCTCCTGGATCCAGGCGGGGATCCCGTAAGCCGCCTCGGCAATGCTGCCGGTGATGGCGGCCAGGGTATCGCTGTCGCCGCCCAGGGAGATGGCATTGCGGATCGCGTCCTCAAAATCCCTGCTTTCCAGGAATGCGATGATGGCCTGGGGCACCGTCTCCTGGCAGGTCACGTTGAAACAATAGCCAGGACGGATCGCATCCAGGGACCGGGACAGGTCGTAGCCGTATTCCCGTTCGACGTGGGCCTTGATGTGCTGCTTGCACGCAGCCAGATCCCCATGGGCGGGCCTTTCCTGAGCGCCGCGGCCATCCTCGAAATACCACCGGCAAAGGATGATCGCATCCGCAGTCGCCAATGCCCCCTTGATCCCCTCCGGGTGGTTATGGGTCACTTCGGCGGACGCCCGCGCAAGGGCGCGGCCCTTGCGCAACCACCTGTCCAACCCCTCCCCGGAACCGCAAGCGATCCCCCAGGCGCAGGGGGAGACCCGCATGGCCGCGCCGTTGCCAAAGCTGTAATACGGCGCCCGGCTCTCGGAAAACAGCCATGCGCCAAACCGGCCTCCGTATCCTGCACCCGGGTATAACCGCCCATACTTTTTCATGGCGTCAATGAAGGCATCCCGCTGGCCGCCTTCCATGACGGCTTGTGCCACGGCGCAGGTCATGACGGTATCGTCCGTAAAAAAGCAGTTATCCCGGAACAGCGGAAAATCCTTGGTTTTGATATTATGCCATTCGTAAACGGAGCCCACAATGTCGCCCACAATTGCCCCCATCATCTGCAGCCACCTCGTTTCTTCTTATCGTTTCTGATTTCATCCAGGCAAGCGGTAGGAACGGCTCCGCACGCACGGAAAGCGGCAACCGTCTCGCTCATCATGCGGAAGTTCAGCGCCGTGCCTTCTCCGTCCGGCACATAGTCTACGGCCCGGTCTGCGTCAATGCCAAACCGTCCTGCGGTCTCCACGGCATCGATATTTGCGCCGAGGAAGATGAATTCCCAGCCATATTTCTCTTTCTGCCGCCGGATCATCTCCTTGACCTGCATGGAGGAATAGCGGCGGCTGGCGTTTTCCGCCCCATCCGTGATGATGACGAACAGCACCCTTTCCGCCCGGTAATCCTCGGCGGTGTTCTTCTGCGCGGTATGGATCTTATCGATGGTCTTGCCGATGGCGTCCAGCAAGGCCGTGGACCCGCCCACGAAGTATTCTCGTTCGGTAAGGGGCCGGATGGCCCGGATATCGATGCGGTCATGGAGCAGCTGGTATTGGTTGTCAAACAGCACCGTGGTGATCACGCAATCGCCCTCCACCGTTCGCTGCTGCGCCAGCATGGCATTATAGCCGCCTATGGTGTCCTTCTCCAGCCCCTGCATGGAGCCGCTTTTATCCAGGATGTATACCAGTTCCGTCAAGTTCTTTTTCATTTTTCTAAGCCCTCCTGCTTTTTGTAGCTATAGGATACAGCACAAGGGCTTGCTTGCGGTCGCTTGAAAAGCGACAATCAGCCAGCGCCCAGAAGGGGCTGGTCATATTGAAACAGGATCTCGTTGATCGCAAAAATATCGTATTGGCCGTTGACGATGAAAAACTCTACGATCACGTCAAACTTCTGGCTGTGGGATAGGGCGTATCCCGCTTTTTTGAGCAGGCCCTCGGTTTCCTCCAAGGACAGCTCCAAGGCGATGGCCAACGCCAGGATCGTCCGCTTGCCGGGCATATAGCCCTTGCCGGTGCGGATCTTGGAGAACAGCTTTCGGTCGATATTGGCCCGCTTATAGACCTCCGCATCGGTCTTGCCCTTGGCGTCGATGAGCCGCAGCAGGGCGGCGTTGAAGGGCTCGTCCAGCTGATCCATCAGGGCGTCCAACCGGCGGGCGGCCTTTTTCGCCTGGGGTTTGGAAGGCGGCGGCGCCATCGGGGCGGGCGACAGCTCCCATTCCATATTTTGCAGCGTCTGGCTATAGGAAAGGCGCGCTTCCACATAGGTTTCGTCTATGTAGCTTTCCACGGCGCCCAGTAGGGCTTCGCTGACCATGAAGGAACCCCGGTCAAAGACCACCAGGAATATATCCATATCATGGTCGGCGAGGAAGTCCTTGATGGCGGAGGTGGCCACCCGGAGCGCCGCATCTTTTGGATAGCCGTAGGTGCCGCTGGAGAGCAGCGGGAAGGCAATGCTTTTGCACCGCTTTTTTAGCGCCAGCTTGAGGGATGCCATGTAAGCGGAGCGGAGTAGGCGTTCGTTCTGCCCGGCGGGCCCTTGGCGGTATATGGGGCAGACGGCGTGGACGACATACTTTGCCGGGAGATTATACCCGGGGGTAATGACCGCTTCCCCCGGCTTTATGGGCGCGACCTTGCTGCAGGCCCGTTGCAGCTTATCCGGCCCGGCAGCTTGGAAAATGGCGCCGCAGACCCCGCCGCCCATTGCCAGGCCAGGATTGGCGGCATTGACGATGGCGTCTACCTGCATACGGGTGATGTCCTGCCGGACGATGGTAAAGGGCATACCTTCCTCTCCTTGCATCAAACGAATGGGTGTTCCCGGCGACCGCTGGGGACAGGCTGGAAAAAGACAATGGGGGCCGGCGGGCCCTTTCAATGGATCCGCTCCAATTCCGGGCCGTTGCCATTCCCGATGGAGGCAAAGCGTTCTGCGCAGCTACCCCCTATCAACAACATAATGCCCGGAATACCGAATGTCAAGGCCGTTCCGCCTGCCACGCTAGGATACAAAGCGGGCAAATACGGCCGCGCATGGAGCCGGCGACCCCATAAGCCGCTGGCCCGGGAGGGGTTAAGGGCGGCATTGAGCGAAACAGGATATGGGCGGGGAACATAAGGAACCATCCGCCGCATTTCCTTTTCATTTTTTACGAAGCCTAAAGCCAAATGCCGCCGCTTTACCCGAAGAGGGGGCAAGCTATCGGGGGACGCAAACCTGCGGATAAGGGCACGGCTGCAAAATGCGTGAAAATACTTTTTGAACGGGCTGGGATATAGTATAATAACAACAGCCTGGGCTGTCTTCCCCTTTGGAGGTTGGGCGGCCCGGGACGGATATTGACCGGGGAAAAGGGTGAGGAACATAGAACGCATCCGTGCGGATTCTCCAACGCATATACGATTTATGCGAGCCGTTCAGTTCGGCGTGTATTTTTTCGCCTTTATGCTGGCGGAGACCATAGTAAACGACCAGGCTGCCCGCTTTTTCGCCCCCCAGATGGTGAATGTGGTCTACGCCGTGGGCATCGCCTGCACGGGGCTGGGCTGCCTGTCCTTTGCCCTGGTGCAAAAGCTGTGGAGAAGCGCCGCCGCTAGGCGGGCCTGGCTGGTAGCGGTAGGAATGGCATCCGTGGTCTGCGCGGCAGGGGTGGTGCTTCTGCAAAGTCCCGGCTGGCTGTTGGCCGCCTCCTTCCTGATGCTGTTGGCCTTCGGCCACATGGGCGGCGCCGTGCATTATGCCCAGAGCATGGCCTTCGCGGACCAGGGCACGGTGGGCCGGGCTACCGGCATTTCCGCAGGCGCAGGCGTTTTTTTGCAGTATCTGGTTCAGCGCCTGGCCCCCAATATGGCCGTCCCCTTCCTGGTCAGCATGGGCCTGAGCGCCGGGCTGCTGGTGTTCCTTGCGAGTCGGCCCATGGAGCAGGCAGCGATGGACCCCGCCCCCGCCCGGCCCCAAACCAACCGCCGCTATGCTGCTTCCCTGATCGTGGCTACCGTGCTCCTTACCATGCTTTTTAGCCTCAATGACGGCATGGTCGTCAATATGCATGCCAGCGGTCAGGTGGCCCTCTTTGGGCCGGTGCGGCTGTTCTATTGCCTAGGGCTGATATTGGCCGGGTTCGTGGCGGATAGGAAACAGCGAAAGCTTTTGCCCATCAGCACCCTGCTCATCCAGATTTTCTCCATCCTGCTTCCCGCCCTCCTGGGAAATTCCCTGTATCATAGCCACTTGGCCCTGCTGTATTTTTGTGGCGGGTTTTATGTGATCTTCTTTACCGTTTCCTTCCTGGCCTTTGCCCCGGATACCAAGGACCCAGCCCTGTGGGCGCCTATGGGGCGGGCGGTGCGCAGCCTGACGACCGCCGTCGTGGTGGCACCCATCCCCCTTTTGTTTGCCCGCTTTGGAACATTGGGGATGACGGTGGTCAGCTGCCTATTGGTGGCGGCGCTGCTGCCGGTGGTCTGGGCGCTGCCCGACGGCAGCCCGCATCGGCCGCTACCGGAAGGACAGGCCCATAAGCCTGCCTCCCGGGAAGCCCATCAAATCGCCTTTTCTGAGAAATATCGCCTTACCCCCAGGGAACAGGAGGTATTTGCCCGCTTGATCAGCTCCGAGGAGAGTATCCAGCAGATTGCGGACGGCCTGTATATCTCCCGCCGCACCTGCCAGCGGCATATTACGGCCATCTATGAAAAGATCGGGGTCAAATCCCGGGTGGGGCTGTATCAGCTCTTTGTGGAAGAACAGGGAAAGCCTTGACCCGGCGCGGCGCGCTCCATGGCGCCGCTTTTTTCGGGAAACAGGCTTTTTGGTACCCGCTTGACGGTTTGGCGCACCTGCGCCAGGCCGTTTTTTTATGTTGGCGTTGGTGCGGCATACACAAGTGCGGCGGATGCAGGTAACGTATATCCTATAGAAGCATATCGCGCCGGGGGCGCGCAGTTGGCACATCCGATCCAATATCCCGTCTGAGCATGAGAGGAGTCTGAAGGAGGAATACAGCATGAAGCAATGTGACAACGGCCATTTTTACGATGAAAACCGATTCGAGCGCTGCCCCTACTGCCAGGAGGGGGCAGGCGTGGGCAGGACCGTGGCCGCAGGGGCGGTGGATAAGACGGTCGCCGCCATGCCGGGCGGCGCGCCGGAGGCAGACCGAGGCAAAACCGTGGGGATCATCCAGAAAAAAATCGGCATCGACCCGGCGGTGGGGTTCCTCATCTGCGTCAGCGGGCCCCACCGGGGCGCGGATTTCAAGCTGGTGGCGGGCAGAAATTTCATCGGCAGGGCAGCGGCCATGGACGTATCCCTGGCGGACGACGATACGGTCTCCCGGGAGGGCCACGCCCTGGTTTCCTACGACGCCAAGCATAACCGCTTTTCCGTATCCCCCGGCCAGGGCCGGGGCATCACCTATTGCAACGACGAGCCGGTAGAGGGGGCGCGGGCCCTTTGCGCCTATGACATGATCGAGGTGGGAAAGAGCAAGCTGGTGTTCCTGCCCCTGTGCGGGGAGAGGTTCCAGTGGGCGCAATGGGAAGCGGGAGAGGAATAACCCATGGAACGCCTACTTTCCTGGCTGGATCAGCCGCTGTGGCCGGGAGGCGGCATCCGCCTTTGGATGGCCCTTGCCGCCGGGCTGGCGGTATTGGCCGCCGTGCTGATCGGCGCGAGCCTGGGACGGCGGGCAAGGCGAAGACGAAAAGCCCAGGCGCCCGTTACCCTGAAGCCGAAAAAACAGCCGGCGCTGGAGCTCGCCAACCTGCAGGGGATGGGGATGCGGGCCGAGCAGCAGGACGCCTTCGGCATGTCCCCGTTGGATCGGTATAAGGAAAACGGCCTGTTGGCCGTCCTGTGCGACGGCATGGGGGGCATGGCGGCGGGGGGCGCCATCGCGGCGGAAACCGTAGCCGGGCTGCTGGGGTCCTTTCCCTGGCAGGACGGCGGGGAAGCGCTCCGGTGGATCCAGCAGCAAAGCCGCCGGGTATACGACGGGTTCCGGGGCCAGGGGGGGACCACCCTGGTAGCGGCCCTGCTCCGGGCAGGGCGGCTCTGGTTCTGGTGCGCCGGGGACAGCGACCTGTTCCTGCTGCGGCAGGGGGAGCTTTACGCCCTGCACATCCCCCAGGAATACAGGTATGCGCTGGCCCTTCATGCGCTGGAAATTGGGTCGCCCTTGGAGGCGGCCTTTGGGGACCCCCAGGCCGGGGCCCTGACGGAGTACATAGGCAAGGCAACGGTAACCTGCCTGCATACCCGCGTCCCCCTGGCGCTGGAACCAGAGGATACCCTGCTGCTATGTTCCGACGGGGTGAGCGACACCCTTACCAAAAAGCAGCTAAGGGAAGCCTTGGCATTGCCGCCCCAGGCGGCGTGCGACAGGCTGGAGGAAGGGATCCTGGCGGCGGGCCTGCCCGGCCAGGACAACTATACGGCCATCATTTTGCGATATCACGGGGAAGGAGAAGATACCTAAATGGAAACAAGAACAATATCTGCAAAACGGATCGTAGCAATTCTGCTGCTCTTCCTGGGGCTCGTGGCCCTGGTGCTGGGGTTGCTGGGCGGCGGCGCCATGGAGCCCTATGAGGCCCGAAATAGCGTGGTGCTGGTAGCGGCCACAGTGGTGGACGATCAGGGCAACAGCTCCATGGGCTGGGGCACTGGCTGGGCCATAGGCAAACCGGGCAAGCCCGTGGAATACATCGTGACCAACGGCCATGTGGTGGAGCAGGCGTATACCTATCCCCAGCTTTATACCAATGTCCAGGGGCAGATCCAGGTGGTATTCAACGCGGCGGAGAACGATTTCGTCATACCGGAGGTGGTATATTACTCCGCCCCCCAGGAAAAGGACATCGCCATCTTGCGGCTGCCCACCCCCACGGAAAAGCGCATCCCGCTACAGCTGCGGCCATCCGATACCGTGGACATCGGCGAGACGGCCTGGGCCCTGGGCTATCCGGGCATCTCTTCCATGTATCAACAGTATAGCACCTTCAGCCCGGACGACATCACCCTGACCCAGGGCATCATCAGCAAGCGCAACAAGCCCACCGGCAGCACCTATGAAGCCTTCCAGATGGACGTATACATCAACAGCGGCAATTCCGGCGGCCCCCTGGTGGATAAAAACGGCTTCCTGCTGGGCATCAACTCCGCCGGCATCCAGAGCGCCGAAGGCACTTCCGAAGGGGTGAACTACGCCATCATCGCCAACGAGCTCATCCGCATACTGGATAACGAGCGGCTGGAATACGCCGTCGCCAATACGGGCCTTGCCTGGGCGCCCCGGTGGATGGCCTATGTGTTCCTGCCCCTGGGGGCGCTGGCCCTGGCGGGCGGCCTGATCCTGCTCCTGGGCGGTAAGAACCCCGCCTTCGCCGCTGCCAGCGGGGGGAGCGGCAAGGGCAATAAACCCGCCGCCAAGGCGCAAGGCCCCATGGGCAGGCGGGCGGTGCTCCGGGGCGTCACCGGCAAGTACGCGGGCCAGAGCTTCGAGCTTGCAGGGGGCAAGGTGGTCATCGGCCGCGATCCTGCAAGCTGCAACATCGTATTTGAAAAGAACGCGCCGGGCATAAGCGGGCGGCATTGCCAGGTGGCCTACGACCCCAATGGGGAATGCTTCCTCATCACGGACCTGGGCTCCTCCTACGGCACCTTCCTTGGCAACGGCAAAAAGCTCACGGCCAATGTGACGGAAAAGCTGTTCCCCGGGGATACCTTCTACCTGTGCGACAACGCCAACCGGTTTGTGGTGGCCAAGGAGTGACCTCATGGGCGGATATTGTCTGAAAGACGGGATGCTCCAGGCAGGCTGCGGCATGGGGGAAGGGATCGTACCGGCGGCGATCTACCATCTGTCCCCAGACGGAAGCTGGCGCAGGATGCCGGACATCCCCACGCTCCAGGCGGGGGAAGGAATGCTGCTGTATGCAGGGGATTTTTGCATCGCCCCTGTGGAGATCCAGGTGGAGTTCATTAAGGCCGCCGATGGGAAGCAATGGCTGCAAGGGCTGGTCCTGCGCCATGTGGAGCGGATGCGGCAGATCGACCCCGGCCTATATGCGCTGGCGGAAATAAAGGAGGAGGCCCAATGAATCCGGACAAAATCTGTTACGGCTGCTTTCAGGAAAAAGGAGAGGGGTCCATCTGTCCCCATTGCGGGTTTGACCCCCAGGCCACGCAGCCCTATTTGGCGCTGCCCCTGGGCACCATACTGAACGGCCGCTATATGACCGGCAAGGTGCTGGGCATGGGCGGCTTCGGCATCACCTACCTGGGCTATGACCTGACGCTACAGATCCGGGTGGCCATCAAGGAATACATGCCCTCCTCCATCGCCACCCGTCATGCGGACCGGTATGGCGTCACCCTCAGCGGCCTGTCGGAGCAGGATTACCGCTACGGCATGGAGCGGTTTCTGGATGAGGCCAGGATCCTGGCCAAGCTCCAGAATACCCCCAACATCGTATCGGTACAGAACTATTTCAAGGAAAACAACACCGCCTACTTCGTCATGGAATACGTAGACGGCATGAGCCTGAAGGCCTATCTGGAGGCCCAAGGGGGCAAGATCCCCTATGCCCAGGCCCTTACCATCCTGCAACCCATCATGGAAGCCCTGTGCCAGGTGCACGCCATGAACCTGCTGCACCGGGACATCAGCCCGGACAACATCTTCATCACCACCCGGGGGGAGAGCCGGCTGCTGGATTTCGGCGCAGCCCGCTTTGCCCTGGGGGATGAAAAGAGCGTTTCGGTAATCCTCAAACACGGCTATGCTCCGGAGGAGCAGTATTCCACCCACGGCAACCAGGGCCCCTGGACGGACGTATATGCCATGGGGGCTACCCTATATCGCTGCATCACCGGAACGCTGCCCCCGGATTCCGTGGAGCGGATGCGGCAGGATGCCTTGAAGCTGCCCGGCGAGCTGGGGATCCATGTGCCGAAATATGTGGAGCAGGCCCTCAGGAAAGCTCTGGCTGTCCACGCGGCGGACCGCTTCCCCAATATGGAAGCCTTCCTACAGGCCCTCAGCGGCCGTCCCAGCGTGCAGGAGCGGGTGGCGGCAGGGGTGAGCGAGCGCACCCAAGCGGCCCGGAGCCAGACCGTGTATCCTGCGGGCGGCCGGCCATCTCCCGCCATGCCCGGCGGCATTGCCAGGCTCTGGGCCTACCTGAAGGCCAATCCGGTGGTTGCCTGGGTGTCCGGGGGCTGCCTGGTTTTGGTGGTCGCCCTTTGTATCATCCTGCCCCTGGCCCTTTCCGGCCGGGATCGGGACTATGGAACGGTGAGCAGCGGCGGCCTGCCCATCGACGGGACTGCCCAGCCGCCGGCGGCGGAGTCCCCCGCCATACAGCCCAGCATAGCCCCTTCGATCCCGGAGGCGGAGACTGCGGCGGCAAATTATGTCCAGCGGGACCTGGGCGCATTGAACGCCACCCTGACCCTGCCGGATACCTATACCCCCAGCGCGGACGGCTTTAGCTTTGTGGATCAGCAGAACAACCGGGCTGTGGAATGCAGCTTTATGTGGAACATCGGGGTGCCCATCTACACCCTGGCGGACGTGGAGGCCAATCAGACCTTGCTGGTGGAGCTGATCGCCCAGCAGATGGGCAATGTTCAAAACTACGAGGTGCTGGGCACCACCACCACCCAGGTCAACGGACAGGACGCCTTTTTGCTGGTGTTTGAAGCCACAGACGCCAGCGGGACGGCCCTGAACGTTAGCGTGGTGGCCACCGACGGCCAGCTTGGCTACGGCTGCTATCTGCTGCTGGGCGCCTGGCGGGCGGATGACGAGGCGGGCGCCGAGGAAGTGGGTAACATCATGGATTCCTTCCGGTGCAACGGCCCTTCGGAAACCACCTATGCCATGTGGTACGGGGAGGACAGCGGCGTCAAGGTGATCGTGGACGATTCCATCACCCAGGGCCGGGTATACGACATGTCCATGGAGCTGGATATCGGCAACGTCTACGCGCTGTATCTGTATCCCTCCGACGAAGCGGAAAAAGCGGGCTCGGGCAATCTCAGCGTGGAGGGCGCGGGCAACGTGGAGATCGGCGAGGCCGCCCATTATGGGGCGGAAACGCCGGAGGAGATGCTGGATTTCACCCTTTCGCTGGCCCAGGTCCTGAACTGCGAAGCCAGCGACCGCTACACCCTGGAGCTGGGCGGACTGGAATGGCTGTGTCAGGACTACGTGGTGCAGGATTACACCTTCTCCTATGCCTCCGCCATGATAGACGGGGCGTGCTATGTGGTGGGCTGCATGTATGACGATTCCACGGAAAATGCCATATTGGCCCTGTATCAGCAAGCCCTTTCCAGCGTCCGGCCCTGGGAGGGATAGGAGTGGACAGGGGGCGGCGCCCCCACCCGAACGGAGCGGAAAGGGCGCCCATTCCCGGGAGAAAGGAGCAGCATCATGCCGGGGCTTAAAATGAACCTCAATTGTCCGCGCCGCCTGGCGATCTACGCGGTGTTCGACGTATTGGATACCATGGGCGCGGAATACGCCCGGACCATGACGGGGGACATCCAGGCCAGGGTCAACGTCCTGGGGAAAACCAGCGGGTACGCCTTTGCGGTAACGGAGCAGGGCCCGGATACGTCCATCCTTCACGCGTCCATGCCCCATCCGGCGGCTGAGCTTACGGAAGAAGGCAAACAGCTTGCGCTGCAATACCTTGTGGACAGCATCCTGTATCATATGGATCAGGCGCTCTTTCCAGAGTAGCTCCGCCAAGGGGCGGCGCAAGGGGCGCGAAGGGACGGACGGCCCAGGCCCCCGGCAGCTTGCCGAAAAAGCCTGCGCTCCATACCCGATATGCGGCTACGCTTTGGCCCGGTTCCATTCCGATGCCGTTTCCCTAGAGGCGGACGGCGCTGAATACGGCGTATGCTTGCGGGCGGATAGCCCGAATGAGGGCTTACCCTGGCCGATTTATACGTGGCGCCCTTGGGGAGGGCCCAAAGGGCTTTGAAGCGTTTCCCCATACAAATGACATCATTTCGCGGCTTGCCCCATGCGCAAGCCGCGGTTTTTTCGATATACAACAAGCTGCGGCGCCATGCCGCAGCTTCAGGCTGTCGAAAAAGTGGCTTGCGCCACTTTTTCGAGGTTTTCATAGCT
>OLGD01002330.1_pt1 | contig 22250 bp, 14 predicted proteins | sample 1605311 | NCBI WGS metagenome assembly OLGD01 (sample SAMEA3888917, study PRJEB22519) | human gut metagenome | biome: human gut; feature: human-associated habitat; material: faeces | place: Denmark | collected 2010
GCCTGTAAGGTGTTTACAAGGCGGCGCATGTCCGCCTTGTAAACGTATTGTATTTTCAATTCTTATCTTTATGGATAAGCATCCGCGGCAGGTCTTATAACCTGCCGCGGATGGATATGGATAGCAGTATTTTGAAAAAAGCTCTATTTTCTATGCATCAGCGGAATATAGGGTGCGTCCGGCTGTACATTCATATACGCGGGACGGATGATTTTTCCGTTGTTAATCAGTTCTTCGATTCGATGCGCGCTCCAGCCGGCAATTCTTGCTATGGCGAAAATCGGCGTAAACAGTTCCTCCGGAAGATTCAGCATAGAATAGACAAAGCCGCTGTAGAAGTCTATGTTGGCGCAGATCGGCTTGTTTGTACCGTTCCGGCGGTAAAGAAGCTGCGGTGCAATCTCGGCGACGCGGGTATACAGTTCAAATTCGTCTTTTCTGCCTTTTTCAACCGACAGCTTTTCTACATAGCTTTTGAAGATTTGCGCACGCGGATCGGATTTTGTATATACCGCGTGTCCGATGCCGTAAATGAGACCGCTGCGGTCAAACGCTTCCTTGTCGAGAATGCGGGACAAATAGGCTTCGATTTCCGCATTGTCCTCCCAGTCGCGGACATGCTCCATAATATCGGCGAACATATGAATGACTTTGATGTTGGCACCGCCGTGACGCGGCCCTTTCAGGGAGCAGAGCGAGGCGGCCATAGCCGAATAGGTGTCGGTACCGGATGACGTGACCACGTGATTGGTGAACGTTGAGTTGTTCCCTCCGCCGTGCTCCGCATGCAGAATCAGAGAAATGTCCAGGATCCGCGCTTCGAGTTCGGTATATTTTTTGTCTCTGCGCAGAAGCAGCAGAATGTTTTCCGCCATTGAACGGCTGCGGCTCGGCGTGTTGATATACAGGCTGTGTCCCTCGATAAAATGATTATACGAGTGATAGGAGTATATCGTAATCAGCGGCAGTACGGCAATCAGCTGCAGACACTGGGCGAGCACGTTTGGGATCGAGATGTCGTTTGCCAGTTGATCGTAGGAATACAGGGTCAATACGCTTCGGGCAAGAGAATTCATCAGATCCCGCGAGGGGGCGCGCATGATGACATCGCGCACAAACCCATCCGGCAGGGAGCGGTAGGAGGCGAGCAGCGCCGAAAAATCCTTTAACTCGGCGGGATTCGGCAGTTTGCCCATCAGGAGAAGAAAGACGGTTTCTTCAAAGCCGTACCGCTTTTCCGCGACAATGCCTTCGGTGAGGTCGTAGATGTTGATTCCGCGGTAACGCAGTTCACCGTCACAATATTCCTTGCTGCCTTTTTCTTCTTTGGTTCCGTGGACGGAAGAAATTTCGGTCAGACCGGTCAGAACGCCCTTGCCGTCTGCATCGCGAAGTCCGCGCTTGACGTCGTAGGTTTTATAAAGCGATGCGTCAATATTGCTGTTTTCGATGCATTGCCGCGCGAGCGTATTGATGTATGCAAATTCGGACACGCTTGTATCTCCTTTTTGATAAATGATTTCAGATGGATCCGGAATTTAAAGCGCCGCAAGTGTGCGAAGCAGATATTCTGCAAATTCGCCGCATTTGGCTCCGTCACGGTCGCCGGTAACATGAAGCTTTGCCGCATCGCCGGTACAGATGCGCATTGCGGCCGCGAGCTTGTCGGCCTCCGGAATATAGCCGATATGCCGCAGAAGCATTTCCACGGCTTTCAAAATACTTGAGGGATTGGCGTATTCGCCGATCCCCTCCTCGATCATGCGGGGCGCGGAGCCGTGTACGGCCTCAAACATAGCATAGCGTCCGCCGATGTTTGCGCTGCCGGCGGTTCCGACGCCGCCTTGAATCTGCGCCGCTTCGTCGGTAATGATGTCGCCGTAAAGGTTGGGTAGCACAAAAACTTCAAAGCGGGAGCGGATTGCCGGGTTGACAAGGTTTGCCGCCATGATGTCGATGTACCAGTCCTCAATGCAGAGTTCCGGATATTCGCGCTCGGCAAGTTCGCGGCAGATGCGCGCGAATTTTCCGTCGGTTTTCTTCATGATGTTGGCTTTTGTAACGATCGATACATTCTTTTTCCCGTTTTGGCGGGCAAAGTTGTACGCGGCACGCGCGATTCGCTCGGTGCCGAGGTCGGTCGTAACTTTGAAATCGCAGGACAAAACGCCCGGAATTTCTACGCCGCGGCTGCCGAGCACATATTCTCCCTCGGTATTTTCGCGGTAGAACGTCCAGTCGATGCCGAGTTCCGGCACGGCTACCGGCCGCACGTTGGCAAACAGGTCAAGTTCGCGGCGAAGCGCTACGTTTGCGCTTTCAAGTTCGGGTGCGCCCGTGCCGCCTTTCGGCGTCGTGGTCGGGCCTTTCAGCAGGACGTGGCATTCTTTGATTGCGGCGAGAACGCCGTCCGGAATGCTCTGACCCTTTTGCATACGGTTTTCAATGGTGAGACCTTCAATGCGGCGCAGTTCTACGCGGCCGGATTTGATTTTGTCGCCCAGCAAATATTCGAGCGTGCGGGTAGCCTCGCGGCAGATAATGGGGCCGATGCCGTCCCCGTCGCAAATGCCGATAATCAGTTTGTCGAGCGAGGCGTAGTCTACGGGGCGGGACAATTCTTCCATTTTTTTCGTGCGCTCGGTTTGCTCAATGAGCAGCGTTTCAAAGGATTTTGCGGCGCTCTTTATGGATTCGGTGTATTCGTTCATTTTTTCGTTCCTTATTTCTGATTTGATGATTTCGTTTCTCTGGTATAGGGGAGCAGGCCGCCTGCGCGCAGAATGTCAATTTGCCGGTCGGTCAGCGCGCAGCAAAGCGGAATCTTCGTTCCGTCGGACAGAGACAGGATAGCTTCGCCTTCGCGAACGGCGTCAAAAATGTCGTCGAGTACGATGTCATCGCCCTCCGAGATTTTGTCGTAATCCGCCGGTGCGGCAAAGGTCAGCGGCAGAATGCCGGCGTTGATCAGGTTTGCCGCGTGAATACGGGCAAAGCTTTTTGCGATAACGGCCTTTACGCCGAGATACAGAGGCGCAAGCGCGGCGTGTTCTCTGGATGAGCCCTGGCCGTAGTTCGCGCCGCCTACAATGACGCTGGTTCTGAGCGCCTTGGCACGGGCGGGGAACTGCTCGTCGCATACGGTAAAGCAATGCTTGGAAATTTCGGGAATATTGGAGCGAAGCGGCAGAATCTTTGCGCCGGCCGGCATGATGTGGTCGGTGGTGATGTTGTCGCCGACTTTCAGTGAGCATTTGCAGGCGATTTGATTTTCGAGCGGGTGCGTTTCCGGGAACGGTTTGATGTTCGGCCCGCGGAGAATTTCCACCTTGTCCGCATCTTCAGGCGATGCGGGCGGTTCGATCATGTTGTCGTTAATAAGGAACTGCGCCGGCATTTCAAAGACAGGCATGTCGCCGAGCGCGGTCGGATCGGAGAGATGACCGTTGATCGCGGAGAGCGCCGCGACTTCCGGAGATACGAGATAAACCTGCGCATCCTTAGTACCCGAACGGCCGAGGAAATTGCGGTTGAACGTGCGAAGCGAGATTCCGCCGGAATTTGGTGATTGCCCCATACCGATGCAGGGACCGCAAGCCGATTCCAGAACGCGGGCGCCCGCGGCGATCATCACGGCCAGCGCGCCGTTTTCCGCAAGCATGTTCAGCACCTGCTTTGAACCGGGCGCAATCGAAAGAGAGACGTTGGGCGCAATTGTTTTTCCTTTTAATATGTATGCAACTTTCAGCATATCAAGAAGCGAACTGTTGGTGCAGGATCCGATACAGACCTGATCGATCGGCATATCTCCAAGTTCGCGTATCGTTTTGACGTTATCCGGCGAATGCGGGCAGGCCGCCATGGGTTCGAGCTTTGAGAGATCAATGCGGATTTCTTCATCGTAGACCGCGTCGCTGTCGGCGGCGAGCGGTGTGTAAGCTTCGACACGCCCCTGCGCTGCCAGAAATTCGCGGGTAATTTCATCAGAGGGGAAGATGGAGGTCGTCGCGCCGAGTTCCGCGCCCATGTTGGTGATGGTGGCGCGTTCGGGGACGGAGAGCGTGGCGACGCCGTCGCCGGTATATTCCATTACGCGGCCGACTCCGCCTTTTACCGTCAGCAGACGAAGCACCTCTAAAATAACGTCTTTTGCCGCGACCCAGGGACGCAGACGGCCGGTGAGTTCAACTTTGACAATTTTAGGATAGGTAATATAATAAGCGCCGCCGCCCATCGCCACGGCGACATCCAGTCCGCCGGCTCCGATGGCGATCATGCCGAGCCCGCCGCCGGTCGGCGTATGGCTGTCGGAACCGATAAGCGTTTTTCCCGGTACGCCGAAGCGTTCCAGATGTACCTGATGGCAGATGCCGTTGCCGGGACGGCTGAAGTAAATGCCGTGTTTCTTCGCTATCGAACCGATAAAGCGGTGGTCGTCCGCATTTTCAAAACCGTTTTGCAGCGTATTGTGGTCAATATAGGCGACTGAACGCTCAGTGCGTACGCGCGGAATGCCCATTGCCTCAAATTCAAGGTAGGCCATCGTGCCTGTAGCGTCCTGCGTCAGCGTTTGATCGATGCGGATGCCGATTTCACGGCCTTTTTCAAAAACGCCGTCCACAACATGAGCTTTCAAAATTTTTTCAGTAAGCGTAAGTCCCATGGATATTGTCCCCTCCGATAGATAATTTTAATGGATAAAGCAATTCTAACACAATCCAACCAAAAATGCAAGAACAATCTGATAAAAGTTCATTTTATGGCAATATTATCCCAAAAAATTTGGATATGATGGCCTAAAATTGAACAATTCAAATCTTGCTCTTGCATTTTTTTGTGTCTGTTTTGTGTCAGGTTGGGAAACCGAACGTGTATCTGTTCGGTTTTTAAAGCCCACCCCCGCAGTTCGAGTGCCGAACTGCGGGGGTGGGCGGTCTGTTATGGTTCTATGTTTCGGATGTCTGCGTCGCTGTTTTTTTCACCTTTTATTTTCCGAATTTCTTCCTCAAGATAAAAGATACGTTTTTCTAAATTTTCTATTTTTCCGAGCAATTCGCTGCCGACAAAACAGGAGGCGCTGGCAAATAAAATCAGCGCAAAGCCGATAACTCCGAACAGTGAATAAAGCTCGGCGCGCGGATTTTGCATATAAAGAAGAACGATAAGCGCCGCAAAGAATAGGAAAAGCCCGATGAATTTGAGCGTTTTTTTCATAACTCGGCCTCCAGCATCGCGGCGCCGATAATGCCCGCATCGTTTTTGCAGCTTGCAATGCGCAGTTGTGTGCGCTTTGCAGGAGCTTTGGTGTATTCCTCTTTTTGAATCTTCGGTTCGAGCAGATCGAGCAAAAGCTGCCCCTCGCCCGAAATACCGCCGCCGATGATAAAGACTTCCGGCTGAAAGATATTGATCAGCGAGATGATGCCGCACGATAAATAATCGGTATATTTTTCGATGACGCGGGCAGCGGCGGCATCTCCTTTGCGGAATGCATCAAAAGCGGTGCGGCCGTTGACTTTTCCGCCGTACATCGCGGTTGACTCACCGCGTTTTTCACAGCGCTCGATTTCTTCGCGTGTCATGCGCGTCAGCGCCGTAGCGGCGCCGTATACTTCAAAGCAGCCTCTGCGTCCGCAGCCACAGGGTTCTCCGCCTTTTTCAATGACCATGTGTCCGAGTTCGCCGGCAAGTCCGTTGAATCCTGTGTAAATGTTTCCGTGCAGGATAATGCCGCCGCCGATTCCGGTTCCGAGCGTGATCATGACTGCGCTTTCGGCGTCTTTGGCTGCGCCTGCCCGCGCTTCCGCCAGTGCGGCGGCATTTGCGTCGTTAATCAGCTTTACAGGAACTCCGTCCAGCATACCGGACAGCATTTCGCAGACATTGATGCCCGAAAACGGAATATTCGGGGTAAACAGGATTTTTCCGCTTGCCGGATCAACGCCGCCCGGAACGGCAAGGCCGATCAGCCGAATATCCGCGAGCGTTTCACCGCTTTGGCGGAGAAGGTTTTTGCAGAGAGAGGCAATATCCGAAAGGATTTCTTCGCACGGCCGCGCGGCCTGCGTAGGGATGGACTGTTTTATTAAAATATTTCCGTTTGTATCGACGATGCCCGCGGCGATGTTGGTACCGCCGAGGTCGATTCCGATGCTGTTCATGGCTTCCCTCCAGAATCAAATTATTTCCTTAATTATAAATTATAGAGTATGGTCAATAAAATGTCAATCGGCACGGGAAAATTAAATGAAACGGAAAAATTTAAATTTATCCGTTCTGTAAAAAACAAAATAAAATTATAACCCCACAGAAGAGTTTTAAACGGTAAAGTGAAAGGCGCGCTTCGTTTCTGCCGGGGATTTTGATCGTTTTTTCGGAAGACATACTTTTGGAAAAAACAAAAACCGAGAATGAAAGTTTTAATATATTAATATATTTTTTTGAAAAAAATAAAAAATATGCTTCAGAATTTGACACATTACGCTTTTGTTCTCTGTTTCATTGTGCATTCTGCATATGTGTAGAAATCAACTGCCTGTTTTTGTGATTTTTATACAAATTTTTTAAGGAATAAATATGTCGAAAAAATAAAGTGTAAAACCGAAAAATTGTTAATTTGATTTAACAAAAACAAAAAGTAAATGAAAAGTTATAAGAAATAAGCAAAAATAGGCGTTATTAACTGCATTTTAGATAATTAAATTATCTAAAATATAAGCGCATGGGATCGGCGTTTGTGCTGTGAATCAGGGCTTGTCATGAAAAAGGGGGCATATACAATATAATGGAATGGAAAAAACGAACTTAGGACTATAAATATACGAAAAGCTTGAAATAACCCTACTTGACAACAATGTGACGGCGTGCTAAAATATACAAGTACATTTATGGGTAATTTTGCACATAGCATCTGAAAAAACTGCAAAAACAGACATCTTTTATCGGCGCATTGTGCATTTTGTCCCGGAACACTGCGTGCCGTTCCTTGTGTAGGCAAAATCGAGTAAAATCGTATGTCCCGGTTCGCAGTCCCGGCCTTTTATCAAATGTGCGGAAACCTGTGTGCGCGTGCGCGCACGTATGCGCAAGCAAATTCAAGCGTCTGCTTCAGGAGGAACAAGATTTATGATGAGAACGAAGTTGTCGGGAGCGCTGGCTCTCTTCCTGGCGCTGATCATGGCATTCGGCAGTCCGGCGGTGCTGGCTGCCGGGGATTCGACGGAGAAAGTTACCGATACTTCCGGCGGTCGTACCATGGCAGAGTGGAATGAGATTCTGAACACGATCGACTACGAGGCGTATCTTAAAAAACACGCCGATTCCCCTAAAGGGAAAGGGACGGTTGTGATTGATGCCCTAAATTATCTGCCTGAAAAAACGACAGATACAGGCGTTAAAGTGCTGACGGATGTCGGCGGCGATATGGAAAAATCACTCTACACTTCATCCAGCGGCGTTGTGACCTGGAAGTTCAATGTTGAGCAGGCGGGTCTTTACAGCGTGAAGCTGGAGTGCTATACGGGAGATGCCGAACGGGACGAGGATGCCCGTGAAAAGTCTACGGATGTGGAGCGTATTCTGTATGTAAACGGCAAAGTGCCTTATTCGGAGGCGCGTACGCTGATTTTTGCAAAGCGCTGGGCGCCGTCCTATACGACGCATGAAGACGGCACAGTTGGGTTTCAGAAAGACGTCGGCGGCAATGACATTCGCCCCGATAATATGGCCGCAAATCTATGGCAAACCTATACGGTAAAGGATTCGACCGGTTATTATAAAGACGCGCTGCAGTTTTATTTTGAAGCAGGCGAAAATACAATTTCACTTGAAGCCACGCGCGAACCGATGAGCATCAAAGCTATCTACCTGTATCCGCAGGCAGATATGATATCGTATGAGGAATATAAGGCGCAGTACGATTACAAGCAGGGAACCGATGTGATTCGTTTGGAAGCGGAGTTCCCGACTGCGCAGTCGGACGAATCGATTTATCCTTTGACCGACCGTACAAGCGCGATTACGTCTCCGCAAAATCCGACAACGCAGCTTCTCAATTTCATGGGCGGAAATGAAAACTTCAAGACGGTCGGGCAGTGGGCGGAATATGAGTTTGAAGTAAACGATGCGGGATTCTATGCAATTGCGCTTCGCTTCAAGCAGAATGATTTGTCCGGTATGTTTACTTCCCGAACGATTTATCTGGACGGAGAGGTTCCGTTTGAGGAATGCTATAATCTCCGCTTTGATTATTCCAAGGATTGGAAATGCGAAAACGTCACGGACGGCGAGACGGTTTTTGAGTTTTATCTGACGCCCGGCCGGCACACGCTGCGTATAGAAGTCGGACTCGGTGAATTTGCGGATATTATCCGTCAGGTAACTTCCTCTTTGAATAACATCAACGACTGTTATATGGAGATCCTCAAGCTGACGGGCGCGGATCCGGACGAGTACCGCGATTACGGTTTCTCCCGCCTGATGCCGAACACCATCAAGACGATGCTGATTGAAGCCCGCAATCTGTACGCGGTTTCCGATTATATTACGGAGCTTTGCGGCGAAAAGGGTTCGCAGACGGCGACGCTTGATAAGGTTGCTTTCCTGTTAAGAAGAATGGGATCGGATGAAGATGAGATCGCACCCAATTTGAAGAACCTGAAGACGTATATCGGTACGCTCGGCACATGGTTGAACAGTGTGCGCGCTCAGCCGCTGCGAATTGATTACATAATGATTCAACCCGTTTCTTCCGAGATGCCGAGAGCGAGCGCAAGCTTCGGCCAGGCCGTAATGTTTGAGCTTCGCGCTTTCTTTGCAAGCTTTTTCACGGATTACAGCATGATGGGCGCGGTTTCCGAAGAAGCTGCCGATCACACGGTGGAAGTTTGGACCACACAGGGACGTGACCAGGCGAAAATTTTGAAGAATCTGGTTTCCAGCGACTTTACGCCGGACAGCAACATCGGCGTAAACGTGAAGCTGGTTGCGGCGGGAACGCTGCTTCCGTCTGTGCTTTCCGGACAGGGGCCGGACGTTTTCCTCGGCGCCAGTGACGTAGACGTTATCAACTATGCAATCCGAAGCGCAACGTTGCCGCTGAACGATTATGAGGGCTTTGATGAAATCATCAAAGAGTTCAACACCGAGACGCTCGTACCGGTCACGCTGTACGGCTCGACCTACGGTATGCCGGAGCGCGCGGGCTTTATGATGATGTTTGTGCGCATTGATGTTCTGGCGAACCTGGGACTTGAGATTCCGAAGACCTGGGACGACGTGCTGGCCATGCTGCCCGTGCTGCAGGCCAACAACATGTCAATCGGCTTGAACCGGCAGTACGATATATTCCTGTTCCAAATGGGCGGCGACCGCTTTGCAGATGACGGCCTTCGCTGCGACTTGGATTCCAATATTGCCCTTGAAGCATTTGAAAAATATACTCGTTTCTATACGGATTATTCTTTCCCGAACAAATTTGACGGGCCGAACCGTTTCAGAACGGGAGAAATGCCGATTTTGATTGCGGATTATTCCACGACATATAATCAGCTGACTGTTTTTGCTACTGAAATCAACGGTCTCTGGGAGATGGTTCCGCTGCCCGGATCGATACGCGAGGACGGCACGGTAAACTATGATGCGTTCAACAATGTTGCGGCGACAATTTTGCTGCACGGCGCGAAAGACGAACAGAGCGCATGGGAATTTATTCGCTGGTATTGCGGACATGAGGCGCAGGCTGCGTACGGCAGTGACCTTGTCACGACTATCGGCCAGGCGGCAAAATACAACACCGCAAATATGTATGCGCTGGCAGAAATGCCGTGGACCACGCAGGAATACGAGGCCCTGATGGATCAGTTCAATAACCTTGCTGCGTACACGAATTATCCCGGATCGTATATTTTTGATCGCTATATTACCTTCGCTTATCTTGCGGTCATCAATGACGGCAAGGATCCGATTACTGAGCTTCAGAAGTATGTGAATACGATCAACAAGGAAATCACGAGAAAACGTGAAGAGTTTGATCTTCCCACATTGGAACTCGGAAAGACCTATGAAAATTCCCCGGAGGTTTATCAGCAGATGCAGGACTATCTCGCTGAACGCGGCCTGAAATAAAAGCGGACGCTTTTTCCGGAGCCGGTTTTACCGGCTTTTGGGTTTCAACATTTCGGATATTATATAAAGGAGAAAAAATTCATGTCAAACAACACGGCAGTAAAGCGTCCGACGGCAAGAAAAGATATGACGAAAGCGCAGTGGACATGGCGTGAAATGAAAAAGAACAAGGTCGCGTATGCGATGATCGCGCCTTTCATGATTCTGTTTTTCATTTTCACGGTATTCCCGGTTATTTTGTCTGTGGTGCTCAGCTTTACGGATTTCAACCTTTTGGAAATGCCGAGATTCCTCTTTATGGACAACTACATTCGGTTGTTCCTGGATGATGACATTTTCTTGCTTGCGGCGCAGAATACGCTGGTTTTTGCCTGCGTTACGGGACCGGTATCCTATCTGCTTTCGCTCTTTATCGCATGGTTTATCAATGAACTATCCCCGAAAGTACGTTCGGTTGTCACGCTGATTTTCTATGCGCCTTCCATTTCCGGATCGGTGTATCTTGTATGGCAAACGCTATTCAGTTCCGACTCTTACGGCTGGGTCAACGGTACACTCCTGAATATGGGCGTCATTGACGATGCGGTTCTTTGGTTTGAAAATAAGAAATATACGATGATCTTGTGTATCGTCGTTGCGCTCTGGACCTCACTCGGTACGGCGTTTTTGTCCTTCATTGCCGGTTTGCAGAACGTGCCGCGGCATTTGTATGAAGCCGGTGCGGTTGACGGTGTGCGTAACCGTTGGCAGGAGCTTTGGTATATCACATTGCCGTACATGCGTCCTCAGCTTATGTTCGGCGCGGTACTTTCGATTACACAGTCGTTTGGTTTCGGCGGTATCGTAACCGCACTTTGCGGATTCCCGTCCGTTGAGTATTCCGCGCATACCATCATGCATCATCTGGATGACTACGGCGGACAGCGTTACGAAATGGGATATGCCTCGGCAATCGCGGTTATTTTGTTTGTCATCATGGTTGGCGCCAACCTAATAATAAAGAAAGGATTATCGAAGATAGGACAGTAATATGGCTAAATTAAGAACGCGCAAACATAAAGTTGTCCTCAGCCGCAGCGGCGGCGGCGATTTCGGGATTAATCTTTTCCTTGTCCTTATGGGCGCATTTATGTTTCTTCCGATGTTTTATGTTATTTGTCAGTCGCTAAAGCCGCTTGACGAACTCTGGATGTTCCCGCCGCGCTTTTACGTACAGCATCCTACGTTCTCCAATTTCGGAGACTTGTTCACATTGATGAGCGATAACTACGTACCGCTGTCAAGATACATATTCAATACTGTGTTTGTTTCGGTCACCGGTACATTCGGAAACCTGCTGCTTTCCTCTATGGCGGCCTATGCACTGGCGAAGATGAATTTTCCGGGGAGTAAATTCTTCTTCAACATGGTTGTGTATTCGCTGATGTTCCATCAGACGGTTACGGCGATTGCGAACTTTTTGACCATGAGTTCGCTGCACTGGCTGGACACCTATCTTGCCCGTATCGTCCCGGCTTTCTGCACCTCGCTTGGATTGTATCTGATGAAACAGTTCATGGAAACCGGCGTTTCGACTGAGGTTTTGGAGAGCGCACGTTTGGACGGTGCCGGCGAGTTTAAGACTTTCTGGGTGATTGCAATGCCGATGGTTAAACCGGCATGGCTTACGCTGATGATTGAGTCTTTCAAAGGTCTTTGGAACGCGGGCAGTTCGATTTACATTTACAGCGAGCAACTGAAATCGTTCAACTATGCGATCAATCAGATTGTTACCGGTGGTATTGCACGTGCCGGTGTGGGCGCGGCGGCAACGGTTATTATGATGATTGTGCCGATTACCGTATTTATTATCTGCCAGAGCAACATTATCGAAACAATGGGCTCGAGCGGTATGAAGGATTAAGGGGAGGTATTCTATAATGAAAACTTTGAAAAAAATACTTCTTCTTTCGCTTTCGCTTCTGTTTGTGCTGATGCCGGCGGCAAGCGCGGTGGAGCCTTATGTGACGTATACTTATGGCACAGACGGCTGGCCGCGTACATCGCCTACGGTGTACACGCCGATTATGAATGTGGATTCCGCCTATATAGGCCTCGAGAAAGCTATGGACGATCCGCGTGACCTCTTTGTAGATGATGACGGAAACGTCTATATCGTGGATGCGGCCAATAACCGTATAATTGTTACGGATTCGAACTTTAAGCTGAAATTTACAATTACGGATTTTATCAACGATCAGGGCATTCCGGACAGCTTTACCAATCCTTCGGGCGTCTTTGTTACGGATAAAAGCATTTATGTTTGTGATACCGACGCAAACCGGATTGTTATTTTTGACCGGGACGGAAATTTTGAAAGGATTCTCGGAAAGCCCACCAGCGCGCTTTTCGGAGAAGAGTCTATCTACAAGCCGGTTGCGGTTGCGGTAGACCAGTATGATCGGATTTTCGTCATTTCCTCTACGACCTATCAGGGCGTAATCGTGCTGACGCAGGACGGTGAGTTTGCCGGGTTTATCGGCGCGCAGAAAGTTACATACAGCGTTTGGGAGATCTTTTGGCGCCGTTTCCAGACGGAGGAGCAGAGAAAATCCTCTATGTCGTATGTTCCGACGGAGTATAACAACATTTCAATTGATGATGAGGGCTTTATCTATGTAACGTCTTCTTCGATTACCGCCAGAAATCAATACGCGCAGATCAGAAATAAATCTTCCCGCTATTCTCCGGTTAAAAAGCTGAACGCAGTCGGTAAGGACGTTATGAACCGTTTGGCGCGTTTTGCACCGGCAGGAGAAGTCAATGTAACTTCTTCGAGCGTATCGAGATTGATAGACGTTGCGGTCGGCCCTGCGGGAACTTGGTCGGTCATTGATGAAAAACGTCAGAAAGTATACACGTACGATCAAAACGGTCATTTGCTCTTCGCTTTCGGAGACAGCGGCGGACAGCTTGGCAACCTGACAAATATTGAGGCGGTTGCGTATCAGGGCGATTATATGCTTCTGCTTGACAAGAGCGACGATCTCTTTACGGTTTACAAACGCACGGAATACGGCGATATTCTGATTTCCGCTGTTGAAAATGAAAAAAATCGTCAGTTTGATAAGGCGATCGAGTACTGGCAGGAGATCTTAAAGCGCAATTCCAATTTTGATCTTGCCTATATCGGCATCGGCCGTTCGCTGTATAATTCGGGAAATTATACCGAGGCCATGGAATATTATAAGGCGGCTTATGATACGTCCAATTATTCCGCCGCTTTCCAGGAAGTGCGAAAGCAGTGGATCAATGATTATTTCCTGTTGCTTCCGCTCGGCGCGATTGCACTGATACTTTTGTGGAGACTGTTCAGCAAATACACAAAGAAGAAAAATCGGGATACTGCGCTTAAAGTCGGCAAGAAAACCTATTGGGAAGAATTGCTTTATGTATTCCATCTGATTTATCATCCGTTTGACGGATTTTGGGATTTGAAGCATGAAAAACGCGGCTCGGTGCGGGCAGCGGTGACGATTTTGGCGCTGACGATTCTCACGTTCTATTATAATGCAATCGGACGGGGATATATTGTTCAGCCGACGCCTGTTTATACGACGATTTTTTCGCAGGCCGTTTCCGTTTTGCTGCCGGTCATGCTGTGGGTGATTTCCAACTGGTGTCTGACGACGCTGTTTGAGGGCGAGGGCAGTTTCAAAGATGTTTTTGTGGCAAGCTGTTATTCGCTGTTCCCGCTTGTTTTGACGATACTTCCGGTTACGATTATCTCCAATGTTGTGCTGGCAACCGAGACCAATATTCTGACGTTGCTCACCAACATCGGCTTTATCTGGACGGGGCTTTTGCTCTTCTTCGGAAGCCAGACGACGCATGACTACACGCTTGGCAAAAACATTGTTATGACTGTGGCGACGATTGTCGGAATGGCGATTGTCATGTTCATCGGCATTTTGTTTACGAGTCTTATCAGCAACATGATGTCCTTTGTGACCAATATCGTCGTGGAACTGCAATACAGAATGTAAGTAAAGGAGTGTGAAGAAATGAAAAAGTTAATATCGCTTGCCTTGGCGCTCCTCATGCTTGCTGCTTCACTCCTCTGTCTTTCGCTCGGTGCCTATGCCGAGGATACGGAGGAGATTACCGAGGAAGAGGTGTTCCCGGATTATACGACGAAAGTCTTTCCCACGGATGCAGATAAGCTCGCGACCATGGAAAAGAAGCTGGATAAATACGGCTATGAATTGTACATCGAGCCGAAGACGGCAGAAGTTGCCGTGGTGGATAAATCCACCGGGCAGATTCTGTTTACCAATCCGTACAGCGTAGCCGCATCGAAAGGAACCGAGGAAACGAAGAATAAACTTCTTTCTCAGATTCTGATCAGCTACAATGATAACGGCACCGCCAAGGAATATAACTCTTATGCGGACGCCGCTAAGCTCGGACAGATTGTCATTAAGGACATCAAGAGCGGTATTCGCGTGGAATATACGATCGGCCGCGCAAATGCAAACTATCTGGTGCCCCGTATGATCTCCAAGCAGCGCCTTGAAGAAGAAATCCTTGCACATATCGACAGCAATTGGTATAGGATAAAAGTTTTGGCTTTCTACGATCTCAAGGATCCTTCGGATACGACGCTTCCGCAGACGGTTCGCGATGAGATGTTGAAAGCGTATCCGGCCTCTAAAAACATGCCGATATATGTATTGAGTTCGGATATTAAAAACCGCGAGCTTGCTTTTTTGGAAAATATTATCAAAACGTATGCGCCGGATTATACCTATGAAGAGATGGAATATGACCATCAGATGACGCAGTATGAGGCGCAGACACTGGCGACGCCCGTATTCCGTATGTCTTTGGAGTATACGCTGACCGAGGACGGACTGGAGGTCACACTCCCGGCGAACGGCATTCGCTTTGATGAAACCTTGTATAAGCTTCAGAACATTGTTCTTTTGCCGTATATGGGGGCGGGTACCTATACCAATGAGGGATACACGTTCATTCCGGACGGCAGCGGCGCTTTGATGGATTATGCGGATTTCTCCGGACGTAATACCTCGATTGCCGGATCGGTATACGGTATGGATTTTGCCTATCAGACACTGGAGGGTGCGGCAAACCAGGATATTATGCGCATGCCTGTATTCGGAATCTGTGAAACGGTTCAGAAAATCAAGTATGTGGACACGCCAAAAGAAGTGACGAAGACGGTTACAACGGTGGATCCGGAAACCGGTGAAGAAATCACGGAAGAAATCACGGAAACGGTTACCGTGCAGGAAGCGGTACGGGCAAAGGAACAGCGCGGTTTCCTTGCGATCATTGAGGAAGGCGACGCGCTGACCAAAATTACAGCTAAGCATGAGAACCAACTGCACAACTATAATTCTGTTCAGGTCTCCTTTAATCCGCGTCCCAAGGATTCCTATGTGCTTTCGGATTCGATTTCGGTAGGGTCGAGCAGTGCGATTGAAGTGGTATCCAGCCGCAAGTATGTCGGCAGTTATAAGATCAAATATATTATGCTGACCGACAAGACCGTAGCCGAAGAAAATGACATCAAGGATTATTACGAGACCAGCTGGATGGGTATGGCCCATGCTTATCGCGACTATCTGCTGGAAAACGGAACCCTGACCCGCCTGACTGATGCGGATGTGGATAAAGATATTCCGCTGTACATTGAATCTTTCGGCGTCACACAGACGCTTGAAAAAGTTTTGTCTGTGCCTATGACCGTAGATAAGGCTATGACGACGTTTGCGGATGTTAAAGCCATGTACGATGAGCTTGCGGCAAGCGGAATCACCAATATTGATTTCAAGCTGACCGGTTTTGCAAACGGCGGTATGTATCCGACGATTCCGTTTAAGCTCAAATGGGAAAAGAAAGCCGGCGGAGCCGACGGATTTGAAGATCTTGTTGCCTACGCCAAAGAAAAGGGATTCGGCGTATATCCCGATTTCGATTTTGCTTATGTGCAGAATCAAAAGAATTTCGACGGATTGACGCTCAGCAAACATATCGTCAAAACAATTGACGACCGTTATTCCAGTCTGCGCGAATACGATGCGTCGCTTCAGGGGTATGTTTCTTATTATAAACTCTGCGTTTCTCCCTCGGTTTTGTCGCATTTCTATGAAACATTTTCAAAAAATTATCTGAAATACGGCAATTCCGCGATCTCCGTTTCGACCATGGGCAGCGCCTTGAACTCCGACTTTGACAGCGATGAGCCGTATAACCGCAATGATTCCAAAATCTTTACGGATCGGTTCTTTGCGCAGCTTGATGAGGATATGTCGAGCGTCATGAGCATGAGCGGCAATATCTACACATGGAAATATGTAGATAAGATGCTCGGTGTTTCTCTGCAAAGCAGCCGTTCGCTGTATGCAAGCGCTTCCGTACCGTTTATGGGCGTTGTATTGCATGGCTGTGTTGAATTTGCAGGTTCGGCGCTGAATATGGCCGGCGATATTGATTACGAGATTTTGAGAGCAATCGAAAACGGCGCGGGTTTGTATTTCATTCTTTCCTATGACAACACCGAGCTTCTGAAAGACGATTTCATGCTCAGTAAGTACTACTCGGTTCGTTATGACATTTGGCGCGATGAACTGGTGGAACGTTATAATCAGTTGAATGAACTGCTCTGTGATTTGCAGACCTCATTGATCGTAGGGCATGAGTTCCTGATCGGCGAGCGCGTGCCGACTGAGGATGAAGCTGCTGCCGATGCGTCTGCAAAGGCGGAAACAGACAAACTGGCGGAAGAGAAAGCATATGAAAATGCGCGCAAAGAAACACTGGCGCAAATGCGCGAGGAATATCTCGCGGGAACCATCGGCGCCGGTGAAAGTATCGACGATCGTATAACGATAGAAAAGACTCAAACGCCTGAAAATACAAGCGACAGTTACGTCTATACAAAGTATACGACCGATGATGACAGCATTGTACATGTGACGTATGAAAACGGCACGCAGTTTATCCTGAACTATAACAACTATGCGATCACCACGATACTGGACGGCGAAACCTATACCGTAGACAGTTACGGTTATGTGGTTATCAAATAAGGGGGAGTACAGATGAATAATACAAAAGCTGTAGGAGGCGTCCGTACTTCCTCTGTTAAAAAAACCAGACGTCCGGCGTCGCTGGATAAGCGTAAAGCACATGCGGGGTGGATCTTCGTTCTTCCGTTTGTTGTCGGATTTATCCTGATTTATTTGCCGATCATTTTTGATTCGATTAAATTCAGTTTTCAGGAAATCGATCCGGTTCGTACCGGCGGTTATACCACAACATGGGTAGGCTTTTCCAACTATCAAAAGGCGTTGTTTGAAAATCCCGATTTTGTGCAGACGCTGGTTTCCAGTATTCGGCAATTGGTTCTTGAGATTCCGTCCATTGTTATATTTTCACTTTTCATTGCGGTATTGCTCAATAATAAAATCGTAGGCAGGGCTGCATTCCGAGCGATTTTGTTTATCCCGGTTATTCTGTCTACCGGTTTGATTGAAGCGATCGATGCGCAGAACAATTTGATGGAGTTTATGGATTCCTCTGCCGGCATTGATACCGGTACGGGTGAGAGCACTGCGGCGATGCTGTCCTCGGCGATTGACCTTGAGGCGCTCTTTGCCAATATGAAAGTCGGAACCGAGCTTGTAGAATATGTAGCCGCAGCGGTAGACGGCATTTCCAGTATCGTCAATCGTTCCGGCGTACAGATCCTGATTTTCCTTGCCGGACTTCAGTCTATTTCACCTGCGATTTATGAATCCTGCCGGATAGACGGCGCGACGGCATGGGAGACGTTCTGGAAAATAACGTTCCCGATGATCAGCCCGATGATTTTGGTCAATGCGGTCTATACGATCATCGACTCATTCACGACAGAGTCCAATGTGATGATGCAGTTGATTGACGCGGTATATCCCACACCGGACGGCAACGTACTGAGTTCCGCGATGGCCTGGATGTACTTCCTTGTGATCATTCTGATTCTGGCTGCGGCCTGCGGAATTATGTCGGCGTTTGTGTTCTATCAAAAGAGAGACTGAGAAAGGAGGAGTAGAAAATGAATCAAACACCTGTTATCAAAAAAGAATCCAAGAATAAAATTAAAGTGGATTTTGACAGAACTCCTCTTGTACAGCGCCTGAAAGCGCGGTTCGGTCATCTGTCGTTCTTTACAAATATTCTTTGGTATTTGTTCCGATTTGTCATTTTGCTGGGCGTGTCCTATATCGTGCTTTACCCGTTTTTCACGAAAATCATGGCGTCGTTTATGAGTCCGGAGGATTTCATTGACGTTACGGTTATGCTGATCCCGAAGTATCCTACATTGGATCAGTATAAAGCGATTTTCTTGGAAAACAATTATATGCAGGCTTTCCTGAATACGCTGTTCCTGTCTCTTTCATCAGCGGTTTTGCAGACGTTTGTGTGCTGTCTTGTCGGCTATGGCCTTGCCAAGTTTAAGTTCAAGGGAAGCAGCCTGATTATGGGCGCGGTAATTTTGACCATGGTCATCCCGCATAACACGCTTTATCTGTCCATGTTTATGGAATTCCGTCATTTTGATATTTTCGGTATTATCAGTGCGATCAAGGGATCGGCAATTCAGCTTACCAACTCATATTGGCCTATGGTCATTCTATCGGTGAGCGGACTTGCCTTTAAGAACGGTCTGTATATCTTTATGATGCGGCAGTTCTTCCGCGGTGTGCCGGATGAATTGGAGGAAAGCGCTTATATCGACGGTTCCGGAACGCTCAGAACGTTCTTGCAGATCATTCTGCCGCTGTCTGTTCCGATGATGATTACGATTTTCCTGTTTGCGTTTTCCTGGCAGTGGACGGATGATTTCTATACCGAAATGTTCTTCTCCACCAATAAGATCACGCTTATGCCGGATATTGTCGGCATTCCGAAATCATTGGAAACGACATACGCCGGGCAGTCGCTCTACTATACCGCGATCAATAACACTTGCGGCCTTATGATTATCGTTCCGCTGGTGATTATTTATCTGTTCTGCCAAAGATATTTGGTGCAGGGCATCGAACGTTCGGGTATCGTAGGTTAAAGCTGAGTTGCGTTTGACACAGAATTTCAGTGTAAAATAAAAAACAGACGGATAGTTTTGGACTGTCCGTCTGTTTTTATATGAAATTTTAGGGTTCCTTGCTGTTGAAAGAAAGGTATTTTAACGTTTATACGATGCTTGTACAGACTGCACGGAGGATGAAAAGTTGGCGGCGGTAATGGTCGTGCTGCCGTTTTTTTCTATAAAATACTTGATAATATCGCGCCTTGTAATAATTCCGACAAAGGAATCAAGATCATCAATCACGGGGACAAAGTTTTGATCCATGGATTTCGTCAGAAGTTCGTCCATCGCGGTGTCTATATGTACAGGTAAAATGCGCCGGCTGACGATTGCACGGATGGTTTCGTTTTCGGTTTCACGTATATCCGTATAACCGTTGTCGAGTATTTTCCATAAAAAATCGCCCTGCCGCACGGTACCCGCGTACAGTCCGTCTTTATCTATAACCGGAATTTCGGTATATCCGCTGTTTCGCATTTTTTCAAGGCCCTGCCGAAGCGTGCTGTCCAGGGTTAAATATGTAACATAATTTTTCGGTTTCAAAAAAAATAATAAGTTCATCAAATCACTCCTTTTCTATTTTAACGTACGATTTGCTTTTTTTCGCATTGGTCGGTTTTTTCAAAAATATACATGCGGATTTCGGTACCGCACATGTATTCCCATATTTATTATACTGCTTTTTTGGGCAAAAGAAAGCGTTGCATGAAAAATTCATATAAACTTCAAAAAATTCACAAAGTGGTTTAAATTTTTGTACTGAAAAGTCCGTCTGTGCCTTGAAACTGGGGGTGTATTACGATACAATAGTATTGTTGAAAAAATAATGGATGAGGTATGGGATGAAGAACTTTCAATTTTTAAAAAACGGAAACCGTTTTGAACTGACGAATGGCAATGTAGTGCTGCTGACGATTGAATCGGCGGCAGGGGCTGTGGATTCATTTGAGAAAATTGAAGACGGCGCTTGGAAATGGACGCGGAAACTTGAGCGTCCGGTGGATCAGATGCAGCTTACATTTGATACGGGTGCAGCGCCCGAATACACCATGGTGCCTGCCGTAAATTATAATGGCAACGGTTGGGGTGACAGTGAAGAATACGTCGGGGATCGCTTTGAGGGGACACCGTGGACCTATGAGTGGCACCGTGTTATGATTCCTGCCTGTACATATACCGAAATGGCCAATCGCTATGCGGTTTCGCTGATGGCCGAGCAGGATGACACGCCGAGTTGCTCGCTTTACAAAGTTGAAAGCGGTATGGAGCGTCACGCGCTTGTATGGCCGGAACAGGCCGGCCCGAAAATGCTGGGACGCCATGAGTGGAAAGAAGCGTATATGGGCACGATGGAACCGCGGGATTGTTTCTGCGGCGTCATTTTTGCGTTTGAGGTGGATCGCCCGCGGCACTCTGTACGCAAGCTTCTGGATTTTGCTTGGCGGTACTATGGCCATGCGATTCCCGCACCGATGCAGCCTGAGGACATGTGGCGCTACAGCATTGCTTTTATGAAATCGCTCTGGACGCTCGAAAAGGACGGCTTTGTTGCATTCAACCGTGGCTTGCAGTGGTATAAATCCACTTGCTTTTATGCAAAACGCGACCAAATAAAATATGAACTCGGCTGGGTAGGGCAGAGCGCTTCCGCATCCAATGCGCTCCTCTGTGAGTATTTGCGCACCGGTGATGAGGATGCTTATGAAAAGGCCAGCATGTGTTTGGACGCCTGGCCGAAATATACGAAGCTTGAGGGCATAGACGGCCTTGTACAGATTAAGTTTGACGGAGCGCCGTGCGATCAGACCCGCGATATACCGATTGACGCCTGCAATTTAGGGCAGGGCGCGCTTCAGTATTTTGAGGCGGCCGATTTGATGGAAAAATGCGGTACGCCGCGTCCGGAGTATATTGACTATGCAATGGGCATGGTTAATTTTGCCGTGAATCATCAGCTTCCCAGCGGCGAATTTGCAAAAAGCTGGAATAAAGACGGCAGTGTGCGTCAGCAAAACGGCACGATCGGCGCATTCTTGATTCCGGCTGTTCTTGAGGCATATAAGCGTACCGGTGAAGATAAGTATTTGCAGAGCGCCGTGCGGGCGTTTGATTGCTACTGCAAGGAATTTGATGAGAACGGGTTTACAACGGCCGGCGCGTTGGATTCTTATTGTATTGATAAGGAGTCCGCATCTCCGTTGCTCGGCGCCGCGCTGTCTTTGTACGATGTGACGCATGAGCAGAAATATGTAGATCGTGCGGAAGATGTAGCATGGTATATCAGCACTTGGATGATGCATTATACCGCAAAGTATCCGGCGGATACAACGCTTGCCAAAATCAAGTATGATACGCTTGGAATCACGGCGGTATCTACAGCGCACAATGCTGTGGATCAGTATTGTCTGCGTGATGTTCGGGCATTTTTGCAGCTTGCGGAAATTACCGGAAAGAAGCAGTGGCATGAACGCGGTATGGCGCTTTGGTGTGCTGCGTCGCAGTTGATTTCGGACGGCACGCTTTGCATCCGCGGCAAGGTTCGTCCCGCCGGAAGCCAGGATGAGGCGGTGTTCCAGACTCGTTGGGGCAGACCTACGCTTCCGCCTTTTAACCCCTCCGAATGGCTGGTTATGTGGCCCTGTGCATTCCGGATGGAGACACTCCGTTATATGGACGATTGGTCGGCGCTTCGCAAGGGCGTAGATACGATTGAGGGAAAAATTTAACAAAAAACAAGCGGCATTTGTCTTTGGGACGGGTGCCGCTCTCTTTTTTCAGAGCGGTATGATCTGCGGACAGCATATTGGACAATCCGGTTTTGCTCTTTTTTGAGTGTGAGACGCTCTGAGGATTGTAAAATTTTCTCGGCTGTTTTTTATTTTAGATTTGCATTTTTTGCAAAAAAGTGTTGACAATATATTCAGATTATGGTATGATAACTATCGCGGTGCCTTGAGGGATCGCAAAAGGCGGAATAGCTCAGCTGGCT
>OLGD01002342.1_pt1 | contig 22165 bp, 16 predicted proteins | sample 1605311 | NCBI WGS metagenome assembly OLGD01 (sample SAMEA3888917, study PRJEB22519) | human gut metagenome | biome: human gut; feature: human-associated habitat; material: faeces | place: Denmark | collected 2010
GCATGGTTACTTAAATGTTGCTTTATTCGGACTCGATAATCGTTCGAGCGGTAAATATGATGGTGGAAATTCTGATTGTATAATGATTGCCAGCTTAAACTATGATACAAATGAAGTTAAGCTTGCTTCACTATACAGAGATACCTATTTGTCTGTTGGAAAGGGCAAGTATTATAAGGCTAATAATGCTTTTGCAAATGGTGGAGCAGAGAATGCAGTCAGAATGATAAATTCCAATCTGGATATGAATATTACTAAGTATGTTTGTGTTGATTGGAAGGCGCTTGTGGATGTTATTGATGCATTGGGTGGTTTGGATTTAGATCTTACTAAGGAAGAAGTTCATTGGGTTAACGGATATATAACTGAAACGGCTAATTCTATTGGATATGGTTGTGAGGCAGTGAAAGGCGAGGGTAGGATACACCTTAATGGCGTTCAAGCTGTAGCATATTCAAGAATCAGATATACATCAGGAGATGATTTCTTAAGGGCATCAAGACAAAGAATTGTATTGCAGGCGATACTCGAAAAGTGTAAGGGGGAAGATATAGCAACACTTACATCTATGTGTTCATCAATGATGGATGACATCAGTACCAATTTTACGGTGAAAGAAATTTTGTCATTAGCGAAAAATGTTACCAAGTATCAGATTTCATCTACAACAGGATTTCCGTATAATGTTACTACTATGAAGTTGTCTAATATAGGAGATACTGTTATTCCGATTGATTTAGCTATAGATGTTGTACAGCTCCATAAGTATCTTTTTGAGGATGAGTCTTATACGGTATCAAATACTGTGCAGGCTATAAGTGATGCTGTACAGAAAAAGACTGGAGTTGATTCAAAGACTGAAATATATGATACAACTAAGTATAATAATACTGCTGGTGCAACGGGAACTGAAGGGGCTAAACAAAAAAATAAAGATGCTCAGGATGCACTAAAGAAGAGTCAGTCAGAATCTGAAAATGATTCGACAACAAAATCATCATCAGATGATTCGGATGATTAAATAATTAAAGTTAGCTATTGGGAGATTATTTATTATGAAACCGGAAATCAAAGAAAAAATCACGGCAACAAACCAGAAATACTTAAAGAAATTCTTAACAGAGGAAGCTCCGGCTAAGCTTGAAAGCCAGCTTGAGCACATGGACTGGTCATACCTTGATATGATTCACAACAAGGAGCAGCAGAGAGGTACATTTTCACCGCTTGCTGCTATGGAGCTTTCAGAGATAGAGGCAAATAAGGACAAATACCTTGCAACAGGTCTTGATGCTGTCAAGAATGGCAAGGTCGGTGCAATTCTTCTTGCCGGTGGACAGGGTACACGTCTTGGCTTTGACAAGGCTAAGGGCATGTTCAATATCGGAAAGACAAAGGAACTCTACATCTTTGAGCAGCTTGTTGCAAACCTCATGAAGGTTACATATCAGACCGGTACATGGGTGCCTCTGTATGTTATGACAAGCGAGATAAATGATAGCATGACAAGAGAGTTCTTTGAAGAGCACGACTATTTTGGATACAACAAGGATTATGTGAAGTTTTTCGTGCAGGAGATGGTTCCGGCAGTTGATTTTGATGGAAATCTGCTCATGAAATCTGAGGATTCACTTGCTATGTCACCAAACGGAAACGGTGGATGGTTCAAGTCACTCATCAATGCCGGTCTTGACAAGGATTTGAAGGACAAGGGTGTTGAGTGGCTCAATGTATTTGCTGTGGACAATGTGCTTCAGCAGATTGCAGATCCTGTATTTGTAGGTGCTACAATCGAGTCCGGCTGTGTCAGCGGCTCTAAGGTGGTCAGAAAATGTGATCCATATGAGAGAGTTGGTGCTATGTGTCTTGAGAATGGCAAGCCTTCGATTGTCGAGTATTACGAGCTTACTCCTGAGATGGCAGAGGCAAAGAACGAGAATGGTTCATTACAGTATGGCTTTGGTGTTATCTTAAACTATTTATTCCGCGTGGACAAGCTCATGGCTATCGCAGAGAAGAGCCTTCCACTTCATGTGGTAGAGAAGAAGGTACCTTACATTGATGAGAATGGTACAGAGCACAAGCCTGAGACTCCGAATGCATACAAGTTTGAGACACTCATCCTTGATATGGTATACATGATGGACAATAGTCTTCCATTTGAGGTAGACAGAGAGAAGGAGTTTGCACCTGTAAAGAATGCGACAGGTACAGATTCGGTTGAAACAGCGAGAGCTCTTCTTGAGAAGAACGGAATTGAAATTTAATATATGATTTATGGTAACTGTTCATTGGCAGGGATGTATTGATATTCTGCAATTTCTATTTATCGCAGACTTAGAGGTGCATCTGCCGATGAGCAGTTATTTTTATTTTTATAATCGCATAGTGGCCTGCAATGGGGAACATAGGCTATAAATAGTTAACTGATTTATGAAAAAATAAATAATCCCGTCACAAATTAAACACAGATTGACAGTATACTTCTAATTGTAAACGAAAGGAGAAATTATTATGGATAACAATTATGGAAATATGAATGATACAAATAATACTAACAGTACAAATAACACAAATAACAATACAAACAATGTGAATTTCACCATGTCGGGTAATCCTTACAATCCGGATGAGTCACAGAAGGCTGCACAGACTAATAATACATCAGCTGAAAGCTATTCACAGAGCTACAATCCATATTCGCAGGCTTCTGCAGCAGGACAGCCAAATGCAAATCAGTCATATGCAAACCAGCCTTATTTTAATCAGTCGTATAATTCAGGCACAAATAATAATGCATATGGCGGCGCATCAGCAGGTTCGACAGACAATTCATATAGCCGGATGAATATGAATGGTCAGGCATACCAGCAGACTGCAAAGCCTAAGAAACAGAGAGCACCTAGAAAGCCTGGTGCGTTTGGACCATTTGCAGCAAAGACAGTAGCGGCAGCTCTTATCTTCGGACTCGTCGGCGGTGGCGTTTTCACAGGAGTAAGCTATATTGGCACGAGAGCTATTTCAAATTCTTCTACTGCAAGTGCAAAGCTTACCACTACAACATCCGGTGGGACTAAGCAGACATCCTCAGGGAATGCAAAGGATCTGACAGATGTATCATCTGTTGTCGATGAGGTCATGCCTAGCATCGTTGCTATCACAAATACAGGAACAGTCACCTACAACAGCTTTTTCGGAAAGCAGTCACAGCAGTCTCAGAGCTGCGGCTCAGGTATCATTGTGAGTGAGGATGATGATTATCTCTACATTGCTACAAACAACCATGTTGTGGCAGATTCAGAGGAGCTCACAGTACAGTTTGATGATGATTCAGTGGTAAAGGCAGAAATCAGAGGAACAGATCCGGATGACGATCTAGCAGTTGTACGTGTAAAGAAAGCAGATCTTGGAAAAGATACTTACTCAAATATCAAGATTGCTACAATCGGAGATTCTGAAAGTGTAGCTGTTGGAAGTCCTGCAATTGCTATCGGTAATGCACTTGGATACGGACAGTCTGTCACAACAGGTATAGTAAGTGCGCTTAACAGAACTGTTACTACACAGGATTCACAGACAGGTGAGACTGTTACCAATAACAAGCTTATCCAGACAGATGCAGCAATAAACCCGGGAAACAGTGGTGGAGCACTCTTAAATGAAAATGGCGAGGTCATCGGTATAAACTCTGTAAAATATTCTTCAACTGAGGTTGAGGGTATCGGATATGCAATTCCTATGTCGGTTGCAAAGCCTATTATTGAGAGCCTCATCCAGGACGGAAAATATACTAATGAGAATCAGGCATACCTTGGTATCAAGGGTGGCGATGTTTCATCTGAGATGGTAGCCTACGGCTTCCCACAGGGTGTGTATGTTTCATCTGTTTCAGCTGGTTCAGGTGCCGCAAATGCCGGCTTACAGGAGGGAGATATCATCACTGCTGTTGACAGCACAAAGATTTCTTCTATGACAGAGCTGCAGTCAGCGTTAAAGAGCTACAAGGCCGGAGATAAGGTTACTCTTACTGTTGCCCGTCAGAGTGGCAGACAGTACGAAGAGAGCAAGGTTGAAGTAACCTTAAGCTCTGCAAAGGATATCCAGCAGTAATTCCTGCGCAGTGTATTGGTGGGAGGTCGGGACGTAAGCCCCGGCTACCGGCGGCGCACACGTACTCTTGCGGTCGCTACGCTACGTGGGTAAGATAATATACGAAATTATGCTTGAAGGGTTTCTATGCTTGACGAAACCGTCGAAACGCGCCGTCCGTGGCGCGTTTTCTCCTCACCCCTGCGTCCATGCAGGGGTGTTTCTGCATTTCATGGGCATAATTTCTACAGTATCTAAGCCACTTCGCTATTCGCTCCTGCAAGAGTACGTGTGAGTCACAGGTGCCCGGGGCTTACGCTGTGGCGGAAATGTTGTTCAAATCAGTTCAAAGTACTAGACAAATTCCCTAAAATATTAGATAATGTATATAAATAATTTTACTTTTTGCACCGCATAGGAATTCTTTAAAACTGATGGTTTATATGTAGATTTATAATAGTATACACATCGGTTTATGATTATGAGATATAATACACATTGAGCGGATGCAGCATAGGAGGTCGGCATGAAGAAGAAAAAAATAGTTATTGCACTCGGACATGATGCTCTTGGAACAACTCTTCCGGAGCAGCACGAGGCTACAAAGCATACAGCAAAGGCAGTTGCAGATTTTATCAGGGACGATTATGAGGTTGTTATCACACACAGCAACGGACCGCAGGTGGGCATGATTCACACCGCTATGTCTGAGTTTTGCAGGATTTATCCTGAGTATACAGCTACACCTACAGCAGTCTGCTCTGCAATGAGCCAGGGCTATATAGGATATGATTTACAGAATGCTATCCGTACAGAGCTTCTTGGCAGAGGAATTTACAAGACCGTTTCAACAATACTTACACAGGTGGTTGTTGACCCATATGATGAGGCTTTTTATCATCCGACAAAGATCATTGGCCGTGTTATGACAGAGGCTGAGGCTGAGGAAGAGGAGAAGAAGGGCAACCATGTGACACAGGTTGAGGGAGGCTACAGAAGAGTTGTGGCAGCTCCAAAGCCTGTTGATATAGTGGAAAAGGATGCTATTAAGGCTCTTGTTGATGCGGATCAGGTTGTTATCGCATGTGGTGGCGGCGGAATCCCTGTTTTAGCACAGGACAATAAGCTTCAGGGCGCAAGCGCTGTTATCGAGAAGGATCTTGCAGCCGGAAAGCTTGCAGATACTCTTGATGCTGACAGACTTGTTATACTTACAAGCGTTGACAAGGTCTGCCTGAACTATGGCAAGGAGGATGAGAAGCCGCTTGATACCATGACTGTCGATGAGGCAAAGAAGTACCTTGCAGCAGGCGAGTTTGATGAGGGTACCATGGCTCCAAAGATTGAGGCGGCTATCGACTTTATCGGTGACTCTGCCATCCGTTCAGTGCTTATCACAAAGCTCAATAAAGAGGGCAAGACAGTTTCAGGTGGTATGGGCACTTTAATTACAAAGTAGAGCTTAATTGTTATAATTCACATATATCCCACACGTCTATATGCATTTTGCAGAGCAGATGTGTGGGATTCTAAATAAAAAGAGTAAGATAGAAGGTAACACAAAATGAGTGAGAAAAGGCTTCAAAAGAGAGATGAAATCTCAGACGAGTACAAATGGAAGCTTGAGGATATGTATGAGACAGATGAGCTGTGGGAGGCTGAGTGCGAAAAAGCGTCACAGCTTGCAGAAAAGCTATCTGGATTTAAGGGACATCTGGCAGACAGTGCAGCAACGCTGCTTGATTTTTTTAAGAAGCAGGATGAGTTGTCTTATTATTTAGAGCGTATAGTGGTCTATGCGAATGAGCGCTCGCATCAGGACACTGCTGTGTCGAAATATCAGGCATATGTGTCAAAGGCTGAGACACTGACTGTTCAGGCATCAGGTGCGCTGGCATTTGCGAGTCCGGAGATTTTGCAGATAGATGATAAAACGCTTGAGAGCTTTTACAGTGAGAGCAATGAGCTTATGCACTATAAGCGTGCGATTGATGAGATAATGCGTCAGAAAGTGCATACTTTATCGGCTGCAGAGGAGAATATCCTGGCGCAGTGCGGTGAGATGGCTGCAGCACCGGAGAATATATTCAGCATGTTCAACAACGCGGATATCAAATTCCCGTATATCACTGATGTTGAGGGAAATAAAATCCGTATCACGCACGGCAATTTCATAGATTTTTTAAGCAGCAAGGACAGAAGCCTGCGCAAGCAGGTGTTCCGCGGAGTGTATGATTCGTACAAGAAGTGGAGCAATACTGTTTCCATGATGTACATCAGCAAGCTGAAAAATGACACTTTTTATGCAAGGGTAAGAAAATATGACAGTGCAAGGGCCATGTATTTATCCGGTGGCGATATTCCTGAGAGTGTCTATGACAATCTGATTGAGACGGTTCATGCACATCTGCCGGCTCTGCACAGGTACATGGCACTTAGGAAGAAGCTTTTAGGTGTGGAGCATCTGCATATGTATGATTTGTTTGCACCGATTGTGGACAATGTACAGACCACCTATACCTATGATGAGGCGAAAAAGCTTGTGGCAAAGGCGCTTGAGCCTATGGGCGATGAGTATGTCAGCACACTTAAGGCTGGCATGGAGAACGGCTGGATAGATGTATATGAGAATGAGAACAAGAGAAGCGGTGCGTATTCATGGGGCGCTTACGGCACTCATCCGTATGTGCTTTTGAACTATGCCGATAATCTGGACAGTGTGTTTACGCTGGCTCATGAGATGGGACATGCGATGCATACATACTATTCAAATGAGCATCAGAGCATCACCTACGCAGGATACCTGATTTTTGTGGCAGAGGTTGCATCCACCTGCAATGAGTCACTTCTAATGCATTATATGCTTGAGCATTGTGAGGATGAGAATGAGAGAAAATATCTTATGACACATTTTCTGGACGGCTTCAGGACGACACTTTTCAGGCAGGCGCAGTTTGCTGAGTTTGAGCATATAGCTCACCGGAAAATGCAAAAGGGCGAGCCGGTTACCAAGGATGTGCTAAATGAGCTATGGCATGAGCTGAATGTGCAGTACTACGGACCGGATATGCGCGTGGATGATGAGATATCATATGAGTGGATGCGCATACCGCATTTTTACACACCGTACTATGTATATCAGTACTCGACGGGCTATTCGGCAGCAGTTGCTTTTTCAAAAAAGATACTTGAGGAGGGAAAGCCTGCTGTGGATAAGTATATAGGAAATTTCCTGTGCGGTGGATGCTCGAAGAATCCAATCGAGCTGCTAAAGAGTGCCGGTGTTGATATGAGCACACCAAAGCCTGTGGATGATGCACTCAATGTATTTGAGGATTATCTGAAGCAGTTTGAGACAGCAACTAAGTAAGGAGAAACATTTTTATGGAAAGAATTAAAAGCTTTACAATCAATCATAATATTCTTAAACCTGGATTTTATATTTCAAGAAAAGACGGAGAAATCGTTACATACGACCTTCGTACAAGAAAACCTAATGCAGGCGATTATATGTCCAATTCAGCTATGCACTCAGTGGAGCATATGTTTGCAACATGTGTGAGAAACTCTGAGATTGCAGATGATGTGGTATATTTTGGACCGATGGGCTGTCAGACAGGCTTCTATCTCGTTGTGAGGGATGTCGAGCCGGGGAAGGTTTTTGAAATCACCAAAGAGGTCTTAAAACAGATACTTGAGTATGATGGACCGGTATTTGGTGCATCAGCCATAGAGTGCGGACATTACGAGAATCTGTCACTTGACGAGGCAAAGAAGGAGTGCCGTGCATATCTTAATGTGCTTGAGAGCCAGACAAATATGGAGTTTACTTATCCACAGTAAACGAAGACTAAAAATATAATAGTAAGATAGCAGGAATGGAGAAATAAAATGACAATAGGTGTAATTGGTGCAATGCAGATGGAGGTCGATGACTTAAAGGCTCAGATGACAGACACACAGACAGAGGTTTACAGCGGAGTGGAGTTTGTTGAGGGCAAAATCGGTGATCAGTATGTTGTTGCGGCAAAATGCGGAATAGGAAAGGTATTTGCGGCAATATGTGCAGAGGCCATGATTTTGAAATATGATGTAGATATGATTGTCAATATCGGAGTGGCAGGAACTTTGACAAAGGACTTAAATGTGCTTGATGTGGCAGTAGCCACAAACGTGCTGCAGCACGATATGGATACATCGCCAATCGGAGATCCGAAGGGGCTCCTCTCAGGCATCAATATGATTTTGCTTCCGGCTGATACAAAAATGGTGGAGCTCATGTGCTCATGCTTAGCTGACAGGAATATCCACTATAAAAAGGGCAATATCGCAACAGGAGATCAGTTTATTGCCACAAAGGAGCAGAAGGATTATATTTCGAATACCTTTGATGCAATCGCAGCAGAGATGGAGGGAGGCAGCATCGGTCATGTGTGCTATGTGAACAATGTGCCATTTGCTATTCTTCGTTCAATATCAGACGGCGACGGCGGCGAGACAGACTACCAGACCTTTGCGGAGAAGGCTGCGCATCAGTCGATTGAGGTAGTGCTTGAGTTTATCGGAAGGGCAGAAGAACTGAAATAGAGTTATTTCATTATTCATAATTTGTGATAATAAAGAATAGTATATAGCATGAGTGAATACAGAGCATACATGCAAAATACAAAACTACATAATGGGACAAAACGAAAGAAACGCCGACACAGATTCCTTTTTGGAGTGCTGCTGTCGGCGCTTCTTATTACAGGCGCTTTATATGGCAGAGAGTATGACATATCGCAGCTGAAAAATATAGAGGTGATGGAGACACTTAGCAGTGCTGTGAGTCAGTTCGGGGACAGAAAGCTGCCTGTATATTCGGTTCAGACAACAGAAAAAAAGATAGCCCTTTCATTTGACTGTGCCTGGGGAGCAGAGGATTTTGACAGTATGATGGAGACACTTGACAAGCACAACGTAAAGGCTACATTTTTTATGACAGGAGGGTTTGTGAGTGATAACCCTGAATGTGTAAAGACGCTGGTTGAAAAAGGGCATGAGCCCGGAAATCACAGTGAGCACCACTATGATATGGCAACAATCACGGCAGGCGAGATGAAGACAGAGATAATGGATGTGCACAAAAAGGTCAAGGAGCTGACCGGAAAGGATATGAAGGTATTCAGACCGCCATACGGCTCGTACAACAATGAACTGATTGACACAGTGTATGGCTGTGACTATTATCCAATCCAGTGGGATGTGGATTCACTCGACTGGAAAAACTATGGTGTGCAAAACATTATAGATACAGTGTGCAGTCACAAAAGCCTGGATTGCGGTTCGATAATACTCTGCCATCTAGGCGCCAAATACACCTCGCAGGCACTCGATGAGATGCTCACAAAGCTGCAGGGTATGGGCTATGAGATAGTTCCAGTATCAAAGCTGATCATGACTGAAGGCTATCATATGGATGCAAACGGTATGCAGATCAAGGACTGAGCAATTTCATAAATCAATATTTTAGTCAATATTTAGTCAATAATTTAGCCCTTTACGATATTGTTATTTACAGACAAGTGTGTTAAACTAAAACTATATTTTAAAGAAGCTGTGAGACAGCTATGGGGGTAAATTATATGACAGATACAGGTTTTTTAGTAGCATTCTTTATAGTTATTTTTTTAGTTATCATCTTTGCGCTTGTCGCTGTAATCGGAGCCGTTACAAGTGCTGTTGCAGGTATCAATGATGATGAGGATGAGATTGAGGAAGAGGGCATTTGAAGCTGAAATAAATAAAAAATCTTAAAAGAGATTAAAAGACATTTAAGGACATCGAATTATATTAATCGTATAATTGGGTGTCTTTTTATTGTCAAAATCTCTTAAAAAAGTATAAACCAATTGAGTTGCAATCCGACACATTGTATAATAAAAGTATAACAGCGAATTAAATTTATTGTGAAAATCGCAGTAATCACATTGTCTATCAAACTAAGGCAGGACATTATCAAAGAAAAGAAGAAGGAGGGGTCAGATGATATCCAGATATAGTGTAAAAAAGCCTTTTACTGTACTTGTAGGAGTACTGCTGGTAATAGTACTCGGTGTTGTATCACTTGGCAGGATGACGACAGATCTGCTACCGGATATGAGCTTTCAGTATGCACTTATCGTGACAACAGATATGGGAGCAAGTCCACAGGAGGTGGAGAGCGATGTCACCGCGCCGCTTGAAGCAGCTATGGCAACTACGTCCAATATCAAAAACGTAAGCTCAATGTCATATAACAGCTATTCGCTGGTGACATGCGAGTATGAGCAGAATGCCAACATGGATTCTGTAGTGATAGAGATGCAGCAGAAAATAGATCAGGTCAAGGCTGGCTGGAAGGATGGAGTGGGTACTCCGACCATTATGAAGATAAATCCGGACATGCTTCCAATCATGATGACTGCTGTGGATATGGATGGGAAAAGCAAGTCGGAAATCACAGACTTTGTGGAAAACACACTAAAGCCTGCAATTGAGAGCACAGAAGGAGTCGCATCAGTGACTGCAACAGGTGAGCTCACCGAGCAGATACAGGTCACGATGAATCAGGCCAAGATAGATGCGCTCAATGAGAAAATAAATAATGCCGTTTCAAAGAAATTTGACGATGCAAAAAGTCAGATGGATGATGCAAGCGCAAAGATAGAGAGCGGACAAAACGCAATCACATCTGCATCGGATAAGATGAGCGCGGGAGTGGATACGCTAAAGGAGCAAAAGGCAAAGCTTGCAGAGCAGAAGACTCAGCTAGAGAGCACACTTTCAAGCTTAAATGAGCAGAAGAGCCAGCTCGAAACAATTCAGTCAGCTCTTTCAGACTTCATGAATAGTGATACATATACAAAGACAATTCCGTCACTCAAAGAGGGCGCAAATGCACCGGGTGAAGCGGGCACAGCACTCAAAGCGCAGCTTGAGCAGGTTAATAAGCAGATTGCAACACAGTTTTCAGGTCTCTCGGCGCTTGGAATCAAGGTAAACACAGCAGATGATCTGCCTGCGGCAGCATCAGCGATAGCACAGACTCTCATTCAGGTGAATACAGGTATAGAGCAGTGCCAAAGCGGGCTTGACCAGATAGCACAAGGAGAGACAGCACTTTTAGATGCCTATGATAATCTAAACAGTCAGGCAGCCATCAGCTCTATAAGCATAGGACAGCAGTCGGCACAGCTTGCAACAGCAGCGGCATCTCTTGACAGCTCAAAGAAGGAACTGGAAAAGAGTAAGGATGATGCACTTGACAAGTCAAACTTAAATGCAGTTTTAACAATTGACTCACTCTCGCAGCTGCTCGTCGCACAGAACTTTGATATGCCTGCAGGCTATGTAAATGATTCAAATGGCACGCAGTACATAGTACAGGTGGGAGATGAGATAAAATCAATTGATGATTTAACAAATCTAGTGCTTATGGATATGAAGCTTGATGGAATAGCTCCTATTCATGTCGGTGATGTGGCAGATGTTGAGATGACTGACAACTCGGATGAGACATATGCGATAGTCAACGGTAATCTCGGAATAATGCTCTCCATGGAGAAGCAGACCGGCTACTCTACAGGAGACGTCACAGACCGTCTTTTGGACAAGCTTGATTCGCTGGAAAAGGAAAATGACGGATTACACACCACAGTGCTCATGAATCAGGGCGTATACATCGACATGGTTGTAAAAAGTGTGATGCAGAATATGATAGTGGGAGCAATACTTGCCATTTTCGTACTGCTTTTGTTCTTAAAGGATATAAAGCCAACACTTGTTATCGCAGCATCTATACCGCTATCGGTTGTTGTGGCAGTGGTGCTTATGTATTTTACGGATATCACCTTAAATATCATTTCAATGTCGGGACTTGTGCTTGGAATAGGAATGCTGGTGGATAATTCAATTGTAGTAATCGAGAATATCTACAGATTAAGGGGGGAGGGATATTCGGTAAAGAAGGCGGCTGTTGAGGGTGCAAATCAGGTGGCAGGAGCCATTTTTGCCTCTACACTCACCACGGTAAGTGTGTACGCGCCGATTATTTTTACGGATGGAATCACGAGACAGCTCTTTGTAGATTTGGCTCTTACTGTAGCATTTACACTTATGGCATCTCTTGTAGTGGCACTCACATTTGTACCGGCAATTGCTTCAGGCATGCTCAAAAAGACGAAGGATATAAAGCATCCATGGTTTGACCGTTTTAAGGATTGGTATGGAAATGTGCTCGGCACATGTCTTAGATTTAAGCCGGTGGTATTTATTGCGGCAGTATTGCTTTTAGTCGGCAGTGGCGCACTTTGCATGTCAAGGGGAATGACATTTATGGATATGGACATGGAGTCAAATCAGATTTCACTTACCATAGAGGCAAAGGATGACGAAAAGCTTGACTTCAAGCAGCTTACAGAGCTGTCTGATAAGGTCATGGACAAAATCTCTGATATAAAGGGAATAGACACAATAGGAGCTACAGCAGGCGGCAGCTCGACCATGAACCTGATGAGCTCAGGAAGCGACAGCGTGAGCATGTATATATTGCTTGATGAGAAGTCGGATGTTTCATCGGATAAGGTAATAGATGAAATTGAAAAACGCACAAAGAATCTGGACTGCAAGGTAACAGCATCTTCACAAGCTATGGACTCATCAGAGTTTTTCGGAAGTGGTCTCTCTGTCAGGATTAAGGGTAATGATATAGACAAGCTGCAGAAGCTTGCAGGTGATGTGGCAGATATCCTTAAGGACACAAAGGGCGTGACAGATATAGATGACGGTCTTGGAGATACAATCAATGAGCTTAAGATAACTGTGGATAAGGAAAAAGCAGCAAAGTATGGCTATACGGTGGCTCAGGTATACCAGCTCGTATCCGGTGAGATATCATCTCAAAAGAGTGCAACAACCATTACGACCGACATAAAGGACTATGAGGTATACTTACAATCCGCAGAGCAGTCTGATGTGACTGTGGACGACATCAAAAACCTTACATTTACCTATAAGGATAATGATGGCAGTGAAAAGGAGATTCTGCTCAGTGATATCTGCACTATTTCGCAGGAACAGACATTGAGTACCATTCATCGAGATGCTCAGACAAGATATATTACAGTATCAGGTGCGGTTGATGAAAACCATAATGTAACATTACTAAGCAATAAAATTAAATCAAAAATTGATAAACTTAGCATTCCTGATGGCTATTCAATAGACATGGAGGGCGAGGATGAGACAATAAATGAGTCAATGAGTCAGCTTGGACTTATGCTTGTGCTTGCAGTGATATTTATCTATCTTATCATGGTGGCGCAGTTCCAGTCATTGCTTTCACCGTTTATTATCATGTTCTGTATACCTCTTGCGTTTACAGGAGGCTTTATAGCTCTTTTCATCACGGGAAATGAGCTCGGAATCATATCAATGCTTGGATTTATCATGCTGGCAGGTCTCATTGTAAATAATGGAATCGTGCTCATTGATTACATCAATCAGGCCAGGAGAGAGGGCATGAGCAAGCATGAGGCAATCATAGACGCAGGCCGTACAAGGCTTCGTCCAATACTGATGACAGCGATGACCACCATACTCGCAATGTTTACATCGGCGATAGGTATCGGAGATGGCTCAGATATGATAAAGCCGATGGCAATCGCAATAATAGGAGGTCTCGTATACGGAACCATCCTTACGCTTATAGTAATTCCATGTATCTATGATGCGTTCAACAGAGAGAAGAGCATGGTAGAGGAAGAGCTGTAGCAGGATAGAAGGAAAAAGCTGGAAATATAGAGAGTTGGAGGATTTTTACATGGCAAAGTATATTATGGCATTAGATGCGGGCACGACCAGCAACAGATGTATACTTTTCAATGAGAAGGGCGAGATGTGCAGTGTGGCACAGAAGGAATTTACGCAGTTTTTTCCAAAGCCGGGCTGGGTGGAGCATGATGCAGAGGAAATCTGGGCCACACAGCTTGAGGTGGCAAAGGAGGCAATGGCCAATATCCAGGCTACGGCAGCCGACATATGTGCGATAGGCATTACTAACCAGAGAGAGACTACAATTGTATGGGACAAAAATACAGGTGAGCCGGTTTATCACGCGATAGTATGGCAGTGCAGACGCACGGCAGAGTATGCGGATTCACTGAAGGAAAAGGGGCTTACCGGGACCTTCAGAAAAAAGACAGGGCTTGTGATAGATGCTTATTTTTCGGCAACTAAGCTCAAGTGGCTCCTTGACAATGTGCCGGGAGCAAGGGAGAGAGCCGAAAGAGGCGAGCTTTTGTTTGGAACAGTCGAGACATGGCTTATATGGAAGCTCACTCAGGGACAGGTGCATGTCACGGATTATTCCAATGCTTCAAGAACCATGATGTTTAATATCAATACCTTAAAGTGGGATGATGAGATACTTAAGGAGCTTGATATACCAAAGAGCATGCTTCCAAAGCCAATGCCGTCAAGCTGTGTATATGGTGAGGTGAATCCTGTGTTTTTCGGGGGTCCGATTCCAATCGCAGGAGCAGCAGGAGACCAGCAGGCTGCGCTTTTTGGCCAGACTTGCTTTAGGGCAGGAGAAGCCAAAAATACATACGGAACAGGCTGTTTTCTGCTGATGAACACAGGTGAGATGCCGGTATCCTCAAAGAACGGACTTGTTACCACTATAGCCTGGGGCATAGACGGCAAGGTGGTATATGCGCTGGAGGGATCAATATTTGTGGCAGGAGCCTCTATCCAGTGGCTACGCGATGAAATGAAATTTATCGATTCCTCAACAGATTCAGAGTACATGGCGAGAAAGGTAAAAGACACAAACGGCTGCTACGTGGTACCGGCATTTACAGGGCTTGGAGCACCGTACTGGGACCAGTATGCCAGAGGAACAATTGTGGGGCTTACGAGAGGTGTAAACAAGTATCATGTCATAAGGGCAACTCTGGAATCAATGGCATTTCAGGTAAATGATGTGCTTGAGGCAATGAAGGCTGATTCGGGCATCAATCTCACATCACTTAAGGTAGACGGCGGTGCCAGTGCCAATAATCTGCTCATGCAGATGCAGGCTGATATCAGCAATGCACCGGTCAACAGGCCTGTGTGCGTGGAGACAACAGCCATGGGCGCAGCGTACCTCGCAGGGCTTGCGGTGGGCTACTGGGAGAGCATGGATGATATAAAGAGAAACTGGGCTATTGACCGTGTGTTTGAGCCGGAGATAGCGGATGATATGAGAGAAAAGAAGCGTAAAATGTGGAAAAAGGCTGTCGCCTGCGCATTTAACTGGGCGAAGGATGAATAATAGCTTATGCTTGCATTGTTTTAAATGAGCTTAGTGATACGGCAATTAAACAATGCATGGAAATTGGTAGGAGAAAATAACATGTATGATGTAGTAATTATAGGAGCGGGAGTATCGGGAAGCGCCTGTGCCAGAGAGCTTTCGAAATATAACCTGTCCATCTGTGTGGTGGAAAAGGAGGAGGACGTGTGCTGTGGCACCTCAAAGGCAAACAGTGCTATTGTCCATTCCGGAATTGATTGTAAGACCGGTACACTTATGGCACAGATGAATCTTCGTGGAAATGAGATGATGGATGAGCTTTCGAAGAAGCTTGATTTTGAGTTTAGAAGAAACGGCTCACTGATAGTGTGCTTTAGCGAGGACGATATGCCAAGGCTTAAGGAGCTTTACAATCAGGGAATCGCAAATGGCGTGCCGGGACTTGAAATTCTTGATTCAAAGAAAGCACATGAGATGGAGCCGAATCTGTCTGATGAGGTGGTGGCAGCTATTTACTGCCCGACAGGAGGCATTGTATGTCCGTTTGGCATGAATATTGCATTTGCTGAGAATGCTGCGGCAAACGGTGTGGAGTTTTTATTTAACACCGAGGTGAAGGAGATACAAAAGGAGCAGACAGGCTATATTCTCATTACTCAAAATGGAGAAATTCATGCACGCTGCGTTGTAAATGCAGCTGGTGTATATGCTGATGTATTTCACAACATGGTGAGTGAAAACAAAATCCATATCACACCAAGGCGCGGAGAGTACGAGCTATTAGACAGGGCAGCTGGTGGTATCGTTGACAAGACAATCTTCCAGCTTCCGGGAAAATACGGCAAGGGCGTGCTTGTAACCCCGACAGTACACGGAAATATCCTAATCGGACCTACAGCAGATGATCATGATGACAAGGATGGTACAAATACAACAAGAGCGGGCTTAGCGCATGTTACGACATCCGGCACACGTTCGGTGCCGTCACTTCCTATGCGTCAGGTCATCACATCGTTTGCAGGAAACCGTGCACATGAGGACGGACATGAGTTTATCATCGAGGAGCTTAAAGATGCACCATTTTTTGTGGACTGTGCAGGTATAGAGTCACCGGGCTTATCAAGTGCACCGGCTATCGGTGAGAGAGTGGCAGCAATAGTTGAGAGGCTTTTTAAGCCTTCTAAAAATGCGGACTTTATCGAGACAAGAAAAGGTATTTTAAATCCAAAGAAGCTTTCAGAGGATGAGTATAAAGAGCTGATAAAAGAAAAGCCTGAGTATGGTAACATAATCTGCCGCTGTGAGATGATTACGGAGGGCGAGATAATGGATGCGGTAAACAGACCGTTAGGCGCAAAGTCGCTTGATGGTGTGAAGAGACGCACCAGAGCCGGAATGGGCAGGTGCCAGGCAGGCTTCTGTTCTCCGAGAACTATGGAGATTATCGCCAGGGAGAGAGGCATTTCGCAGCTTGACATCACTAAAAGCGGTGGAAAGTCAAAGATAGTTGTTGGAATGAGCAAGAATCGCGGATAGTCTGTCTTACTTCAAAGAGACAGGTAACGAAAGATTGATATTGGGTTAATATCAGATTAACATAGGGGGACAATATGGAATTTTACGATATTGTGATAGTAGGAGGCGGCCCGGCAGGTCTTGCGGCAGCAGCTTCCGCTAAGAAAAATAAAATAGATAAAATACTTATACTGGAAAGAGACTGCGAGCTTGGCGGCATATTAAACCAGTGTATACACAATGGCTTTGGCCTGCACACCTTTAAGGAGGAACTCACAGGTCCTGAATATGCCGGCAGATTTATCAAAGAGGTCAAAGAGCTTGGCATAGAGTACAGACTGAATACGATGGTCATGGATATCTCAACCGGTGACGAGTCCGAAAATGGGTCAAACGATAAAATAGTCACGGCTATGAACCGTACAGACGGACTTTTTCATATCGCTGCAAAGACCGTAATACTTGCGATGGGCTGCAGGGAGAGAGCAAGGGGTGCTCTTAACATACCAGGCTACAGACCGGCAGGAATTTTCTCGGCGGGTACAGCTCAGAGACTGGTGAATATAGAGGGATACATGCCGGGACGAAAGGTAGTAATACTCGGTTCAGGAGATATCGGTCTTATCATGGCTAGGAGAATGACCTTAGAGGGTGCCACTGTGCAGGTGGTTGCAGAGCTCATGCCGTATTCAGGAGGCTTGAAGCGTAATATCGTGCAGTGTCTTGATGATTTTAAAATCCCACTTAAGCTCAGCCACACAGTGGTTGATATAAAGGGCAGGGAGCGTGTGGAGGGCATCACTCTCGCTCAGGTTGACGAGCATAACAAGCCTATTGAGGGAACAGAGGAGTTTTACGAGTGCGACACGCTTTTACTCTCATGCGGACTCATTCCGGAAAATGAGATTTCAAAAACAGCCGGTGTAGAGCTCAATCCGGTAACAAGCGGACCGGTCGTAAACGAAAGCCTTGAGACAAATGTGCCCGGTGTATTTGCCTGCGGAAATGTGCTTCATGTGCATGACCTCGTGGATTATGTGTCAGAGGAAGCGACAGCAGCAGGCCGCCATGCCGCAGAATATGTAAAAAACGGCGGTGATAAGAGTTGCGATGGCAAAGAAATATCGATAACCGCTACAGGCGGAGTCAGATACACTGTCCCAAGCACTATAAATACTGCACAAATGGATGATACTGTGACGGTAAGATTTCGAGTGGGAGCTGTGTATAAGAATTGCTATATTGCAGTATATCTGGATGATAAACAGCTGCAGCACCGCAAGCGTCCAGTTATGGCGCCGGGCGAGATGGAGCAGGTAGTGCTTAAGAAGAAGGAGCTCATTGAAACAGACAATCCCCGCACAATTACGATAAAGATTGAGGAGGCATAGTATCATGGAAGAAAGAAATTTGACATGTATAGGCTGCCCTCTGGGCTGTGCTCTTAAGGTGACAATAGATGGAGAAAATGTCACAGTAACCGGAAATACCTGCAAGCGCGGAGCAGACTACGGAGCAAAGGAAGTGACACATCCGATGCGAATCGTGACAAGCACAGTCTGTGTGAAAAATGGCACAATACCGATGGTATCCGTAAAGACAGCACAGGATATTCCAAAGGAAAAGATAATGGATGTGATGGACTGTATCAACCGGATCACGGTAGAGGCACCGGTGCATATAGGTGATGTACTGCTAAGTGATGCTGCAGCAACCGGTGTGGATATAGTTGCAACAAAGAATGTTGAAGCATAAATAAGGAGCATGAATTAATGGTTAAAACCGGAATTTCCCTTGATAGTGTAAAAAACAATAATAAATCTCAGATACTTAAGATACTGCAGAAAAACGGCGCAATGTCAAGGAAGGATATTGCCAATCAGATAGGACTCACACCGGCGGCTGTGACCATGCTGTGCAATGATATGATGGAAGCTCACATGATACTTGAAAAGGGTGAGATGAAGGAGCAGAAGAGAGCGGGCCGTAAGAAGGTGCTTGTGGATATCAATTATGATTTTAAGTATATAGTATCTGTAAATATTGAGGCTGTAGACACGAGCATTACAGTTACCAATATCAGGGGAAATGTGCTTGTTGAAACTAAGGTACATACCCGGACGGACATTGAACCACAGCTGTTTTTAGAAGAACTGGCAAAGGAAATAAAGCTTCAGCTTTGGGAAAATGAACTTAAGCTGTCAGATATTCTTGGAATCGGAATATGTGTTCCGGGAATAGTTGACAGGAATAATGGCATCAGTATACACGCTTATGGCATATGGAACAATCAAGTAAAAATAAGAGAAATACTTGAAAAACAGATTCAGTGTCCGGTAATACTTGAAAACAACGTCAAAGCATTTGCGGAAGCCGAAATGCTTTATGGTGTCGGAAAATATGGAAACAATATTGTTTTTATTAAGTGGGGCCCGGGTGTCGGCTCTGCGATAGTTGTGGACAATAAGCTATATGAGGGCAATCAGCACAACGCAGCAGAAATAGGACACTACATCATAGAGCCTGATGGACTTAAGTGCAGATGTGGCAGACATGGCTGTCTTGAAACAAGAGTATCCATGTTTGCCCTGTGTGACCGCATAAAGGAGATATATTCCAAGGAAAATACCCCGGTGCTATACGAAGAAACAGCCGGTGATAAAAATCTTATAACAAGAGAGCTCTTGACTTCGTGGGTAGAAAATGAGGGCAACGGCTACATAACAAGGATGGATAAGACAATTTCTGAGATACTTGTTGGAGCAATAGAACGAATGGCACGTGTCGCTGTAAATGTGTTGACTATTCTGGCTCCGGATTGCACGATAGTGTTTGGTTCAATGTTTGAAAATACAAGTATATATAAGCTTTTTATACAGTACTGCACAAAATATGATGAAAACTATACTGACAAGCTTATCAGCCGTTCACACTTGAGCGATAAGATGGCATATATAGGCGGAACAGCACTTATAGCGAGCACTTATTTCTTTGAAAGTAAAAATTTATAATAAAGAAAAAATGAAGAAATCTTATTGATATTTTCTTTATTGTTGCATATACTATAAGCAAGAAAGGAGTGTTGTATATGTCACAGTCAGTTAATGTTAATTTTAAATTGGATGCAGATGTAAAAAAAAGCATGGAACAGGTGTGTTCGGAATTAGGTCTTTCCATGAGTGCAGCGTTCACCGTTTTTGCAAAAAAAGTAGGCAGAGAAAAGCGTATTCCTTTTGAGGTATCGGTAGATCCGTTTTATTCTGATAGCAATATCCGTTATTTGGAAAATATCGTGCGCGATATTAAGGATGGCAAAGCTCACTTCGCAGAGCATGATTTGATAGAGGAGGACTAATGAGGTTACTATGGGAAGATAGGGCATGGAGCGATTATTTATACTGGCAGACGCAGGATAAGAAAACACTGAAAAGAATTAATGGACTTATCAAGGATATTCAGCGAAGTACGTTTGAGGGTATAGGTAAACCGGAACCATTAAAGGAAAATCTTAGTGGTATGTGGAGCAGACGCATTGATGACACTAATCGAATTGTTTATTATGAAAAAGATGAGATAATTTATATTGTTTCATGTAAAGGTCATTATGATGATTGAAAAATCATATTGACAAATCACCCAATGCACTTTAATATTGTAGAAAGAAACAGGCAAATATTTAAAGGCATAAGAAAGAGGAGTACATGACGAAAGCTTTCAGAGAGAGCATCCGGTCCGTAAGATGGTGATACATTTTGGGCAGGCTGAAAGATGCTTAAGACAGAAATCATGGAAGGTAGCTTTTGAGCCGAAGAACCCAGAAAGCCGCAAGCGGCATAAGTTCTTCCGATTCGTCCACGTTACAGGACAAGAGGCATTCGAGTTTATATGCATATATATGCTCCGATGTAAACGAAGGTGGTACAGCGCTTATTCGCCCTTCCGGTCGTAGACCGGATGGGCTTTTTTTGTAGACTGAGATGTGCACATATAGCGCAATTTTATTATTTGCCGCTATGCTATTTCTGTCGTGGCATGTACCAAGACCGGCAGATTGCGCATGCAATCTAATCGGTCGCCAGATGAAAAGAAGAACAGCAAAAGCTCACAGCCTGAATTATCAGGCCGCGCATTATGTATGGAATTATGTGATTTATGGAGCTGCCTAGAGACTGTTAAAATTATGTACACAGCCCAGCAACGCACGCACATGGACGTGCGGGCGAGGCGTTAGCGCCATGGACGGCGCTAAAAGCCGGTTGCGTCATGGTCTAAGCAATCCCTAATCATAATTTTTACAGTGTCTTGGCAGCGTAATCATGAACATAATTCCATACATAATGCGCGACCTGACACAACAAAGCCCCCAAAGCTTTTGCGTCATTCATATAAAAGGAGGAAAACATGAGCAAAGAACTAAACAAAACCTACGATCCAAAGGACATCGAGGACCGTCTTTACAAAAAGTGGGAAGACAATGGCTACTTCCATGCTGAGGTAGACCGCAGCAAAAAACCATTCACAATCGTGATGCCACCACCAAACATCACAGGACAGCTTCACATGGGACATGCCCTTGACAACACCATGCAGGATATCCTTATCAGATACAAGAGAATGCAGGGCTACAATGCACTCTGGCAGCCGGGAACAGACCACGCATCCATCGCAACAGAGGTAAAGGTCATCCAGGCACTTAAAGAGCAGGGAATCAACAAGGCAGACCTTACAAGAGAAGAGTTCCTGGAGAAATGCTGGGACTGGAGAAAAGAGTACGGCGGACGTATCGTAAAGCAGCTTCGTAAGCTTGGATCATCAGCAGACTGGCAGCGTGAGAGATTTACAATGGATGAGGGATGCTCACACGCAGTACAGGAGGTATTTACAAAGCTTTATAAGAAGGGCTGGATTTATAAGGGCTCAAGAATCGTAAACTGGTGTCCGGTATGTAAGACATCTATTTCAGATGCCGAGGTTGAATATGAGGAAAAGGACTCTAATTTCTGGCATCTTCTTTATGAAGTTAAGGAAACAGGCGAAAAGCTTGAACTCGCAACTACACGTCCTGAAACTATGCTCGGCGATACCGCAGTTGCAATTAACGGTGACGACCCAAGATATAAGCATCTCCACGGCTGTCACGTTATTCTTCCGCTTTTAAATAAGGAAATTCCTATTGTATGTGATGAGCATGCAGATATGACTAAGGGTACAGGTGTTGTTAAAATTACTCCTGCTCATGACCCT
>OLGD01002345.1_pt1 | contig 22141 bp, 19 predicted proteins | sample 1605311 | NCBI WGS metagenome assembly OLGD01 (sample SAMEA3888917, study PRJEB22519) | human gut metagenome | biome: human gut; feature: human-associated habitat; material: faeces | place: Denmark | collected 2010
TAGTGGCGTTGGGGAAAGCCGTTCGGACAATCCGCATCATGGTCGGCGAAAGATCCAAAGTGACCTCTTTGACTGTCTTACGCTTGGAGACATGAATCATTTCAAGCACCTTTATGATGTCTTCAGACTTCGTGCCACGTATCATGGCCACAAGTGTACCTTTGCCACCACGTCCCGTACGGTTAGTGACAACAGTATATAATTCTCCGCAACTCAAAGAAGTCTCGTCAATACAAAGGCTAGGGCCTATGTTCTGTTTGAACAGGACATATTCTGTGGCATGATCTAACTGATCCCACTGTCTGTATGCGCTGATAAACTCCTTGTACTGTGAAGTTAACTGTTTCCCCTTTACCCCATAAGCATCTGCTATGGAGCTTATGCTGGCCGCGGTAGTTTCAATCTTATTCTTTTAAAAAAGAAACGAACTCAGGAGTGAGTTTCGTCCCTTCGGCCGTAAGATCATCGTAGGTATAGGAAAAAGTTTCCCCGGTAGCTTTGTCATACCAGCGACGACGTCTTACATGAAGATAAACAGGTTTGCCGCGCAGAGGAAAGTCCTGAATCACTTTCTCATCAGTAAAACCATGTGAGATCACAGTTCCACTCTTGTAATCTGAACGTTCCATGTAGTTCTTTTCATCAAGCCAAACTTCAATTTTGACAGAGTCGTCATGCCAACCGGAGATCTCGAAATACTCCATTAAAACTTCGGGAAAGACGACTCGTAGTAACTTATGTAGGTTGCGATTGGAAGGCATTGGGCAGATAATTTTAATTTGAACGCAAAGATAGTTCACTTGCGCGTATTAACATAACATATCCACAGGGTTTTCGGACTGACCCCAAATGTCTAAAATACATTATATCTCCAGTAATATTTACTCCGTTAAAATCTCTTTTAGTTATTCTGATAATTTTGGCAACGCCAACTTCTTCATAGGGTAAAATCATATTTCTTAAAATTTAGTTCTCGCAAAAATAGATAGAATTAGCTGATTTATCAGAGGCTAAGATGATTTTTTATTTCAGCCTTTCCAAAATTGTCTCAATAATACTGTTTATGCTATCATCTATCCCGAACTTACATTCGGGATAGATAGGCACCATTAGCAATATTATTCAAGCATTTTACAACCTCTTCTCATATAGCTGCGTTTCCTTAATACCTTTCGATAGATTCCAAGCCTTAGCAATCAAACAAATATCATCAGCCACCACTATTGCGTAAGGACTGATGAAAAACCAATAGATTAACACACATCAGATAGCCACGTTTGCGATTCACATACAATATCATAATATTATCTTTCTATTTCATCTACATTCGATAGTTATTCGTTTGCGTATTCCACCATTTATAAAAGAAGCGCAATAGCCAGCACCATAATACTGGGAGAAGTGTACATTTGAATTGCGCTTCAACTATTAATGGTTAGTGATTCATTTTGCAATAACAAAGGTTCATTATCTCATACAAAAGCTTCACTATATATAGGGGAAGATTTATTATGAGGTGGGATATTTCCCCGAAATCCTAATATAAGTATTCGCACCCTACAAAACTTTTCTTCTAAATAAATCAACGCTTTGATTTTGCAAGGCTCGGATAACGTCTTTCTTCAATTGATTCTCTGAGCCGCTACCAACCGTTAGCTTTTTGACTTTACGTCGGGCATCAGATTGATAGTCGGGAGCGAGTTGCGAAATAGTATCTCTTATTCCAACTACTCCCAAATAGTTTATTGCTACGCTCAAAAGATAATCAGTAAACTCTTTGACACTTCCTTTTGTAGGAGTAAATTCAATGTCAGAATCATCTTTGAATTGCCAATGCTTAATTTGCCGTAAAAAGTAAGCCAATAAACGAGGATAATGAGCGACAATATCTCCAATGGTCTCAATGCCTATATCTTTTCTTACATTTGCTTTCCCCTTTTGAACGGTAAATTCTGGGCGAAATATGTTCAACTCCTTAGTTCGCTCAATAAATTGCTCCTCTTCAATGCTTTTTATTAGTCCTATTTTTTTTGCGTATTTCAGTCTTTTTATCATATATCTTTGCAATCCTATCTTGGTTCTTAGTCGCAAATTTTCGATAGCCTTCAAAATCCCCAATTTTGTAAGAAGAACGCTTGAATCCTACAATTTGCGTTTTTACATAGGTGCTGTCATAAGGGATTTTGGCGCCCAAGCCCACTTCGATTTTACTGAGAGTGAATTTATAAAGCTCTTTCTCGGGCAATTCGAGTATTTGTTCGAGAGTATCAATCGCTTCAATAAATTCTTCCCAACGCAAATCATTTTCAGATATAGCTCCGTGATACCATTTCCGAATACTACCGTAAATTCTACAATCATCATAGAATCCTCTGCGAATTTCAATGGTCATAAAGGCTTGGTTATTTCCACTCATCCCATTTGAAATGAGATAGCAGTTGGGACACCGAAACTTGAAGTAGCGAGGTCTTGCCTTAACAAAGGAATCGTTGATATGAGAAACTATTCTCAAGTCATACGTTTTTGCAGTCATATTATCAACCATAGTGATTATTCTCCTTTCTTTTCAATTAACTGAAAGACATCACTTCTCTTGAATCGGTAGTTCCTTGTAGCTTCGGGATTGACAGGCACTAATTTACCTTGCTTTATCCTTCGGCTTAAAGTTTGAACGGAAATTTGTAACATTTCAACCACTTCTTTCGATGTAAGCAAGCGGTCTTCTCCCATGAATTTCGAGAAATTCTTTTCGATATAGTCTGCAATCCAACGTTTCCGCTGATTTATCAAACTAATCTTTACTAAATAATCTACTCTCTGCTTCAGCATTTCGTCCATCTCTTGACAGATAAAAACTTTCTCTTTCTTCGTTTTCATTATTTTCTGATTTTATATGGCGAGTTTTTCGCCATGGTTAAAACCATACTATAACCAGTGAAAAGGGTTTACTATTTGATTTTGAGGATTATTAACAAGTAGTTTTTGAGAAGAAAAGAGGAGTTGAGCCAATGTTTCTTTAGGTTTTCTCCTGATTGAATCGTGAAATAGGTTTTACCATTTTTAACGGTTCTATTTGGTGAAAATGTATCTTATCATTCCAGACTGATTTCTTTTGCTATTTATTGCATTGAACTTGATATTCTTTGCCGAAGAAGTACAGAGTTCTCTGGTTTTGGAATCATCAATAATACTTCTTTGGTCTATTTCACAACTAACAACGTCGCCATTGGGAGATACTTCGATTTTCAAATAAATAAATCCTTCTTTGGAATCTACATTTTCGATAGGTAAGATATTTTCGGCTTGTCGCCCGTTCAATTCATAAACGATTCTGCAAGTGGCTTGATTCGCATATTGTCTTTCAACTTTTTGTCGTCTTCTTTTTGCGATTTCGGCATCCTCTTTTTCCTTTCTTGACCTCTCCATTACCCAAGTTCCTTTATTCTCGCTATAATACACCCCTTTGCTTGCTAATGCCTCGTGATACTCTTCTGATAGCTCGGTATAGTTCCAGTCCGTTCCATCGTTAGGTGTGCCTAAAAAGTCGTTCAAATCAACTTCTATTTCATTAGCTGGATTAGAATCTTTTTTAGTGGAAGGTTTACTGACTGATTCTTGCGGTTTAATTACAGGAACAGTTTCTTCTATTTGAGGATGACTATTTGTCGGTGTCGGTTGTATAACATCTTCGGATTCTTTTTGAGAAGTCTCGTTTTTCAGAAATTCGGGCATTCTAAATTCAACGCTGGTTCTTGTTCGTTGCTTGCCTTTATTTGAGTAGGAATAAATGACATAAGCTACTGTCCCAATTATCAAAAACGATATTGCAAACGGAGCTAAGCAGCCCCATTTCTTTTCTAACCTACCATACTCATCAGCTTGTAACTTATCCGATAGAAGAACGGCTATCAAGCTGACAATCGGAGTTAGCCAAAGTCCTAAAAATAATGACCAGCCAAAACCTATTTGCCGTTTTGCTCCTGCATTGGCGATAATAAAAGAAAGAACAACGGAAGTGATAAAGCCAAAGAACCAGAATATTTCCATAAAAATAATCTTGCGCCTTCTGCAACCTCCGATAGGCATATACAAAAAAAGAAGTGGGTTGCCGTTCATATCTTGCAAGGTATCGCCAAACACCCGTACATACACGAACAAACAACCCACCCTATACGGGCGAGCTATCTGACGTGTCTTGTATGTACTTAAATTGGCGATTTTAGCAAGATAAGACACCTCATTTTACTCAATCGTTCCTATTTGGAACAGTGCAAAGATAGTTAATTACTTGCTATTCATCGTTGTTTATCCTTAGTTTTTTAATTCTTAATAGAAAGACAGCCCCCGTAAGTAAGCTGTCTTATACGTCTCGTATGTACTAAGACAATTGGCGATTTTAGCAAAATGAAACGTAATGTATTTAGGAAGTCTTACTCCAAACCGATTCCATCGCTTTTTGCAATTCTCTTTTTGACAAATTGATATATCGTTGGCTCATTCCAATATCCGAATGACCCATTAAATCACATATCATAAATGCAGAGATTTTTTCCGAAGCTCCCAAAATTGTCCCGAAGGTATGTCTTGCAACGTGCGTAGTCAGATTCTTGTCAATCCCTGCGATTTTAGCCAAATCTTTCAAATAGCGATTCATTACCTGAATATCAATTCTTGGGAATACATGATTTTGAGCATCCTTATATTGATTTTTATACACTATCAATATAGCCCTCGCTTGCTTGCTGATAGGAACAAAAACGGAGTGGCTTGTTTTTACTTGTTCTTTTTCAAAAGATGTCATTTTTTCATTTATATGCTCCCAAGATAAATCCATTGCATCCGAAAACCTCAATCCTGTTTCAGCGCAAAACGTAAATATATGCTTTGTCAATTTCATGGAATTACAAGCAGATTCAGGAAGTTTTGCTTTCTTAAAATTGGAATATTCTTCTTTGCTTAATGCAACTTCTTTATGTTTACCAAGTTCAATAGGATAATTTGTAAATGGGTCTTCAATATTGTATTTCCCTATTCTGTTAGAGAAACGAAGAACCGTTTTTAGCAACTTTAGCCTCTTGGCTACCGTGTTTTGTTGATTTGGAATAGGTCTTTCCTCTCGTAGGTATTTAACAAACTGTACAACGAATTTATAATCAACTTGCTCGATTGTTAATTCTTTGCGATATTTCACCTTAGAAAAATCGACCAATACGTTTTTGGCAATTCGATAGTTGTTTTTAGATCCAGGTTTTAGTTCTTTAAATTTTACATAATCATCAAAGGCTTTTGAAATAGTAGGATATACCGATTTAGCCCCCGTAATTTTCACTTCATCCAAAGGAAGCCCTTTCAATATCCGTTTCATTTCTTCAAGTAATACAGATTCCTCCAATGCTTCTTTTTTTCGTTTGTACTTCTCAAACTCTTGCTTTCTTTCCGACAAATAGCTATTGATTTTTACAGAATCTTCGCTTCTTTTGTCCACCAACTCTGAATTTTGAATCCAATATTTAGGCTCAATACTTTTTCCCGTAGGTACTCTGTACTGCTTTCCCTCAAAGTAGATTAAAAACTCAATTCTCGCCTTTCCGCTCTTCGTTACTAAATCTTCACGAATGAGCAATTTAATTTCTTTAGACATATCAATTATCTTGTTGATTTACTATATAAATAACTCCAGTTACTTTTTTACTGAAATTGAAAATGTTAATATTTCGTTTGATTTCATTGCTTAGCATGAACTAATTTATATATAATATTTTGATATATAGCTATTTGAATTGTAATTTTATCTAACAAAATAAATAAAATGAAATAATTTAATTGAATATTATTGCAAAATAATTACTTAATCATTTGGTAGTGATTGGGAAATTTGTACCTTTGATTTTCTTTTATTCCCAAGTCATGAGACATATAAAATTATCGGAAATGGAGAAGAAAGAGCTGGCAAGGTTGTATGAGACAAATACAAATACTGTCATCAAAAGACGGTGCAAAGCTCTACTAATGTCAAATATGGAAGTTTATTCCATGCAAGAGATAGTGGATGAGATTGGAATTTGCCGAACTACGCTTTATCATCTTTTCAATCGTTGGGAGTTTTCGACCAATCGAAAGGATAGATTTAAGGCTTTGAGTATCGGCAAAGGTCGAGGAGCAAAACCCAAATTAGATTCGGTAAAAGATGAGTTACCTAAATTGGTTGAGAAGTACAATAGAAAAACGAGTGTTATACTTCGGGTACTTGAAGAAAAATATGGGATAAAAGTTTCCAGACCAACTTTGCAGAAGTATTTAAGTTCAACATAAGCAAAATATAATTGAAATCTATATGATTTTGGTTTTATTTGCTTAAAAATCAATATATTTGCGAATGCCTTGAAAATTATAAGTCAACAAGGTATACACTTAATCCTAAAATTCACTTTTATGGCAAAGACAATAAATGAAATCGGGCATAACTTAGAACTTAAACAATTTGTTATTCATCAAGTTGTTAAAGATGCTGGAGATAGAAAAACAGCAATAAAGATTGCAGAAAACCTTATTGCGATTACTAAAAAAGAAAAACAATTTATAGGTAGTGTTAATAAAATATATAGTCAAAAATCTGGACCAACTTATGGCATTTTCGGGGATGATGATACCACTTTCAAACTACTGCTAAAAAAGTATCGTGCCGATAATGATTTTCTTTCTTTTTCCGCCAATGCCACAAATCACTATAAGTCTAAAATATCAACTTCAGCTCCTGCTACAGGAGGCTTCATTATTTATGCTCATTATCTGAATAAAGATAATAAGAATGAATATATATTTGTTTTGACTATTAACAACAAAGATGGATACGTTGTCAGCGAAAATGACTTAACAATTAGAAATATCAAAAATCTTGATTTGAGTAAAATTGATGTCGCATGTAGAATAAATTTGACTAAGTGGGAATTGATAGAGACTGGCGTCCCACAAGAAAGTAAGACTTACTTATCATTTATAAAAGGGAAAAAGGGGGTCAGTCTTTATTTCATGTCTTTTATTGATTGTGCAGACAAGACAACAAGTACTGAATCTACCAAAAGACTAATTACGGCTATCGATAGTTTTTGCAATAAGAAAGGATATGATAGGAAGGATATAATCAAGAAGAGGAATGATATTTTTGATTATTGCAATGAAAGCATGAAAAACAATCAAGAAATTTTGCTTTCGACCATATCTGCCATAATGGATATAGAAAATCCAAACGAATTTATGGAATTTGCAGGAGATGAAGATTTTGGCGTTAGTCCTATTATTAGTGGTGATCCAGCAAAGCTTAGACGTATAAAGTATGTTTATTACAAGGATAAAGAAATTACAGTTGGGTTTGATAATGTATTATTGAACAAAAATGTTTTTTATGATTCGCAAAAGAAACAATTGACCTTTAAGAATTTACCAAAAGGACTGGTAGATGAATTAGAAAAATAAATGCTATCAAGGATTGAAAATATTATTAGAACATCTAAGAGTAATTTTGACGTTAACTCAGGGGTGTGCTTTTGTTCAGATTATAAAGTTTCGGATAAAGAATGCTTAGTATATTTGGATGAACAGGGATGTTTTGAACAGCCCATCTTTGTAGATGATTTATCCGATAATAGCAATCTAAATTTGGAGTTATCCTTACATAGTCTAACCAAAATAGGTTTTTATTATTCTTTTGAATCTTTCATTGTAAATAATAAGTATGCTTTTCCTGATTCTGATTTCTATATCTACGACATAGACAGTTCGCAATCTAAAAAAAATGAGAATTTAGCAAAGCATGAAGCAATAATTAATCTTATCAATTCTATTAAAAACATTGCTAAATATTCATATTTTGACGCAGGCGTTGATAATGCAATAATATTTAGAGAAGACAAATCCCTTTTTTTATCATTTGAATTTGATATAAATACTATTCTTGCTATTAAGGAAAGCGAAGTCGAAACCATCAATAAAGTCTCAAGTATATTTTTCGATTCGGTAAGTGAGAAAAAACTTCTTTTTATCAATGAATTGATAAATTTGCTCACAAATGAAAAAAATGAATCACAAAGATTTATATTTCTATTATCAAGCATTTCTGATTTTTACGAAAAAAGCACAAATGCTTATCAGTACTATCTGAGAGATTTTTCATATAACAAATTGAAAATTGAATTGGATTCAAAGGCTTTGGAATTCGCACAAAAGATTCAATCTGTCATAAATGAATCTCAAACAAAGTTAATAGCAATTCCTACGGTCTTCGTATTAGCCTTTGTATCTTTTGATTACTCGGATTTACTATCAAATAAGAATATATTCACAATTATCAGTTTGTTTATTTTTGCTATATTGATTCAACTTTTCTTGAACAATCAATTTAGCACTTTGCGATTTATTAATGAAAATGTAATATCCTATAAAGATACATTTAAGCGCAACGATATAGATAAAATATCTTCTAAATTTTCTTTGGTAGATAAAGAACGAGAAAAACAGGAAAAGCGACTTGTTTTAATAGCAGCAATCTTATGGCTGATTCCAGTAGGCTTATTATGTACATGGTTGTTTGGCATTTGCTATAATCTTCTTGCTTATATGGCAATTGCCATTGTTTTGATTATTTTTCTTATTAAATTATTCGTATTAAAATGATAGATTTTTCTGATTCACAGCTTTTTAGTATAGTTATACATAAGGTTGGAAATAAAAGCAAAGAAGAAGTTTGTAAATTTTCTGATTCACAAATTGAACCGAGTATTGAAATACGAAGTTTATTGCTTCATTATTTTGTCACTCCTTTTAAATCGCAAGAATATAATTGCTTTTTTCATGACGTTGATTTGAAATTTAATGAAGTTTATTCATATGTATCAGAAATTTTTAGCAACCCTAAAAAGTTTCTTCAGCAGTCAATTAATCTATCCAAATATTTATATGAAAAAAGCATTCATCCCAAGATACAAGGAGGAGAATTTTATGCTACATATTTTAAAGATTGTAAGATTAATGATGAGATTGTTGATGCCATAGGATTGTTCAAATCTGAGAACAAAGACACATTCTTAAAAGTATATCAGTCAGGAGGGAAATTTGAAATTCAAAGTGATGAGGGGATTAACATTAATAAATTAGATAAGGGGTGTATTATCTTTAATATGAATAAAGAATCTGGGTATATAGTCCTGAACGTAGATAATAAAAACAAAGGAGAAGAAGCAAAGTATTGGACTAATGATTTTTTGCATATCCAACCACGAAAGGATGATTTTTATTACACCCAGAATATTTTATCTTTGTGCAAAACATTTGTCACAAATGAACTTCCTAAGGAGTTCGAGGTTACAAAAGCGGATCAAGCAATATTCTTGCATAAAAGTTTAAATGCTTTAAAAAATGGAGAGCAAATCGAATTAAAGAAGTTTGCTAAAGAAGTTTTTACACAATCTAATATCATTGATAGTTTTGAACGATATAAAAGTCAGTATTTAGAAGAAAGGAATATTCAACTTGAAGACACATTTAATGTCTCAGAAACTGCCGTAAAGAAAAAGGCAAAAGGATTAATGGCTACTATTAAATTGGATAGAAATTTTGAGATTAATATTTATGGAGGAGATGAGTATATAGAAAGAGGATATGACAAAGAAAAAAAGTTGAATTTTTATCGGTTATTCTTCGTAAATGAAAAATAGAGAAACAACATAATTACAAACAAGGATTAAAATTTTGGCGGACTATGATAAGCTATGATATACTGATTTCTCAAATATCATCCTTCTTGGTAGATTTAGAGAGAATTAGCCAATCAGTACAATTATCAGCAAATTAAACAATAGACTCGCCAGGAACCTCAAAGATGAAGAGAGGGAACTAGAAAATCTGGTTCCCTCTCTTCATCTTTGAAAGGTTATTGATTAATCAACTTTTGGGAATTTGTGAGTATTCATTTCCTTTGTACTTTCATGGCGCAAATCTTCAGTCCGGAGCAAAAGGAGAAAGCAGCATTCATAATTGAAAATCCTTTGTCAAAGTTGTCCGACCTTTATTCTAATGAACTAAAGGACTTGGTGGTGGTGTGGTGTTATTAGGGATATCCCTAATCAATATGCTGACTATTTCCTGAATAAGCAAATAGAGAGGATTCATGAGATTGAAAAATGAAATCCTACAAGTACCCATGAATTTTAATCGTTCATGGATACCATTCCATCTACATGTTTGAATATTTCTCGTTCAATCAGGATTTGTATAGCCTGTTCCGTTGCAATATCTAAGTTTGTACCTTTTCTGCTGAAGCCAAGCAACTGAGAAGTCAGCCGCTTCAGATCTTCCATCGGCATAGATATTTGTTGTTCTATGGCATAGCGGGCGGCGCTCATAACTTCCAGAACAGGAATATCTAAAATATCGCGTTTGGAATTAATGCGATAAAAGTCGAAGTCTTTAGCTTTCTCTTTATTTTCCCAGTAAATGATGGTATTTCCGGATAAGGGGTCTTTATATACGTCTTTAAGAAGACTGTCAATGAATACTTGTAAACGGGTGGTTACTCTTGTCAGTTTCCAGATGCGTAAGATTCTCTTATATAATAAGGTATTTGTTATAGGTTGTTCAACTCGTACTATCTGTTCAAGTTGCCTTTTTACCTGATAGGATGAAGCCATTACTTTATTAATATCCGTGCTGTAGCTGATTTCTGGTAAATCGGCAAAAATGTATTCCTTTTCTCGGCTGTTTACTAATTCCACAACTGGCTCATTGTCGATACTGAATGTTTTCAGAGCGACTGGTTGTATCGGAGGAAGAAATTGTTCCTCTCTTCTGATGTTTTTTACGTCTTCCAGCTTTTTGATAATGCGTTCCACCACATTCTCTTTATGTTCAAACCAGTCAACAGACCATACACGCATGACATTCCAATGGAGCATTTGTAGGACGTTAGGTTGCACAATCTCACGGTCTCTGGTAGTTTTGGTTTCATAATAGTTCTTGCCATCGCATAGGATTCCCAGGATATATGTATCCGGCTGTTCTGGATTAATGATGGCCAAATCTACTTTGAAATTTGATCGCCCCACCAAAGTATCTACTTTATAGCCACGTTGTGTAAGCTCCTGTGCTATTAAGGTTATCAAATTACTTTGTTTTTGATTTTGGAGCTGAACGGCAGGAATAGGAGAGGTGCCACGTTCTGCAAATTCCAGAAACTTCTTCAAACCTTCCACACCTTTGGATTTGGTACGCTTCAAATCAATTTGCTCCGAACGCAAAGTTGAGAAGATGATCATTTCATAACGGGCGCGAGACACTGCCACATTCAGGCGGCGTTCACCGCCCTGATTGTTCAGCGGACCGAAATTCATGGATACATTGCCATTTTTATCAGGTCCGTATCCTATGGAGAAAAGAATGACATCCCGTTCATCTCCTTGCACATTCTCCAGATTTTTGATGAAGATAGGTTCGTTGCTTTGGAAAGCTTTTTCTTCTAATTCCGGATATTTGTTCAATTCCTCTATAAGCATATCTTCTATCAGATTCTGTTGTACCTGACTGAAAGAAACCACACCTATGCTTCTTTCGGAAAACTCCGGCGTTTGCAGGCGATGTAGTATTTCCTTCACAATGGCTTCCGCTTCGGCATAATTGCTGCGCGTACGTCCTTTGTCGTATGAACCGTTGACTTGAACCAGGCGTACTTTTGAGACTCTGTCATCCACGGAAGGGAAAGTATATAATTTCCCATTATAATATTGTGAATTACTGAAAGCAATCAGACTTTCGTGCTTGCTACGATAGTGCCAGGTCAGATAGCGGGATGGGATTGACAGTGATATACAGTCGTCCAGAATACTCTCCATATCATCAAACTCGGCTTCTTCTTCATCAACTTGCGAGGAAGAGAAGAAGCTTGTCGGTGGCATTTGCTTGGGGTCACCCACTACAACCAATGCCTTGCCGCGTGCTATTGCACCGACAGCTTCACTAGTGGGCATTTGAGAGGCTTCATCGAAGATGACAAGATCGAACTTCTCTGCATCCAGGTCGATATATTGCGCTACTGATATCGGACTCATCAGCATACATGGACACAGTTTGTGTAATAAGGTGGGAATTTGGTCTATGATTCTTCGGATAGACGTACCGCGTCCTCCATTTGAAATGTTTCTTTTCAGAATTCCTATTTCAGAACTGGATGCAGCTTCCATGGTCAGAGAAGGTATTTTTGCTGCCAACCTGCAATATAACTCTTTCTTACTTAACTCCTGGAATTCTGTAGTCAGAGACTTATACTTGTTAATCATCTCTTCAAACAGCAATCCGTTGAAAAGACGCAAAGTTTCGTCTGCATCGACGGCTTTTATTGCTAATTGATGATAAACACCTTTCAAATACGCATTTGCTGCTTCTGAACCAGTTTTGTGCTTATCGATTATGTAATTGATCACCACGGCCAAATTCTGGGATTCCAGTTCCTTTTTGCGGAGGCACCACTGTTCCCAATCCTTTATCTGATCGAAATGGGTCAGCCATGTATGAAGAAGAACCGGCAATTTCATTTCGAGGTCGCTGTCGGGTATTTGCATGTGACATAAACCTTTCATTCTGTTTAGTACTGCATTCAGTTCGTGAGTGGCGTTAACTGATTGTCTGAATGTAGCTTCATTAGACTGCCTGAATGCGCTCCAATCAACGTCAATCTTGCTTGCAATTTGATTCAGAATTTCTGCAAACGGTTGTCGGGCTATTTCCGAATATTCTACTAAAGTGCGGTAGATCATTGGAATTTTCTCCAATATGGAAGTGATATCCTCCCATTTTTCCTTATTTTTTCTTCCTAAGAAACCAAAGAGGGATGACAATTCGGAAGATTGCTCCTGGACTATCTTATTGTTTCTATCATAAAGATTGAGCTTTTCCAAAAGCTTTGGTATCTGTTCTTCCTGCAAACTCGCATTGTAAAGTCTTAGCTTTTTGAGATAAGAACGTTTTGCGAAGAATCTTGGCAAGAACCACTTCATTTCAATTGCTTTCCATTCCTGTTGGAGGATGAATGCATTTTCTTCAAGAATCTGGGGTATGTAATCTTTGTACAATTCTGTTTGTATCCGGTCCCGTTCACTACCTGCGAGAATGATATCTTTCCATTCTTCTATCAGATTAGCGTTTCCGCCTATCTCTAATAGTGATTTGTTCAGATACGGAGTAGAGAGAAGTAAGTCACTAATTTTACTCATCCAGTTGATTCCCGTCCAGCTATCCGGTATTGCAATGCCCAGATTACTTGAAAGTACCTTTCTGCTTGCCGTAATCAGAGTGAATAAATCTATGAGATGCCTGAGTTCTTCCTGCATCCTTTGGCAACTTTCGATGGAAGTATTGTACGCTTCCAATCCTTTTAGTGGATGTTCCTGCGGATGCCCTGTTATTAAAAATACCGTATCCAGTTCCTGTATCTTTTCGCAAAGTGCTGTAAGTTTGTCCTTTGTGATGGTGTTCAATGAAGAAAAGTCAATGGAGAGTTCGTCCCCCTGTATAGATAAATAATTTGTTATGCAGTCGTAGAGAGAAAAACCGGATGCATGAGGGTGGTGCAACGCTTCCATGTAATCAATCAGCTTTCTTCTGCGCTCAAACAATTGCATTGAAGTACTTTCAAATTCGGCCGGTGACTGGATATGAATAGCTTCTATGGCCTTCTGAAGTTGAGCCAGAAAATGGGATTTAGTGACTTTATTGGAGTGAAGTTCCAGGCAGAACGGAGCTAATCCTATCTTAGTCAGACGATTTTGTACGACAGAAAGTGCAGCCATCTTTTCCGCGACGAATAGCACGCGTTTTCCCTTATACAAGGCATTGGCTATCATATTGGTGATAGTCTGGGATTTTCCGGTTCCCGGAGGACCATGTAATATAAAGCTTTTCCCTTCCCCTGATTCAATGACAGCTTCCAACTGTGAAGAATCTACGTCGACAGGGATGGAGAACTTGTCAGGTGTGCAATTCTTATCTACTTCTCTGGCGTCAACTTCCGGCGTTGTGTCCTGCCACTGGATTCGGTTTTCCATCAGACTGGCTATGATGGCATTCTCTTTCAGTTTGTCCGCATTACTGTGAATATCATTCCACATGACAAACTTGTTGAATGAGAATAATCCTAACATGGATTCTTCCACTACATCCCAGCCTTTCATGTTGCGGATGCAGGTACGGATAGCTGCAAATATCTTTTTCAGATCTACACCGCTTTCATCTTTCGGCAATGGGTTAAGGCCGGAGAGGTTTACACTGAACTGCTGCTTCAGTAGTTCCACCAATGTAATGTTCAGTATAATTTCTTCGTCCCTTGTACGAATGATATACCCGCTTGTGCCGCCACGGCGTATAATGTCTACCGGCAGTAGCAGGATAGGAGCGAAGCGGGGTTTCACGCTCTTTGCGGATTCGTACCATTTCAAAATCCCTAAAACTAAAAACAGCGAATTGGCACCATTCTCTTCAATAGCAGTTCGCGAGGTTCGATATATGAATTTGAGTGAGTTCTGTAATTCGCTTTCGGTCAGATAAGAGCGGAGTTTTTTATTTTTCAGCTCATTGATAACTAACTCTTCCAGATTCTCTTTCCAGAGTGAAGAATCATATAACCCTGTTTCGCCCGGTTCTATTTTGCTTTTAGTAGGGCTGGCCAGTATCTGATAATTCTCTCCGGCCTGCAAGTGATCTTCTAAACGGTCTATTGCGAAAGATATGAAAGGTATGACCCTTCTGCCAAGTCTGATGTTGATCAGATTATTACGTAGGGAAAAGTCCAGTAATTTTCTTTCCCAGATAATCTGTTTGGTGATTTGCTCCTTGCTGTCCTCCAGCCTTATTTCATAGCGGTCTAACTGGTTTACTTTTCCGGTCGCATTCTCATGCTCTATTCCGGCGTTTTCAATTTGCCACTCACCATTATGATTTATACGTTGCGGCAATGGCCGGATTTTATCGAGCCTGCATCTATATACATCAATGAACAACTCAAACTTACTTTCTTCCTTGAGTTCCTTTTGAGCCGTTGTCACTGCTTCTTCAAACGAAATATTCTGAGAGGACGTGAGGGCAGTTGTTTCTACCAATACAATATCGCTGATACCGTTTGCACTTCCTTTCAGAAGAAAAGAAGCGTCATCTCCTACTGTTTGATGATAAATGTCCTCTGTGAGCCATGCGCCTACAAAAATGTGTCCCTTTAATAAGACCAGAAGGGGATGGATCCCGATGGCTTCCAGGCAAGATGCATAAAGCAAAGTCAGGTCAATACATGTACCCAACTTGCTGGTAAGCACATTGTCCACCAGACGTATGCGCTGTCCCATCGTTTCGAAACTGGCAGGGATGGTGGAGTATATTAAAGATTCGGATCGGAGTGCTTCATAAATGGCAGCCACCTGGGCACGCACGCGATTAGGGTCTTGTGTCTGATATTCATCCAAAGCGGAGTTGCCTGTCCACTTCTCCAGAAATTGGGAAGCCTTTACGCTTATTCTTGAAAGTATGGGATGGTTGGGAGTGACAAAAGTGGCTAAAAGTTCGGGCATGATACGGGCACCGGTCCATTGGTCATAAGCCATCAGTTTGATGGGGAATGTTTGCTGATGGACTATTTCGTCGGAGATGGCAATCGTCAGATTGAAGTGGGTATCAATACCCTCTGTCAGTTCTATCAGTTTTTCGTTTTCGGGTGATATTTCCAGGCTGTTGATTTGAATGTTCTGTCCCTGCGGAATTATTTCCAGAATACTTTCTGAATGCTTAATGAGTTCACCGTCTATTGCAACTTTGACATGGTTCCAGTCAACCTCATCGTTGTTCAAGAGTTCGCAGAAATTGCATGAAGGCACATGGTTGTGGATCATTGCATAATTAATACATGGCAGATATTCCAGATGGACTGTTCCGTTGAAGGTGCCTGTAATTGTGTTGCCGTTTCCCATTATTGTTATAGAATTTAACTGATAAAAAGTATAAGCCCGTGTTACTGTTCCCGGATTCAAAGGTATGAATATATTGTTAATAATCCATCTTTTATTGCGAATTTAGTGAGATATTTGTCGTTTATTTAGTTCAAAAAGGATTTACCCTCTTGTCTATCGTCCTGATTTTTGTGATATTTGCAACTCCATAGAACAAAAAACACTGTTGAAGTGTTTATAAACATACAAATTTTATATCTATATGTATATTACCCTCATTATTTTATTTCTTTCTGCGATATTTTTTATGAGCGGCAAAGTACGCTCAGATTTGGTGGCGCTTTGTGCCTTAGTGTTGCTAATCATATCCGGCATTCTGACACCGGAGGAAGCATTGACAGGGTTCTCCAATTCCGTAGTGATAATGATGATAGGACTATTCGTTGTGGGCGGTGCTATTTTCCAAACGGGACTGGCGAAGATGATAAGCAGCCGTATCCTGAAATTAGCCGGTGACAGTGAGCTGAAATTATTTGTTCTCATTATATTGGTGACTGCCTTTATCGGTGCTTTTGTCAGCAATACCGGAACGGTGGCTTTGATGCTTCCTATTGTAGTCAGCATGGCTATGAGTTCGCAAATCAATGTCAGTCGCCTGTTGATGCCGCTTGCATTTGCCAGTAGTATGGGTGGTATGATGACGCTGATTGGTACGCCACCTAACCTTGTCATTCAGGAAGCATTGACTTCTGCGGGATATGCACCACTCACTTTCTTTTCGTTTACTCCTGTAGGTCTGGTTTGCGTAACTGTCGGATTGATCGTACTGATTCCGTTGAGTAAGATGTTCCTGACTAAGAAGGGAGATAAAACCCGTAAAGGGAAAAAGAATAAATCACTGAAAGAACTGGCAGGAGAGTACCAATTGTTCCAGAATTTATGCCGGGTACAAGTGGAAAGCAAATCACCTTTAGTCGGAAAAACCATACAAGAATTGAATATCCCGCAGCGCTATAATGCGGGAATTATGGAGGTTCGCCGCCAATCTTCTTCTTCCCGCCGTCATTTCTTCAAGACGATGAGCCAAGAGATGGCTGCTGCCAATACGGTTATTCAGGAAAATGATATTCTCTACGTATTGGGCGACTTTTCCAATGTAGAACGCCTTGCCGAAGAAAATGCATTGAAATTGCTGGATACACATACGGCGGAAGGTTCAGTAGAATCTAAGAGTGAGGAGCTTGAGTTCACAGAAATCGGTATTGCTGAAATCGTATTGATGCCTGCTTCCAATTTGGTAAACAAACCGGTGAAAGATTCTGGTTTCCGTGAGAAATTCGGTGTGAATATTCTGGGTATTCAGCGCAAACGCCAGTACATCCTGAAGAATCTGAAAGACGAGAAAATGCATTCGGGAGATGTATTGCTGGTGCAGGGTACTTGGGAGAATATAGCCCGGTTAAATGATGACCCTTCAGATTGGGTAGTACTCGGTCAACCGCTGGCTGAGGCTGCAAAAGTGACGCTTAACCATAAAGCGCCTGTTGCCGCAATTATCATGTTGGGAATGGTAGTGATGATGATGTTCGATTTCATACCTGTTGCTCCTGTAACGGCGGTGATGATTGCAGGACTGCTGATGGTGCTTACCGGCTGTTTTCGCAATGTGGAGGCAGCCTATAAGACTATTAACTGGGAAAGCATCGTACTGATTGCCGCCATGATGCCCATGTCATTAGCTTTGGAGAAGACAGGAGCATCCGATTTAGTCTCTAAATCATTGGTGAACGGGCTTGGTAGTTATGGACCATACGTGCTGCTTGCAGGCATTTACTTCACTACTTCGCTGATGACTATGTTTATCAGTAACACGGCTACGGCGGTGCTTCTGGCGCCGATTGCCCTCCAATCTGCAATACAATTGGAACTGAGTCCTTTCCCGTTCCTGTTTGCTGTTACTGTGGCGGCAAGTATGTGCTTTGCCTCTCCGTTCTCTACTCCGCCCAATGCACTGGTGATGCAGGCGGGACGTTATACATTTATGGATTATGTTAAAGTTGGTTTGCCTTTACAGATAATTATGGGAATTGTGATGATATTTGTGCTCCCGTTATTGTTTCCGTTTTGAGTAAAACTTTAAAAATAGATGATTAATGAAAATTGTAAAAAGTCTGATTTTTATCCTGTTCGCCCTTTGTTGTCTGTCAGGCAAAGCGCAGGAAGTGGCTGCCGATGATGTCGGCTACATAGTGAAAGTGGGGGAGATGGCTCCCGATTTTACCATTACCCTGACAGATGGTAAGCAAGTCACACTTTCCGAACTTCGTGGTAAGGTGGTGATGTTGCAGTTCACAGCCAGTTGGTGTGGTGTCTGCCGTAAGGAGATGCCTTTCATAGAAAAAGATATCTGGTTGAAACATAAAGACAACTCTGACTTTGCCCTTATCGGCATAGACCGTGACGAACCGTTGGATAAAGTGATTGCGTTCGGTAAATCAACCGGTGTTACCTATCCGTTGGGATTGGACCCCGGCGCAGATATATTTGCCAAATATGCGCTACGTAAAGCAGGAATCACCCGCAATGTGCTTATTGACAAGGATGGTCGCATCGTGATGCTGACCCGCTTGTATAATGAAAAAGAATTTGCCGCACTGGTGAAGAAGATAGACGAAATGCTGGCAAAGAAATAAAGAACCAATAATCCAAGTTGGCCTTATTTTAAGGTCAACTTGGCTAAATAATCGTAGTGTTTTCCCTCTTTTACCAATTCCGCCTGGAAACTATTTTCAGCAGCATAAAGGCTGAGAGTCTGGAAGTCAATATAAAGCCAGTCAAACGACTCCCCCTGAATATCTTTATATTGCATCTGAAAATCTACTTCTCCATAATAATCCCCTGCCAGGTCGATAACAAAACTTCCGTCCTCTTCCTCAAACAGATATCTCAAATCGCTGGAATCCATAAGAATGCAGCCGCCTGGGCGAAGCAATAGCTTCATTTTCCTGAAGAAAACGGGCAGATTTTCCAATTTCCCGATGATACCCGAACCGTTCATCAGCATTAAGATGGTGTCATAGGACTCATAGAAGTGTTCGTCAAACAGATTGGTCTGTGTGGCATGTCGCACACCCCGTTGCTGCATCACTTCTACCGAAAGAGGTGAAATGTCAATGGCATGCACATCTTTGCCTGCTTCTTGCAAGGCAAGGCTGTGGCAGCCGCTTCCTGCACCCACATCCAGAATTTTACCCGTAGCCAGTTGCAGGGCGTTTCGTTCCAGAGCAGGCATTTGGTTTTCCGTACGGAATAAGTCTTTCACCGGTATTTCGTCTTCGTCAAATTGTGAAGAGAAAACTCGCAGGCGGTCAGCCCTATGTCGTTTGAAATAATCAGCAATGGCAGCCCCCATCGGGTCTTTGTCAGCAGAAAGCAGAGCGGTATTCATTCTATTCAGTCTTTAAAAGTTGGCGCAAAGATACGAAAAATGCCATCCATTAGCAGAAAAAAACTATCTTTGTACCGGTCAAAGAATAATAATAAAAAGAAATCGAATATATGAGTGTAGAAGATGCAATGATGGGTGGTATCGTCTTTAAAGGAAAGAAAGATAAACCTCAAGAAGATGGAAAGGTAAAGACTAAAGCCAGGAAGAAATCGTATATTACCGGAAAACACGGTTCCGGCGCTGCGAAAATGAAAGCAGATATACGGAAGAAAAGGGCGAACCGTCATAAATAAACCCCATAACAAATCACTGTCATTTAGCTCTGTTATCCTGAATGTAGTGAAGGATCTGCTCAACTGAATGCATAGAGAGGAGATCCTTCGACAGGCTCAGGATGACAAAATGGTGCGCTTATCAGAGTTTTAACGCACCTCCTTATCCCTATTTTACCGGAAGAACTTCAATCCAGTAGTCATCCGGATCATGAATGAAGTATAATCCCATAGCTGTATTTTCGAAACATACCCATCCCATTTCTTTGTGATATTGATGGATGGCATCATAATCACCTGCTACGCGAAAGCACAAATGGCTTTCGTTCTCTCCCAGTTCATAAGTCTGCGGATGATCCTTGAGGCACGTCAGTTCCAGCAAGAAACCTGTGCTGCCGTCTGTCAGATAAACCAGCGTGAAAGAGCCGTCTGAGGCTTCTTTGCGGTGATGTTCTTTCAGTCCCAATGCCTTTTCGTAGAAAGCGATGCTGCGTTCCAGATCGGTGACATTGATATTGAAGTGGTCGAATTTACTTTTTACTTCCATATTGTTAATTATTAGGTTATTAATCAAGAATGATGAATTACTATGCAGCATGGCGGCACGGTAATTCATCATTCTATTATTTATAGTCTATATTTATTTTACGAACGCTTTCACAATCTCACCCACATACATACGTGGCTGACCTTCCATAGGAGCTTGTGAAGGCATCTTCTTACATTCCAGAACAACAGACGGTTCTGTCTGGTTGGCCGGATAGAAACGTACTGTATACGTTTCGGCTTTCTCCATTTGCTCGTAAGGCTGATCGGGAGAGAGGAAGCTGAATATTACAGGCTTACCAGACGATTTACCCAGCGAACCACCGGCATTAGCTGTCATCATGGTCATGTTGAAAGCATCCGAACCGATTACAAGCACTAATTTGCCTGCACCCATCTGAATGGCATTGGTAGGTAACTGGTTGGGAGCTACTTCCTTGTAACCCGGTGTTGTGCTTGATGTGACAGGAGTGGCAGGAGTAAGCGGAGTGGCAGGAACCACTGTCACTTTTGTCGTTTCTGCCGGAGCTTTCACTTCAACTGCTGTCTTGGGTGCAATGACTATCGGGCCGGAGTTGATCGCACTCTTTTCTTCTTTCTTTTCTTCCGGTTTTTCAGCCGTTTCGGCAGCTTTCTTGATAGTAGAAGCGCTCAGGGCTTCAGCTGCTCCCAGGGCAAGGTCGTCTACAAAGTCAACTGTGTTTCTGCGCCACTTGGCAAGTCCGCGTACTAATTTGGTTTTGGCTTTGTTCAGCGCATACTTGTCTACAATCCATTCTTCCGCTGTATATTTTTCTTTTCCTTCGCGATAGTTATAGCGGATTTTTTCTACTTCCATTGTACACTTCTCGGGTGCGCAAACCACAGAAAGCTGATAAAGAATCTTTGTACGGTCCAGTGAAAGCGCACTTGAGCTGAATACAATCCATTCTTCACCGGTACCCACGATTTGTCCCTCTTCGGGATTGGTATAGACTACACGGCTGTTGTTCTCATTCTTTTTCAAACGTGTTTCCATCCAGTTCTGCATACGTTTGAAGATTTCTTCCTGAGACATGCCGGGGATGCTGAATTCTTTGGTGAATACGACTTTCCCATCAACTTCGGGCACTGCGCCCGCCAGATACTTGCTGTCATCGTCTTTGTCTTTGGTCGAGTCTGCAAACACGGTAGCCGGCAGACAGACGCATAACAGTACTAAAAGAAATTGTGTCAAATTTTTCATAATAGGTATGTTTTATTGAGTTATATCGAAACTTTCGCCCCGGCGGGTTATGGACAGGAAACGGCACCCTTTGCTTTCGGCAAATATCCGGAAAGCATTCCCGCCCTGATATTCCTCGCTGAAGTGCATAGGTACAAATATAGCGGTCTTTATCCGTTCTACGAATTGTTCCGCACCTCTCATATAATCTTTTCCAATGCGGTTGTCCACGGGAAACATGGCTACGTCTACCGAAGGGGCGGTCTGCTGGAGGCATTTTACTTCGGCAAGGAAGTCACCCTCCGCTTTCCGGATTTCCTGCGGGGTGGATTCTTCGCTCCAGTGCCAGTTGTTCAGGTCGCCGGCATGGAACAGCCGTACACCTTGCAGGTCAATCAGGAACGAGATTCCCACGTCCGTGGAACCGAATGCTTCGATACGGATATTCCGGTCTTCGTACACATCACCTTTATTAGTATAGGTAGCATCCTCACGCGCTGCACGGCGATGTTTCAGGATGTCTTTGGAGAAGATGTAGTGAATATCCGGGCGTTCGGTCTTCCATAAAAGAACTTCGCGATTAAAGTGGTCGGGGTGAAAGTGGGAAGAGAGCACATATAGTTCTCCGGGTCTTCCCAGCAAATAGTCATGAACGATACCTTTATTATATTCCGTTTCAGAGGAATCTTTGTAGTAA
>OLGD01002348.1_pt1 | contig 22122 bp, 20 predicted proteins | sample 1605311 | NCBI WGS metagenome assembly OLGD01 (sample SAMEA3888917, study PRJEB22519) | human gut metagenome | biome: human gut; feature: human-associated habitat; material: faeces | place: Denmark | collected 2010
TTTTCCGTCAGGCCCACGCACTGCTGGGCGGCCATGATGATGTTCTTGTTGTTGGGCAGCACGAACACCACCTCGCTGGGGGTGCGGTTCACCTCCTGCAGAATGGCCTGGGTGGAGGGGTTCATGGTCTGGCCGCCGGACACGATGCGGTCCACGCCCAGATCCCGGAAGGTGGCGGCCAGGCCGTCGCCGGCGCACACCGCCAGGAAGCCGTAGCGCTTCTCCGGGGCGGCCACGCCGCCCTCCATGGCCTCCAGCTCCTCCTCCACGGCGTCCAGATCGTCGGTGCTCTGGGCCTGCTTGCCGGCCGCCAGCTCCTCCGCCTGGGTGCGCATGTTCTCGATCTTGGCCAGCTCCAGGGTGCCGTATTTGGCGGCCTCCGTCAGGGCCTGGCCGGGGATATCCGTGTGCACATGGACCTTGAAGGCCTCGTCGTCCTCGCCGATGACCAGGCTGTCGCCGATGCCGTCCAGATACGCCCGGAAGGGCTCGATGGACACGCCCTCCTTCTTGCGCACGATGAACACCGTGTCATAGGTAAAGGTGATGTCCTCCAGGCTCAGGGCGCCGAAATCCGCCTTATCCTGGGCCTTTTCGTCCTCCTCCACCTGGGGCAGCTCCTCGCCCCGCAGGGCCCGCAGCATGCCGTCCAGAATGATGAGGTAGCCCTTGCCTCCGGCGTCCACCACACCGGCCTTTTTCAGCACCGGGTTCATGTCGATGGTCTGGGCCAGGGTCTCCTGCCCGGCGGCAATGGCCTGCTCCAGCACGTATTCGGCGCTGGGATTCTCCTGGGCGGCCTGGGCGGCCCGGGCGGCGGCCAGCCGGGACACGGTCAGCACCGTTCCCTCGGCGGGCTTCATCACCGCGCCATAGGCGGTGGCCACACCCTCGCCCATGGCGGCGGCCAGGGCCGGGCCGTCCATCTCCACCAGGCCCTTGGCGGACTTGGAAATGCCCCGGAACAGCAGGGACAAAATCACACCGGAGTTCCCCCGGGCGCCCCGCAGCAGGGCCCCTGCGGTGATCTTTGCCGCCTCGCCGACGGTGGCGGGCTCGGACTTTTTCAGCTCGTTGACGGCGGTCTGGATGGTCAGGCTCATGTTGGTGCCGGTGTCGCCGTCGGGCACCGGAAACACGTTCAGATCGTTGATGGCCTGCTTCTGCTGGGCGACACAGGCAGCGCCGAAGGCGATCATCTGCTTGAAGGCGCTGCCGCTGATTCTATCTGTCATCTCTTTGTTACTCCTTTGGCCGGGTGCTTACACGGTAACGGAGTCCACGCACACATTGACCTCGCGGACCTCCACCCCGGTATTCTTGGTGACCACATACTTGACCTCGCTCATGATGGAGCGGCAGACCGTGGCAATATTGACGCCGTTTTCCACAACGATGTGCAGCTCGATGGAAACGGTGCCGTCCTCGTTATAAGTGACCTTCACGCCCTTGCTCATGGCTTCCCGCCGCAGCAGGTGCACCAGGCCATCGGTCATGCTGCGGTAGGCCATGCCCTTGACGCCGAAGCAGTTGGTGGCTGCCGCGCCGGTGATGGTGGTGAATACCGCGCTGCTGATGGTGATCTCGCCCTGACCGGTTTGAACCTTAATCATAGCTAACTTCCTTTCTATAGACTGCCGCCGGAGGGCGGCATAAGCACAATAATATAGGGTATTATATACTATTTGTCCGGCAATAACAAGAAGAATATTTTAAACAAATCTGCCGATTTCCGTAACATTTTCTTAACATTTGACCAAACAAAGACCATTCCGCCCTGAAAATACGCCCTCTGTGCTATTTCCCGACACTTTTTCGTCCGCCGCCCGGCTACAATAGGGGGCAAAGGAGGGCTTGTCCATGAAACTTCTGCCACTGCCCCGGGAGAAACGGCGGCTGCTTGAACCCCTGGGCCGGGCGGCCCTGACCTGCCTGCTGACGGCCGGCTCCTTCGGGGGCCTGTGCGCCCCGCTGCCTCTGGCCATCACGGCGGCGGCCGGGCCGGGACTGCCGGGCCTGTGCTGCGTGCTGGGCTGCGGATTGGGGGCGTTTCTGTTTCTGCCGTTTCAGGCGGGCCTGCGGCAGCTGGCGGCGGCCATTCTGATCTTTTCCGGCAGCATCGCCTTTTTCGACACGAAATTTTTCCCCCGGCGGTTTTTCCGGCCGGGCCTTGCGGCGGCGCTGCTGCTGCTGGTGCAGTCGGCGTATCTCATCGCCCGGCCCATCCGGCTGTGGGCCCTGTGCGTGTTCTGCATGGGCCTCACCGCCGCGGCCACGGACCTGCTGCTGCGCCGCCGGGACCGGCTGCCCCTGCTGCTGGCGGCGGGGCTGTGCCTTTCGGCGGGGGCTTTCCGGATTGTCGGAATATCGGCTGGAATGTGTCTGACGTGCGCTTTTCTGATGCACAGCGTCCGGCAGATGGAACCGGCCCGGGGGGCTGCCTGGGGGGCCGCCATGGGGCTGTGCCTGGGTCTGCTGGGGGATGAGCCAGACCTGGCGCCTATGGCGGTGCTGGGCCTTTCCTGCGCCGCTTTGTCCCGGGTGCGTTCCGCCCCTGCCCCGGTGTGTATCGGGACATTCTGGGCCATTGGCGGGGGCTGTACTCTGCTGTTCGGGACGGAAGAGCCGCTTTATCGGATGATTGAGCTGTTTTCGGGCGGAATTCTGTCCCTGCTGCCGCTGCCCCGGCTGAGTCTGCCGCCGGAGAAAAAACGGGTCCAGCCGGAAAAGCCGCCCCGGCCGGACCGCCTGGCCAAGCCCGCCGCCGCCCTGCGGGACCTGTACGACAGCTTCTTCCGGGGCACCGCTCCGGAGAAGCCGGAGAATCCCTCGGTGGTATTTGACCGGGCAGCGGAGCAGGTGTGCCGCCGGTGCATCCTGCGGGATACCTGCTGGCGACAGAATTACAGCGCCACCTACAACGCCTTCAACGACGCCTGCCCCCGGCTTTTGCAGCGGGGAGAGGCCCAGGCCGGGGATTTTCCCCTGTATTTCACCTCCCGGTGCGTCCATTTGTCGGATTTTGTGGGGGCGGTGAATGTGGAGCTGCGGTCCTATCTGCTGCGGCAGCAGTACCACCGGCGGCTGTCGGAGGTCCGGGACCAGGCCCGGGAGCAATATGCTCAGCTGGGGGATATGCTGGCCTCCGCCGGTCCGGCGGTGCCCGCCGGAGCCCAGGCCATGGGCTATGGGGTGGCCTCCTCCCTGCGGCCCCGGCAGGGCCAGAGCGTCTGCGGCGACCAGCTGGATACCTTCGAGGTGGGAGACACCGTGTATCTGCTGCTGTCCGACGGCATGGGCAGCGGCGAGGCCGCCCACCGGGAGGCGGCCATGACCGTCCGGCTGCTGCGGCAGTTTCTGGAGGCGGGCATCGAGCCGGGCCCGGCTCTGAAAACCCTGAACACCGCCCTGTCCCTGCGGGGAGAGAGCGGCGGAGGCTTCACCACCATCGACCTGCTGGCCCTGCAGCGGGCCAGCGGACAGGCCGCCCTCTATAAGTACGGGGCCGCTCCGTCCTATCTCAAGCGCAGCGGCAGCGTCAGCCGCTATACCGGCCAGTCCCTGCCCGCCGGACTGCAGGCCGTCCGGGAGGCCCCGGAGTGCACCCGCTTGCAGCTGACCGCCGGGAGCTTCTTCGTGATGGTCTCCGACGGCATCGCCGACGCCGGAAATGATGAGTGGCTGCAAAATCTGCTGGCCGGATGGAGCGGCCGGGACGCCAACGCCCTGGTGTCGCTGATCCTGGCGGAATCCCGGGGCCGCAAGGGGCTGGAGGACGACTGCGCCGTGCTGGTGCTGCACCTGTCCTCCGGCGAAAAAAAGCCGGTGTAAGGGGGTATATTCCCCTGTCCGGCGGGCATACTGAACCTGTCAAACGAAATCGCAACAGAGGAGGGCATAACTCTTGGTAAAAGGACTTTCCCGCCGGGTCATCGTGGTGGATTCCCCGGACCCGCATATTTTCGAACAGGCCATTTTCATTGTGCGCAACGACGCAGCCGTGGGCAGCGGAGGGGTCACCTCCCAGCAGGTGGTGGACCAGGCCATCCGCATTGCCAAGGATTATGCCCGGACCCACGGCGCACCGCCCCGGCGGCGGCTGCGTATGTCCCCGTGGCTGGCGGCCCTGTTGGGGGGCGCGGCCATCGGCGCGGTGTGGCTGCTGGCCATGCTGCTGTAATATTGCTTTTTTCTTACCATTTTTCTCCTCACTTGAGGGCGGACAGACCATCTGTCCGCCCTCCCTTTTTGCGCGGGTGGCTGGCGGCGGTGGGCAGACATGGGCCCCGCCCTACGAGTGTTCTATCGGTAGACATTTCGTAGGGCCCGCTGCCCTCAGCGGGCCGCGTCAACCCGGCAGGTTTGGGCGGACAGGGTCGTCCGCCCCTACAGGCCCTCTCAGTCGGCTGCGCCGACAGCTCTCCCAGAGGGAGAGCCAAGGCGTGGGGTATAAAAAGGCCGTCCGGCAGGTGCCGGACGGCCTTTTGGCGTGTTCAATTATTCTCCGTAATGGACGTGCAGCAGCTCATGACAGCGGTCGGGACCGTAGTCCTCCAGCAGACGGGTGACGATGGGGTTCTTCTCCGCCCGCTTGAACATGGCGGAGGAGTCCGCCTCGTACAGGCCCGCGCCCCGGCGCTTCTTGGCCGCCGTCAGGCCATAGGGCTGACCGGCGCCGCCTACGCAGCCGCCCTGGCAGGTCATGACCTCCACCAGGTGGTAAAAGCGCTTTCCGGCCTCCACGTCGGCGATCAGCTCCTTGGCGTGGGACAGGCCGTTGACGATGGCCAGGTGCAGCTCCTGGCCCTCCACGGTGAGGTTCACCTCACGGATGGCCCCGTCGCCCCGCAGGTCCGTGACCCGGATGGCCTGGAGGGCGTTGTTGCTCTTATCCGGCAGACAGTAGCGCACCACGGCCTCGGCCACACCGCCGGTGACGCCGTAGATCACGGCAGCGCCGGAGCCCAGGCCGAAGGGCAGGTCCGGGGCCTCCGGCTCCAGCTCCGTCAGCTGGATGCCGGCCTCCCGGATCATATCCACCAGCTCCCGGGTGGTGATGACCAGGTCCACATCCGGGCGGCCCTCCTGGGTAAACTCGGGCCGGGCGGCCTCCATCTTCTTGGCGGTGCAGGGCATGATGGCCACATGATAGGTGCGGCGGCCGTCGGCGGCGTCCTTTTCCCGGTACTTATCCCGCAGCACGGCGGCAAACATCTCCATGGGGGACTTGCAGGAGGAGATGTTGTGCAGATACTTGGGGTCGTTGAGCTCCAGATACTTCACCCAGGCCGGGCAGCAGCTGGTGAACATAGGGAAGGGACCGCCGTTTTTCAGCCGGTCCAGGAACTCCTGGGCCTCGCTGATGGTGGTCATATCGGCGGCGAAGTTGGTGTCGTACACCTCCTCCACGCCCATGAGCTTCAGGGCCTTCACCAGCTTATCCATAACGTTGGCGCCGGCGGGCAGGCCGAACTCCTCGCCCAGGGCCACCCGGACCGCCGGGGCGATCTGCACCACCACCCGGTTCTTGGGGTCGTGGAGGGCCTGCCAGGCCTGGCCGATCTGGTTTTTCACGGTGATGGCGCCGGTGGTGCACACGGCGGCGCACTGGCCGCAGCCCACGCACTTGGTCTGGTCCAGCTTCTTGTCAAAGGCGGGCATCACCTGCAGCTCGCTGCCGCGGTGGGCATAGTTCAGGATGCCCTGGCCCTGGAGTTCCTCGCACACCCGGACGCAGTCGCCGCAGAGAATGCACTTGTTGGGGTCCCGGAAAATGGCCAGACTGGTGTTATCCTGCTCATAGCGCTCACGGGTGTCCGGGAACCGGACCCGGCTGACGCCGAAGCGCTGGGCCAGGGCCTGCAGGCGGCAGTTGCCGCTTTTGGCGCAGGTGGTGCAGCTGCAGTCGTGGGAGGCCAGCATCAGCTCCAGGATCATCCGCCGGTGCCGCAGCAGCCGGGCGGTGTTGGTGCGGATCTCCAGCCCGTCCCGAGGCTCCATGGAGCAGGAGGCGTCGATCTTGCCGGTTTTTACATTTTCCACGATGCACATGCGGCAGGCGCCGTGGACCGAAAGCTCGGAATAGTAGCAGAAGGTGGGCATGTCGATGCCCGCCTTGCGGATAACGGAGAGGACGTTTTTCTCCCCGTCGAACGGCACCCGCTGGCCGTCTACGATCATGATTCCCTTGGCCATGGTCATACCTCCTCCTCAATGGCGTCGATAGCGCCGAAGGGGCAGGCTCCCCAGCAAGCGCCGCAGTGGATACACTTGGTGGTGTCGATGACGTGGGGCATGCGGATCTGGCCGGAGATGGCGTCCATGGGACAGTTCCGGGCGCACTTGCCGCAGCCCTTGCACAGCTCGGGGATGATCTCCAGATGGCGCTTGCGGCCATTGCAGATGGGACAGTGGTGGTCCACCACATGGGCCAGATACTCGTCCCGGAAGTAGCGCAGGGTGCTCTGCACAGGCTTGCAGGCGCTCTGGCCCAGGCCGCACAGAGCCGTCTCGGTAATGGTGTTGGACAGATTCTCCAGCAGCTCCAGGTCCTCCATGGTGCCCTCGTTGCCGACGATGCGGTCCAGGATCTCCAGCATGCGCTTGGTGCCCTCCCGGCAGGGGACGCACTTGCCGCAGCTTTCGTTCTGGGTGAAGCTCATGAAGAAGCGGGCGGTTTCCACCATGCAGGTGTCCTCGTCCATGACCACCAGGCCGCCGGAGCCGATCATGGCCCCGATCTTCTTCAGAGAGTCGAAGTCCAGGGGCAGGTCCAGATGCTCGCTGCTGGCGCAGCAGCAGCCGCCGGAGGGGCCGCCGATCTGCACGGCCTTGAATTTCTTCCCGTCGGGGATGCCGCCGCCGATGTCGAAGATGACCTCCCGGACGGTGGTGCCCATGGGCACCTCGATGAGGCCGGTGTTCACCACATTGCCGGTCAGGGCGAAGGCCTTGGTGCCGGGGCTCTTTTCCGTGCCGATGTGCCGGTACCAGTCCACGCCGTTGCGGATGATCAGGGGAACGTTGGCGAAGGTCTCCACGTTGTTGAGAACGGTGGGCTTGCCCCACAGGCCGTGCTCAATGGTGCGGGGAGGCTTCACCCGGGGCATGCCGCGCTTGCCCTCGATGGAGGAGGTCAGGGCGCTGCCCTCGCCGCAGACAAAGGCGCCTGCGCCGCGGTTCACATGGAGGTGGAAATTAAAGCCGCTGCCCAGGATGTCGTCCCCCAGCAGGCCCAGCTCCTGGGCCTTGGCAATGGCGGCTTTCAGCCGGGACACGGCCAGGGGATACTCGGCCCGGACGTAGATATAGCCCTCGTCGCTGCCGGCGGCCAGGCCCGCGATCATCATGCCCTCCAGCACGGAATGGGGGTTGCCCTCCATAATGGAGCGGTCCATGAAGGCGCCGGGGTCGCCCTCGTCGCCGTTGCAGACGATGTACTTCTTGTCGGCCTTCTGCCGGCGGGCGCCGTCCCACTTCTGTCCGGCAGGGAAGCCGCCGCCGCCCCGGCCCCGGAGGCCGGAGTCGATGATGTCCTGACAGATCTGCTGGTCCGTCATCTCGAACAGGGCACGCTCGAAGCCGGAGTAGCCGCCCTTGGCGATGTACTCCTCGATGTCCTCGGCGTCGCTGGTGCCGCAGTTCTCCAGCACCATCCGGTGCTGCTTCTTATAGAAAGGAATGTCCTCCTGCCGGGGATAGGCCACGCCGTTCAGACGGTACACCAGGCGGTCGATGATCTCGCCGCCCAGAACGGTCTTTTCCAGGATCTCGTGGCAGTCCTCGGGCTTGACGTGGATGTACATGACGCCCATGGGCTCGATGTGGACCAGGGGGCCCATCTCGCAGAAGCCGTGGCAGCCGCTCATCTTGACGTGCAGGCTCTTTTCCTCGTCGGTGTCGTGCTTGAGGCCGATGTACACCGGCAGGTTCCGGCTTTCGCACTCGGCCCGGAGGTTTTCATAGATCTTCATGGCGCCGCCGGCGATGCAGCCGGTACCGGCGCAGATCAGCACGGAGGGGGTCTCCTTGCTGCGGCGCAGGGCCCGCTGGGCCTCGTTGCGCAGGTCGCAGAACGCGTCGCGGGTCAGCTTCATTGGGCGGCCTCCTCCTTCCGGATCTTCTCCAGCAGCTCCAGGGCGCTGGTGGGGGACATTTTGGCGTGGACCTCGCCGTCCACGGTCATCACCGGGGCCAGGCCGCAGGCGCCGAGACAGGCCACCGTCTCCAGGGTGAACATGCCGTCGTCGCTGGTCCTGCGCTTGCCGGACAGGCCCAGATACTCGTAAATGGCGTCGTAAATGGGGCCGGACTTGCGGACGTGGCAGGCGGTTCCGGCGCAGACCTTGATGATGTGCCTGCCCTTGGCCTCCAGGGAGAAATTTTCATAGAAGGTGGCCACGCTGTATACCTTGGACACGCTGATGCCCAGGCGGTCGGCCACCAACGTCAGGTTGGCCTCGCTGAGATAGTTGTATGCCGCCTGGATGTCCTGCAAAATGGCGATGAGGTTCTCCGTCTTGCAGCCATACTGCTCCACAATGGCGGCAGCACGATCAGTTTGGGGGTTCATTCCTTTCCTCCTCTATGTTTCGTTGGAGATTTTCGTTCCAAATCGTTTTTCATTAAACGATTCATCTAATATTTTATCATATGGGGAAAATTTTCGCAACATGATTTTGTGAAATTTTTCATAATCATGGTAGTTCTTCACAAATAATGAACACAGTGTGCAAGTGTGCGTTTTATATCCCGGCCAGGCTGGCAGATCGACTGCGCTGCACCCGTTTCGGCCAGTTCCTCCGGCGCACTCGGCTGGATGAGCTGCCCCAGCTGTGGAACATCCTGCGGGGCGACATGAGCCTTGTGGGGCCCAGGCCGGAGCGTGCCTATTTCTATCGGGAGTTTGAGACGTATATGGCGATGAACATCGCCAAAATGCTGTTCCCCCTTCTGACGCTGCCATACCTGACCCGTGTGCTGTCCACGGATTGCTATGGAAGCGTTGTCTATGTCAAGTCCGTCACGACCTATCTGCAGCTGCTGGTGGACTTCGGCTTTGTGCTCTCGGCCACCAAAAGCATCGTCCAGGCCCGGGAGGACAGGGCCCGCCAGGAAAGGATCATGGGGGATGTGCTGCTGGTGATCTTCCTGATGGACGACCGTATCAAGACCGACGAGGATATCCAGCAGATGCTGGGCCTCAGCGTTCTGGCCAGCATCCCCTGCGCCGGCGGGAAAAAGACGGGGAAATACGGCTGCTGCCGGGCCTATGGCGCCAAGGAGCGCAGGCCCTATCAAGAGAAAAAGCGGGGGGCAAAGGCGAAGTGAACAAGACTGTTTTAAAGCTGCCGGGCACGGTCCGGGAATCGTATGACTATGTGCTCATCGACCTTCCGCCGCTGGGCAGCGTCATCGACGCGGCAGTGGTGGCCGCCAAGTGCGACGGAGCGATTCTGGTGATCTCCGACCATCAGGTGCGCTGCCACCAGGCGGTGGAGGTCGTGGACCAGCTGAAAAAATGCGGCAGCCGGATCCTGGGTGTCGTGCGCAACAACATCCACGCAAGCAGCAGCGGCTATTATAAGAAGTACTATAAGAACCGCTATCAATAACGTTGGCTTATAGAGCTGCAAAAGCCCCCCCTCTGCCGTTCGGCAGAGGGAGGGCTTTCGTGCTTCCCTTCCGCTTGTCTGCTGCAGAAGGGCAAAATTCTGCAAAGCTGTACAGCAAACGGCAGGTTTATTCGGAGGAAAATGTGGAGTTTACAACTTGACAGACGGCCCTGAACGTGATAAAGTACACGATACTGGGGTACCAGGCCGCTGCTTGTAGCGAATGGGCCCAAAAGTTTACAAATCCTTCAAACTTTTTATGATATAATGTCCCGAGAGTAAGATTTTTCGGCCCCGCACCTGACAGGAAGGGATGCGCCGGGCCTGGATGATGAAAAAAGATTTTCTAAGTCCCTAAAAAGGTAGTTTCTGCGGTAAAGGAGCGCAGTGTGCTATGTGGATGCCGTCCCTTGATCTGGCGACAGGCCTGTGGGCCCGGATGCGCCGGACTTTGTATACACTTTTTTCCCGGCTCAGCCGGGCTGCCCAGCGCTTTTGGATGAGCCGGGCATATTTCCCCGTTCTTCTGACCGTGTCTGCGGCGTTCATGGCCGCCGGTGAGCCGGTCTATGGCGTGGCGGCCCTGGGGTGCATCGTCATCTGGCTGCTGGCCGCCTGCCCGGACCTGCTGGCCCCGGTTTGCCCGTTTTTCATGGCCTTTCTCATGTCCTCCCAGTGCTATGGGCAGCTGACGGATTTTCTGCCCTGCGCGGCGCTGGTGCCGCCGCTGCTGGTGGCCCTTCTGTGGCACTTCGCCGTCTGGCCGGTGACCCTGCGGATCGGCCGCAGCGGCCTGGGCCTGGCGCTGGTGTCCATCGCCACTCTGCTGGGGGGCTGCGACGTGATCTCCCGCAAGCAGGCCATGGAGCCTCTGTCCCTGTACTATACCCTGGGCCTGGGCGTGGGGATGCTGGTGCTGTATGTGCTGTTCCGCTCTCACCTGACGGAAAAGCGGTCCTATGACCTGCACCGCCGGTTTGCGGAGATTTTCTGCGCCCTGGGCCTGTGCATGGCCCTGGCGGTGCTGCTGGCCTATGGCAAGGCCTGGCTGGCTGAGGGACACATCGGCGGCGTGCTGTACCTGTCCTACCGCAACTTTGCCACCTCCGTGCTGCTGACGGCCCTGCCCATGCCCTTTTACCTGAGCCTGCGGCACCGGGGCCACCTGGCCACCGCCGCCGTGCTGGCCCTGGCCCTGGCCCTGACGGGCAGCCGCAGCGCCCTGCTGTTCGGCGGCATTCTCCTGACCCTGTGCTGCGTGTACCTGATGCGCAGCGGCGTCATCAGCCGGCGCTGCCTGGTGCTGCTGGCGGCGGCCGCCGGCATCGGCCTCCTGGCCCTGGGCCCGGCCCTGCTGGAGTGCGTGCTCCACAGCCGCGTAGGCGAGGACATTCAGGACAGCAACTCCGACCGGCTGCAATTCCTGGCCCGGGCGGCGGACGATTTCCTGCGGCACCCGGTGTTCGGCATCGGCCTGTGCAGCACCCGCAACGCCGACGTGTTCACCGGCGTGGAGGGCAGCATGGTGTTCTATCACAACAGCCTGGCCCAGGTCATGGGCAGTATGGGCCTGGTGGGCATCGTGGCCTATGGCCGCCTGCTCCACGACCGCATTGCCCTGCTGCGCCAGGGGAGCCGGGACCCCTTTGTCCGGATTCTGACCCTGTCCTATCTGGGCATGTTCCTGATCTCCCTGTGTAACCCCGGGGAGTTCTGCCCCTTCCCCAACGCCGCGTTGATGGTGATGGTGTTCGCCCAGGCGGAGGAGGCCGTGGGGGATGTGGCCGTTCCGGTGCGGCAGCTGCTGGCCCGCCATCTGGGGGCCCCGGCAGGCTTCCTGCAATTCTGAATCCGATCACCAAAAGGCCGTCCGTTTTTTTCGGTATGTGGGGGCAATTGTCCCGGCAAAGCAGCTGACGGAGGCGGTCCAGCAAAAAAAGCGGTGCAGAACAGAGTTCTGCACCGCTTTAGCTTGTCAAAAAAGGACGGCTTGCTCCGTTATTCCTTCAGCTTCAGGCCGTCCTTGAAGGCCTCGCCCACGCGCTCCGTGACCCGGTAATAGCCGTGGGTATAGGGGTCAAAGGCAATGGCGTCCACCCGGGAGATATCCACCTTGCCGTCCGCCATGACCCGCTCCACCATGGCGCCCCAGGCGGCGTTCATCACGTTCACGCTGCCGTCCTCGTTATACGTTGCGATCATCAGAACCGGCTGCCCCGTCAATGACAAACGCAGAGGCGGACCGCTGCCGCCCCCTTACTCCCCTGCCAGATAAGCTGTGGCGTGGTTCTTGTCCATTCTGTAATCACATAACCAGAAAGCCGTGAGGCTTCGGAGGATGTCCGGAGTCTCACGGCTTTTGCTGCGGGGTCAGTCCCGGCAGAAAACGTGGATATCGAAGCTGATGGTCACGTCCAGCGCCGTCAGCGCCGCCAGACGCTCCGCCCCGGATCGGGGCGTTTTCCAATAGTACGGCGTCATCTGGAACAGGGCGTGGATGTCCTCCTGACAGGGCAGATGGATCACCGACTCCACATGGCGGATCTCCCGGTACGAAAACCCGGGATAGGGGGTCTGCTTCACCTGGTTGGGGTAGGGCCGGTCATACAGCACCTGCTTCAGCTCCCACAGGTGCTTCTCCGACGGCACCACATACACGAAAGCGCCCCCCGGCGACAGCACCCGGCGGAACTCCTCGATGGCCAGGGGGGAAAAGCAGTTCACCAGCAGGTCCACCGCCCCGTCCGCCACCGGCAGATGATACGACGATGCCACGGCGAACTCCACGTCCTTCTCCCGCTTGGCGGCCCGGCGGAGGATGGCCTTGGAGATGTCCGTTCCCGCCATGGTCACGGACCGCCCCGCCCGGACCAGGGCCCGGTACACCCCGCTGGTGTAATACCCCTCGCCGCAGCCGGTGTCCAGCACCCGGGGAGCCGGGCCGGTGCGCTCCAGGGCGATGCTGCACAGGGCGTCCCGCAGGGGAGCGTAGTAATCCTTGCTCAAAAAGGCCGCCCGGGCGGCGGCCATGCCCTTGTCGTCGCCGGGCATTTTCGAGTGCATCCGGTTGGCGGGCAGCAGGTGGACATAGCCCTCCCGGGCCAGGTCAAAGCTGTGCCCCGCCGGGCAGGAATAGGCGGAAGGCCCCCGCTCCAGGGGCCCGCCGCAGATGGGACAGCAGAATAAGCTCATAGGTGTTGATTCTCCGTTAGGTGATATAGTCTGGTCAGTCGGACCAAAGCGGTTCCGGGTATTCCACAATGCTGCACGCGTGATCGAACTGCTTGTACAGATCGCCCACCACCAGGTCCTGGTCACTGTCTGCCTGGGGGAAGGTGGTAATGGTGTGGGGGATCACGAAGATGGAGCACTCCACCATCCAGTTTTCCGAAAGGTATTCCACGCGGATGCACTCATCCACCGGTACCTGGGTGGCGGCGTCGCCGTCGATCCGGCGGAACTGGCCCAGGTTCACAGCCCGGGACTCCGCCCGGTAAACCCGGAGGATCTCCGGGCGGTCCTTGAGCAGGGCCTGGGCAAAATCAAAGGCATCCGACCGCAGAGCGCCGATGCAGAACTCGGGATTCCCGGCCACATAGCCTCCATCCAGGGCATTGGCCCGCAAGGAAAAGTAGCTGCGGATAGGCTCGGCGCAAAAGGCGTCGTCCCGGTGGTTGGTGGCGTAGTCGCTTTCCATGCGTCCGAAGTCGCTGGAAAATGCGTCCCAGGCGACGGTCCAGTTCTCACCGGCCCCGGACAGAGTCAGCCGGTGCTCCTCGGAAAAGTCGATGGACTCCAGATTGGCGTCGCTGGTAAAGGACGTCCGGGAGATGTCCCGGCAGGATTTCAGCGCCGTTTTCAGGCCCGCCGTCACCCGGACCGTTCCGTCCGGATATGTCTCCGGCCGGCTGAGGGTGACTTGTATACTGATCCGGGGATACAGGTTGGTGGAGGCCATCCAGCCATAGAGGGTCAGCTCCTGTAGGACCTCCTCCGAACAGCAGACGCTTTCATGGGAGGCCTCCGGGGCGGCGAGGATCGTCCCCATCAGGGTGAAATACTCTGCGGCCAGCGTCCGGATGGCTTCCTGGCCCTCCGCCTCCTCCGCCCACCGGACGGAAACGGTGATGTCCGGATGCTCCACGGTGGCCCGCGCCGTTTCAGGCGGGTCAAATCGCTCCGCCTTTGCCCCGTCGGGGGATTCCAAAGGGTTCTGCCGGGTGGACTGCGCCTTCGCCCCGCATCCGGCCAGCAGCAGGACGCACAGCAGGGCGGCAAAAACGCGGCATAGCATTGCTTTCATATGAACCTCCTTGTTCAGCGCCTGGTTTCTGACGGGAACATCAGAACGGATTCATGGTTGATTCTCTGTCAGGAGTTGCTGTTGAAAAAATACTTGTCTCCCGTCACAATGTATTGATCGTTCATACGAGACAGCGTCAGCGTGTGAGAAATGCGGCTGATCATGCAGCAGGAGGCTCCGTCTACCCGAAAGGCTTCCATCACTTGCAGAGTGACCTGATCGCCCGCCCGGGTTTCCACACCGAAGCGGTAGGGTACGGAACGGCTCCCTGTGACCGGGCCGCTTCTGTCGCACTGCGCAAAGACCTTGGATTCCGTCAGCAGGGTATCCGTGGTGCAGGAGCCATCTGCGTCCCGGCCTGCAATCAAATCGGCACGCATCTGAAAATACTTCTCTATTGCCTGGAGAACGTCACCCTCCGGCAGGTTCTCGGTGGCATATCCGCTGGTATAGCCGCAAATCTCCATTTCATCGGTATCGTCACCGGTGACGATCCATCCGCTGTCCGTCCGGGTTAGGGTCAGGAGTCTTGGATTGCCATAGGCTGTATGGTCCCATTGCTTTTGTCCATCGTCGATGCTGCTGTAGCGCAAGTTATATGTGCCGTCCACCCATACCTGGACGGAATCCGCTGTAAGCTGGGTCAAATCACGCAGTGCTCCTTCAACCTTGATTTTGGGGTAGATGTAGTCAGAGCCTAAAAAGCCGCGCAGGTATGCTTCTCTTACCAGCGCATCGGTGCAGCTGGGGTCGCTTTGAACCGGATTTTCCGGCATAGCCTGCGCCTTGGCCACCAGGAGAAGATAGGCCTGCGCCGCACTCAGAATTTCAGGATCACCGGACTGTCCGTCTGCCCAACGGATACTGGCTGTGACCTGGGCATCCGTCAGAATCTGCCGTGGCTCGGCAGGATCGTCTGTTTTCGTTTGACCCTGTCCGCCCGTTTTGGTGTTCTTCGTCCCGCATCCGGCCAGCAGCAGGACGCACAGCAGGGCAGTGATGATCTGCAAACAGCGCTTTGACATAACCTTCATTCCTTCCATTTCGGATTTGGATCGGGAGTCTTATGAGCTTTTACAAATCAAGTATACCGCCGCGCGTGCCGCAATTCAATTACAAACCGGTTACAAATGCCGGGAATTTGGTTACAACTTGATGACAGAATTATATAAAAGTTATAGCTCCCCCTGGGGCAGGGTGACGTCGTGGATCCATTTCCCGGTGCGGATGCGCAGGGCGCACAGAGGCACCTTCAGCAGGCTCTCGGCCTGGATGGCCGCGGCCACCAGCCAGTAATTGCTCTTGAACACCAGGGCAAACAGCGCCGTCAGCGGCAGGGCCACCAGCCACTGGGGAGCGATGTCCAGGGCCGCCGACCAGGCCACGTCGCCGCCTGCCCGCAGAACGCCGGTGACGGCGGAGATGGAGTAGGCGTGCAGGGGGATCATCACGAAGGACGTCACCGCCAGGGCGGCGGCAATGGCGGCGGACTGCCCCGCCAGCTTGAACAGCGGGAACACCACCGGCACAAACACCGTGGGCACCAGCGCCAAGGACACCGCCGCCAGCCCGGCCCCCACCAGCAGGGTGAACACCAGCAGTGTCCGGCTCAGGTCCATGACCTCCCGGTGGCTCCGGCCTTCGCCGATGGCCTTGCCGATCATCACCGCCGTGGCAGCGCCCAGGCCGAAGCACACCACCAGGAACAGCCGGTTCAGGTTGCCCATCACGGCGTTGGCCGCCAGCATCTCCACGGAGTTATCGGTATAGCCCAGGATCACCGTCAGCAGGCTGTTGCCCAGGCCCCAGGCGGTCTCGTTGAGGATCACCGGGGTGGAGTATTTTACGAAGCGCCGCAGCATCTCCCACCCCGGCCGGAAGAAGGCGGCCAGGTCCAGGGGCAGAATGCGGCTGCGCAGGGCGCACACCAGGCAGATGAGAAACTCCGCCACCCGGGACAGCAGCGTGGCGATGGCCGCGCCCTGGATGCCCAGGGCCGGCAGGCCGCATTTGCCGAAGATCAGCAGATAGTTCATCCCGGTGTTCAGCAGGGTGGACACCCCGAACAGCTTCATGCCGAAGCCGGGATTCTCGGCGCTGCGCATGGCGCTGACATAGATGGACGAGAGCATATTGAACACATAGGAAAAGCCGATGAGCTTCAGATACGGCGCGCCCAGCACCGACAGCTCATGCTTGTTGGACAGCAGGTCCATGATCTGCACCGGCCACAGGAACAGCACCAGCGCCAGCACCAGGGTGATCCCCGTGCCCAGCATGGCCGCCACGCCGATGGCCCGGCTGATGCTCTCCATGTCCTTTTTGCCCCAGTATTGGCTTACCAGGATGCCCAGGCCGCTCTGGACGCCGAACACGATGGAGATCAGCAGAAACACCGGCACGTTGGCGGTGGTCACGGCGGCCATCTGGGTGTTGCCCAGCCAGCTGACCATCAGCGTGTCGATGAGGCCCAGAGAGAATGTAATCAGATTTTGCAGGGCAATGGGTCCCGTCAGCCGCCACAGATACCCGTAGAAGCCCGGCCCTCGTTTCAGATATTTCAGCATATGTCACCTCACAGCATGGGAAAACGTTGATTTTTGTGGTCCAGCAGGGCCTGATACAGCCCGTCGATATCCGCCCGGGTAGTCTCCGGGCCGAAGCTGACCCGGATGACCCCGGCGGCGGTTTTCTTGTCCAGGTGCAGGGCCGACACCACATGGCTGGCCTTGCCCCGGTGGCAGGCGGACCCGGCGGAGATGCAGATGCCCTTGGCCCCCAGGTCCGTGACGATGTTGGCGCTGGGGTACCCCACCAGGGACACCGCCAGAATGTGGGGAGCCTCCCCCTGCCCCACCGGCACCACCCCAGGGATGGACAGAAGTTTCTCCCGGCAATAGGCTTTGATGTCCGCCATGTGCCGGAGCTTCTCCGCCAGATTCTCCTGCCGCAGGGCCACGGCCCGGGCAAAGCCCGCGATCTGGGCGGTGGCCTCGGTGCCGGACCGCAGCCCCCCCTCCTGGCCGCCGCCGGGCAGCAGGGGCCGCAGATTCCGCAGGGCCGGTGCGGTATACAGAGCGCCGGCGCCTTTTGGCCCGCCGATCTTGTGGGCGGACAGGCTCATCAGATCCACCCCCCAGCCCACCGGATCGCAGGGGACCTTCAGAAAGCCCTGCACGGCGTCGCAGTGCAGCAGGGCGCGGCTGTTTTTCTCCCGCAGCAGGCGGGCCACCTCCTGCACCGGGAAGATGCAGCCGGTTTCGTTGTTCACCAGCATCATGCTCACCAGCACCGTGTCCTCCCGCAGGGCTTGGGCCACCTGCTCCGCCGTCACATGGCCGGTTTTGTCCGGGGCCAGGTACGTCACCTCGTACCCCTGCTGCTGCAGCAGCTTACACGGCTCCAGCACGGCGCTGTGCTCCACAGCGGTGGTGATGATGTGCCGCCCGGTGTGGCGGCCCTGCCACACGGCGGCGGAGATGGCCCAGTTGTCGGACTCGGTGCCGCAGGAGGTGAAGTGCAGGTTCTCCGGCCGGCACCCCAGGGCCCCGGCGACAACGGCCCGGCCCTCCTCCACCAGAGCCTTGGCCTCCCGGCCCAGGGGATACTGGGAGGAGGGGTTGCCGAACTGCTCCGTCAGCACCTGATACATGGCGTCCGCCACGGGCCGGGGCACCGGCGTGGTGGCTGCGTGATCCAGATAAATCATATGCGTTTCCTCACAAATCCTCCGCCGCCGCTTGCCACCGGCGGCAGAATGCTATATAATAAGACACAAGTCTTTTTATTATACCGAATTTACCCGAAAAGTGCAAGGAGAATCCCCATGCGAGCTGCCATTTACACGTTGGGCTGCAAGGTGAACCAGTACGAGACCCAGGCCATGGAGCAGGAGCTGCGCCGCCGGGGCCACGAGCTGGTGGACTTCGAGGACAGCGCCGACGCTTACATCATCAACACCTGTTCCGTCACCGCCGTCAGCGACAAAAAATCCCGCCAGATGATCCGCCGGGCCAGGCGGCGCAGTCCCGGCGCCGTGGTAGCCGCCTGCGGCTGCTATGTCCAGACCCACACCGATGAGGCAAAGACCCTGGGCATCGACCTGATCGGCGGCACCGGGGACCGGATGGCCTTTCTGGACCTGCTGGAGCAGGAGGTCCGGGACCGCACCCCCCGGGTGGCGGTGGACGACTCCCTGCGGCGGCGGAGCTTCGAGGTGCTGCCTGCCGGGGGCCTGGCCGCCCGGACCCGGGCCATGCTGAAGGTGGAGGACGGATGCGTGAACTTCTGCACCTACTGCATCATCCCCTTTGCCCGGGGTCCGGTGCGCTCCCTGCCCCTGGACCAGGCCGTGGCCCAGACCCGCCAGCTTCAGGCCGAGGGCTATCGGGAGCTGGTGTTCACCGGCATCGAGATCTCCTCCTGGGGCCAGGATCTCCACGACGGCACCGGCCTCATCGACCTGATGGAGGCCGTTTCGGCGGCCGCACCCCGGCTGCGGCTGCGGCTGGGGAGCCTGGAGCCCCGGACCATCACCGAGGACTTCTGCCGCCGGGCGGCGGCTCTGCCCAACCTGTGCCCCCATTTCCACCTGTCCCTGCAATCCGGCTGCGACGCCACCCTGCATCGGATGAACCGCCGGTACGACACCGCCCGGTTCCGGCAGTCCGTGGACCTGCTGCGGCGGTACTTTGACCACCCCGCCATCACCACCGACGTGATCTGCGGCTTCCCCCAGGAGACGGAGGAGGAGTTCTCCGCCACCCTGGCGTTTCTGGAGGAGTGCCGCTTCGCGGCCATGCACGTGTTCCCCTACTCCATCCGCCCGGGCACCAAGGCGGCGGATATGCCCCAGGTGCCGGGGCCGGTGAAGGAGGAGCGTGCCGCCCGGGCCGGGGCCCTGGCCGCCCGGCTGCACCGGGCCTATCTGGAGGAATGCGTGGGCCGGACCTATCCCGTGCTCTTTGAGCAGCCAGTGGCGGGCCGCTACGGCGGCCATGCGCCCAACTATATGGAGGTGGCCGTGTCCGGCGGTGAGGACCTCCACAACCGGGTGCTGCCGGTGCGCATCACCGGCACCGACGGAGAAATTCTATGGGGGGAGCTGGAATAATGCACCACTTTTTCGCCTATATGGCTCGGATGCGGTATATCGACCGCTGGGCCCTGATGCGCAACAGCTACACCGAGAACATCCAGGAGCACAGCCACCAGGTGGCCATTCTGGCCCACGCCCTGGCGGTGCTGCGCAATGCGTATTTCGGCGGCCAGGTGGACACCGGAGCCGTGGCCGTGGCGGCCCTGTACCACGATGCCAGCGAGATCCTCACCGGCGACCTGCCCACGCCCATCAAGTATTATAACCCCGACATCCGGGACGCCTATAAGCAGGTGGAGGCCATCGCCTGCCGCAAGCTCACAGGGATGCTGCCGGAGAAGCTCCGGGGCCTGTACGCGGACCTGCTGACCCCGGCGGACCCCCAGGTGGAGGAGCTTGTAAAGGCGGCGGACAAGCTGTCGGCCCACATCAAGTGCCTGGAGGAGGAGAAGGCCGGCAACCACGAGTTCTGCGCCGCCGCCCGCCAGACCCGCCAGGCCCTGGAGGATATGCACCTGCCGGAGGTGGACCTGTTTTTAGAGGAATTCCTGCCCAGCTTCCGCCTGACCCTGGACGAGCTGGAATAATAAGAGGGGAATGCTTATGACACCCCTTTTCTGCGTGGACATCACCGAAAACAGGAACAATGACCGGATCAATGGCTGCGATACGGAGCTGCTGGAGCAGCGGCGGGAGGATTTCCGGGAACAGTGCCTGTGGCAGCAGCTGACGGAGCTGCTGCCACAGGCGGAGCTGGACTGCGAAGATCTGTATATGCAGGATTGATATAGAGCCAAAAAATCCCCGGCTGCCTGGCAGCCGGGGATTTGTTATACGATTTGCGGGGTCAAGGCTTTACCGGGCGGCTTCCATGCCGGCGATCAGAGCCTTCTTGTTGCCCTCCAGGAAGCGGGCCTTGCGCTCACCCAGCTCGATGCGGATGGCCTCGGTCATCTGCTCCACGGTGGTGACGGGGACCTTCTCCAGGACAGCGCCCAGAATGGCCACGTTGGCGCCCTTGGGATTGCCGATGGACTCGGCAATGGCGTTGGCGTCGCAGTACACCACCTGGATGTCGTCGCGGACGGCCTTGCGGTCGATGATGCTGCTGTTGATCACCAGCACACCGCCGGGCTTGACGTGATCCTCGAACTTATCCAGGGAGGGACGGTTCATGGCCACGATGACGTCGGCCTTGTCCACCAGGGGGGAGGCCACGGGCTCGTCGGACACGATGACGGAGCAGTTGGCGGTACCGCCGCGCATCTCGGGGCCGTAGGAAGGCAGCCAGGAGACGTGCTTGCCGTCCAGCATGCAGGCCATCGCCATGAACTTACCGATCAGGAGCATGCCCTGACCGCCGAAACCGGCGAAAATAAAGGTCTTTTCCATGTTACTTGGCCTCCTTGTCTTTGTAAACACCCAGAGGATAGTAAGGAATCATGTTTTCCTCCAGCCAGGTCATAGCCTCCACGGGAGACATACCCCAGTTGGTGGGGCAGGTGGACAGAACCTCCACCATGCAGAAGCCCTTGCCCTCCTTCTGATAACGGAAAGCCTTGGCAATGGCCTTCTTGGCCTTGACAATGTTGGCGGTGTTGTTGACGGCCACGCGCTCGATGTAGTAGGAGCTGGGCACAGCGGCCAGCATCTCGCTCATCTTGATGGGGGCGCCGCACCAGGCCTCGTCACGGCCATAGGGGGAGGTGGTGGTCTTCTGGCCGATCAGGGTGGTGGGGGCCATCTGGCCGCCGGTCATGCCGTAAATGGCGTTGTTGACGAAGATGGTGACGATCTTCTCGCCGCGGTGGGCGGCGTGAACGATCTCGGCGGTGCCGATGGAGGCCAGGTCGCCGTCGCCCTGATAGGTGAACACCATGGTGTCCGGGCCCATGGCGCGCTTGACGCCGGTAGCCACAGCGGGGGCGCGGCCGTGAGCGGCCTCGTACATGTCGCAGTTGAAGTAGTCATAGGCAAACACGGAACAGCCCACGGGGGCCACGCCCACGACCTTGCCGTCCAGGTTCATCTCGTCGATGACCTCGGCCACCAGGCGGTGAATGATGCCGTGGTTGCAGCCGGGGCAGTAATGGAACTGCTTATCGGTGAGCAGCTTCGTCTTTTCAAATAATACGGCCATGTTACTTGCCCTCCTTCATGCTGAGAATCTTCTCGACGATCTCATCGGTGGTGGGCATCTGGCTGCCGCAGTGGCCGGTGAAATCAATGGGCTTGGCGCCGTTGATGGCCAGCTTGACATCCTCCAGCATCTGGCCCTCGTTCAGCTCCACGTCCAGAACCGCCTTGACGGAATCCTGGCAGGCAGCCTCGCGGACGGCGTCGTAGGGGAAGGGCCACACGGTGATGGGACGAACCAGACCCACGTTGATGCCCTTGGTCTTCAGCTCGGCAATGGCGCTCTTGGCGATGCGGGCCACGGTGCCGAAGGCGGTGATGATGTACTCGGCGCCCTCGCAGTTGTAGGTCTCCACCATCTGCTCGTTGGCCACGACTTCCTTATACACGGCCTGCAGCTCGTCGTTGTGAACGGCCAGGCTCTCGGTGTCGATATAGATGGAGTTGATAACGCCGCGCTTGGCGGGATCGTCGCCGGGCTTCCAGCCGGTGCAGGCCCAGGGCTTCTCCTCGGGGTCGACCTTGTAGTCCACCATCTCGGGCAGCTCCACGGGCTCCATCATCTGGGCGATGATGCCGTCGGCCAGGAACAGAACGGGAATGCGATATTTTTCAGCCTTCTCATAGGCGAACATCATGATGTCGATGAACTCCTGGATGGAGGAGGGAGCGTAGGTCAGCAGGTGATAGTCACCGTTGCCGCCGCCCTTGACGCCCTGGAAATAGTCGCCCTGGGAGGCCTGGATGTTGCCCAGACCGGGGCCGCCGCGCATGACGTTGACGATCACGGCGGGGACGCGGGCGCCTGCGCAGTAGGAGATGCCCTCCTGCTTCAGGGACACGCCGGGGCTGGAAGAAGAGGTGATGACGCGGGCGCCGGTACCGGCAGCGCCGTACACCATGTTGATCGCCGCCACTTCGCTCTCGGCCTGCAGGAAGCAGCCGCCGATCTCGGGCATACGGGCGGACAT
>OLGD01002351.1_pt1 | contig 22045 bp, 14 predicted proteins | sample 1605311 | NCBI WGS metagenome assembly OLGD01 (sample SAMEA3888917, study PRJEB22519) | human gut metagenome | biome: human gut; feature: human-associated habitat; material: faeces | place: Denmark | collected 2010
AGTTTCAGGACGAACAGGCGTTTCAGTCGGAGTATCAGAACGACCCGCTCCCGGATGACACGGCGGATGACTCGCTCCTTTCCGTGGACGAGATCTGTGCAAAGATCAACGGACTTGCCCGACGGCGCGTCCCGCTGAAATGCGATCGCCTCACGATGTTTGTCGACGTCCAGAAAGCGCTGCTTTTCTATGTGGTGATCGCATGGGCGGAGGACTTCACCGGCGCGGTCATCGACTACGGCTCATGGCCGGATCAGCACCGGCACGAGTATTCGCTTGCCGATGCGAATCCGAGCATTCAGACGCTCTTTCCGAAAGCGGGCTTCGAGGGAGCCCTGTACGCCGCGTTGTCCGCGCTGACCGATGAATGCCTCGGGCGCGAGTGGGAGCGCGAGGACGGGGCTGTCCTGAAAATCGAACGCGCTCTCGTGGATGCAAACTGGGGACAGTCAACCGATGTCGTCTATCAGTTCTGCCGTCAGAGTTCCCACGCCGGAGTGATCCTGCCGTCGCATGGCAGATACGTTGGCGCATCCTCGAAACCCATGACCGAATACCGCAAACAGCAGGGCGACCGGCTCGGATTCAACTGGATGATTCCGAATGTCGCCGGGAAACGGGCGATCCGGCATGTCATCTACGACACGAACTACTGGAAGAGTTTCATTCACGCGCGGCTCGCGGTTCCCGTCGGCGACAAGGGGTCGCTCACGCTCTACGGACGGATCCCCGGAGCTCATCAGCTCTTCGCGGAGCATCTGACCGCCGAATACCGCGTCAAAACACAGGGGCGCGGCCGCACGGTCGACGAGTGGAAACTCAAGCCGCAGTCGCACGACAACCACTTTCTGGACTGTGTCGCGGGCTGTGCGGTCTGCGGATCAATGCTTGGCGCGTCTCTGCCCGAGACGCTTCCCGCGAAGCTTGACCGCAAGCCGATGATCCGCCTTTCCGACAAACGCCCTGGCGTGATTCCTCAAAACGGCAGACTCAAACTTTCCGAACTCAGGAGACAGAAAAATGGATAAACGGGAACTCCCGGAAAATATTCGTCAGGCGATCGATCTGATTGCCGCAGTTCTTCGCAGAATCAAGGCAAAAGAACTGGATAAACGCAGGAACGAATGCTTGTATATAGAGAAAAATCAAGGAGTTGCATTGACATGAGCGATCAAGGAATAAAACGACAAATTGACAGGATCTATCGTATGAATCTTGCCGAACTTCGGGAAAAGTTCAATGAACTCTTTGGCTTTGAACCGGGGCAGACCAACATTGTAAATCTGCGACGCCGCCTTGCTTATCGAATTCAGGAACTTCATTTCGGGGGATTGTCCGATAACGACAAGGAAATTCTGATCCGGATTGCCGATGGTGATCCCATGGCCAATCTTCAAAATAAAGCGAAAGGAATGATTTCCAAGTTGCGCGGGACTCGTTATCAACGGGTCTGGAAAGGGAAGAAATACGAAGTGATTGTTCTGGGCGACGGAACATTTGAATATGACGGAACGGTCTATCAATCGCTTTCCGCCATCGCCCGCGAAATTACCGGGACTCGCTGGAACGGCAAACTCTTTTTCGGGGTGAAGTGATGGTGATGCAGACGATTCCAAAGAAGAGATGCGCGATTTACACACGCAAGTCCGTTGAGGAAGGACTGGATCAGGAATTCAACAGTCTGGATGCTCAACGGGAGGCTGGCGAAGCCTATATCGCCAGTCAGAAAGCCAACGGATGGGTCTGCCTCCCGACTCGTTATGACGACGGAGGATATTCCGGCGGCAATATGAAACGTCCGGCGCTTCAGCAACTCCTTGCCGACTGTGAAGCCGGGCTGGTCGACATCATCGTGGTTTACAAGATCGACCGATTGTCCCGATCCATCTGTGATTTTGCAGACCTCTCCAAGAAATTTGACGAATGGGGCACACAGTTCGTCGCGGTGACGCAGGAAATCAATACCGCCACCAGCGCCGGGCGCATGATGCTCAATATTCTCATCACCTTCGCGCAATATGAGCGGGAGGTCATCACCGAGCGGGTTCGCGACAAGATGGCGGCCAGCCGGAAGAAAGGCAAATGGGTCGGCGGCAGTGTTCCAATGGGCTACCGCGTGGAAAACAAAAAGCTGGTTGTTGAGCCGGAAGAAGCACGGGTCATTCAAAGAATCTTTCAGCGGTTTATTGAGGTTCAGTCTCCCAAACTGATCGCAAGGGAGTTGAACCGTGACGGGATAAAGACAAAGCAGGGAAAAATCTGGGATGCCAGTCATATATACCGGATTCTGGAAAATCATACCTACATCGGAGAGGTGAAATACAAGGGAACCATTTGCGAAGGAGAACAGGAGGCTATTGTTGATCTGGCCGTCTGGAACCGGTCGAGGGAAATTCTTTCTGCAAATGATCGAATTCCGGACCGGAGCAGGAATGTCGAAATTGTCGCCCCGCTCAAAGGAATCCTGAAATGCGGGCACTGTGGATGTTCCATGATGCCGACTTATTCCAGGAAGAATGGAAAGAAATACTTTTATTATCTCTGCGTGAAGGATGCAAAACGTGGGGAACCCCATTGTCCCGTGCATCAGGTATCTGCGGGAGAAATTGAAAAAAATGTCCGGGAGCAGTTGCGGAAATTTCTTCAGTCGCCGACAATCATTATGCGTCTGGCAACAGCCTTGAATATGCCAGGTGTGGATATCACAGAAGCCCTTCAGGGGATTTTCTGGGAAGAAATCACACCGGGAGAAGCCAATCGCCTGACCGCTCTTCTGATTGAGAAGGTCATCGTTTATGAAAATAAACTTTCCGTGGAGCTGAAATGTTCCGGAGTCAAAACTCTGCTGGAGGAGCTGACAAATGCCGAAGAATCAAATTGAAATTCTGGAAAACGGAAACCTGCTGATTACATTGCCGATCGTTTTCAAGATCTGCGGACAGCGGAAAAAGATGATTATGCCGGATTCCGAGGATGCGGGATCTTCTCCTCTTCTCCTGAGTATCGCAAGAGCATATCGCTGGCAGAAGATGATCGATGAAGGCAAATTCAAAAACATTGCCGAACTTGCCAATGTGCTTGGCATCGACCCCGGAGCAGTGGCACGGACAATTCGCCTGACTTTGCTTTCCCCGAAAATTATCCACAAGATCATTGCCGGGGAAGTAAACTTATTACAGGAACAGTATCGCCAGAGTTTCCCGGATTCCTGGGAGGAACAGGAAAAGGTTTTCTTTCCACAGTAACAAGCAACAGCGGGCGATTGCGGGCTTTTCTCCTGCTCGCCCGTTTTCATGTTAGACGAGGGAAAGGCCTACGGCAAAAGATGACAAGCATAGCGACTTCCACATGCCGGCTGCTCCAACTCACGTTTGCTATCTGTAATCTCCCGAAGCTGATGTACGTAAAATGCAATAACAGATACTATCGGCATTTTACACCGAGTCAAGTTGTTTAGTTTCCGGGGCCAATCGCACTCCCATAGGTTGGACAACTTTTATTAAAAGATTGGTATAAAGACCCTTGGTTTACTATATCCCACTGTTTGCCGATTACAAGGAATCAAAGATAAACGGCAAGAAGTCGGCTGTTTGCCAAGCGGAAAAACGACCATTTTCCGGAAATTTCGAAAAAATCGAAAAAACGGCCATTTTCTCCAGAGTTTAACCTTGAAAATGGTAGGGTTGTTGCAACTAAAACTTCCGACCTCTACCCTTGTAGGCTTTTTGATTAATGGCTTGATAATGAATATATTACAACATATTTTCCCACAAGCGGAGAATCTCGTTTTTCAATTCCAAAAATCAAGAGGTCGGATTTTTTGTGTGTTTCCCCGACTTTTGCTTCTCCAATCGAAAAGCCTACGACCTCTACTCGCCGGAGAATTTGTCGGGAGATCATCGGAAACACAGAGGGAAATGCGAAAACAGAGGATTCTCTCCGGCACTGCAAATGGGCCAATTCCACCTCAAAATCAGCCCCAAAAACGAAAAAACCGACCGGAGGTCCGGTCGGCGGAGAATCAAGAAAATGGTCGGGATAGAGAGATTTGAACTCTCGACCTTTTGACCCCCAGTCAAACGCGCTAGACCAGGCTGCGCTATATCCCGACTACAGTCACCCAGGCAACTGCATCATTTAATATACATGAACTATATGTGAATACAAGTAATGCTCCACGGAAAATCCACTTTTTTCGCTTCCTGCGACTCAGAAACACGGCCCCCGCGCCCCCGGCAACGGCTCCTGTACGGCGGCGGCGAACCTCTTCAGTCAACGGTACACGATCTCAAAGAAAGCTGCTCCATTCTTCAGTTTCGAGGTATCAAGTTGCAGAAGCAGTTTCCCCTCCCGCACCGTCGCCGGAAGTTTCTCCGAACGGGTGCCGTCGAAGTGAAGCGCCCACACCTCCGGCGTTCCACGGTCCGCGTTGTCAAAGGCAAACTCCAGTTTCCCCGCTTCGATCAGCGCCGGGTAATTACCCGATTCAAAGCAGATCCGCTGCTCCTTCGTATCGAAGATCTGCCCGGTGTTGAACGCATTGGTGGAAAACATGAGCAACAGTCGCTTCGCCTCCTTCAACGGTCGGGCCCCGTCGAGAGCCGCCAGCGCCACTGACGCCGGGAGCGTACAGCGGCGGATGAAAAGCGCACCAAGTTTCACCGGCTGATCCTTCTTCACAATCGCCCCCTCCAGGCGCGGCGTCACCACGGTCATCGTTTCCGCTGCGGTGTTCAGGATCAGTTCCCCGGTTTCGCTCGCGTAAATCCCCTTCCCGGGGTCGGTCGGATTTGCGGCGGAGAGGATTCCACGGTGCCGCAGCAGCGGGAAGAGTTCCTTCTCTTTCCCATTCTGCGACGTGGCCGCCTGCACGTACCACTGCGAGACCGAGAGCGGAGAGAAGCTCTCCGGCACGATCGTCACCGTCGGGTCAGCCTTCCCCACCGGTTCCAGCGGCTTGATCTCCGGGTAGAGAATGCCGAGCCGGGTCACGAAGGCGAGTTTCGCGTAGTCGTCGCCGACGGCGGCGAGGTAGTGGTCGGGAAACAACTTCTCGCTCTTCATCTCCAACGCCACCGAATGAGGCGCGCTCTTCACATCGCCGCGCAAGTAGATCAGCGCGGTCAGCGCCTCGTTCACCCGTGAAATCGGATCGTATGCACTGTCGAATTTCAGGAAAGGATCCAGATGGAGCTGGACCGTGTCGGCGTGCGACACCAGCGCGCTCCAGTCCTGCAACGCGGCGTAGCTGGAGAAGTACAGGCCGCGTTCATGCCGGAAACGGTTCGGCGCACTGTGGGAGTACTCGGTGATAAAGAACGGCCGATCGAGGAAGCGCGCCGCTGCCGCCGCGCGGAAATAGCTCGATTTGAGCGAACTCCCCTGACCGGTCACGCAGTCGGAGGCGTGATTCCCGACAAAGGAGTTCGGCCGCACGCTCTTCGGAATGACTCCGAGCGGCGGCACCGAATTGGGATGAGAAAAGTAAGTGTGCTGCGCCACCACCGGCAGCAACGCGCGCCCCGGCAGCTCCAGAGTCCGCATGATCATGTCCCAGTGGTTGACCAGTCCCGGATATCCGGTCGACCGGATGGTCCGGTAGAACCAGGTGGTCATCTCCCGCATGGTCGCAATCAGGAATTCGCCGGTATCCTGCGCCCGGCGGCCGCCGCCGCGCAGATCCGACTCGGTGATCTCCGGAACCGTGTCGAAGGTGATCGGCACGCCCCACGCCGCCGACAGCGCCGCATCGGTCCGGTACTTCGCCCGCAGACTCTCCCGGAACGGTCCGGTCAGAAAGGCCAGTCCGGAGGCAAACCGCAGATCCTGCTCGTTGATGAAGTTCACCAGCACAATCGCCGGTTCATCCCGGTAGGCGGTTCCGGTGTAGGGGTTGACATGTTTCATCAAATAGTCGGTGAAGAGCTTCCAGTGATTGCGGTGAACCTGACTGTGAAAGAGGTGCGCCTTGAAGCCGTTCTCGTGCGACGCGGTGCCGACACGGGTGATCATCGCCCGTCCCGCCAGGTCGAAGGTGACGTAGATGCCCCGTTTGCGGAATGCGGCAACGAGGTAGTCGAAGCGGTCGAGATTGCCTTTGTCCAGCACCTCCTCCAACTCCGCGACGGTCTGCGGAATCGAGACATCCTTCTCGGTGTTTTTGCGGTATTTCGCCAGAATATCCCAGCCCACGAAAAACCGTTCCGGAATATGGATGCGCACCAGATTGTAGCCGCGGCGCAGCACCGCGTCGGCAAAGCGGTCCATTTTCGTTTTGTCCCACTTGTGATACTCCGGCCGCCACATGCCGCTGATGCACCAGTTGAAGGAGAAAAAGCGCACCGGCTTCTCCTTCCGCTGTTCGAACGCGGGCCGCCCGTCCTCACGGACGACAAGCCGCCCGAACTTCCCAGCGGGGAGATGGCGCTCCGTCAACTGCGAGAAATCCAGCGCCGTCCCCGGCTTCACTTCGAGAAAACGGGCCGGATCGACCGGGCGGAACTCCTTCCCCGCCGCCGGCTTGAACAGCCGCGCCAGCGCTGGGTTGCCGGAGACCGCCGGGACCTTCCCGCAGACGAACCGCCACCCCTTCGAACCGGCGAACACCTTCACCGCGATCAGGTTCCGCCCCTTGCGGACCGGAACATTGAACACGTGATTCTCCGGCGCATAATCCTGCGAGAGATTCCCCTGCTTGAGCGTATTGTATGCGAGCTCACCGTTGATATAACAGGCGAAGCACCAGTCGGCCGCCATCCCGAGCGTCATCTCTCCGTCGGCTGGAGCGGTGAACTCCTGATAGAACACTGCACACGCCTTCGGTTGGAAACCTCCTTCCGCCTGCGCGATATCGAAGGAGTTTCCACGCAGTTCCGCCGGAGCGACGCCTTCCGGAATCCGGTCGACCGGCAGTTTGTTCCCCGGATCGGCAAGCCACCGCCAGCGGTTCGAAAGGAGCGATTCATAGCTGCGGTCCAGCCGCTCCACCATGACCGGCCCGAGGTAGATGGTGCCGCCGCCCGGATAGAGCCCCACCATGAAGCGGGGAAACGCCAGCGGCGCGCCGGCCTCGTCCTCGACGGTAAACTCCCGCACCTCCTTCTGCCAGCCGGTGGTCACCTTCAACGTGCGTCCGGTCCGTTTCCCGATGGCGGAATAGGGCGGATACTGCCGCGCCGCCACATAGGAGATGCTTCCGGGGACACTCCCCTTGTAGAAAAAACTGATCCGGTATTTCCACCCCTTCCCGACCACGCCCTTGTGCAGAAAATTGACCTGTTTGCCGAAAGACTTCCCATCGGCGGGGGACTGGACGATTTTCAGAGCCAGAGAATTTTCCCCGTCCGGAGTCTTCACTTCGGTCGAAACCTCCGGCTGAAACGTGTGTCCGGTTGCCGCATACCAGGTGACTCCCGATTTTTTGAGCGAAGCGGTATCGGTGTACCGCCGGATTTCCGCTTCCGCCCGGGGGAACATCGCTGCGGCAAGCAGTAAAAAAATCCAGATTTGTTTCATTCCTTTTCTCCTTGTTGAACTCTTTCCCAATCCTTCTCTGCCCGGTGTCAATCCACGGTGGGATCGTAAAACCCGGTCCAGAAGATTCCATTATATCCTCCCAGATACATCTTCCCGGCGGGTGTAGTGGAGGCGTGGCCGTCGAGATAGGCGACGTTCAGCGACATCCCCCCATGACGGGTGATCCACGGGCTCACAATCGCTGACGCCGGGCAACGAGCCGCGTTCAGTCCCTGAACCGTCAGCAGCCGCCCGATCTCCCCGCGGGAGGAAAAGGTTCGAAATCCGCTGTCATCGATAATCAGAAACGTCCGGGAGGGATATTTGGTGAAACTGACTTTCCGCCGTTCCTGATTTGCGGCGCTCGGCATGGTGTTGATATCCTTCTTCATGTTGACGCTCCAGTTCATGCTGTAGCCGGAATGACAGTTCTCTTCAATCCGGAATGAGGGACAGACGAAGACATTCGAATTCGCTGTATCCAGCGCGGCCACAATATCCGAACCATTGGACTTGTCCTGCGGATACGCGTACCGCCAGAGCAATGGAATCCACGACGGCGCCCAGGTGTAGGATTCGCCAGGATTGTTGGTAGCCAGCGGAATGTAGTCCTCATACTCCATCGAATACATGCTGCTGTACTGCCCCAGCTGCTTGACGTTGCCGAGGCAGCGTGAGCTCATCCCCCGCTCCCGTGCCTTGTTCAACGCCGGCAGCAGCATGGCGGCGAGAATCGCGATGATCGCGATCACTACGAGGAGTTCGATAAGGGTAAATACAGCACGGTATCGGGAAGCGGCCGGATGGGCGCCGGGGGGCGTGTCCGCCGCCCCCCGAACCCCCTGCGTCCGGCAGGGTGCCGGTGCCGGGTACGGGTCGGCGGTCAGGCCGGCCCCTGCGACAGATGCGGATTCAAGGGAATGAGAGCCGCGGAAATACGAACGGCTCTTCCCGCTTTTTTGCGGAAAGAGCCGTTCGCATTTCCGCTCCCCTTCGCCGGGTGCCGAGCCGGTGCGTTCTTGCGCAAGGTTGTCTGGCTGCCGGGGAATTCGAAGCGCGGGCAGTACGGGGAGAGACGCGTCGCTCCGCGCCGCATTCTTTCCCCCGAACCCCTCTCTTTCCGACCCGTGGAAGCGCCCGGCAGTGGAGGGAAAGGCGGGCCGGGAGGCGCCGGAGGACGAACCGGCACAACCTTGCGTGGAAATGTCGATCTGCCAGGAAAGGCCAAAGGCGGACGGAACCTCTCTCGACCGGCGGGAGATGCCGTCAGGACGTCGGGGGAACTGCCGAAAACCGGGAAGTGTTATCGAAGTGGAACAGGAAAAACTCTGTTCGATGTGCCGTTCCGGAATCATTCTCTGTCCTCCTGTTTTTTTTATCCCTCAGGTTTTAATCACAGTATACTATAAAAATTCCACGACGCCTTGTACTCCGACACTGCACCCGGTGAAAGTTCCGGAAAATATTACTATTTACCAAATGAGAATTTGAAAAATATCCGAACGGCAACTATATTCGTACACCATGCAGAAATCGACGGACAACCATTCATCCGGCGCCGACCGGGAGTTGAAACTTTTCACCGCACGGCAGTATATCCCGCAGGACCTGCCGATCTCGGTGACCAGGGGGCGACACACCATCCGCGAATATCCGCCGGGAAATGAGTTGATCAGCAGGCGGGAGTTCTGGAAGATCGCCTATATCTTCGAAGGAAGCGGCATCCTGCGGATCAACGACATCCGCCACCATTTACGTCCCGGCTACCTCTACCTCTGCCACCCCGACGACGAGATGGCTTATGAGTTGGTCGAACCGATTCGTCTGTATCAGATCCTTTTCAAACGGGAATGTATCGCCGGAGAGCTTGCCGGACTCTACCACGCCTACAACTTCTTCGATCTCTTTTCTCCGGGGTTTGTTCCGAAGGACTCCAGTCTGCACGAGCAGCTTCACGTCTTCAACACCAATCGGAACATCTACGCATTGATCCGCCGGATGGCGCACGAATACGACTACCATGACGCCAACACCGGGGAGATGCTCAAGCATCAGCTGCTGGAACTCCTGATCGAACTTGCCCGGCTGAGCACCCGGAGCTTCGTCCGAAAACGGCGCGAAGAGATCTCCGGAATCGTCTACGACTATCTGTGCCGCAACTACCGGCAGCCCATCTCCATGCAGAAGGTCGCCAACGAAATCGGTCTCTCCCGCGGCCGGCTGCTCACGCTGTACCACCAGCAGACCGGGCGGACCATCGGGAAGACGCTGCTCAATATCCGGCTCAACGAGGCAAAACGGCGCCTGACGGAATCAGACGGGGATTCCATCGAGCGGATCTGCTACCTCTCCGGGTTCACCGATCTCGCGAACTTTTACAAATACTTCCGCCGGGAAACCGGAATGACTCCGGGCGACTATCGGGGAACGGTGCGCCGCTCCGGTGCGGACAAGCCGGAAATCAACGACGGGGCTTGATTCCGAACACGTTGCGGATCGCTTCGAGGTAGCCGAAGCCCGATTTCGTATCCGGTTCAAGATAGGCCCCTTCGGTCCACTCGTTCCAGCAGGAGAGATTCACCATCGGCCCGGCGTTTTCCCGCTTCATGAGTTCTGAAATCCGCCGGAGCGCCGCCTCGAACCGCGCCGGCGAAGAACCGGTAACCACCGGGCCGAAGGGATAGCCGATGTTGTCAAACATATCCGACTGCACCGTCCGCGGACTCGAATCCCAGCCCGGTGCCGCCACCGGATTGTAGGGCACGCTCAGCTTCTCCATGAACCGTGCCTGATTGCGGATATTCTTCTCCGCCCACGGCTGGTACTCCTCGGCGGGGAACGTATCCCGGTATCCCCAGCTGTAGGCGAAAGAGGAATCGGCGCCGAGCATCTGCAGCGGCGCGCCCGCATCTTCGATGTGCTCCCATGCCGCAAAACCATCGGCGGGCAGGTCGAGCCAGAGACGGCCCAGCCCGGCCGCTTCCACCCGGGCCCGGAATGCGGCCAGTTCCCGCTGAAAAATTTCAATGCCGCCCATCTCTTTGATGATGTTCCACGGCCGGTAGATGGCGAAATGGAGCGCGCCGTCGATGCGCAGATAGTTCGGCAGCGGGAAGTAGTGCTCGATGCAGTAATCGGTGCACTTCCGGAAGGTCTCCACCGAGACATCGCCCCGCCAGACCGGTTCTGCCGGCTTCCAGTAGCTGCCCGGATGCGAATAGATGTGGTCGTGATTCGCCCACATGATCGAAAAGGTGACCCGGTCGCGGTTGGACGCTTTCAGAAATCCTTCATTCAGACAGCGTTCCCGGTAGGGACCGTCTTCGAAGAAGTAGAAGTCGAAGGTGAAGTTGTCCACGCCGTGGTCGGCCGCGGCGGCGATCTTCTCCGCCATGACGGCGGGATCGGCCTCGTCCTCGTACCCCCACAGCGGCACCTTCGGCTGTTCGTGCCCCTCGAAGCGCGGCGTAGCGTACTGCGTCACCCGCCACTCGGTCCATCCGGTGCCGTGATACTTCTCATTCCGCGGATCGACATGCCAGTTCGGAAAGTAGAAGGCGGAAACAATCGGTCGTCTGTTCATTCTTTTCACTCCATTGAAAGGTTGTAGAAACAAGATACCATAAATACGGAAAATTACTTCGCTTTTTCTCTCCGGCGGTGACATGCCGCAAAAAATATTAATGCAGTCCAGTCAAAAGCGGTTGAAAAAAACAGCTCCGCATGGTACAGTTTCACAGACAAAACAGCATCGGGAGCATGTCGGAATGAATGAAAAATGTGTTCTTCTGAAAGCGATGGACTTTCTTCCACCTAATCTGCCGGTGGCTGTGCAGCGCGGCCACAACAAACGTTCGATGTACAACACCGAAAGCCGGATTCTCTACCGGCGGGATTTCTGGAAGATCTTTTACATCTTCTCCGGCCGCGGCACGCTGGTGATCAACAACAAACACTATTCCTTCGGCCCCGGCTTCCTCTGCCTGATCCGTCCCGACGATCTCACCACCTTCGAGCTGGATACCGATATCGACTTGAGCAACATCCTCTTCCGCAAACGGGAAATCGCCGATTTTCTGGGCGAACTCAAAGATGAAAACGACTTCTTCTCCATCTTCGACGACGACGCCCCGGAACACTCCAGCGTAATCCGCGATCAACTCTACCTCATCGACTCCGACCGCAGGATCCTCGCGCTGGTCAAGGAGATGCGGCGCGAATACCTGCGCGACGACCAGAACTCCGGGTTGATGCTCAAACTCCACCTTGTGGAGCTGCTGATCCGGATGACGCGGCTCAGCGCCAGAAACTTCTCCCGCAAACGGCGCGACGTACTGGCCGCCTACGTACTCAACCGCCTCGAGCAGAATTTCGCGGAACCGTTCGACTACCAGCGGGCAGCGAACGAGCTGGGAATCACTCACTTCCACCTCTGTAACGCCTACCGGAAAAGCTGTGGAGAAACCATCGGAGAAACCCTCTTTCGCATCCGGATGAAACACGCTTTCCGCCTCCTGATGGAGACGGACAAAACCGTGCTGGAGATCTCCTCGCTCTGCGGCTTCCACGACCTCTCCTACTTCTATCGCGCCTTCCGGAAAGAGACCGGCACCTCGCCGGGGAAGTTCCGCAGAAAATACTCCCTGCTCGCCTGAGTCGGATTGGACTGTATTAATATTTTCCCCGCAAACCTCTGTCGGAATCATTCAGACGATGTTTTTTCCGGGAAATGCGTGTATACTGAATAACAGCGCAAATCAACAGAAGGATCGTCCAAGTGAAACCGTCTTCGAAACCGGCGAAAATCCCTGCAGGAAACAATCCCGGCAGAGTTCCGTCATTTACTCTTATCGAACTTCTCATCGTGATCGCGATCATCGCCATTCTCGCCTCGATGCTCCTGCCCGCCCTGGGCAAGGCGCGCGAGAGAGGACGCACCGCCGCCTGCACCTCCAATCTGAAACAGATCGGCGTCGCCTACGCCGCCTACATCGTGGACAACAGCGACTTCATGATTCCTGTGCTCACCAGCAACGCGGGCTCCCTCGGCACCCCGCACTGGGGCATGCGGCTGTTGTCTCTGGACGAATTCTTCCGGGAGATTCCGGGAAACAGCTACCTCACCAGCGCCGTCTTCCGCTGCCCCTCCATGCCGGCACCGAAGGCGGCGAATTTCTGGATTGACACCCCCCATTACGGAGCCAACGGCTATCTGCTCGGCGCCTGGATCAACGGCCGGAGTGTTCCGGAGGATCAGGCCATGAAGATCACCTCGATGAAAAATCCATCCTGGAAGATCCTGATTGCGGAGACCTGGCGGCAGACAAGCGGCGAAGCCTCCCTCAATCTGGATGAGGGGCAGTACCGCTTCTCCATATCCGCTTCGAGTGACACCAGCAGTTACCGCGGCCGCCCCGCCGGACGCCACGACCGGAACTGCGGCGTCCTGTTTGCCGACATGCATGTCGGCAAGTTCCTGATCCAGAACCCGATGGATCCATACTCCTGCGAACCGTTCACCGCTTCGCTCACAGAGGAAACCCGCCGGCGCAACCGGTGGTGGGAATAACCATTCAACCAGGGAGGTTCATTTTGAAGAAGTTGTTGTTACCGCTGCTGTTTCTGACCACTCTTTCGCTGAGCGCGGAGGTGATCCACGAACAGAAATGGGATGCCTCTTTCACGACGAAAGAGGTCATCTTCAACAACCGGCGCCTCGAAAAGGTCGCCTCGCAGGAAAAGACGCCCGACGGCGATGCGGTGCTCGCGCTCCGGGTCATCGAAAAACCGGACAACACGCCGCACGGTGCTCAGCTCAACCTCTTCTGTGACGCCAACTTAAAAAAGGGGGACAAACTACGCATCTCCTTCTGGATCAAAGGTTCGGAATATGGCACGATCCAGTTCAACTTCATCCAGCACGGCAAGCCGTGGAAAGGCATCTCCCGCCGCAGCATCGGTTCGGTCAAGGTCCGTCCCGAGTGGCAGAAGGTCACCTATGAACTCACCGTGGAACAGGACCATCAGGAACCGATCCGGTTCCCGATGTTCATGCTGGGCGCCTATCCGCTGAACGCCACCCTCCTGCTGGGGCCGGTCCGGACGGAAAAGATTCAGAACCACCTGCCGCTGGCCCTGCGGGAAAGCTGGATGCTCTACCCCGGGGTCACGCCCGAAAGCCTCGACTGGAACGCCCTCGATCCCCTCCCCGTTTCCATCGGGGGAGCCAAAGGCATCCCCGTCACCTTCCGGAACAACGCGCTGGATCTCGAATCGGTCGCCGGACGGGCGGCCGAGGGGAAACCGGCGCTGCTGCTGAATCAGTTTTCCGCCGGGTCCGACGGATTCATGCAGCTGGGGGTCGGCGCGGACTGGTGGTTCGACTTCCTCGTCAACGGCAAGTCGATCTACGACACCCTCAAAACCGGCAACACCGTCACCCCCGCCGGTGTGACGAATCATGTGTTCAACTTCCCCGTCCGAAAGGGGAAAAACACGGTTGCGCTCTTCGTAAAAAGCGGCTCGGAGGGGTGGAAGGTATTCTGTGGAGCGGTGCCCTTCCGGGAAAAACTGGACAACGTCACGACCATCCTCCGCGCCCCCGAATGGCGGCCGATCAAGATGGACCCTGTCGAATGGGTCTATGTTCAGCCTCGCCGGATTCCGATGCTCGATGTGAAACCCGGAACCGCACTGGACCTCTCCGGTTTTCTCGATCGGGCGCCGAAAATCGGCGAGCTGGGCCGGATCATCGTCAATCAGGAGGGTAAACTCGCCTACGAAAAGGAGCCGTCGCGCACTGTCCGTTTCCGCAGTTTCACCATAGATCCCGGCGCCTGGCAGAACCGCCTCTACGCGATGAGCAAGCCGGAGATCGAAGAGTACGCCGAAGCGATCCGGCTCCGCGGTTTCAACATGGTCCGGATTCAGGCTCCCGACGGCGCGTTGACCGGCAAGAACGGATATCCGAAAAAACCGATCACGCTCCGGGAGGCCACCCTCCCCCGCACCATGGAGGAGCTGCCGATCGACAAAACCTTCGCGGACCGCTGGGACTATTTCGTCGCCTGTCTGCGCAAACGGAACATCTACCTTCTGCCGGACATCGCCTCCACCCGGACCAGCTGGACTGCGGCGACCGTCGAATTCGACGTCAAAACCGGACTGCTCTTCCGGGAGGACTACCGGGAGAACTGGCGCGCCGGATTCCACTACATGATGAAACACCGCAACCCCTACACCGGCACCCGCATGGTGGATGACCCGATGATCGTCGGTATCACGCTCTTCAACGAGCAGGACAATCAGAAGAACTACTGGAACGAGTTGAATCCTTACTGGCAGAAACATTTTGCCGCCGTCCACCCCGGAGAAACCGCGCCGGTTCTGAATCTGGAACTGCTGCAGAAATCGCAGGAGGCCCGCAGCTGGCTGGAGGAGACGCTGACCGGCATGTCGAAATTCTACATGGAGGAGGTGCGCAACGTCGGCTTCCGCGGGATCGTCACCAACTGGGATATGTACATGCGGCTGATGGACATCCCGCCGCGCCTGCCGCTGACCGCGGTCGCGATGCACACCTACTTTTCGCATCCGAACCGGGTGGCGCTGCCGGTGCGGAACTATCAACAGAAGCTCTACAATCTGCGCTGGTACCGCGGCACCGGCTTTCTGACCGGACAGACAAGTTCTATTACCGACCGGAACTCCTACATCGGCCGAGCGGGGGTGAACCGGTTCTTCGACCGGCCGTTTCTGATCACCGAATACTCCCACTCCCCCTACAACCGTTATGTTCACGAAGCGGGCCTGATGTGGGGAGCCTACGCCGCCCTGCAGGGGTGGGATATGCTGACACAGCACGGTACGCCCGTATCGCTGTGGCACACCCCGATGAACGGCTACGTGTTCGAGGGGTCGTTAAGTCCGATGGCGCGGGTGAATGAGATCCTCACCGCGTTCGCCTGGCAGCGCGGCGATGTGGCGGAGGCGGCGCACAAGGTGGAGATTGCGATTCCGGAGCGGGTCATGCACTCCGCCGACTTCATGAATGCGATCGGCGGCGAGTACAGCCGTCTCTTCATGGTGACCCGGCTCGGCTGTTCCTGCGAAGGGCAGGGTTCAGTGCGCGACAGCCTCAAGATCGTGCCGGAACGGTTTGCCCGCACCTTCGGCGGCGGCATGTTCGCCGAGGTCCGCGAGACGCGCGGCGGCGACGAACTGGCCCGGCAGCTGGTGCGCGAGCTGCGGGCAAAGCGCGTGATCGGGCAGAACAACCTCACCGATCCCGACCGCGGAATCTACCAGAGCGAGACCGGCGAAATCACCACCGACGTGCAGAAGCAGACGCTGCGCGTCGTGACGAAGAGACTGGAAGGAGCCGTTCTCAAGGAGAATCAGCCGGTGAAACTGGATGCGCTGACGATTTCCGAAAGTTCCGTGCCCGCCTCGTTGACGGCGGTGGCGCTCGATGCGGCGCCCGACCTGCGGAGCAGCCGGCGGATTCTGCTGGTTGCGGCGACGATGGCGGTGAGCGAACACACGGTGTTCAACAACGAACGCTTCGATGTGGAAATCGACTTCGGGAAGTTCCCGGTTCTCATCCGCAGCGGAAAATTTGCGCTGACGCTGGAGAACCGCTCCGCCGGAAAGCCGGAGGTCTATGCCCTGAATCTGGACGGCTCCCGCGAGAAGAAACTTGACGCCTCGTTCCGCGACGGGAAGCTGTCGCTCCGGTTCGACACCTCAAAATTCGAGTACGGCACGCCGTTCTTCGAAATCCTCTTCCCGTAACCCATCAGAGAAAATTGCGGGGCCGGGAAGTCCGGTGCAATCGTTGTTTTCCGGATGCTGCTCCTCACGGGGCGGCATCCGGAAAACACGCTAAAACCTCACAACCGGATACTGGCTGGAATCCTTGTTGTCGCCAAGTCCGGGTGCAATCGCAATGAAACTTTCCCGCTTCGCCCCATCGTTGTCGTTGACCAGCAGATTGAATTGGAATCCCCGGCGCATTACCGCATCGGTCAACCCGATGGCGGAGAATGGGATGCGCGCTTCGTAACGGGTGAGTCCCGTCTTCTCCTCCCGCGAGGTATTCAGCACGATCTGCGATGCCGTTTTCGCCGGTTGAAACCGTTCAGGAGCCAGCCAGACATGAACCTCCGGCCGTTTCGCGTCGGTCCGGGTAAGCCCGATCTCCCAGTTGCCCTTCTGGCCGGGCAGAACCATGGCAAACTGGATGTTGTCTCCCTGCCAGACCTTTTCCCCGCTATAAGGCTGCGTATGTCTGTCGTCGACGACTTCCGCCCTCAGCAGAAGATTGTTTCCATCACGGCCAAGCCATATTTTTGCAGAGAGATCCCGCGGTCCTTTCCAGAACAGGTGGGCGGTTTCCGGTGAGTTGGGCACCAGCGAATACACCTGTTCGGCGGAATTGAGTTCAAAATCCGGCTCAGAATGATATCCACGCGCCGGCATCAGCGTAACAGTCTCAATCCGATAGCGGAAACTTCTGTCACCGAGAGAAAGCGTCAACTCCTTTGTCTTGCCCGGTAAAGAGCGGAAGCTCTCTTCTGCGCGAACCGGAAACCCAACCTTCCGATTTTCTCCGGGAGCAAGCCGCAACGGCGTTACGGCTGCGGTCTGCGAAAGCCCGGGCGGCAGAGAGAGTTGAACATGATACTCTCGAGACCGACGTTCCGGATTGTAGATTTCAAACGAAAATACGGTGTGACCACCCGGCACAATCTCCAGCTTTCCCGCAGGACGCACCAGCGCACCGGCAACCTGAATCTCCTCCGTCTGTCCGGAGACACGCAATGTCGCCGGTTCCTGCCCGATCTCGAAAATTGCAACACCGTTTTTCACCGGGAGCTTCCTGACGTTTCCATAGAGATCCGCCGTTTCAGCACTTCCGGTCACGCCGGAGACAGCAAGCGGCAAAATCCGATCATCTCCCGTATCGCTCCATGCCGCCAGAAGCATGCCGCCGTCCTGTCCCCGAAAGAGGTAGCCATGGATCTCATTGCCCAGAGACAGCGGTTTCAGAAATGTTCCTCCCCGGTACAAATTTGCCAGCGAGTTGTAGGCGACATAGACCGGCTTCGGATAAAAATCGGCAGTGATCATCCCGAAATTGTGCTCATTGTTGGCGGGATCGAAGCCATCGTTGCGCAAATCGTACCAGTTGTAGCCGATCGATCCCTTCGCCCATGAGTATATCAGCTTGCGAAACAGCGTCTGCGCCTGAACCTCCTCCCCGTAGACCATGGAAGAAAGCGCCGTCTCATTCGCAAACCATGGTTTCCGGTTTCCATAAGCAGAGCAGATCCGGGTAATCTGATAGAGATAGCCCCCGAACAGGCCGTGTCCGTGAAACGCGAGAACATCATATTTCCCAGACCGGATCACCGCCGGCATCAACTGCGGACTGCTCCGTTCCGGCAGATTGGAAAATCCACCGGTCAGCACCTGGATTTCAGGAGCGGTATTTTTGATCTCCGCATAGGCGCTTTCCAGCATTTTGACATATTCTTCTGCGGAGAAATTAGCGAAAATCGCCAGATCCGGTTCATTCCACACCTCCATGAAACGAACGGCATTCCGATATCGTTCCGCCACCTTGCGCAGAAACTGCCGCCAGTATTCATAATCCGGACGACGGTTCATCGTAGCGTTCGCGCGACTGAGACTTTTCGGTTTCCAGTCGGCAGCGGCAGCCCAGGCGGGGCAATACGAAAGAATTGGCATTACTTCGATTCCAACTTTACCGAAACGCCTGACGACGCCGTCGAACGATTGAAATTCCCAACGGTTCCGCGCCGGCTGTATCCTGGCCCAGTCAATGTCCTCACGCAACGCCTTGACGCCGCACCAGGCGGCCGCCATCGCTTCCAGATCCTGGTCTGCAGAAACGTGACGCTGCGGATGCGAGCAGACACCGAACAGGAATCCATCGTTTTTCTCCAGCGGAGTCGGTCCGGCAGGCTTCATATAGGCAAAGCGCAACTCCTTTTTCACTGGTTTCACAGCAGGGTCGGAATCCTTCACTTCAGTCAGAATCCGATAGACACCAAACTGTTTTGGCACAGGGAGTTTCCTCAACTTCACCTCCCCCGGAGACAATCTCAGCGTCTGCTGTCTTTTTTCAAGCGTCTCGCCCCGCACTCCGATCAACTGCCATTCGGCAACCGCGGAAGCCAGCCGGGGCCGGGGATTGCGGAATTCGAGCGCAAGTTTTTCTTCTTCGCCCGGTTTCAGAACATGGATCGGCGTTCCGGAACCTGTCATCACCTCCGGAAGTACCGGGGCGTTGCTGTTGATAACATTCAGAACAACCTCGCCAATTCCGATTTCGCCGGCCGTACGCTTGAGATCCCCCGTGATCCCGACCAGCCGTAACGGCGCATCCAACTTCTTATTCGCCTTTTTGCCGCCGCCCCAGCTTTCCGCCTTCGGCGCATTCGTCTCCACATGGTAGGAGATCTCAGTCCAGCGGCTCTTTCCCGCAGGCAGCTTTCGCCGAAACTGAAACACCTCTCCATCAACATCCTGCAGGCGCAGATTCAAATCGTCAACGGAGTGGTTCACCGGAAGAAAAACCTGAATCCGGACCTCTGCAACCGTGAAATCGGACAGTTTTTTCCCTCCCGGGAAACAGAATTCAAAATATGTACTTTCCGGTTCCGCGGCGCAATTGACACGCCATCCGGCCCGTTTTCCAGCAACCCGGCCGAACTCTCCTTGTGATGTCTGACGGATACTTGTATGATTTCGACGAAAAAATACAATCTCCGCTTCATCCTGCTCGGGGCGATACAAAAATTCCTGCAGGACTTCTGCTGCAGAGGCAGGGAATATTATCCCGATCAATAAGAAAAAAGCGAAAAAACGGACCATTGCTCCCATGTTCTCCGGAAAATCTGCTGGATCTATATCAAATTACATGTTGGAAAGAAAATATGTTACATTCATAGGGGAAGCCTCCGCCTCTGCACGATTGTAGCTGTCGACATGGCCGTCTGCATGGCCGACATTGGCACGCCCGAGATGCTGGGCATACATGCCTCCTCCATCCAGGGCTTCACGCGCCCGCCAGGTATGATCGGTATATCCGGTCAGCCAGCCGCTGACTCTCAGCGAATCGACAAAGACAAAAAAACTGCTCGGCTTCTTCATCCTCAGGGGCAGCAGATAGACTCCTTCGCGAAGATCATCGTAAAACGACATTCCAAACTCTTCTGCCAGCTCTTTTGTCTGCGGCCAGGTACAGTTGTCATAAAACATCGCATACGGCTCCGCCCACGCTTCTCCGGTTTTCTTTTGTGCGGCAGGGCACATCAGCGTATTGTAGGACAGGTGTGTATCAGAGTAAAATATTCAGTACATTTTCCTGCATGAACACATTGCCATGGAGTTATACAGTCAATTTCCCGTATCAAATTTTACTCTATTGTCACCATAGTAAAGTATTGCTTCCGCTTTCATAATTCGGCTCCGGTACATGTGGATATTCATCCATTGACTCATGATGTTTTTGCGCCCATGCCAATGCAGGAAGATAGAGAATTGATTCAAATTCCAAATCGGGATTCAGCTGTTGGCGTTGATTCAATATATCTTCGTAATATTCTTTTCCATTCACAATTGCAACGCACCGGTTATAAAGGAATGTGTCGGCCGAAAAGTGCTCTAATGTCCCATAAAGTTTTTGAGCTCGTTCCCGACTATCAAGGTCATACAATTTGCTTGACATAATATTATCGAACTCAAATATATCTTCATCAGATAATTGAGCAAGAGCATTTTTTACAGGTTCCATGACTTTTTCGTCATCCCCTTCATGCGTCCAATCCAATTTATCCAAGATTTCCCAAAAGTTATTTTCTGTCATGGCAAATACCTTACATTAACAAATTATAAAAATGCAACGAATAACAAACATTTTTCACAACTTATTCTTTTTGCTTCGCTAGCCAGGCGTAATACAATTGAAGACCTTTCTTTTCATACTCTAAAGTTTCTTCATAAAGATTCTTAGGGAAAGATGCTGATAATACATCCTTTAAAAACTGATCAGGAAGGGAATACTTTGAAGCAACAGCAAGTAATGTCTGCAATGCAGCTTTTCTCATAATTGGATATGCAATGTCAAAAGCTTTATTTGTAACATCAGCTAAAGGGACCTCTATTGCAGTTTCAAGGATTCTTGTTTTTTTTCGAAATGCAATAATATCCGGCTGTGAGTAGTTTTCTCCTAAGCGAAAAATATGCTGAATTTCTTTGAAGGGGGCGGAAATGATATAATCATTCTCAATCAAATAACGATTTAATTCCACCTTAACAGCAGTACAGGGAGTTGTTGCTGATTTTACTCTTCCTCGAATAATGCCAACCACTGTAGTATTAAATATTACCATTATTCTTTGCTACTATCTATTCTTTTTTTGAGAAAATCATGTACGACTTCAACTTGGGCCATTCCTAATATATACAATATTTTTTCATCACAATGCCCCCAAGTCCCCCAAAAGAAACCTAAATAATCAATTACCATTTTCGAACTAACAATATCTAGCCCATTTGTTGGTTCATCATATATAATTATATCTGGATCATGTACTAATGATATTGCAATTGCAACTCGTTGTTTCATTCCTGTAGACAAATTAGAAACTTTCACTTCTGCAAATTTATCAATACCTAAAGTATTAAATAATTCCTTTTTACGCACTATACGTAACTCTGATTTAACACCATATAAATCAGAAAAAAAATCATATAAATAATTTGGTGTAAAAAAGCCATCTAATTTCAATTCACTTGTAAGAAAACCAATCTTACTTCGAATTTTATCAGGTTCTTCCGATACATTCACACCATCAATATAGCATTTTCCATCATCTGGTTTTAGTAAAGTTGATAGAATTCTTAATGTTGTTGTTTTCCCTGCTCCATTTGTTCCTAAAAGAGCATATATTTCTCCCTTATTAACTTCAAAAGAAAGCCCATTTAATGCAATATTTGTTCTGCATTGTTGAATTTTTCGCTGCCTTTTCGATATTTTAAATTCTTTTTTTAAGTCTTTTACATTTACCACTATGCTCATTTTTATCACCTACTTTTTCTTATTACTTTTAATTTTTTTGATATAAAAAAGAGGGCTTAAAAGCCCCCTTTTTCAATTAATATACCTTTGTTTTTGATGCAACGATAATAATTGCAACAATTACACCGCCTACGATTACATGTATCATCTGCATTCCCTCCATTCTTCTTATGTTGAAATGTTCATGACCATTTCCTTATCTATGTAAATTAATTTTACATACACTTTCATAACCTCATAAATAAGATTTAAAAATTTCAATATACTCCCATATATAAAAACGGTTGCAATAGAATTAAAAATTTATTGCAACCGAACTGTCATAACAACAATGTTTTAGACTCTAGCTTTGCGTCCTCACATTTCTGTAAGTTTGCCAATAATATCTTAATTTTTGCCCTGTTCATCTATTTTAATAAA
>OLGD01002352.1_pt1 | contig 22043 bp, 19 predicted proteins | sample 1605311 | NCBI WGS metagenome assembly OLGD01 (sample SAMEA3888917, study PRJEB22519) | human gut metagenome | biome: human gut; feature: human-associated habitat; material: faeces | place: Denmark | collected 2010
AACGACTCAAAAGTCGTTAATTATAAAGCGTTTAACGCATTACGCAGAACACATGGAAATATCACAGAAAGGAGGTTGTGGCATCATGCTGAAGGTGTATGCGTGGAATGTCTGTCCGCATTGCCGGCGGACGGTGGAGTGGCTCAAGGCGCACGAAGTTCCTTACGAATATCTCGAAATCGAGGAGCAGCCGCCGGAGGTCGTTCGGAAGGTGGTTGAGGTGAACGGCGGCGACGACTGGGTGGTGCCGACGCTCGAATATAACGGCAAATGGCGCCCCGGCAAGGTATTCGATGCTGCGGAACTGGAAGCCGATCTCCGGGCGTGGGGAGTCATTTCCTGACGGGAGAAAAACGTCGGGCGTCCACGGAACTCTCGTTTCCGGTGTACGCCCGACGATCGAGACGCTTCCTTTACAGAAATCGTTCCGCGGGCTTGAAGTTGCTCCGGCGGAACGCCTTTTCCATAATATCCGTCACCGCGATACCGTTTTCGATGGTGATCGGGTAGGGGACATTGTTGACGATGGCGTCATAGATGTGCTTCCAGATCTCCGACATCGGAACCGGGGGAATTTCGACGAACTGCTCGATAAAGGTGAGTGTTTCATCGAAGTTGCCGTATTTCATCGGCGGATTTTCCGGATGCGGCTTGAGCGGCTTGAATTCGATTTCCGGGTCGACGTAGCGCATTTTGATTCTGCCGTCGACCGGATAGATCAGCGTGCCGCGCGAACCCTGCACTTCGAGTTCGCGCCCGGGGAGGGTGTGTGCGCCGGAGATCTCGATGTCGGCGACCCGCCCGTTCGCCGCCTTGAGCAGCAGCTTGATGTGGTCGTCACCGTCGCCGATGCTGATGACCGAACGGATGTTCGCCCAGAGATCGACCACCGGGGAATCGAGATACTGCAACGCCTGATCGATGATGTGCGGCCCCCAGTTGGTGAAGAGCCCGCCGCCGAATTCGGTCATGGTCATCCAGTCGTTGCGGCGGCAGTAGCCGACGCTGCGGTAGAGCTTGACGGTGTTGATTTCTCCGAGCACGCCGGTGGCGATCAGCTTCATCGCCTTCTGGAACGGGGCCTCGAAGCGGCGGTTGTGCCGGAGGAAGAGCTTCCCCGGATACTTTTTATCCGCCTCGGCCAGCATCGCCATCTCCCGGTTGTTCAGCGCGTAGGGCTTGTCGATATTGACGTATTTGCCCGCCTCCAGCGCCTGAAGCGCCATCGGGACATGTTCCGGATGGCGGGTGGCGATCGAAATGAGCTCCACATTGTCGTCTTTGAGCATCTCGCCGTAATCGGTGTAGAGTTTGGCGCCCTTGAAGCGATCCGGCAGATTCTCAAGCCGCTCCTTCGCGTGGTCGCAGGCGGCGGCGATGGCGAAACGGTCGGGATATTCGGCAACCTCCGAGGAGTGCATGCCGATCCCGGCGCGCCCGAGACCGACGATGCCGACTTTGATGATTCTGGACATGGGAATGGATTCCTTTCCTTACTGTTTGGCGTGAAGGGCGCTGGTGTCGAGCGCCGCGAGCGGATTCGGCGTGCGGATCGGTTCCGACGGCTCGGGGCAGGGGGTGACCCGCGGCGGCAGAATCGCCGCCGGCGCGACGAAGCGGATCGCGTTGGCGATCACGCGCTGAATGTTGGCGTCGTGATAGATCGCGTAGGTTTCGTGGCCCGGCGAGAAGTAGAAGATCTTCCCCGCGTCGCGCTGAAAGAGCATTCCGCTGCGGAAGACATCGCCGCCTTCGAACCAGGACATGAAGATAATCTTTCCGTCGTCCGGCAGATCGAACCGTTCGCCGTACATTTCGCTGTGCGGCAGAGCGAAGGTCTCAGGAACCCCTTCGACGATCGGGTGGCCGGTCGCCACGACGCGGAGCCGTTCCTTTTCGCCGACTTCGCGCCAGCGCAGCCGGCAGCTGGTGCCCATCATCCGGCGGAAAATCTTCGAGTAGTGGCCAGAGTGGAGCACGACCAGTCCCATGCCGGAGAGGATGCGCAGCCGGATCTTTTCGACCAGTTCGTCATCGACCCGGTCGTGGGCGCAGTGCCCCCACCAGATCAGGACTTCGGTCCGGTTGAGCAGCTCGTCGGGGAGCCCCTGGGCGGGCTCGTCGAGAGTGCCGGTGCGGATTTCGAGATCGTCCGCGGCGAGAGCTTTTGCCAGAAAAGCGTGGATGCCTTCCGGATAGAGGGTGCGGATGTGGTCGCCGACCGGACCCTCCTCCCGTTCGTGGACGAATTCGTTCCAGATTGTGACTTGGATTTTTCTCATGCAATTTACCTGCTGAATTTCTCTTTCAGGAACCGGATGCTCGAAGCGAAGGAGCCGAAGGGATCGCTGGTGTCGCCGTCATGTTCGACCACCCAGCAGGTGACTCCGGCCCGGTCGGCGGCGTCGAGGATCCGCTCCCAGTCGAGGTTGCCTTCGCCGACCGGCATCATGACCGAGCCGTTGCAGTCGCAGAAGGGCTTCATCCCGTAATCCTTGAGGTGGAGGACCTGCTGGCGCCCGGCGAGTGTTTCAATCCAGCGGACCGGATCGGCGCCGCCCTTCTGAACCCAGTAGGTATCGAGTTCGGCGTCGAGCTCCGGCGCTTCAGCGTAGAGGATCTCCAGCATTGTGCGGCCGTTGAACCGTTCGAATTCGATGGAGTGGTTGTGATAGGCCAGCGTGACACCGGCGGCGCGGAACCGTTTTGCAGCCTCGTTGAGCTCGCGGGCCAGTTCGATCACTTCACCTTCGCCGGTCGGCCGCCAGTGCGGGAAGGGGTAGGCGGTGTGGCGGCAGCCGAGTTCGAGAAGCCGTTCCGCCTCCTTTTCCGGTTCTTCCACGATGGTTTTGGCGAAGGAGTGGCTGGTCGGTGCCGTCAGCCCTTCGTCGCGGAGCATCGCGGCGAGGTCGGCGGTCGGCATCGGGGCGATCGAGCCGGAAAGCTGGATCGCGTCATACCCCATCTGTTTCAGCCGCCGGAAAGTGTCGCGCACTCCTGCCGGGGTTTTGATGTAGTTGCGGAAACTGAACATCTGGGCGGCAATGGTGATCTTCTGCATGATGGAAGTTCCTTTCCTTTCAGCCGACGACGACCGGTTCGATGTGGAACCATTCGCAGAACTGGAGCAGTTCCTGCTTGACGTCGGCGTGGATGACCGCGTAGTGGTGTTCGAACCCCTTCTTCATGATGGTATCGACCAGTTCCGGCACGGCGCCGTCGAAGCGGATGGTAAGCGGATTCCCGCGCAGGAAGGGTTCGGTGTCGATGGCGGTTCCGGGCGCGATCAGCATGCGCATTTTCCCGTCGGCGTCGGTGTCGAGCTTGGCGACGGTGACGCGTCCGGCCTTGAGCGAAAAGTCATTGGTGACACCCTTCTTGTCGCCGCCGTCGACGCGCATGTGCAGCCGCAGTTCGGTTTCGGCGAAGTTGCGGCAGAGTCCCTTCGGAGCGGCGCCGCAGTGCCAGATGACGCCGGTGTTTTTCTGCGTGTCATACTGGATCAGGTCGACGAAGAAGGGGATGCCGCCGCCGGCGAGCGCCTGAAGCAGCTTCATGGTGACGGCGCCGGTGACGTCTCCCTCGCAGCTGGTGGCAAATCCGGTGTCGGAGAGCATGCCGAGCACGGCGCAAGGCGCGATGCCGAAGAGGTCGGAGAACTCCGGCCAGCAGCGGACCGCGTAGGTGCTGAGCTGATATTTCTCTGCCGTCTTGCGGAAGGAACCGTACATTTTCGCGGCGAGTTCGAGGTCGGCAGCGGAGACCGCGTTGACTTTGGCGGCGCTCTCCTTGACCACCTTGCGGGCGGCGGCGAGTTCCGCCTCGGTGAGGGTGTCGGCGGTCTTGACGATTTCGAGCAGGTCGAGCACTTCGACGGCGACGCCGAATTCGCGGCGGAGGAGAAGCTCATCGAAATTCGAGGTGTAGAAGCCGGGAACCCGTCCGCCGGCGAGACCGATCCGCAGATTGCGGAGCATCTTGACGGCGCGGACGACGGCCAGCGGTTTTTTCAGTGCTTCGGCCGTCTCTTCCGGACGGGCCATGACGAAGCAGTAGCGTTTGCGGAGCCGGTTGAGGCCGTGGGCCGCCATGTTGGCGCCGCAGAAGGAGTTCTGTTCCCACATCTTGCCCGGGCCGGGTTCTTCCGGATTGGCGAGCAGAACGAAAGGAACGTCGAGACGGGTTGCCGCCGCCGGAATGGTCGCTCCGACCGGGAAGGTGACGAAGTGCATCACGACCGCGTCGACGCCGGCGCGGGCGAACTCTTCAGCCCGGGCCGCGGCTTCCCCTTCGGTGGTGGTGACGCCGTGGTAGAGGATTTCCGCCGGGAGCGTCTGGAGATTTTCGAACGTCCGTTTGGCGATGGCGTCGATTTTGGGAGTCATCCAGCTGGCTTTGGAGATGGCGATGTACCCGATTTTCATTGTTTCCATGGTTGCGTTCCTTGACTTTTGGTTGAACGGGGATATTTTTCCCTTTATCATAAGGTACGTCGAAAAATCTGATTTCAAATGGAGAAAAACAACCTCTTTTTGCACAAAACGAAGATTTTCAGAGTATGAATTTTTTTGACGGTCATTATTTCAGCTTGTACCACTCCTCTCCGGACTTCCGCGGAGAGTCCCACCATGTGCCGATTTATTACGGGATTCAGTACAATCATGCCGGGAAGCTATGGCTGCGGATCGATCATGGGGAACGCTTCGAAGTGGAAGGGGCATACGTCTTCATTAGCCATCCGGATGCATTTTTCGAATATGGAAATATGCCCGGGGAGACACGGCATCACAACTTTATCTGCTCTTACGGCGAGCGGGTGGAGGCGTATGTGAAGAGCGGGCTGCTGCCGATCGACAATCAGCATCCGCTGCGGAAGGTGCGCAATCCGGAGCGTTTTCTCGAGACGATGCTGCGGATCATGTCGCTTCTGCGTCATGCGGCGCCGGTGGTGCCGCCTCGGGCGGTGCTGCTCTATGAGGATCTGCTTCTGCAGATACAGGAGTCCGAGCCGGACGGACCGCCGGTCCCGGCGTTTCAGGAGGAGTACTTCGGCCACCTGGTTTCCGAGGTACGCCGACATCCGGAAAGGGCGTGGGAGTTCTGCGTCGAGGCGCGGAAGCGGAACCTCACACCCGCCCATTTCCGCCGCCTGTTCAAAGCGGTTTCCGGTCTTCCGCCGCAGCAGTTTCTGATTCAATGCCGGCTGCAGCAGGCCGCTTCTCTGCTGGTCGGCACCGGGGAGACGGTCGGCGTGATTGCCGAACGGGTTGGGATCGGCAATGAATTCTATTTTTCGCGGCTGTTCAAGGCGAAATACCGGATTCCGCCGCTCGAATACCGCCGGGAGTTCGCCGGGCGGTACTGAAAAAAAAACTCCGCCGCCCCTGCGGGAATCGAGGGCGCGGCGGGAAGAAAAGTCTCGCCGATTATTCGGCGGTCAGTTCGAAGCAGACGGAGATTTCCGGCTGTTTCTCTGTGTCGATGTCGAAGAGAATCGTGCCGTTTTCCGACCGGAGCGGAATCTCTTCCCGCCGGGTCCCGTCCAGCGCGAGGGCGTGCAGCGTGAAGCGGTTCGCCTGCGGATGCTTCAGCGTGGCGCGGAACTTTCCGCTGCGCAGCATGGGAACGGGGTCGCCGTTCCGCCAGCCGTGCCAGAAGCCGCCGGTGTAGGAGATCTTCCCGTTGCGATTGGCCGGATAGGTGGAGAAGACGAGCAGCATTTTCCGGCTCGAGGAGAGCGGTTTCCCATCCAGCGAAGTCAGAGCGATACAGCCGTCGGTGTTGGTTGATTCGATGGTGAAGTCGCCGAGTTTCGCCGAATCTCCCGCGGTGAGACAGGCTCCCTGGGTGCGCGGAGTGCGGACCTCCAGTTTCTTCTGCTGCGTGTAGAGCGTGAGTTCTCCAGTATCGCTCTGGTAGATGCCACGCTGCGGGTCGGAGAGGTTTCCCGGGGGGAGCACGCCTTTTTTCCGCAGTGTCCGGGTGAATTCCGCTGCGCTGAACTTGCGGTCCCGGCCGCTTCCGGCGCCGATGGCGTCGTCGAGTTCGGGCTTGTAGAGTCCGTCGGTGCGTGTGGCGGGGAGCGCGAGGGTGACCGGCACGTCGCGCCGCACCCCTTCCGGACGCTCCGTGCCGGGGAAGGAGAGGCTGAATCCGGTCATCAGCGCAAGTTTGGTCTGTTCCGGTGAAACCGGCTGGAAATAGCGCAGGAGTTCCGGCGCGACTTCGAGCGAGACATTGTGACGGCTCGGGGCGACGTCGCCGCGCATGAAAAGCGAGTAGATGAGGATGTTCGACGCTCTCGCCACCGGATTGCTGCCGATTGCGAACGGTTCCAGCCGTTTCGGCTCCAGAAAGACCGGGTAGCTGTGCGGCAGCAGTGCGCGGAATCCCTGAAAGGCGGAATAGGCCCCCATGACCAGGCCGAATTCGTAGGAGTAGGGGTTGGGGATGCAATGGTTGGTTTCGGTGACGAAGTAGGGGCGGTCGGCGAATTTCGCCGCGGCGAGGTTGCGCCAGTAGAGGATGGAGCTTTCAATCGAGCTCTGCATGGTGGCGGCCCGGGAGCCGCGGAACGCGTCCCGCTGCTGGTACAGATTGATTCTGACGGCGTGCGACCAGTAACTGTGGCCGAGCGCGAACTGCGAATGGCGGCTGCGGACGGCGTTGTCGCCGAACCAGACCGGCACGTCGAACTGACCGACTAGGCCGGTGTATCCGAGTTCGCGTACCACCTGGGTGCAGAACTCCATCATCGCCATCTGGAGGCGGGTACAGCATTCGATGAAATCGCGGGAACGGGGGGAGTCTTTGGCGCACTCAGAGAGCAGATAACGGGGGACGTGCACGGCGTCAAAATCGGTAAAATTGCTCTTCCACGCCCGGCTCAGGGAGGCGATGTCGGAATATTTCTTCTTCAGAAATTCCCGGAAACGGAGATCGAAGAGGGCGTACTCCTTCGGACCGACTTTGGTCCCCTTGAGGTTGGGCCAGATGATGCAACCCTCTTCCTCGTTACTGAATTCGACACCGATCAGCTGGGGATCGTCCTTGAGTTTCATCCCGGTGTACGGATTGACGGTGTCGAGGATGGTCCGGGCGTTCTCCCGGAAGCGCGTTTTCGCCTCATCGGTCAGAAGGAGCAGGCCGATCCGGCGCGGGTGGGAATCCGGTCGTCCGCTGCCCTGATGGTCGTAGAGGGAGATGTTGAGGTAACAGCCCTGTTTTTTCAGTTCGGCCAGCAGGAACCAGTGGCGGTCGCGTTCCTCCCGGGTGCCGTGCCAGCATTCGGATTCGATGTGAAAACGGATGTGGTTCATGCCGAGAGCGCGGAAGGCGCGGGCGTATTCCCGGGCGAACCGTTCGAATTCATCCCGGTTCATCGCTGGCCTGTCTTTGAGATGTACGCCATCCCACCGCTTGTTGGTTGCGTAGGGATAGAGTCCCCGGAAAGGGGCGTTGCAACCGAAGAAGCGGACCGGCGTGTCAGGGGCATTTTCGAAGACGGGGCGTCCCTCGGCGTCGAGAATCAACCGGCCGAACTTGCCGGCGGGGGCGGGCACCGAGGCGGAGAAGTCCAGGGCAGTGCCGGGCTGAACGACGAGTTTGCCGAGCGCGGCGCGGTTCCAGCCGTTGCCGTCTTTCAGCGTAACGGTGGGCAGATAGCACTCCGCGAGGTCCTGCCAGGCCTGATGGCGCGGGGAGTTCCGGGTGGCGCCATACTGGAGGAACCAGCTTTCCGAACCGGGGAAGACTTTGATCGCCAGCGTGTTCTTGCCTTTTTTCAGTTCGAAGTCCACCGGGTGGTTGTCCGGCGAGAAGCGCCGGGTGCCGTTGCCCGCTTTTTTCAGGCGGCTGGTGGAGTAGAACTCCTTTCCGTTGCAGTAGAAGGTGAAATACCAGTCGGCGGCGAATCCGAGCCGGACGGTGCGGTCTCGGTCGCTGTCGATTTCGGTCATCAGAAGAATACAGCTGCGCGGCTCATGCTTCGGCATCAGCGGCAGACAGTTGATTTTCCCGTTGACGGCGGTCACCTGGATCGGATGGATTTCCGTCTCCTCGCGGCCGTTGGCGGAGTAGAACCATTTGTCCGGAATCGTGGAGGGGGCTTCCCGGTAGACGGAGGCGTTGACAAAGGCGGTCCAGTGGTCGGCGGGGAGCGGACTTGGTTCTACTTTGGCGAGCTTTACGTTGCTCACCGTCACCGTGGTGTCGATGAAGTTGCCGAGATAAAAGGAGAGTGCGGTCGGCGCATCGGCGGGGTACCCCGGCTTCCGGACGAAACGGAACGACCAGTCATACTGAAGTTTGCCGGGGTGGATCGTCAACTTTTTGCTCTGAAAATTCGGATAGTGCGGCTTCTGGCGGATTCCGGCAGCGACGATAAGTTCGGCGGCACGGCCGGTCTCCACGGTGAAGGTGAGGCGGTAGTCCTGCCCCTCATCGAGCGGGACGAGCTTGTAGAGAAGCACTCTGCTCCACTCCGCCTTCTGGAGCGGAATATTCAGACACAGGGCGTTGTTGCGGAAGTACTCTTTGCGCGGGGTCTCTACCCGGAACTCAGGATGAACCCAGCAGCGCCAGATCTCCCAGCTCATTGTCTTTGGCAGAAGATTCTCCGCCGGCAGGAGGAGCGTGAAAAGCGTGGAAAGAAGAAAGAACAGTTGTTTCATGAATAAGCCTTTCTGTGTGAAGAGGGTGGAAATCAGAGGAATTGACGGAAGAATTTGTTCTTATCGTACATTTTTTTGATGTGGAAGAGCGAAGCCAGTTCGGACTGGTCCCGGGAGGAGGCGCTCATGTCCAGGTGGAGGACGTTGGCGTTGCCGCCGTGGCGGGTGATCAGCAGTCCCTTGTCGCTGGTGTCGGTCGCATAATTATCGTTGATGACGCAGTAAGCTCGACGGCTGGTGCCTTGCATGGAATCACCGGCGATGATGGTCCGGCTGCTGCCTTTGGCGATGTAGCCGAGCGAATCGTCGGCCCGCAGGATGGAATTGCGTTTGGTCGCTTCGACCAGCGTGCGGCGGCCGCTGTAAGTTGCGCTCAGCCCAAAGGTCTGGTGGACGATCATGCCGTACCCGTTACCGAGTTTGAAATCTTCGGTGCAGCGGTAGGGTTTGGTTTTGCTCACATTTTTGTCGACGCTGTAGGAGCGGAGAGACTCTTCGACGGCGACCTCTTCTCGGGTCATATCACCGGACTGGGTCAGCAGAAGTGTGCCAACCCACGGAACTCGATAGGGATCATCCTGAAAATAGAGTGGTGCGGGAAAGTAGTCGTTGAAACTGTCCGCATAGACCGACAGAGCAAATCCGGTCTGCTTGAGATTGCTCATGCAACTGATCGCGGAGGCGCGCTGTCGCGCCTGATTCAGCGCCGGCAGCAGCATGGCGGCCAGGATGGCGATGATCGCGATCACGATGAGGAGTTCGATCAAGGTAAAAATGTGTTTTTTCATCTGGCGGTTTACTCCAATGGAATTTGAATTCTATGACGGCTGAATTTATACTTTGCGGGAGTTATCTCCATTTCATCATCCTCTCTTTGGTGTGGCGTTTCAACGGCGATGAAAATCGGAGGAGCCGGTCTCCATTCCTGTGGCCGGAACGGAAGTACAAAATTCGGATTGATTAAATTTTATTCTGTTGTTATTGCTGCTTTGAATTTTGTAGTACAGAAAGTTCCATCTTTTAAGAGAAAGGTGTGGCACGGAAGGAAAATCTGTCATTTTTTTCTCCATATTCTTGTTTTCCGTCGGTTCAGCTTTTATATTAATTATACATGAAAATGTTCCGGATGGGAATGTACAAACAAGTCGAAAGATTATACTTTTATGATTCTGGAGGATAAAAAGGAGTTTTTCCGGCTTCACGCAGGCTTGCGGCTGCATCTGAGCCATTTTCACGACAATGTTTCCGCCGTGCATAATTTTCACTCCTGCCATCCGGTGAACCGCCTTCTCTACATCCGGGAATATGCCGGAAACTCCGCCTACATCTACGATTATCGGGCCGACCGCAAATTCCTGATGCGGGAACATCGTCTCTACTTCTACCCCTGTTTCCGGGAGATAGACATCTTTCAGGAGCGGAATCTCGCATACCGTTCGATTCATTTCAATCTGGAGCTGTTCGGCGGCGGGGATCTGTTTGCCGGCAGTCCGGTTCGCGAACTGTCTGGAACAATGGCGGAGGCGGTGGCGGAGCTCCCGGCGGACCCGTGGTCGGTCCGGGACTGCTGCCGCTTCAACGCGGTGTTGAACGAGTTGATCGTCGGCCTGCTGGAGGGGGGCGAGGAGAGTTCCCGCAACCCGATGCTCAAAAACGCCCGTTACCGGGAGCTGCTCGATTATGTAAATGAGAATCTCTCCGCCGAGTTGACTGTGGAGGAGCTTGCCTCGTTCATGAACATGGGCCGTGAGATCTTCTCGCGCAAGTTCCGTGCGGACTTCGGGGTCGCGCCGAAGGAGTTTCTGACGCGGATGCTGCTGCGGCGCGCCTCCGATCTCCTGCTTACGCCGAACATCCGGGTGAAGGAGGTGGCGGCCCGGTTGAAGTTCCGGAACGAATTTTACTTTTCCCGCTTTTTCCGAAAGCACACCAACATTCCGCCGGGGGAATATCGCCGATTCTACCGCGAGTAGCCGGGAGAATCGGCGAAAACTGTACCGCAGTCTCATTCCCAGGTTCCGGCGAAGGAAAGCACTTTGGTTCCGGTGTAAGGCGCGGTTTTTACACTGCCGTTCTTGAACAGAATGTTTGTGCTTCGGTTGTGGTTCCAGCCGAAAGAGCTCTCACTGTCAAGCTGAATCTGCGCGCTTGAGAGCTGGGCGAGACTGGAGCGGATCCAGTTGTCGGTCGCGTTGCTCCAGTCCTTGTCCACCATGATGGCGGCATTGTTGAGGATGCGGTTGAGGCGGCGATGATATATCTTGGAGGTTGCGAGCATCTCCTCCGTGAGCCAGCCGCCGTTGTCGTCGTAGACGGCGATGAGCGGGGAATAGCTCGGCAGAAAGGGGAGGTCCGCAGGAGCGGAGCTTCCTCGCCAGGAAGGGGAAGCGACCGGTGATGCGCTCATCGAGGGACAGAAAAGAATCCCGCGTGGCTGGTCGTATGCTCCTGCGGAACAGGGAATTCCGGTATTGGTGTTGGCAAAATCCCAGGTGTGATCAGGTGTTGTTTTCAAGTAGGGTTCGATATCGCGGCTCCAGCTGGCGGCGTAGTTGGCCTGCGGCATCCAGTCGCCGTAATCTCCCGCATAGAGCATGAGCCCGTTGTAGACCTGTCGCAAATTGCCGATGCAGGTGGTGCGTCTTCCCGCCTCACGCGCCCGGCTGAGCGCCGGCAGCAGCATGGCTGCCAGAATGGCGATGATCGCAATTACTATGAGGAGTTCGATCAGGGTAAAAGCGGTCGATTTCGGGGGGCGGGCCGGAGAAAGAACGGAATGCTTCGAAATCATTTTTTCTCCTCCTCATGGGTTTCCTGAAAGATCTGATTGGCGACGAAGGTTCCGTTGACGGCGGCGGGAAATCCGGCGTAGACGGCGAGCTGAAGCATCACTTCGAGGATCTCCTCTTTCGTGCATCCGGCGCAGAGGGCGGCGCGGATGTGGCCGGCGAGTTCGGTCTCCAGCCCGCCGCGGGCGGCGAGCGCCGAGATGATGACCAGTTCACGGGTCTTGAGGTCGAGGCCGGGGCGGGAATGAATGTCGCCGAAGGCGAACTCCACGATCGCATCGGCCAGCGCGGGGGAAATTTTTTTCAGACGCGGCACGATGGTGGAACGGTCGAAAAGCCCCTTTCTCCGGGCGGCGCCTTTCCGGTAACGTTGTGTGGGCATGGGGTCCTCCTTTGAACTTGCTGGTGATGAATTAATGAATAACATTCAGGTGAAACGACTTGAGAATTCCGGCGATATGTTCCATCTCCGCCGGGGCGGGGGAGGGGACGTCCGGCAGCGTGTCGGGGTGATCCACCGCCCGGTAGCGGTCATGTGCGAGCGAGTGATAGGGCAGCAGTCGGATTCCGGAGAGGTGCGCAAGGCCGGCGAGGAATCGTCCGGCACCGGTGATCGCCGCGTCGGAATTGTTAATGCCGGGAATGATCGGCATGCGGATTTCAATCGGCTTGCCGGTGGCGTCAAGTTTCCGGAGATTCTCGAGGATCCGGGAGTTGGAGACGCCGGTCGCCCGGCGGTGCGTTTCCGGATCGATCTCTTTGAGGTCGTAGAGAAAGAGATCCGTGACCGGCAGGACCGTTTCAAAGGCGCTCCACGGCACGCAGCCGCAGGTGTCCACCGCGCAGGAGACCCCTTCGCGATGCAGCAGCTGAAAGAGTTCGGCACAGAACTCCGGCTGCAGCAGCGGTTCGCCGCCGGAAACGGTGACGCCTCCGCCGGAATGGCGGTAGAAGGCGCGGTCTTCGAGTGCGGCGCGGGCCGCCTCCTGCGGCGAGATGGAACGGCCGTAGAGGATCAGCGCATCGTTGAGACAGGCGGAAACGCACTTTCCGCAGGCAGTGCATCTGATCCGGTCGATCCGGTGAGTACCTCCGATGAAGAGGTGGGCGCCGTTCGGACAGGCGGAGGCGCACCGGCCGCATACGGTGCAGCGGCGTGTGAGCAGACCGAGTTCCGGTTCCGGCCGGACGCTCTCCGGATTGTGACACCAAAGACAGCGCAGAGGACACCCCTTGAGAAAGAGAGTTGTCCGGATGCCCGGGCCATCGTGGACGGCAAACCGTTTAATATCCACCAGTGTCGCGTTCATCCTGCAATCGCTCCCGCCTGATCGATGAAGGTCTGCTGTGCCTCCGGGGGGAGATCGGTGAAACGGACGTTCCAGCCGCAGACGCGCACCTGGAGGTTGCGGTAGTTTTCCGGATGAAGCTGTGCGTCGTGGAGCGTCTCCACGTCGAAGATGTTGAACTGCAGCCCCGAACCGCCTTCGGCGATAAAGGTGCGGATGACTGCCGCAATTGCCGTGATGCCGTCAGTGCCCTGCACGGCGCTCGGGTGGAGCATCAGATCGAGGCAGGTGCCGCAGGGAAAGGCGGCGAGATCGAGCTTGACCACCGATTCCATCAGAGCGGTGATGCCGTTGCGGTCCATGGAGATGCAGGCGTCGAGATTTTTCGCCACCGGGGTTCCGGCATTCCGTCCATCGGGCAGGGCGCCGATCAGCTTGCCCCGTTCGACCACCATCTGACCGTAGAGTGAGGCGAAGAAACGGCCGCCGCGCCGGTTGGGTGCCTCGTTGATGAGCGGTGCGACGAAGCGGGTAAGTTCGACGGCGAGCCGGTCGGCGGCGGGATCGTTGTTGCCCCACTTCGGCGCGCGGTTCCGGGCGAGAAGCTGAAGAGTTTCATACCCTTTCCAGTCGGCGGCGAGGGCTTTCCGGAGTTCGTCGAGAGTGCAGAGTTTTTCCTGATAGACCAGATATTCGATGGCGGCGAGGGAATCGACCGCTTCGGGCAGATAGCTCACCACGCAGGCGGTGGAGTTGTACTTCGCTCCACCTTCGGTGATGTCGCGCCCTTTGCTGATGCAGTCGGCGAGAGTGGCCGAAAGCAACGGAGCGGGATTGATTTCCGGCCAGATCGATTCGCAGCGGCGCTGCTGCTCCTCCATGTAGGCGATCTCCCGGGCGATCCGTCGGAAACAGGCCTGTTTGAGCTCCTCGAAGGTGGCGTATGCGCCTTTTTCTTCGAGGAAGAGGGCGACTGCCTGCGGCAGAAAGAAGTGGGTCGCGCCGGAGCAGGAGATCTCCCGGCCGAAGACCGCCGGTTCGTAACAGCCGACCGGAATACAGCGCCGGGCGTCCTCCGGAGTGCGTCCGTGGCGGATCAGTCCTTCCACGACCAGCGGATAGTTGAGCGAGACGATGGCGGTACGGCCGTCGCGGATGTTCCGAGCGACGAGTTCGAGGAAGGCTTGCGGCGTTTCCGGCGTGAGCAGAAGCGAAAGTTTGGGATCCACCGTATTGAGTTCATAATAGGTCTCCAGCGCGAGCATGGAGAGTTCGTTGATTTCCGGGCCGAAGCAGAAATTTTTACCGAACCGCTTTCCCTGCCATTTGGCGTAGAAGGCGATCCAGAAGTATTTGATCAGCTCCTTCGCCGACTCCCGGGTCAGCCGACCGGCGGCGAGGTCGTCGCGGTAGAAGCTCAAATAGAGCCGGTCGAACCAACCCATCGTGCGGACCTCTTCGCCCTCCATCTCCTGCAGGTCGTGGTAGAGCAGCGCGATCTGGAACGCTTCGCGCAGGGTCTGCGGCGGACGGTGGGCGAGCGCTTCGAGCGCGGGGTTGTCCGATGCCCGCCCGAGTCGCTCGCAGAGGATGGCTGCCCCTTCGCACACCATGGCGGCGGCACGGTGGAAGGGGGTATCACCGCCCTGTTCCGCCCGGCGCTTGAGGCCGGGGAAGCCGAGGGAGAGGATCGCTTCCCAGTCCGGGCAGGTGTGGCTGGTGTCGACGCAGTAGTGGCAGGCGTGTTCCTCCAGATCGGTCTTGGAACACCAGCCGTCCGATTGGAAGCCGAACTCCTGCCGCCACATTTCGTTGCCCCACTGCCGCCGCAGTTGCAGGAACAGTTCGCCGCCATCCACCTTGCTGGCGAAAAAGTTGTCCTTTTCCGGCGCGATGCGTGCTTTTTCGCAGATGAGGCGCATCAATCTCGCGCGGATGAGGATGCGCGGTTCGCCGGGGTGACGTCGCAGCTCCGTTTCGAACTCTTTCCGGAGGGCTTCCGGAGAAAGCCCGCTTGCCGGATCGTATTGCACTGATTCGTACTGTTTTTCCAGACGGGGTCTGGCATCGTTGAACCGTTCCATGATGTATCGCCTCCCGGGCAGATTTTTTTTGACGGTGTCTTGTATTTTTGCTTTTCCATATTATACTTTAAAAAAGGGAAAAAGAGAATGCATAAATCTGTACGAAAAAATATACTTTTTTGACAAATGGATTCGGAACGCGACTTTTTCGCATTGAGCGGCGGACTCTCATTGCAGGTGACGCACTTCACGGTGAACCGCGCCCGGTGCGACAAACTGCATTCGCTGCACCCGGTGAACCGGCTGCTGTTCATCCGGCAAGATACTGCCGGAGAGAGCCGGATCAGCGACCGGGAGGCGGGGGCGGAGTTTCTTCTGCGTCCGGGAATGGTTTACTTCATGCCCTGTTTCCGCGAGGTTGAAGTCCATCTCACGCCGGAACTGGAGTTTCTGTCGGTGCACTTCACGCTGGATCTTTTCGGCGGGACCGACATTTTCCAGAAACAGCCGGTGGCGATGTATCCGGCGCCGGATTTCGCCGCGAAGGCGTGGAGCGGTTTGCAGGAGGGGCGGGCGCTGTACGCGGCGTGCGAGCTCAAGAGTGCGGTCTACGGATTCTGCACCCGGACTCTGATGCGGCTCGGGCCGGAGGTCACCGGATTGCTGCGCCGGCGGGAGTATCGGCCGCTGATCGATTTCATTGTGGCGCACGCTTCGGCTTCCACCACGGTGGAGCAGCTGGCGGAGTTCATGAAGATGCGGCCGGATGTTTTTTCGCGTAAATTCTCCGCCGATATCGGCGTGACGCCGAAGAAATTTCTGACCCGTTTCCTGCTGCGGCGGGCGTCGGAGCTGCTGCTGGAGCCCGGGAGCCGGGTCAAGGAGGTGGCGGCGGAACTGGGGTTCAGCAGTGAATACTATTTCTCCCGTTTCTTTCACAAGAATACCGGTATTCCGCCGCGACAGTACCGGGAGTTTTACCGGAACATGGAGGTCCGGGGGTGACGACGGGGGGTGTTTTGCGGGGAAAGCGATGGCCTTCGGGTTGATTTCCCTGCGGACCGGATTTATAGTAGGTTGCAAAATCGACAGTGGAGAAAGAGGATTTCCGGCATTCCCGTCCCGCGTCCGGTGGAAGGGGCGGGACGGCGGGGATTCGCCGGGAAATCGGAGAGGTAGACGGATGAAACGTGCATCGGATTTTTTTCGGACGGAAGAGAAGTTGAACTGTGCGCAGGCGGTTTTGCGCTACTTTGAATTCCCGCCGGAGAAGATTGCGGAGTTTCGCGAGTTCGGCGGCGGGCGGGCGCCCGGCGGATTGTGCGGTGCGCTGTATGCGGCAAAAATCGTATTGAATGACGAGGAAAAGTTTGCGGAATTGTGCCGGGAGTTCGGGGAGAAGACGCAGGGGGCGCTGACCTGCCGGGAGATCAAGGGCGGTTCGGGATTCCCATGTGAAGCCTGCGTCAATCTAGCCGCGTCGCTGGCGGAAAAAATGAAGTAGAAGCGAAAGGGGAGGGGCGGCGGCATGGATGTCAACTTTATTCCCGGAAATCTCCGGGAGGCGCTGACTTCGGGCGGCGTGGCCGGAAAGATTCTCCATGCGGTGCGGTTCAGCCGACGATTTTCCGGGGAGTCGGGGGAGGGGTATTTCTTCTTGACTGACCGGGAGTTTGCGGCGATTGACCGCGGTTTCGGCAGTTCGGAATTCCGGCGGATGAGCTGCCCGGTTGCCGAGGTGTCGACTCGGAAGCGCCAAGTCGACGGGAACAATGTCTCGGTGGAAATCGCCTTGCCGGACGGCACGATTTTGACGGGCTGCGCCTCTTTTTCGGAAGGCGATGCGCTGGAAGAGTTGCTCGACAGTCTGGAGGCTGGAGCCGGTTCGATGGTGGAATCCGCCGCCGCGTCGGCGGAACCGGTTTCGGAGAACGCGAAACTTTTCGCCGCCGGACTGCTCTGGGCGGTGCGGGCGGATGGCAATCTCGCGCCGGAACAGGAGGAGATGCTGCGGAAGCTCTGTCCTCCGGCAGCGCTGGAGGCGGGGGTGGATTACACGCAGTCGAATGGCTTTGACGCGTTTCTATCTGCCGTGAAATCGACCTTCTCGCGGGAGCAGTTGACCTGCCTGATTGCGAACCAGCTGGAACTGGCGATGTGTGACGGGGATTTGACGGGGCGGGAGATGGATTTCATCCGTTCCGAGGTGAACGTCTGGGGCTATCCGGTGGAAGAGTACCGTGCGCTTCGCAACTTTCTGCTGTTGAAGAATCAGTCGCCGATTCTCTTCGCCTGACGCCCACCTCAAAAAAGACAGGAGCCGCGCGGGATGTCTCCCGATCGCGGCTCCTGTTTTTTTCTCGTTTGTCAGTCGATGTATTCGATACTGGTGACGACGAGCTGGCCGGTGATTTCGCTCACCTTCTCCAGCGTGACCAGCATCTTGACTTCGCCGGTGATTTCATCGAAATAGAGATAGTCATCTGGACTCTGATTCAAAGACGGATCTGTTGAGGGCATTGTTTCGGGATTTGATTCGTCATGACCATCGTTTTTGATGTCACCATCTAAATCAGTATCAATTTTTTTATTGTTAATACTTTCATAATATCTTGCAACATCAAACTGACCATAAGCACAATTTTTTCTGGTAACTGGCGTGTTATCATCCGGTCTGATTCGGGTTATTGTTCCACTCAAATCTCGAATGGTTTGTGCCACAACGATGAATTGGATGACGTTGGATGCAGAGGGCTCTGCTTTTAGCAGATTGATCGTTTTTCCGATAATCTCCTCCTGCTGGGCATCTGAAGAGGACGTGATAGAAGGCAATGCTCCAAATGCAGTGAAAAGTCTTTTGTTCTCATCAGATTTATATTTCCAGTCAAGGAACTGGGTACGGCTAGAGAACGGTTTCTTAGTTCCGGCTTCATTAACACATGCCTGCGCCAAGGCATTACCGATTGTTGTAGATACTCCTATTTTTGTTGAGGAGGTTGTTGTTTCAAAATTACTGATTTCCTGACCATACATGATGTTGTAGAAAAGAGCTTGTCCCATCTGATAGTCGTGGGCATATTCATATCCAGTATTGATAGTGGTATCAGAGCAAAGCATATTGATATTTACCTTCCCATAACAATAGGCCTCTTCTGTTAACTTGACCTGCTCCAGAATACCGCCATCTCCATTTGCATAGGAGGTGCCGGACGTATTGTCCCACGAAAGCCCCTGTTTCATGTCGGAGGGAGAGATGGAACCAGAACCCCCGGGAGCTCCCGCCGCTTTCAGATTGAGCGTCTGCCAGGCGGCGCCCCGGTGGATTACGCCCAGCTCCCAGAGGCTCTGCATCGGGGCGTTCCGGATATACGCGGTCGACAGATGGTTGGTAGCATCTCCCCAGGCCGGGCCATTGGAATAGACGTTTTTCTCTGGGTCATATTTACTGGCATCGTCATCGCTGGCTTTGCCCGGATCGAACGGATGAGTCGGCTTAGGATCGGTGCTGTTGAGTGTCTTATTGGCTTTTCCGGTAACGGCGCCGCTCAGGCTTTCAACGCACATGACTTTTTCCCACAGAGTATCGGAATCTCCCCGCACTGCAGTTCCGCAGAGATACCAGTCATCCTCGTTCAAATTCTGCCGGGGATCGATCCCCCGGATGCCGCCGAGCAGGAATTTATAACTTTTTTCATCCGCCTCACCGGTAGCTGAATCCGAGAAATTCAATGTCGTAGTGGATTTCAGCGCGGAGGCGGCGGAACGGACATAGTCTACACCGAACGTACTGGAGTCGCCTTCTCCATCAGAATAGGTGCCGGTGAGAAGCAATGGACCGCGTTTGACCGCAACTTCGTCAATTCGAACTGCATTGACTGTGATGCTCGTCGGTCCGGAAACAATATTGGTTGGTTCATTCCCAGTCTCTGCTTCGACAATTTTTTTGAGGTAATCTTCTTTTGTTTTTAATTTAGTCGAGGGCACGATCGAGGCCGTATCATACAACCCTGACCAGCAGTTATTTCCCGTAGTATCCGCTGCCTTGAACGGATATCCACTCAGAGGAGATGGCTTATTTTGGAAGGTGATGGAGTTGTCTGTCTCGGCCGGAACTTGTAGTTTTGGGTCGGAAGAACTGTCCGAACTGTTCCAAGTACAATTAAAGGTTGGCAATTCAAACGTGTTGTGGTCGTCTATCAGAAGTTTGACATTGGTGGTTCCTGACAGCGTTTCTCCGTTGCTGTCGTATTCATACTTGATCCCATAATAGGTCGCTCCGGTAATCTGGCCTTTCAACGCGAGTTCCCTTACGCTGTTTCTGAAACTGAAACTGCTGAATCCTGTCGGAATATCCTCATAGATTACCGCAAGTTTCACTGCCGGGTAGAGGTCCAGCTGGAAACTGAAATTTCCGTCGGCCTTGGCGGCGATTCCGGCGGTTTTCGTCGCGTCTCCCTGATGAATGGCGAGCCGGTAACCGAGTTCATAGATGTAAGGGGTTCGCTCGTTGCCGGTGAAGGTCGGTTCCGTGATTTCTTCATTGACGCTGACGCTCCAGTCGGCAGCAGGAACGTCAGAGGTAGGTATCGAGTCTGGATCACAATAATCGTTCAAGTTTGCCGCGATCTGTTTCCGGCGCTCTGCCAGAGAGGCGAAAGTCTCCTGAGTATCTGCAATCTGCTTTAAAAAAGGAATGCCGGTACTGGAAGGTGTCAATTCGTCAGTCAAATTAAACTCATCTCCATCAGCCGCAAGATTCGTCAGAATCCCCGGGCCATTTTTGTCAAGTGTTTCCTCTATATTTTCATGAAAACGATCATACCATTTATCCTCCCCAGGATCACATTCATCCAATTTACCAAGATTAAAGCGATGGAGAAATTTATAATCGTTTGAAGATATATCAAATCGATAATATTCCGGTTCTGTTGGTTCAGTTCCCGAGGTAAACCAGCGTTCGATAAATTTTTTATTCACGAAACCGGCTGTTCCAATCTCATTGTATTTGTAGAAGTACTGGCCTGAGCCGCTGAATCGGTCGAAGAAAAGTGTCAGATTCGACGTATCCAATGGATCACCAGAACTGCCAGGTGCTTTATTGCCCCAATCATAGAGTGGCGTCGTTTGATCAAGGTTCAATTCATCTATGGTTTTCCCCCAGCGATTGTCCCAGGGAACACGTGGGTGAGTATCCTGCGGATCAATTCCCAATAGCACATTGTATAATGAAATTTTACTTTGCGCAGGTGTAATTACTTGTTGATATGCAATTCGACCGATAATCTTTCTGGTAGCAGAGGACGTTCCAGATGATGAAAGAGGTTTATCGTATATAAACGTCCATTTTGGTTTTGCATAAGTAGTCGAGTCAGTCATAACTGTAGCTAAAGATACAGGAGGCTTCAATAAAGAATCCGAGGTACTGTATAATCCATCGGCAAAAATATTTCCGTTCTCCGACTGTCCATCTTTTCCATAACTATAAACATCAGAATAATTTAAGGGAATTATTGGCGGACTTTGCTGTGCTGCTTGAGCTTGATAATACATCATGGCAATAGTTATTCTGCTGATCGCAGATTGAGCGAGCAATTTTGCCTGGCTTCTGTTGCTGTTATTGGCGGCGACCTTCTGGGCTAACAGGGCGTTGGAGGCGAAGGCAAGGCCCAGAACTAAAAGTAGGGAGAGAATTCCCAGTGCAAAAAGCAGTGCTACTCCAGATTCTTTTTTTAATTCATTTCTATGAGGCATAATAGTATCTACCTTTCCATCATGCTGGATCTATTATTTAGACCAATTTCCCAGATAAACAGTTCTTGCAAAAGTATAACCGTGCTGTCTTAAAAAATCATCTTTTTGAGTAGATGTTGAGAAATTCTTCCATTGAGTATAATCGTCTGCTGATGCAAATACAGTGAATTTTATTTCTACCATATAAGGAAGGACTTTAACAGGAAAACTATTTATTCGTGATATAGATGTTTTTGTACTTCCAAAAGTTAATTCATAGGGAATAATTTCAAACGATGCAACATTTTTTATAAGTTCTGTAGAGTAGTCATCATTCGGATTGCTGGAGATAGTAAATTGACTTGGAAGATTGTCCCATGCTGTTTGAAAACCATTCGTAGTTTCATACGGAGGGAGAAAGTTTTTGAAATTAGCACTGGTATCACAAAATACTGCAACCCATAAAATACCGTCAGACTCAGAAAATTGAAAAGTCATATATTTCTGAGCGCTGTTTCCTGGAAATTGATCCCCCGTTTTTGTAATAAAATATATTTTTAAATCCTGATTAAAATTTTGAATATTTTTTTGTGTATTTACTGTTTCTTGTGTTTTCGCAATTTTTTCAATTCCAATTGTTTCACATATTTTATTTATAACCACTACCATATATTGGTATAATTATCACAATTCAGTTTTTCATACCTTATATACATAAAATCATTTTTACATCTTTTCCTGAATATCTTATATTTTAACCGTCAGATTTTTTCTTTTAAGTCAAAAAAATATACTGTTGTGGATTGCTCCTTACCGGAACTAAACACAACAGTATATTTTTAATCATCAATATATTCTAACTTACTTACCGAAACTTCATAGGCTACATGCTTTTCAGTCTCTTCCTCACTAATCTTCTTTACATATTCCCTGCTCTGAACTCTTCCCCAGATTTGAATATGTCCTCCCACTTCAAAGTTAGATGCATATCTCGCATTTCTCCCCCATGCAATACAAGGTATATAATCTGACTTTCCATATGGGCGATTTACAGCAATAAGCAAATCAGCAATTTCCCTTCCTAATGGCGTTTTCCTGTAAATTGGTGCCTTACAGATATATCCATCCAAAAAGATTTGATTAGTTTTTCCTGACTCAAGATTCTCTTCTACCTCTTCCCATTCTCTTACGAATATGGAAAGAACCAGCTTGTTCTTTGTCCCCTCGTGCCTGTTATAGGATCTAAACTGACCTGAAACCTCTACCAGTCTGCCCTGGTAGTCTTCGTTAATATCTACCAGTCTCTCAGATACCATTAACGGAATTACATCTGTTAATTCACTTAATCTGTCCACCGACACGTCAACTGTGTAGAAACCTTCGCCAAAAACTTCATGACTGAATTTAAACTCAGAAACTATCTCTCCTATAATACTTACTCTGTTGTTTTCAATAACTTTGTCAATCATTGTATTTCCCCCTTACCACACTTTGGTGTATTATTTTTTTATCAATATTATTATACACTATTTTTTCCTA
>OLGD01002353.1_pt1 | contig 22041 bp, 17 predicted proteins | sample 1605311 | NCBI WGS metagenome assembly OLGD01 (sample SAMEA3888917, study PRJEB22519) | human gut metagenome | biome: human gut; feature: human-associated habitat; material: faeces | place: Denmark | collected 2010
GTACGCCGCCGCCCGCCATCGAGCAGAGTTTTACACCTAATTGGGGATAAAACAGCTTGTCGCTGGCGGCGGCGTGGCCCTGATCGGCGTGACCCTGATTCCCCTGCTGTCCGGCCTGCTGGGATAAGCCCGGCATTTGTCCGTAACCATCCGCACTAATCCCCTCCGCGCACTCCCGGCCTGACCGGGAGTGCGCGGGAAAGGAGGTGTTTACCCGTGATTAGTGAAATCATTGAAGAATGGATAAAAGGTATTCTGATCGACGGCATCACGGGCAACCTGTCCGGGCTGTTTGACAATGTAAATGCCAAAGTCGGAGAAATCGCCGCCGACGTAGGGGCCACTCCGCAGGCGTGGAACAGCGGCATTTTCAATATGCTGCAAAACCTGTCCGAAACGGTGGTGCTGCCCATTGCGGCGGCCATCCTTGCCTGTGTCATGTGCATGGAGCTGATACAGATGATAACCGAGAAAAACAATATGCACGACTTTGACAGCTCCATGTTCTTCCGCTGGATTTTCAAGTCTGCGTTTGCCATCCTCATTGTCAGCAACACATGGAACATCGTCATGGGCATTTTTGACGCCACCCAGAGCGTCGTCAACCAAAGCGCCGGTGTGATTATCGGGGAAACGTCCGTGGATTTTAACAGCCTGATACCTGACCTTGAAAGCCAGTTGGATGCTATGAGCGTGGGCGGGCTTCTGGGCCTGTGGTTCCAGACCCTTGTGGTGGGCCTTACTATGAACATTCTCGCCATCTGTATTTTCCTTGTGACCTACGGGCGCATGATTGAAATTTACGTCGTAACCTCGTTAGGGCCTATCCCTCTTGCCACAATGGGAAACAGCGAATGGCGCGGCATGGGCCAGAACTACTTGAAATCCCTGCTGGCGCTGGGCTTCCAAGCCTTTTTAATCATGGTTGTTGTCGGTATCTATGCGGTGCTGATACAGAACATTGCTTCCGCTTCTGACATATCCGGCGCAATCTGGGGCTGCATGGGATATACGGTGCTTCTGTGCTTCTGCCTGTTCAAGACCGGCAGCATCAGTAAATCCGTATTCTCGGCGCATTAAAAATCAACTACACACAGGAGGAAATCATTTATTTCAACATACAACATCATTTACGCCGATCCGCCGTGGCGGTATGAGTGCAAAAACAAATCGGGTGCAGCGGAAAATCACTATCCCACCATGAGCATAGACAAGCTGTGCGCCCTGCCGGTGGAAACACTGGCTGCCAAGGACTGTCTGCTGTTTTTATGGGCCACATTTCCCATGCTGCCGGAGGCGTTGCAGCTTATCCGGGCATGGGGCTTTACGTTCAAGACGGTGGCCTTTGTCTGGCTGAAACAGAACCGCAAAAGCCCTACATGGTTTTACGGGCTGGGTTACTGGACAAGGGGGAACACGGAAATCTGCCTGCTGGCAAAGCGCGGCAAACCGAAACGTCATTCTGCCGCTGTCCATCAGTTCATTATCAGCCCGATTGAACAGCACAGCAAAAAGCCGGATGTGACCCGTGACAAGATCGTGGAGCTGGCGGGCGACTTGCCCCGCGTGGAGCTGTTTGCCAGACAGAAATGCCCCGGCTGGGATGCGTGGGGCAACGAAGTGGAATGTGATCTTACCCTGAACCCGTCGTGAAAGGAGGTGCCAGATGGCTTATGTAACTGTCCCCAAGGACTTAACCCATGTGAAATCCAAGGTTGTGTTTGGCCTTACCAAACGGCAACTGATCTGTTTTGGCGGTGCGCTGCTGGTAGGCGTCCCGTTATACTTTCTCACCCGTGACTATCTCTCCACCAGTGCGGCGGCCCTGCTCATGGTGTTTATCATGCTGCCGGGCTTTTTGCTTGCCATGTATGAGCGTCACGGCCAGCCCCTTGAAGTGGTGGTAATGCAGATGATTCAGTGCTGCTTCCTCCGCCCCAAGGAGCGCCCCTACCAGACCAACAACGCCTACGCCGCACTTATGCGGCAGCATCAAATGGAACAGGAGGTAAAGGCCATTGTCCAAAAAAGAAATCCCAAGAGAACCCGAAACAGCAAAGCTGACCCGCGCCCAGCGAAAAGAAATTGACGCGGTGATCCGCAAGTACAAGGGCGACGGCAAGCCCCATACGGCGCAGGCCACAATACCCTATGAGGCCATGTACCCGGACGGTGTGTGCCGCCTGACGAAAAATACCTTTTCCAAGTGCATTGCCTTTGAGGACATCAGCTATCAGTTGGCCCAGTCGGACACCAAGACGGCCATCTTTGAACACCTGTGCGACCTCTACAACTATGTGGACGCCTCTATCCACGTCCAGTTTTCGTTCTTGAACCGCAGGGTTGACCCGGTGCAGTACGCCAAGAGCTTTGAAATCGCGCCGCAGGGGGACGACTTCGACGACATCCGGGCCGAGTACACCGGCATCCTCCAAAAGCAGCTTGCAAACGGCAACAACGGCATTGTCAAGACCAAGTACCTGACGTTCACCATTGAGGCCGACAGCCTGAAATCTGCCAGAGCCAGACTGAACCGCATCGGCCTTGACCTCTTAGGTTACTTCAAGACGATGGGAGCTGTGGCCCATGTGATGAACGGCAAAGAACGGCTTGCGGTGCTGCATGGAGTGTTCCACCCGGACGGGGAGCTGTTCAATTTTGACTGGAAGTGGATGCCCCCCTCCGGCCTTTCCACCAAGGACTTTATCGCTCCATCCTCCCTGTGCTTCGGCACTGCAAAGACCTTTGGCATGGGCGGCAAATACGGCGCGGTGAGCTTCCTGCAAATCCTCGCCCCAGAGCTGTCGGATGAAATGCTGGCGGATTTTCTCAATACGGACAGCAGCATTTTGGTGAACCTCCATGTGCAGGCCATCGACCAGACCGAGGCCATCAAGACCATCAAGCGCAAGATCACCGACCTTGACGCCATGAAGATACAGGAGCAGAAAAAGGCTGTCCGCAGCGGCTACGATATGGACATACTGCCCAGCGACCTTGCCACTTACGGGGAGGACGCCAAGAAGCTGCTGACAAAATTGCAGACCCGCAACGAGCGCCTTTTCATGCTGACGTTCCTTGTGCTGAACGTGGCCGACACCAAACAAAAATTGAGCAACGATGTGTTTCAGGCCGCCGGTGTGGCGCAGAAATACAACTGTTCCCTTGTCCGTCTGGACTACCAGCAGGAACAGGGCCTTGTGAGCAGCCTGCCGCTGGGCGTCAACCAGATCAAAATTCAGCGGGGCCTTACCACTTCCAGCGTGGCCGTGTTCGTGCCGTTTGTGACGCAGGAGCTTTTTCAGGGCGGCGCAGCCATGTATTACGGCGTCAACGCCAAGTCCCACAACATGATTATGCTGGACAGGAAACAGGCCCGGTGTCCCAACGGTCTGAAATTAGGCACCCCCGGCAGCGGTAAGTCCATGAGCTGTAAATCCGAGATCGTCAGTGTGTTCTTAACGACGCCTGACGATATTTTTATCTCCGACCCGGAGGCTGAATACTATCCGCTGGTAAAACGGCTCCACGGACAGGTAATCCGGCTGTCACCCACCAGCCGGGACTATGTGAACCCGCTGGACATCAACCTGAACTATTCCGAGGACGATAACCCGCTGGCCCTGAAATCCGACTTTGTGCTGTCGTTCTGTGAACTGGTCATGGGCGGCAAGAACGGGCTGGAACCCATTGAAAAGACGGTCATTGACCGGGCCGTGCGGGTGATTTACCGGCCCTATCTGGCAGACCCCCGCCCGGAAAATATGCCGATTCTGTCCGACCTCTACAAAGCGTTGTTAGATCAGCACGTCCCGGAGGCTGACCGTGTGGCGCAGGCCCTTGACCTGTATGTATCCGGCTCCCTGAACGTCTTTAACCACCGTACCAACGTGGACATCGGCAACCGGCTTGTGGCCTTTGACATCAAGGAATTGGGCAAGCAGCTTAAAAAGCTGGGGATGCTCATTGTCCAAGACCAGATTTGGGGCCGCGTTACCGCCAACCGCAGCCAGGGCAAGGCCACATGGTACTTTGCCGACGAGTTCCATTTGCTTCTGAAAGAGGAACAGACAGCAGCCTATTCCGCTGAAATCTGGAAGCGATTCAGAAAATGGGGCGGCATCCCAACCGGCGCGACGCAGAACGTGAAAGATCTGCTTTCCTCCCCGGAGATCGAAAACATTCTGGAAAACAGCGATTTTATCACGCTGCTCAATCAGGCATCCGGGGACAGAAAAATCCTTGCGGAACGGCTCAATCTGTCGGCAGACCAGCAGAAGTACATTGACAATTCCGACCCCGGCGAGGGCCTTTTGATCTTTGAAAATGTGGTGCTGCCCTTTACCAACCCGATTCCCCACAACACCCAGCTTTACAAGATTATGACGACCCGGTTAGATGAAGTAACCTTGTGAGAAAGTTCAGCTATCTTTTATAAAAAAGGTGTGATACTATAGGGATAACATAGAAAAAGTGAGGTGTTTACATGGGATCAATGATAACACTTGGCATTGGCCGGATGGAGATTGACTGGGGGAAAAATAATTCTTTCAGAGACCATTCCATTCTTTTCAAAATTTCCGACGTGAAACTCATTCCATATTATTACGTTGATATGGATTCAGATGAACCGATTATAGAAATGAAAGAGGGATATGCTAGAAAGCTTTCCAGCATAAAAAAACGTCTGAATTTACTGGGATACGATCTTGTGTCGATTAGGAAAATGTATGAAGATATTGTGCGGGAGCACCAAGAATATGGTTACAAGATAAAATTATCCTTTGATGTGTTTTATGACGTTCTACGAGCCATCAATGTTTCGGATATAGATACTGTCAAGTTGGCGGTTGAATTTGAAGAAAACGGGTATGATTTCGGAGAATATGTCAGAAGGTGTGTCCTTAATGCTCCACAGGTTAAAGGAAAACTTCTTGTGGAATACGAAGATAATGAGGACAGTGAATATCAAAATCCAGAGTGGGAATTATCTGAGTTTTTGGAGAATCTTGACCCATATATCACATTGCGTATTATAGCCGATAACCCTGCCAATGCCGAGCAAGAGGTTTTCTGGGGGTTTGCAGATGTGGTTGAAAATGGTTGGGTTCACAAGGATGAAGTTGTGATGGGGTTACCTCCTGAAAAGAGAATCCTAATCGTTACAGAAGGTTCAAGCGATTCGTATGTGCTTCGCAAGGCAATCGATCAGATATATCCAGATATATCGGATTTTTTTGATTTCGTTGACATGAAAGAAAATTATCCTTTTACTGGGACAGGGAATCTTTACAATTTCTGCGTAGGGCTTTGTCGAATCAATATCCAGAACAATATAATTGCCATTTTTGATAACGATACAGCTGGTCTTGAAAAGTACCATCAGTCGCAATCCTTGCAGAAACCAGATTCTTTTGTGATTACCAAACTGCCAGATTGCCCAGAGTTTTCTAGCATTTGTACCCTTGGCCCCCAAGGAAGTTCCATGGAGAATATAAACGGCAGAGCTGTAGCCATTGAGTGTTTCCTTGATTTTGGTAGCGTACAGAAGTCTCCATGTGTTAGATGGACAAGTTACAACAAAAATGAGAGGCAATATCAAGGCGAACTAGAAAGCAAGGATGAATACGTCAGGGCCTTTAAGCAATGTGACCTCACGGATGGTTCGTATGATACTAGTAAATTAGAATTTTTGATTGAGTATATTATTTCTCAATGGACAGACAGAAAAAAATAATTGTAGTAAGCAACCCGCCCATGTGGCGGGTTTTCTTATGCCCTAAACAGGAGGTGACGGCCATTGAAAGAGCTGAAAGCCAAACCCAAGGTGACACAGGCCATGACCCGCGACGGCCTCACGCTGGAAAATCAGGCCACCGGCGAGGTAGAGAACATTTCCAGCCGGGAGGCCGAACAGGACTATACCCCGGAGGCTGACGGCATAGCGGAAAAGCTGCTGGAACGGGCCGACGATGCCCATGACCGGCATAAGGCTAAAAAGTCCGCAAAGCAGGCAGCGGCCACCGCTGCCGAGGGGGACGCCGCCTTGCACCGGCCATCCTCCCGGCTCCAACTGACCGAGGAAGAACGGGCCGAGCCGGATTTGCAGCCCTATATCCGCAAAGCAGATAAGAAAGCTGACAAGCTGGATGCAGCCCGTGATGCCATCCCGAAAAAGCGTGTTGTTGTGAAAGAAACGGTCTATGACGAGGCCACCGGCAAGGCCAAGAGTGCCCTGCATTTTGAGCAGCAGGACAAAGGGCCTCCCAAATTAAAGCCCAACCCGGCAGGCCGTCCCGTTTCGGAGGCGCTGCTATTCGCCCACGGCAAAATCCACGAAGTTGAGCATGAAAACGTGGGTGTGGAGGGCGGCCATAAGGGAGAAGAACTTGCCGAGCGTCAGGCTGGCCGGGCCATCCGCAGCAGCATCCGGCACCACAAGCTGAAACCCTACCGGGCCGCAGAAAAAGCCGAGCGTCAGGCCCTTGCCGCCAACGCGGAGTATTTTTACCAGAAGTCCTTGCGGGATAACCCGGAGATCGCACAGGCGGCCACCAATCCCGTTTCCCGGTTCTGGCAAAAGCAGCAGATCAAGCGCCAGTATGCCAAAGCCGCCCGGACAGCGGGCCAGACCGCAGGGACGGCGGCACAGGGCGCAGCCAAGACAGCCGCATCCTCCACCAAAGCGGCGAAGGCAGCCGCCGAGGAAAGCAAACGGGCCGCCTCCTTTGTGGCCCGTCACTGGAAAGGTTCACTGGCCGTTCTGGTGCTGTGGCTTTTGCTGCTGATGGTTTTGACCGGCCTGCAATCCTGCACCGCCATGTTCGGCAGCGCCGGAAGCGGCATTGCGGCGTCCTCCTACTTTTCCGAGGACAGCGATATGCTGGCCGCCGAGGATGCCTACGCTGCACTGGAAGCCGAGCTGCAAGCATATCTGAACAACTACGAGGCCACCCATGACTATGACGAGTACCACTTTGACCTTGACAGCATCGAGCATGACCCCTATGTGCTGATCTCCATTCTGTCGGCGCTCCATGACGGACAGTTTATCATTGGGGATGTGCGAAGCGACCTGCAAATGCTGTTCAACAAGCAATACATCCTGACGGAAACCGTTGTCAAAGAGGTGCGCTACCGCACGGAAACCCGGACAGGGACGCGGACGGTCACAGACCCGGACACCGGCGAAACCTCAACCGAGGAATACGAGTATGAAGTAGAAGTACCGTATGACTATTACATCTGCACCGTGACGCTGGAAAATTTCAACCTGTCCCATGTGCCGGTTTACATCATGGACGAGGAAACCCTAAGTGCCTATTCCCTGTATATGTCCACGCTGGGCAACCGGCCCGACCTGTTTTCCGGCAGCCAGTACCCCCACGCCTCCACCCTGAAAGAACCGACCTATTATGACGTTCCCCCGGAGGCTTTGGAGGATGAACAGTTTGCCGTCATGCTGAAAGAGGCCGAAAAGTACATCGGCTATCCCTATGTGTGGGGCGGCAGCTCTCCCAGCACCAGCTTTGATTGCAGCGGCTTTATCTCATGGGTCATCAATCATTCCAGCTGGAACGTGGGACGGCTGGGGGCGCAGGGCCTATACAACATCTGCACCCCTGTTTCCAGTTCGCAGGCTAAGCCCGGCGACCTTGTGTTTTTTGTTGGCACTTATGACACCCCCGGCGTGTCCCACGTCGGCCTGTATGTGGGCAATTCGGTCATGCTGCATTGCGGCGACCCCATTTCCTACACAAATCTCAATTCAAATTATTGGCAATTCCATTTTTACAGTTTCGGGCGTCTGCCCTGACGCCAGAAAGGAGTTTTGACTATGGCAAGTAAACTTGACCGCATCGAAAAGGATATCCAGAAAACCAAGTCCAAGATCGCGGAGTATCAGAAGCAGCTTCGGGAGCTGGAAGCGCAGAAAACCGAACAGGAGAATTTGCAGATCATCCAGCTTGTGCGCGGCATGAACATGAAGCCGGAGGAATTTGCCGCATTTCTGCGTTCCGGCGCAATGCAGACCGCCCCTGCTGTCACAGCGTACCATGAACAGGAGGACAATGCCCATGAAGAATAAAACCAGACGAATTTCCCGGATTCTGCCCGCAATTCTGGCCGTGATGCTCTGCGTCACGGTCTTTCCTGTTACCGCCTTTGCAGGCGGCATCGACCCGGCCCCGGAGCCTTTGTCGGAAGCTGCCGCCGAAGCAACCGGCGGCGTGGAGCCTGACACAGACAATCACTCCAAGACTGAAACCGCATCCGCAGGCAAAACGGAGGATGATAAAAGCAAGAGCTTGACCGGCAAGGAGGCCGCCGACCTGCTTTCCTCTCTGTTCGGTTCCAAGGTAAACATCACCGCTACGGACGATGGCATCCAGATCACCACCAGCGGCACGGAGGAAACTACCCAGACCGGCACCGTGACTACAAACGGTGGAAAACTGAACGTCCGCACCGGGGCGGGGCTTGATAAGACCGCGTTCACCCAGCTCCCCAACGGAACGCAGGTGGAAGTGATCGGCACAGACGGCGACTGGGTGAAAATTCTTCTGCCGGAGCGCATCGGCTATGTCCATTCCGACTACCTGACCGTCAGTGACACCAAGACAGAAAGTACCGGCGCGGGCAGCTTCTCCCTCTCCCTTGATGAAGAAGAACTTGCCGCCCTGCTGGGGTTGTTCACCGGCAGCCAGACCGGCGGTGGCAGCGCCGCCCTGACCCCGGACGGGAACCTGACGCTGATTGACGACATCGGCAGCACCACCCAAAGAGGCAAACAGTTTATCACCGTGGAAACCAAGACCGGCAATGTCTTTTACCTGATTATTGACCGGGACGACGAGGGAAAAGAAACCGTCCATTTCTTAAATCAGGTGGATGAAGCCGACCTGCTGGCGCTGATGGAGGACGACCAGACAGGAAGTACCGCTTCTGTCTGCACCTGTACCACCAAATGCAAGGCTGGGGCCGTCAATACGAATTGCCCGGTTTGTAAAAATAACATGAGCGAGTGTACCGGGCCGGAGCCGCAGGAAACCGAGGCCCCGCAGGAGGAACCGAAGAACAGCGGTTCCGGCGTTGGCGGCCTGATCGTGTTTCTTGTGGTAGCACTGTCTGGCGGCGGCGCGGCCCTGTATTACTTCAAGTTCAAAAAGCCCAAGGCAGACACCAAGGGCAGCGACGATTTAGACGAGTATGATTTTGGCGACGACGAGGATTTTGAGGACGAAGCGCCGGAAGTTGAAAATGAACAGGAGGACGAGGAATGAGTTATCAGTTGGTAATTGCAGAAAAACCGAGTGTCGCCCGCAGCATTGCGGGCGTGATCGGGGCCACGGAGAAACACGACGGGTATTTGCAGGGAAACGGCTATCTGGTGAGCTGGTGCATCGGGCATCTGGTGTCCTTTGCCGACGCTGGCCGCTATGACGAGCGTTTCAAGAAATGGCGCTATGAGGATTTGCCCATCCTCCCGGAAACGTGGCAGTACATCATCCCCGACGAGAAAAAGCAGCAGTTTGACATTCTGCGCTCTCTGATGGAACGTCCCGACGTGACCGGCCTTGTGTGCGCCACCGATGCCGGGCGCGAGGGAGAACTCATTTTCCGTTTTGTCTATCAGATGGCAGGCTGTGAAAAGCCGTTCAAGCGCCTCTGGATCTCCAGTATGGAGGACAACGCCATCCGGGACGGCTTTGCCAATCTGAAACCGGAAACAGACTACGACCCGCTGTATCAATCGGCCCTGTGCCGGGCAAAGGCCGACTGGCTGATCGGCATTAACGCCACCCGGCTTTTCTCCGTGCTGTACCACAAGACCCTGACCGTGGGCCGCGTCCAGACCCCGACCCTGAATCTGCTGGTGGAGCGCGACGCCAAGATCACGAATTTCAAGAAAGAGAAATATCACATCGTCCATATCGGTGTAGGCGACGCGGACGCAGTAAGCAGCCGCTTTTCTGATGCTGGCGAAGCAAACACCGTCAAGGCGGCCTGTGCCGGAGCGCAGGCCGTTTGTGCTTCCGTAACGCGGGAGAAAAAGACGGAGCAACCGCCCAAGCTCTATGACCTGACCACCTTGCAGCGGGAGGCAAACCGGCTCTTTGGTTTTACCGCCAAACAAACCCTTGATTACGCCCAAACACTCTACGAAAAGAAGCTGCTGACCTATCCGAGAACGGACAGCCAGTATTTGACCGATGATATGCTGCCCGTGGCCGAAAACCTTGTGTCCGGCCTTTGGGAGCTGGTGCCTTTCGCCAAGGGCCTGAACCTTTCCCCGCAGTTTGACCGCATCCTGAACAGCAAAAAGGTGTCCGACCACCACGCTATCATCCCCACCGCTGAATTTGTGAAGCAGGGCTTTGACGGATTGGCCGAGAGTGATCGAAAGCTGCTGTCCCTGATCTGCTGCAAAGTGCTGTGCGCCGTGGCCGGGCCTTATGTATATGAGGCCGTCACCGCCACATTCACCTGTGCCGGGAAAGAGTTTACCGCCAAGGGCAGAACCGTTTTTTCCCCCGGCTGGAAAGAGATTGACCGCCGTTTCCGTTCCTCTTTGAAAACCGCTTCCGACGAGGACGCCGAGACCGTGCGGGAGTTGCCGGAGCTTAAAGAGGGCCAGACCTTTGCGGATGTGGCTGCATCCGTCACGGAGTATTTCACCACGCCGCCCAAACCCTACACGGAAGATACGTTGCTGTCTGCTATGGAACGGGCCGGGGCCGAGGATATGCCGGAGGACGCCGAGCGCAAGGGGCTGGGAACCCCGGCCACCCGCGCCGCTATTTTGGAAAAGCTGGTTCAGATGGGCTTTGCCCAGAGAAAGGGTAAGCAGCTCATTCCCACCAAGGACGGCATCAATCTGGCCGTGGTACTGCCGGAGGCTTTGACCTCTCCCCAGCTTACCGCTGAATGGGAAAGCCGTCTGACCGAGATCGCCAAGGGGCAGGCTGACCCGGACGAGTTTATGGCAGGTATTGAGGCCATGACGCGGGAGCTGGTGAAAACCTATTCCTGCATTAGTGAGGATAAGCAGAAATTGTTTCAGACCGAGCGTATTGCAATCGGGACGTGTCCCCGCTGCGGCGAGGCCGTCTACGAGGGCAGGAAAAACTACTACTGCGGAAACCGGGCCTGCCAGTTTGTCATGTGGAAGAATGACCGATTTTTTGAGGAACGCAGGAAAGCGTTCACCCCGAAAATCGCCGCCGCGCTGCTCAAAGACGGAAAAGCAAAGGTAAAGGGCCTCTATTCCATGAAAACCGGCAAAACCTATGACGGGACGGTGCTTTTGGCCGATACCGGCGGGAAATACGTCAATTACCGCGTGGAACACAGGAGCTAAGACGCTAACAAAGCAAGCATAGGGGGCGAATGCACTCCCTATGTGCTTTTTATATCAACTCAAGGAACATCTGTATTCCAAAATGTGATAATTTCTGTTATAATATGAAAAAGGAACCGAGGTGAAATTATGCAAGAAATGACGCATCAACACACTCGCGAATTAGATATTTATTATAATGAACACAAAAAAGCTTGTACCAATTGTGGAAAGCAGTTCCAAAATGGCATGACGGCACACTTAGGTTATCTTGTAGATAGAACCCCAGCTGTACTTTGTGATGACTGTTCCCGGCTACTTTCTGAAACCGTTGTTCGATATTACTGGACAAAACCAGAATATGAGGAGGTTTTGCCAACAGCCAAACTCTGGCGATATATGGACTTAAGCAAGTTCATTTCTTTGATTGGAAAGAAAAAGCTATATTTTGCATCATTAGAATCGTTTGAGGATATTTTTGAAGGAGCAAAGGGAATCGCAGAGAGAAAAGAAAAATGGGATGATTTTTATCTTGATTTTTTCAAGCAGGCGATACAAACTGCTCCGGGTATGAATCCAAAAGACTTAACCGACCAATACATAGAAGAAAATGCTGTGCGACTACTATCCGAAATGGAAACTGGAGGTAAGTTTGAAAGGAAAAACACATTTGTAAGCTGCTGGCATTGTGATCAATATGAATCCGAGGCTATGTGGAAGTTATACTCTACAAATGTAAAAAATGCGCTTGCAATTCAAACAACTTGCCAGCAGCTATATGAAGCACTTGGAAAAGACCCGTCCATACAAATAGGAAAAGTACAGTATATTGATTTTACAAAACGCTTCTCTGCTGTAAATGGAGCATATTGGTACAAGCGAAAATCATTTGAATATGAACAAGAGGTGAGAGCTGTCGTAAAAGTGCGAAAAGCTAATAGTAGCGGCATTGAAAAGGATATAGATATTGAAAAATTGATTGCAGCAATCTATATTTCGCCGTATGCGCCTAAGTGGTTTGAGGATGTAGTATATGATGTCGTAAAAAAATATGGCTTGAACAAACCAATCTTTCACTCGGAAATGGCAGCAACGCCATTTTACTAACATGTTTGTGTTGTGACATTTTGCACCTACTTGATATTTGATTTAGCAGGAAATCTTTGAAAGGTTTCCTGCTTTTCTTTTAACCATTTTTACAGAAAGGAGGCTGCCGATGGCAAGTTTACGGGACACCGTAAAGGAATATCAGGACGATTTACGAAGCGGCATTGCATGGCTGGCGTTCTGGCGGGAGGGCCGTTCATGGCACGGGGAAGCGTTTCATCTGGATATGAGCGGCTATTTGTACCCGGGTGACAAAATGCGGCTTGCCGAGATACAGACCGCAGATCCAAAGGCCGTTGTGGTGAACGGCTACTATTCCGGCTATCTGGGCGAGGAAATGAGTATGGACGAGCTGGCCGCCGGAGTGCGCCACCACTACGAAAACGGCCTGAGTAATATCGCCCCGTTTATGGAGGTCCACGACGATGTGCTGCCCCCGGAGATATTGGAGAAAGCGCAGGCCAAGGCCCATGAAGCGGGGCTGCCTTTTTATGAGCGCCCCTATAATGGCGAGGACATCGACCCGTATGTATATGACGGCAACATGAGCATTGAGGACTACGAGCTGATGCAACGTCTGATGGAACAGGACAAAGAAAGGAGTGAGCGCGTGAACGAAGTATTTTCTATCCAGCTCCATAACCGCCAGCTCTATGAACAAGGCAAGGATGGTGTCTGGCTGGATATGCCTACTACAACGGAACAACTGCAAGCGGCCCTGCGGCAGATCGGCATTTCCGCCGACAATCCGCAGGATTTTTTTATCAACGGGTATTCCTACCCGGAGGGCCAGCGCCTTGCGCTGCCTTACGATATGGTGCTGGCCGCCGACGTGGACGAGCTGAATTTTCTTTCCGCCCGGCTGGGTCAGCTTGACGCCGCCGAGATCGCAGAGCTGAACGCCGCCCTGCAAAATCCCAAGGGCGGCTTTGAAAATATCAGTCAGATCATTGATTTTACTGAAAACGCGGACTACTATGTGCATCTCCCGGATGTGCATACCGCCGCCGCATTGGGCGATTACTACCTGAACCGTTCCGGCGTGGTGGATATGCCGCAGGAATGGAAAGCCGGGATTGATACGGCGCAGTTTGGCCGCCACATTGCCCAGCAGGAACAGGGAGCCTTTACCGAGTACGGCTATATCGTAAAAAGCGGTGACGATTGGCAGCGCGTCTATGAGGGCCAGCCGGTGCCGGAGGAATACCGGGTAATGGCCTTTCCCCAGCCGGAGGTTATGCGGGACGAGATCAAGACCCGGCGGGCGGCGGTATTGACTGCCGAGGCCCCGCAGCACCAGCCGGTTATCCCCATCGACTTAAACGGAAAGAACAATGCCGAGCGCATGAAAGAGATCACTGACCGTCTGGAAGCTGGAATACAGGCTCTTTTTGAAAGCGAACAGTACAAAGCCTATCTCACGGCGATGTCCAAGTTCCATAATTACAGCTTCAACAATACGCTGCTGATCGCCATGCAGAAGCCGGACGCTTCTCTGGTTGCCGGTTTTGGCAAGTGGCGGGACGACTTTGAACGCCATGTAAAGAAAGGTGAAAAAGGCATCAAGATACTGGCCCCGTCCCCCTACAAGGTGAAAAAGCAGATGGAGAAAATCGACCCGGCTACTCAAAAGCCGGTAATCGGCGCAGACGGCAAGCCCGTCACCGAGGAACGGGAAATTGAAATCCCGGTCTTTCGCGTCGTCACAGTCTTTGACGTGAGCCAGACCGAGGGCAAAGAAATCCCGGACATTGCCGTGTCCGAGCTGACCGGCAGCGTGGAACAGTATCAGGATTTTTTCGCCGCGCTGGAAAAGGCGTCGCCGGTGCCGATTGCTTTTGAGAACATCGAGGGCGGCGCACACGGCTACTACCATCTGGAAGAAAAGCGGATTGCCATTGACGAGGGCATGAGTGAGCTGCAAACCCTGAAAACGGCCATCCATGAGATCGCCCATGCCAAGCTCCACGCCATCGACAAGGACACCCCAGCCACCGAGCAGGCTGACCGGCCAGACCGCCGCACCCGTGAGGTGCAGGCCGAAAGCGTGGCGTATGCCGTTTGCCAGCACTACGGGCTGGACACATCGGACTATTCTTTTGGCTATGTGGCCGGTTGGAGTTCCGGGCGGGAGCTGTCCGAACTGAAAGCCTCCCTTGAAACCATCCGAAAAGCAGCCAATGAGCTGATAATCGACATTGACGGCCATCTGGCCCAGCTTCAGCAGGAGCGCGAGGCAAAACAGGAAGCCGAACAGCCGCAGGAACAGCAAACGCCAGACCAGACCGAGGCTCCGTCCCTTGACTCGGCAGCGGAGCCGCTTGTTACAGTGCTTTGGAGTGAAAGCCCCCATCTGAAAGAGGGCCAGACCATGCCACTGCATGAGGCTGACGCCCTGTTTGCCAAGCTGGATGCAGAATATCCGGCAGGCATGGGCTATGACAAGACTAAGTTCCGCATTGACTTTACTTTCCGGGGACAGCCGGACAATTACGAGGGGCGGCAGGATTTTGGCGACGGGGACGGTTCCCTGATACAGCACATCCAGAGCTATCATGAATACTACGCCCAGGATGAAAGCTGGAAAAATCATGTGATTGCGGAAACCGGCTTAGAGGGCTGGGAGCAGGACAAAGCGGAACGGGATATGCTGCTGGGTGAGTTTGTTCCTTATATGAAGCTGCATTGCAATCTCTCCCACATGGAACAGGAAGCCAGACGGCCCCTGCTTTCCGGGGAGGAATTGACGCCGGAGCAAGAAGCCTATTTCCATGCCGTTCTTGACTATGTGCAGGAGTGCCGCCCGCTTCTCAATCAGGGCCAGTATCAGTTGCCGGAGCCGCCGAAGCTGTCCGATTTTGACCAGACCTTGCAGGACTACAAGGAGCAGGTGCAGGCCGAGATCGCACAGGAGGCCGCCGCAGCCGGTATGACCGTGGAGGAATATGCGGCGGCTGGCTATGAAGCGCCGGAGCAGGACAGCTTTTCGATTTATCAGATCAAGAGTGGTGATGAAACGCGGGACTATCGGTTTGAACCCTTTGATCGCTTGCAGGCCACAGGGCACTCTGTGGACAGAGCCAACTATGACCTTGTTTATACCGCGCCGCTGGATAGCAAGACCACGTTGGAGGACATCTACCGCACATTCAACATCGACCATCCGGCAGATTTCAAGGGACATTCCCTTTCTGTGTCCGACGTGGTGGTGTTGCATCAGGGAGGTAAAGATACCGCCCATTACTGTGACAGCTTTGGTTTTCAGCAGGTGCCGGAGTTTTTACAGGAAAATCCTCTGCGTACCGCCGAGCTGTCCACGGAGCAGAATGAAAACATGATTGACAGCGTTATCAATAACACCCCGTCCATGGGCGAGTTGGAGGCCAAGGTAAAAGCCGGGGAACAGATTTTCCTTACCGATCTTGCCGATGCTGCCAAGGCTGAGGCCAAGAAGCCCAAGGCAAAACAGTCCCGCAAGACCCAGCAGAAAAAGCTCTCCATCCGGGCGCAGCTCAAAGCCGCACAGGAGGAACAGGCAAAAAGGAAACCGGCACGGGAAAAATCGCAGGAATTGGAGGTGTAAGGGATGCAGAAGTTTGAGAATGTGGACGTGATTGCGGCTCTGGGCGAGATCATGCGGCAGAACACCGCGTTTTATCAGAGCGACTTTGACATTGACAAGGGTATTATCCAGCGGGCCGCCGCCAGCGATCAGGCCGTGGACAAGACCTTGCTGTGGATGTCCCGGCCCTCTGGGACGTACTGCTTCCGGGAACGTGATGTGTTCCTGAAAGATACCCGGCAACACAATACATGGCGGTTCTACGGGGAGCAGACCCGCGACAAGATATTGGCCTACGCCGTGGAGCTGACCAGCACCAAGGATGGCACTATCCGGGGCAATCTCTATGAGTTGGACTACCAGCAGCATTTCCGACACGTCATTGACGCCGCCTTGCCGGTGAGTGTGAACCGGCTTTTTTATGAGCATGGAAGCCGTGATATTCCGGCGGAACAGTATTTTGACAGAAGCCCTAACTGGGTGTTTGGAGATTTCCAGCGATATGAGGCCCAGCCCCACGACCCGGCTGTGCTGCAGGAGGCGCTACAGCAGGAGCAGCACGGACGAGAGCAGGCAAGGCCGGGGGATTTCAAGGCCCATATCACCGCTTTGCACGACAGCCGGATTGAAACCGAGGCACAACGCATCGTGGATAAGCTGAAAGATCTGTCTGCACCCAACAGCCCCAACAAGACGCATTTCATGGTGGAGATTTCACCGCACTTTGACGCGCTGGCCTCCACCAAGGACAATGACCGGCTCTTTGCCATGCTGCCCTATAAGTCCCTGTGCTTTACCGGCATAAAAGACCGGCACGGGGTATATGCCATGATCGGCAAGGACGAGCGCCGGGACGTATCAATACGCAGGCCCCGGCCCTCTATCCGCAAGCAGCTCACCGACAGCAAACAGGCCGCCAGCCTGAAAAAGGCGGCAGCCAGAACCAAGAAAAACGAATTGGAGGTATGACAAATGCACTTTACCGTGGAAGAAGAAAACCTGATCTGTATGTACCACAACGCTGACCGTCGTAGGATGATAAGTAAGATCACCGCCGCGCTGCCGGATATGGACGAGGGTATGCAGGCGCTGGCCCAGCAGACCCTTTCCAAGCTGGAACGCATGACGGATGCCGACTATGATAGCCAGAAGTTCCAGTTCACCGATGAATAAGTAAAGCAGACGCCGGGCATGGCGGCCATGTGGCCGCTTGCGTCCGGCGTCTTTTATTAGCAATCAGTCCAAGATTCCATTTGAGAAAAGATAAGTTTTATACCATCAGCATCGATAGGCATAGATTCCTTGAAATATTCATCGTATACTTCTTGTTTGAGTTCTGAATCGACTAGGACATTAGATATGTGGCACAGCGAGTCTGTGCTCAACTTAATAATTACCTCGTTTACAAGGCTATCAACGTATGCGTGAAGATGTTCTCCGAGGTCTTTCAAGTCACTTGGCTTTTTTCCTGAATGAACTATTGAATTTCGTGCACGATAAATACGATACAAATGCCATGAGATTCTCTGCGCATAACGATCAGTTAGATTATTAAGTTCATTTCGTGTTTGACAGTCGTCATGTAAATTGAGCATCCTAGTCCGTAATACAGGATAATTCACCAAACAATCAACAAAAATATCCAACTTCTCAGAATATTTCGGCAATAGAATCAAGCATGCTATTTTTTCATAATCTTTTGCGCCATCCGTAATACTCTCAATTAACGACCTGTATGCATTAGGCTCAAGGATTCTTTTCAGGTTATCTGTGATGTCATTAAACAGTACAGGGAGATAGTCACGCTTAAGTATAGGAACTGCCACAGATTTAACTTGCTCAATCTTGGAACCGTCTGGGTTTGAAACACAAATCATCTCCATGATAGACCACATATTGAGAAATCCATTTTCCAAGCCATTGCTTGAAATTGCTCTGTTGTGGAGTTTTACTATTTTTTTCAGTTGGGGCATCGAGCACCTTGCTCCGCGAATTAAGTTGGTCACGACTGCTTCTGACATCTCACCAATTTTGGGTGGATTATCATCCTCAATAGATTTGTACTTCCCTCGATTAACAACAAGTTTTCTTTCATACCCATCCTCCGAGATGGTTAATACTTTATTTTGAATTAAATTCCCACCATAATTCCCAAAATACTGATAGAACGTTGTGAATAGTTCAATTCTTTCGAATGCTTCGTTAGCTGCGTTACTTGCATCCAGTGCTTTGATATCGGATATCTTGATTACACAATATCCTCTCCAGATTTCCATCTTACTAAAATTTCCGTCATCATCGAAACTGATTCCGAGCCTTGCTGCAAGAATATCTTTGAACACTTGCATCCTGTCAGATAATCCCAGATAAACACAATATGTCTTTGCCTTTCGATTATACTGTTGTAAGAATTTAGATAATGAGTCAATTGGATTTGTTTCTTCAGTCAATAACTGTTTCGCTGAATGATAGATGTCATCCCTAGAATAACCACAGCGCAACAATTCAGGTATGAAGCATCGAATAGCCCGTTCGATTTTGCGCTTTTGATTATTCTGAGGGACTATATGTTCTATGTACTCTTTTGTCCAAGTCAAATAGTGGTCAGCGACAGCGTGACATAGATACTCCATGGTTTGCTGTCGTTTATCTGGAAACCTATTTATCCTATTAACAATTTGCTGAATTCTATCTTCACCTAATTTATATTGTATAACAATATCATTTTTGAACGAATGAGAAAATTCATTATACACTTCTTCTAGGTGATATGGTTTTGCTGCACCATGACATATCCTTAGATATTCATCAATAAGTCTAGATGTGTTAAGAAGTGGCGCACGATAGATATCAACGGTCATATAATCCAGCATTTCAACAATTCGCTGAGCAAAAAATAGGAAGCCATCATGCTCATATTTTTCATTCCAAGAAACACTAATTTGAGCTATCATAATTTTCGCCCTCCAATGACAATTATATACATATAATACCATGAATACAGCAAAAAATCTATCAAGAATGCAGAAGCTACATCTGTCGTTCTTTCTTTTTTTGCCCATTTCTACGCATTTAGAATAGCGTTTCGGCGGGTATATGATAAATCATCCCACCACCCCACCGACCATGCAGGAAAAGCCCCGGAATACCGGGCGTTTTAAGGCCCTAAATGCGTAGATTGCCAGTACCTTTTCCGCTGTCGTTCTGCCTCTTTGCGGCGGCGCATCCGTTTGGCGCAGCCTGGACAGTATTTGGCCCGGTTGGACTTCGGCATAAATGCAGCGCCACACTCGGAGCAGCGTTTCACCACGTCTCGGTCTTTCGTGATCTCGGCACACAGGGCCGCATCCAGCGGGAGGACAGCAGCCCGGAACCACCGGCATAGCAGCGAATAGGAAATGCTCTGAACACAAACACATTCTTCGCCATCGTCCAGCAGCAGACAGTTCCCGTCACAGTAATTGCAGCACTCCCGCACCAGCTTCCGGGCCTTGCGGTATTGCGGGTAATTCATCCTCGGTATGCTCATCGTTCTTGCGACCATTCCTTTCCCGGTGTCACCCTCAAAATGCCGTCCACATTTTGCTTGATGATACCGTATTCCTGCATCTGCTTTTTTGCTTCGCCGTACTGTTCATACAACCGTTCTTTTTCTTCGGCCAGCCGCTTGTACTCGGCTTTCAGGTCATACAGATCAGGGAGCTTTTTCACGCCCTGTTCCTTTAGGGCCTTTGCCGCAGCTTCATACAAAATCAACGTGCTTTCATGCTCACGCCGGAATTTGCCCTTGTCCGCTGCCTTGCGATATTCCAGCGCCACGGGCCGGAAATGCTTATAGGTAGTGACGTTCTTTATCAGTACCGCCATATCTGCAAGCCGATGTTCCGCAGCTTTCAGGGCAGCGGCGGCCTCGTCGCTGGCGGCGGTGATCTCGACCACTCTGTTTTTCAAATCCGGGTAAGTGTCTACTCCATGTTCCGTCAGGAAATTCAGTGTCCTTGCGGCCTGCTTCAAGTTGTGGAGCTTCGCCCACTTCTCATAGCCCGCCGACTGCTGGGCCTTGATGCTGTTTTCCAAATCAATCCGCAGAGAGATTCCCTTGCGTTCTTTCGGCCTCCTTGTGATAGCGCGGCCCTTGATACGCTCTTTGATTGCTTCTTCGGTGTAGGCTTCACCCAGCGTCTTGCATCGGGTGAAGCGTTCCTGTCCGGGGGCGCGGAACGAAATAAATTTGCCCGGTTTGATCTCATAGCCCTGCGCCTGCATGAGCCGCAGAAAATCGTCAAAGTCTTTGGCCTGCGGGATGGCAATATCAATGGCTGCTTTGAGCTTCGCTTTCCAGCTCGTCCCTTTCCGCTGGGCGTCCCATTCGGCGTAGCTCTTGCCCTTGCTCTGGCCGGGCTTCACCACGGACAATCCGTTTTCCTTACACAGCCTGTCGCTGGTACGCCGGATGTAGGCATAGCTCTGTTTATTGGAAATGTACTTGCGCTGATTCACCATATCCACCGCACAGAAAATAATGTGATTATGAACGTGTCCTTTGTCTATGTGGGTTGTCAGCACATAGGGGTATTTTCCTTGCAGCACTTCATCGGCAAGCTGCCTCCCGATCTCATGGGCCTGTTCCGGCGTGGCCTCGCCGGGGGCAAAGGACTGTATCAGGTGGTGGGCCAGATTGTTGCCCTTTTGGTACGCCTGCGCCAGCAGCATTTCAAATTCAATATCCGCTGTTTCATAAGAGCAGGCAAAGGAGGACACCAGCATTTTGTCCTCGGTCTTGTCCGGGTTCTCGATGTAGTCAAGGGCTTTTTTCAGCGTTGACTTGATAGGATGTATCTTTGTAACTGCCATATCTGCGTCAGCGCCCCCTTTATATCCTCGATGTCCTGCGCGTACACCGGCCCCATGCTGTTGAGGCGCTTTGCAATTTGATTAACGTTGACGCCGATCTTCTGTATCTCGGCGGTCTGCGCCCGGATGTCGGTAGTGTCCATGTTGACGATATAGCCGTCAATGAGCATCTTCCGGGCGTAGGCCGAAAAGTTCTTCGTGTGCAGCAGCACCATTTTCTGTTCGATCAGCTCCCGTTCCTCCTGCGTCACGGGAACGCGCAGCACGATCTTTCGCTTTCTGTTTGCCATGTTTCACCGTCCTTTCCATTCAAGGGGTTTGGGGACTTCCCCAACAAGCAAAACGGACGCGGCCCGGCAGGGGCGGGACGGGCCGTTTGTTCGGGAGTGTGGCTACACTCCCTATGCTTGCTACGTTTCTGTTTCTCCGCTAACAAGACGTTCCCAAACGCCAAAACTACCCACAAAATAGACCGCTGGACAGAAAAAAGTGCAAAAAAAGAGGGCGCTTGCGCGTCCCCATAAAAAAGAAAACAGAGGATGTTTTTATTCACCCTCCATTTCTTCTGGCTGTTTAATTTTCAAGGCCCCGTCAATGGTACCCTCCACGATTGGTAGATACTGCTCCGGGCAAAGTTTCAGCTTGTGGCTGACACGTTTCCGATCTTCGCTTTCCTCCCGCATGACTTCTGGATTGAAGTAGTGTTCCACGGGCAGGCCGCAAATCTTGATAAGCTGTATCACAACGGGCAGGCTGGGAATCGTCCCTTCATTCTCGATATTGGCAAGATACCGGGATTCGATGTTTACCTTTTCCGCCAAGTCTTTTCGTGTGAGATGCTTTGCTTTCCGCGCTGCCTTAATGTCTGCACCGAAAGTTTCAAAACCAGGGCAATCTTCGATTTTTGCCATATTGCATCACCCACTTACATTCTATATTTCATAGGTTGCTCATGGAATGCTGCTATATGCGTCCGAATTAAACTTTATAATTCACATTTTCCGCCTTGTATTGTAAAGTGGGCTATCCTATAATGAGGAAGAAAACCTTTTTTGAAAAATCTGTCCGCCGTAACATTTTGCGGACATTTGCCTGTTATACTATCTGCAAAAAGCAAAGGATGTGAGGATATGAAGCAGATTTTAATTGTCGAGGACGACAGTTTTTTGAATAAGAT
>OLGD01002354.1_pt1 | contig 22036 bp, 15 predicted proteins | sample 1605311 | NCBI WGS metagenome assembly OLGD01 (sample SAMEA3888917, study PRJEB22519) | human gut metagenome | biome: human gut; feature: human-associated habitat; material: faeces | place: Denmark | collected 2010
TGCTGTACACCTGTGAGGTGTGCAAGGAGACCAAAACCGAAGTGATCCCGGCCACGGGCCACGACTGGGACGAGGGCGTAGTGACGCAGGAGCCGACCTGCGGTGCGGACGGCGTCAGGACGCTCACCTGCAGCTTCTGCCAGGAGACGATGGAAGAGCCCATCGCGGCCACGGGCAAGCACCAGTATGAGGACAAGGTGATTGACGCGACCTGCACCGAACCGGCAATGGTCGGCATGGTCTGCACCGGCTGCGGCGCGGTCGAAGGCGAGCTGACGCCTGTGGCGGGCAGCAAGCCGCTGGGCCATGACTATGTGCCGGATCCGGATGCGGAAGGCGCCGTGGCGGCGACCTGCACGACCGACGGCATTGAAGTGTCTGTCTGCAGCCGCTGCGGGGATACGAAGCAGGAGACGGTGCCGGCGCTGGGCCACAAGTGGAATGACGACGGCGACGTATTCGACGACTGCGAAGGCCAATACGTGCTGTATACCTGCCAGAACTGCGGCGAGACCTACAAGGAGTACACGGGCCTCGGCGAGGTGACCGAGCACGACTGGGTGCGGGACGAAAGCACGTTGACGGCGACCTGCACCGAGGCGGGTACCGTGGAGGAGACGTGCAGCAAGTGCAACGCGACGAGGACGGTCGAGGTGGCGGCGCTGGGCCACGACGTGGTAGCGACCGTGGTGCCGCCGACCTGCCAGTCCGAGGGCTATACGGAGCACAAGTGCTCGCGCTGCGACTATGCGGAGGAGAACACGGACATCGTCCCGATCGACCAGAATGCGCACGACCTGGACTATGACAACGCGCACGTGCTGAAAGAGGCGACCTGCGCCGAGCCGGGCGTCATCCGCGTGACCTGCAAGCTCTGCGGCAAGCACGTCTACGAGAGCACGACCGCGGAACACAGCTGGGACGATGGCACGGTGACGAAGCAGCCCACCTGCACCGAGGAGGGCGAGATCGAATTCACCTGCACCGTCTGCGAAGCGACGAAGACGGAGCCCATCGATAAGCTGGAGCACGTCTGGAGCGAAGAGAAGGTGAAGGATGACGGCGTGACGATCTATCGCGAGTGCACCCTGTGCCATGAGGAGGAGATCCTGGGCATCGTGGGTCATGAGCATCAGAGCGAAGTCATCCCCGGCGTGCCGGCGACCTGCACGGAAGCGGGCCTGACGGAGGGCGAGAAGTGCTCCGTGTGCGGCGAGATTCTCGTGGCGCAGGAAGAGATCCCGGCGCTGGGCCACACCGAGGAGGTTCTCCCCGCGGTGGCGGCGACCTGCACGGAAGCGGGCCTGACGGAGGGCGAGAAGTGCTCCGTGTGCGGCGAGATTCTCGTGGCGCAGGAAGAGATCCCGGCGCTGGGCCACACCGAGGAGGTTCTCCCCGGCGTGCCGGCGACCTGCACGGAAGACGGCCTGACAGAGGGCCAGAAGTGCTCCGTGTGCGGTGAGGTTCTTGTGGAGCAGGAGGTCATCCCGGCGCTCGGCCACACCGAGGAGGTTCTCCCCGCCGTGCCGGCGACCTGCACGGAAGCCGGCCTGACGGAGGGCGAGAAGTGCTCCGTGTGCGGTGAGATTCTCGTGGCGCAGGAAGAGATTCCGGCGCTGGGCCACACCGAGGAGGTTCTCCCCGGCGTGCCGGCGACCTGCACGGAAGACGGCCTGACAGAGGGCCAGAAGTGCTCCGTGTGCGGTGAGGTTCTTGTGGAGCAGGAGGTCATCCCGGCGCTCGGCCACACCGAGGTGGCGGTGCCGGAGGTGCCGGCCACGGAAACGGAGCCCGGCACGACGGCCGGTACGAAGTGCTCCGTGTGCGGTGAGATTCTGAGCGGCTGCGAGGTGATCCCGGCAACCGGGCATATTCATCAATACGTTGCGACCGTCACGGCTCCGACCTGCACGGAGGGCGGCTACACCACATATACCTGCGCCTGCGGCGACAGCTATGTGGCGGATGAGACGCCTGCGACCGGGCACGATTACAAGCTGGTGAGCACGACGTTCAACAGCGACTATACCAAGGTGACCTACACGTATGAATGCGCCAACTGTGGCGATTCCTACACGCAGGAGCTCGATGTATAACAGCAGCACGGCTGGGATACGATCGACCAGGGCCACAGGGTACCCCGCCAAGGCGGAGTGCCCTGTGGCACCACCGGATTGTGGAAAGAGAGGACGCATGACAAAGAAAAGCGCTGGAAACATCCTTCTTGTCCTGCTTGCTCTGTGTCTGCTGGCGTCCGCTTGCGCAAAGGCGCCGGTTGACGGCGGCGAGCAGTTGGGCGACACGCTGCAGATGACGCAGGAGGATCAGGAGCTGATTGCGGAGATTGGGGATGACGTTCACCTCGTGGCCGACGACGATTTTGCAAAGACCATCCAGGCGCTGGCCGTGAACACGGCGGCTTGGGAAGGGACGGTCTATGAGGTAGAAGGGCTTCTGACTTACGTGGATGTGCACGGGGAAGCAGTGCCTTATGTGTACCGGAACTATGCGCCAAACAACGGGGAAGAGACGCAGATCGGCATCCAGCTCCGGTATCTGACCGGGGAACCTGCGGAGGGCACCTGGATCCGCGTGGTCGGGATCGTCGCGCTGGAGGAGCATGACGGCCACGCCCACGCTGTGCTCGATGTCATTGCGGCGGAAACGACGAAGACGATGGGGAAAACCACTGTTCAGGGATAAGCAATACGAAGGGAGGAGACATATGCATATGAAGACGAGCAAAGTGCTGGCTCTGGCGCTTGCCCTGCTGCTGGTGCTGGGATGCTGTTCCGTGGCGCTGGCCGATGGCCAGTATACCATAACGTACGCCATCTACGGGCAGGCCGGCGTATACACCACGCAGACGGTGACGGCTGGCGACCCGCTCGGCACGCTGCCCGCGGCCCCGACGGTGGCCGGGAAGGTGTTTGTGCGCTGGTTCCGCATGGAGGGCGCCAATCGGGTGACGGTAGATGCGTCGTATGTGCCGACGGGCGACATGACGATCCTTGCGGAAATGGCCGACGCGCCGGAGCCGGCGACGTATCAGATTACGTACGTCATTTATGGCCAGACCGGCCAATACACCCAGCAGACGGTGACGGCGGGCGACCCGCTCGGCACGCTGCCCGCGGGCCCGACGGTGGCCGGGAAGGTGTTTGTGCGCTGGTTCCGCATGGATGGCAGCACGCGGGTGACGGTGGATGCGTCGTATGTGCCGACGGGCGACATGACGATCCTGGCCGAGATGGCCGACGCGCCGCAGCAGATCACGGCCAGCATCACGCAGCAGCCGCGCGACGCGATCGTCACGGAGGGCGAAAAAGCCGTGTTTACGGTCGCCGCCGTGTCGGCGCCCGCGGGCACCGCGCTCCGGTACCAATGGTATCGCTCCACGGACGACGGCAAGACGTTTACCGCCATCAGCGGCGCGACCGAGGCTACGTACACTTCTTCGGCGACTACGCTGAAAAACGATGGGTATCAATACAAGTGCGCTGTCACGCCGCAGGCGCAGGGGGCGTTGCAGGCGGAATCCGCCGTGGCCAAGCTCTTTGTCCGGGAAGCGGGCGATCCCGGCTCGACCGTGCCGGAGACGGGCGATAGTCCCATGCTGTATATCTTTGTGGCTATTGCTGCACTTTGCACAATTGGTCTGGTCACATCCCCCCTGCTGAAGCGCAGAAACGGCTGAATCAGCCGTGCGCTTTGGCCGACCGGACCCTTCCGGGGATGCTCGTTTTGGCAACGCGCATCCCCCCTCCCAGTTTTTGTGAAAGCGCCGCATTGTGCGGCGCTTTTGCTCCTATTCAGGGCTGCGTATGGGGCGGGCGCGTCGGTGGCTACCGGCGCGCCCGCCCCGTCTGTATTGCCCGGCCGCGGCGCGGGCGGGGGTGGGGGTAGCGGTAAAGTTACCGGCAGCGACGGGTCCTGCACCGGCAGCCGCAGGTCGGCGCCGACATGTTTTGCAGGATGTCGAGGCACTCGCCAAAGCGCTGATAGTGTACGATCTCACGCTCGCGCAGGAAGAACAGCGGCTCGATGATCTGCTCGTTGTTCGTCATGTTCATCAGGTGCTCGTAGGTCGCGCGCGCCTTCTGTTCTGGTACGACTGCGTAAGAACAAACAACGCCGGAAACCCGCATAAACACTGCATTTTTGTTAGCACGAGCCTTTTCCGGCTGCGTTTGCATAAGAACAACTTGTAATCAAAAACGATAGGACAAGCTGTTTTCAACTGAAATTGTACCGCACAAGCGGCGTTACTGAACCCCTTTTAGGGGAAGAGTAACGCCGTTTTTTATACCCGCAGGAGAGGTGCGCAGCCGGAATGTATTTTCAGAGGGCGAGCGGCAGGCACCTGAACTGTTCATGCGGCAGAAGCCGAGATCCGACCGCTTCAATCCGGTTGTGCCGAAGGTGATGAAGATTGCGGGACTTGCCGTTTCTACCGCCCACAATGGAGGTATCGCTTGCACCGCATTTTTCAAGGATATGCAGAGTTTGTACATGAAGTCAAAGAGAGGGAAATGACCATGCCAAAAGTAATTGCCATCGCCAATCAAAAAGGCGGCGTCGGGAAAACCACGACTACCGTAAACCTCGGGATCGGGCTTGCAAGGCAAGGAAAGAAAGTATTGCTCATCGACGCAGACGCACAGGGCAACCTTACGGATTCTCTCGGCTGGAATGAACCGGACAAGCTGCCCGTATCCCTTGCCAGTATCATGACAAAGATCATACAGGACGAACCGTTTGAACCGGACGAAGGGATTTTGCACCATGCGGAAGGCGTAGACCTCATGCCTGCCAACATCGAATTGTCGGCTATGGAAGTATCGCTGGTAAACACCATGAGCCGTGAAATCGTCCTTAAGAACTATTTAAGCGAAGTGAAGCACAAATACGATTATGTCCTCATCGACTGTATGCCAAGCCTCGGTATGATTACCGTCAACGCGCTTGCCGCCGCAGACAGCGTTATCATTCCCGTGCAGGCGCACTATCTCCCGGCAAAAGGCATGGCACAGCTTTTGCAAACCATAAACCGTGTAAAGAAAAACATCAACCCAAGTCTGAAAATAGACGGCGTTTTGCTGACCATGGTGGACGCGCGTACCAACTTTGCCAAAGACGTTTCATATTTGCTCCGTACCAATTATGGCGACAAGCTGAAAATCTTCAAGACAGAGATCCCGCTTGCCATTAAAGCAGCCGAAACCAGCGCGGAAGGCAAAAGCATCTATTTACACGTTACACGACAAAAACGGCAAAGCGGCTTTGGCATATGAAGCGCTAACAAAGGAGGTGATGAATCATGGCAAGCAGCGTTCGGAACATGAGGCTGGCTTCAGTAGATGACCTGTTTTCTACCGAAGAAACCCGGCAGGCAGAAGCGCGGCAGCAGGGCGAACAAATCTTGACCGTACCTATTGCAGAAGTGCATGACTTTGAAAACAACCCTTATCAAGTACGGCATGACGCTGAACTGATGGATATGGCGGAAAGCATTGCGCGTCTCGGGGTACACACGCCCTGCCTTGCCCGCCCGCGCAAAGACGGCGGGTATGAACTGCTATCGGGACATCGGCGCAAAGCAGCCAGCATGATTGCAGGAAAGGATACGCTGCCTATCATTGTGCGGGATATTGACGACGATACGGCGACAATTCTCGTGGTAGACGGCAACATTCAAAGGGAAACCATTTTGCCAAGTGAAAAGGCAAAAGCATATAAAATGAAGCTGGAAGCCATAAAAAGACAAGGAGAAAGAAGTGATTTAACTTCCACGCAACTTGCGGGGAAGTTAGAGAGTGCTGACATAATTGGGAAAACAGCAAATATTAGTGGAGACACTGTGCGCCGCTATATCCGCCTGACCGAGTTAATCCCGCCCCTATTGCAAATGGTGGACGATAAGAAAATGGCTTTTAACCCTGCTGTGGAACTCTCGTACCTCTCAAAAGAACTGCAAACCGACCTGTTTGACGTGATACAAGCCGAGGAATGCACGCCCTCTTTGTCGCAGGCGCAGCGCATGAAAGCGGCAGCGCAGAAAGGAATTCTTGATAGAAACGGCATGGAACTCGTGATGCAGGAAGAAAAGCCGCAGCAAAATAGCATTACGATTAAAGGTGACAAACTGGATCAGTATATCCCGCGTGACTACACGCCGAAACAGCGAGAGGAATTTATCGTAAAGGCTTGCGAATACTATCATAGCTGAATCCGAGCAGTTTTCATTGTCCTTCGTCCTCCCCCGGCTGCAGGCGCGCAACCTGTGTCCGGAACGCATCGAGATAGCTTTCCAAATAGCGAATGTGCGCGCAAATCTCTTCCTCCGGCCAGTCCGAGAAGGCCGCGCTCTCCGCCGCATACAGCCGCGCGACGGTTCTCTGCGCGAGCGCCTCGCCCGCCGCCGTCAGACAGGCGCGCTTCTCCCGCCCGCCGGCGCGTTCCAGATAGATCGTCCCCTCGCGCTCGAGCTTGCGCAGGGCGGAGTTGACCGTCTGCTTGCTGAGCCCGGACTGCCGGCAGACCGCCGTAAGCGCGCAGCTTCCGCCGCCATCATAGAGCGCATACAGCACGCGCAGCGCGCTGTCCGACAGCCCGAGCCGAAGCGCCGCCTGATGGTAGAGCGCATCCATCTCCGCAAAAATCCCGTTGATCCGATGCAGCCTATCAAAGCTGAGATGCTCCATCTTCCTTCCTCCCAGTACGAAATCGTACGTTCGATAGTCTAATACAACTTTTCTTTCTTTGTCAAGCGCATGCACATACAGAAAACAGAAAGAAACGCCGCCACGCTGCATGTTTCGGTTGTTCGACCCACAGCGAGCCGCCGAAACCGCGGCGGTTTCGGTCAACCGTTCGCTCCGGCGCGGCGTATCCCCCGCCAATGCGCATCCACCATCACTTTCCGGGCATTGACGCATATGAGCATATGTGCTAATGTGTATATTATAGAAATCGGATCTGCGACCTAACCCAAGTACCAAATCCCTGACAGAAAGGAATTCACAACATGAAACGAGTTTTGTCCGTCCTTTTGTCGCTGCTGATGCTGCTGTCCCTCGCAGCCTGCGCTGCACCCGCTGCCGCCGTACCCGCAGAGGAACCCGCAGCCCCCGTACAGGAGCCTGCCGCGCCCGTGGAAGAGCCCGCAGCGCCCGCCCCTGCGCCTGTTGTCGTGCCCGCCGAAAGCACTGCGCGCCGCGACAGCGCGGAGATCAACGCCAAGTATCTCGCCTACCGCTATGACATCGCGTTTGACGGCGCTGAAGTCACCGGCGCAGCGCTGAATGCCGCGCTTGAGAAGCTCGGCGTAGAACCCGTCCTTGAGAACACCGCCGCCGCCGGCGCGGAGGATCTGCTGACCGCCGCCATCGCTGCCGCGGAGATGACCGAGCTCTATCGCACCTATTCCGCAGAAAAGGCCGCTGCGCGCCTGGATGCCTATGGTGCGCCCGCTGTGGAAGGCGACGCCGCGCTGTATGCCTGCGCGCTGGACTGCGGTCTGCTGACCGCCGCTGAGGCCGCCGCGCTCGCAGAGAGCGAAGCCGTGACTGCGGAAGATGCAACGAACCTGCTCGCGCTCGCCGTGGAGCTGTCCGGCAAGGGCCGCAACTTCCTCGGCTACTCGGATGATCCCGACATCACGCAGCGCATCTACAATGCCTGGAGCAACATCCCGCGCTATGACAATCCTGAGCTCAGCGATCTCGGCATGCAGATCCTGCTCAAGGGCATCACCTCCGGCTATACGCTCCAGTACGACGCCTACGAAGCGCAGTTCCTCCCCGAACTCGCCATGCGTTATGGACAGGACGACATCAAGCACGCCGCGCAGCTCGTCGCGCTGCTGAACAGCGAGGATATGGTTGTCAAGCTGCAGCTTCTGCCGAAGATCTCTGTCTATGAATACCTGCTCGAGTGGGGTCCCATCCCCGAGCCCACCCCGACCTACGAGGTGCGCCCTGTAGAGGATCGCTGGTTTGTATACACGCTTGAGTACGATCTGCAGATGGAGTTTGTCTCCCGCGAGGATATGCTGCGCTTCAACAGCATCATTCTCGAATACGCCAAGAAGAACGATGACAACGCCGAAACGCAGGAAGGCCTGATCTATTCCTCCTGGTGGCAGCCGCTCTACACGACCGAGCTTACAAACGACATGCCCGTGGGCGATGACGAATACCAGATCATCGCAGAGCTGCTCATCACAAACGGCAGCGGCTATTCCCTCAACCCCGGCATCCCCGCCACGGAGATGGATCGCATCGTAAGCGAAACCAGCGCCCTGAACGAAAACTGCACCTGCACCGCTTTCGAGGTTTGGAGCAACGCCGCGTTCTATCGCTACCTCATGGGAACGGACTATCAATAAGTTCCGGCCCCAGGAACCCCGGCGCAGTTCCGACGCAAGCAAAACCACCCGTCAACCGGGTGGTTTGCTTATTTGACTTTCGTCACATGCAGAAGGAAACGCCCCCAGGCGGGGGGACGTTTCAGCTGCGCAGGGCGCGGGCGCATCGCCGTCCGGACCGGCTTCCGCCGCGCCGTCCTCCCCGCGGAACGCAAACGCCTCGTCGGAGCATATTCGCTCCGCGCACACCTTGCCAAACTCCAGATCCGTAATGAACCACGGGGGTTTCCTCCCAGCGCTTTTCGTCTCGTCAAAGCAGCGGCTCGTATATGTGTCGCGATGCACCCGAAAGATGGCATAGGGCGCGGACATGAGCCGATCATACGCCGGGCGCCGGCGCGCGGACGCGTCGTCCTCCTGAAACAAGGCGCAAAACCTTCGCAGTTCTTCCTGCTGCTCCGTAGCGTTTCTCTTCCTTTGGTCATCAGCGATGGCGCGCTCGACCTCCTCCGCGGCGACCTCCTCCGTCTGCATGCCGCGGACGGCGGGTTCGTTCATGCGTCCCGAATCTTACTGAGATATGGGCACCAAGCAGGATCTTCGCGAAATGGTAGAGAGAGCGCACACCTTGGGGGTCCGTGTCATCCTGGATGGCGTGTTCAACCATGTCAGCAGCAGTCATGAAATGTTTCAGGATGTGCTGCAACATGGCGAGCATTCTGCATACTACACCTGTTTTTATAATCTGCCTGATCGTCCCAGTATTCCAAAAGATGGTGCAATCCCCGAATACACCTGCTTTTCCTATGTATCCAATATGCCGAAAACCAATACGGCCGACCCATATCTGCGGCAGTATTTCTGTGATGTGGGAGCATATTGGATCAAAGAGTTTGATATCGACGGCTGGCGACTGGATGTGGCAAACGAATTGGATGACGGGTTTTTGCGTGCGTTTCGGTCGGCGGTAAAAGCGGTGAAGCCCGATGCTCTCCTTGTGGGAGAGGTTTGGGAAAACGCAGCGCATTATCTGAACGGCGATATGTTGGACTCTGCCATGAATTATGACTTCCGCCGCTATTGCCGCAGGTTTTTTGCGGAGGAAGCCGTCAGCGCAGAGGTCTTTGATGCAAATATTTCCACACTGCTGCTCCGCTATCGGGAACCCGCCTTGTTTGCACAGCTGAACCTGTTGGACAGTCATGATGTCAGCCGATACCTGTCGCTGTGCGATCAGGATATGGACAAAATGGAGCTGTCGATCCTGTTTCAAATGACCTTTCCCGGTATGCCCTGCGTGTTTTACGGCGACGAAAAGGGCGATCAAAAAGAAAAAGAATGAGGAGGAATAATGAATGGAATTAAAGACAATACTGGCGATTGTGCTTTGCCTTGTAATCGTAGGCGGAGCAATTTTTTTGCACATGAGAAAAAAGAGTAAGTAAATGCATTGTGCCGGGAGGGCTTTTACCCTCCCTCGCATATGATATAGCACAAAGGCAATAGCTTGTACCGAAAAAGTTTTTGGGTATTTAGTCCAAAAACCTTTGTATTTTCAAATGTTTTTGGATATAATATCGGCAAGAATATTTCGGAGGTGTGCTTATGCCCATTAGAATAGAAAGAAAAGAGTATCTGGAGAAACTCATCGCTTTTCGGGATAAGCAGGTCATAAAGATTATAACGGGAGTGCGGCGATGTGGGAAATCCACTCTCATGGAGCTTTTTCAGGATTATTTGAAAAGCCAGGGCGTGTTGGAGGAACAAATTGTTGCCGTAAATCTTGAAGATTACGACTTCTACGAATTGCGCAATCCGAAAAAACTGCACACATATATCAAAGAACGCCTTGTCCAAGGAAAGATGACATATATTTTTCTGGATGAAATACAGCATTGCGAGGAATTCCCGGAAGTAGTTGACAGCTTGCACATAAAAAAAGATGTTGACATATACCTCACTGGCTCCAATGCCAAAATGCTTTCCAGCGAAATAGCAACCCTCATATCCGGAAGGTATGTTGAAATATCCATGTTGCCGTTATCCTTCAAGGAATATGTTTTAAGTACGGGCAGCACAAGCGAGCTGGCGAGAAAATATACTGCGTATGTGGAAACCAGCTCTTTTCCATATGCCCTCCAATTAGCGGGACAGCCCAAAGAACTTCGGGATTATCTCGACGGAATCTATAATACGATCGTCGTAAAAGACATCGCCCAGCGCAACAAAATACCTGATCCCATGATGCTGGAAAGTGTACTGCGGTTTATATTTGACAATATTGGCAATCAGCTTTCGACAAAAAAGATAGCGGACACCATGACTTCCAATGGGCGAAAAATTGATGTCAAGACGGTGGAAAAATACCTTAAGGCATTGATGGAAAGCTATATTGTATATCAGGCAAAGCGATACAATGTTAAAGGCAAACAGCACTTAAAGACACTTGAAAAATACTATGCGGTAGATATCGGACTTCGTTATTTACTGTTGGGCACCAGTTCTTCTGATGTGGGTCATATTTTGGAAAACATTGTGTTCCTTGAACTGTTGCGCAGAGGGAGTGAGGTATTCATAGGGAAAATAGATGATCTGGAAGTTGATTTTGTGGCAATGGACGGCAAGCAAACAACATACTATCAAGTGGCAGCCTCCGTGCGGGATGAAAAGACTTTGGCTCGAGAGCTTGCCTCTCTTGAGAAAATCTCCGATCACTATCCCAAAATCGTATTGACATTGGACGAAGACCCGCAGGCGGATTATAACGGGATTCGTAGAATAAACGCACTGGATTGGCTTATGGGGACTGTCAAATAAGCATATTGTTTCAAAACCTGGAAGCAGAAGAGCGCTATGGCGCTCTTTTTTCATACAAAAGTTTGAAAGGAGATTTTGCAATGAAAGTAACAGAAAACAATCAAGGGTATAACATTATCGAACGATTTCACATAGGCGCGCAGGGATTTGTACTTGGCGAAAATCCAAATGCGCCGCAGCCTTATGTCACCTGGCAATGTCGCACCGACGCCCCTAACCACTTCTTTTGGGGACAGTACTTTTCCGAAAAAGAGATCTATGAAGGCGATCTTGAAAGTTTGGAAAGCCCTCTCCCCAATTGGTCAGACGTAATCGCCATATATGCAGCCAAAACGAGTCTTGATCCCGAAAATCCTGCTGACGTAACCGTTGTAGATGAAGAAAATATCGAACGCTTAAAAGAAGTCTTTTATGATATGAACAAGGTTACATATCGTGCAGAGGAAGAAACCGAAACGATTATTATGACTGATGAAACGGGAGCGGCTGTTCTTGATGATGATGGCGACCCCGTCACACAGGAGATTACGACGCGCTATATTTATGTAAACGTGATCAGCGCAGATTATCTGGAAGCAGCAGAACAATACGCGCTTACGGAAGATCAAAGCCAAATGCTGTCAGAACTGATGCTACCGGACTATTACCCTCTCTTTGCAGAACTGCTGGGAGATACCGTTGGTGATGGCGGCGAATATGGTTTTGGACTTAACATCAACCCCGACCTTCCTCCCAATACGCTCGGCGCACAAATTGTAGAAGCCGCGAAAAAGTATATTGGACGCAGTTATTCCAGTATGGATTGTTCCAAACTGGTACGCACCGCCTACAACGATTGCGGGCTGACCTCCATGAATGGCAAGTCCTCTGTCTACATGGCGAAAGCCTGTGAGGAAATGGGCGTGCTGTTCACCGATCCCGCACAGCTCCAGGCGGGTGACCTCATTTTCTTTTCCCGCTATGATCCTGGCAGAGGACCCGAATACTGCGGTGATATTGGGCGCTGTGGCACGGGCAAGTGCAAACGCTGGATGCACATTCACCACGTTGCCATCTACATCAACGACGAGTTCCTGATCGACAGCACCGGCGGGGAGAACAGCGTGCAGATCCGCGAGCATTGGGGAGTGGATACTGCAAAGTGGAAATGGTGCTGCTTTGGCAGACCGACCACTTAATCGGAAGAAGGAGGTTATCAGGATGAAAAAACAGATTGTCATAAGGGCGGCGGTACTCGCCGCCCTTTCGCTGGCCGCTGCAATTCTGACGGTGTTTGCGTTTGACGGACGGGACAACGGCACCGTACAGGCCGTTCGCCCGATGCCGGAATCGTACCACGTGCTGCCGCTTGCCAATTCCATGGAATCTGCCGTAGCCACTTCGCCTGCACCATTGCACGGAGAAGCATTGCCGACCGTTTCGCCTGAGACGACAGTCTCCATCCCCGTCTCGGGGACGGAACGGGAAGGCGTTCTATTCACCCTGATCGTGGCTGGGGAATCTGTCCCGGTTGCTTATGGCGTAGAGGAAGCAACGCTTACAAGGATGCCGGGTTGGCTTCCCTCGTCCGCTCTCCCCGGTCAGGACGGCATGTGCGTGGTTTACGGCCACCGCAACCGGAACCATCTCAAAGCGCTGGAAAATGTGGAGCGCGGCGATGCGATCACGGTTGCGATGGATGGCGTCGCTTATGTCTATACTGTTTCGGACATTATGATCTATGACAGCACCGACGATTTCCGGCTTCCTACTATGGACGGAAAGACGCTTGCGCTGGCAACCTGCTATCCGTTCCGCTACTCGGGACATGCACCGGGGAAGGTTGCCTTCCTCCTTTCGCAACAAGATGACGACTTTAACCAAGAGAATAGCGACCGATACGATCGATGATGGAACCGTCCACTGCGGATACGCTGCAAAGGCTCGTGTTGTCCCGCGCCTCTGCCTGCCAGAGCTGCAGCTCTTCATCGAAATAGAGCATACCGCTTGGTGTCTGCACAGAAATGGTGCCGTAGAACTCCCACGCAGGGATGACGGCGGTGGACAGATTCCGTCCCATGCAACAGATGTAGCCCAGCGCGATGCGGTCGATGTGAAGCATCACTTGCTCTGACGGCACGCCCGCAACGCCATCGAGCCGGTATGTCTGCTTCCAACGCTCAAGCGCCAGCTGCTGCGCCGTCGCCAAATCGATTAGGCGTAGTGCGTTGCCGGTGACTTCGATAGACGCAGGAGACTGCCAAATGAACTGCAACACGCCGGTTTCATCAATTATGAATTCGATGTATTCCTGATGATGGTCTGGCGCATTCATACGTGCCGTACCGAGTGTGATTCGGTCATTGTCAAGCTGTGGCAGTCCGTTCACTGTCCGGGTGTATAGGAGTCGGTAGCCGGAAGATTTCATTTCTGCTGGCAGATACCCTTCGTAAAAACTGTGGTTGATTCGCTCGCTGCGAATACGGATCGGGACAAAAGCCTCGGCAATGCCTATGGTGTCCAAAACAGCCTGTGCACATGCCAATGCTTCATCCACCGTGATGGTGGGCTGCGGATCAACGACGTCGCCAGTGATGGATGGTAGCCCATAATTTTTGAAATAGATCAAAGGGTAAGGTTCGGTCAAGACCTGAAAATATGCGTCCCACTCCTTTCCCAAATCGGCCTGTAGGCTTCCGTCCGGATAGGTAAATAGCTTATTCCAATCAGCCGGCTGCTTTTCGGCAGGGGCTGAAGGAATTTTCTTCCGCGCGTCGTTCAGATATGCACGCTCATAGGCCAATAGTTCGTCGTCGATCCATCCTTCTGCCAGTGTGAGTAACGATTGACAGTAGCCGATGTAGGTGATGAGATTCTCCTGAGTTTCAGCCCACTGGTATGGTTGTGCGTTTCCACACAGTGCAGAATAAACAAGGCGAATTTCTGCCAACGTAAAGTCCCGCTCTGTGTAGCTGATGGCGGAGAATGTTTTCGCCGTCAAGTGGACAGGAGCGTCGATTACGACTTGCATACCAGATGGGAGGACGGTTTCCAACATGATGCGGTCGGGCGCTGAAACAGCGGTTGAGACCGGTTGGATACGGTTTTCTTGTGGTGTTGGTGCACAGGAGCATAAACAAGGCAGAAGCAACGAGAGTAATATAACGGTACATCTTTGGTACATATGGTGCATATCAAGCATATGATTCAAGGCGGATCATTGACTACTACTGGTGAGCCGCCCCGGTAAAGCGGGCCGTGCCGCTGATGTAGGCGGTCATGGTATTGTTTACATACGAAAAGCGATACCACTTAGCGGCGGAAAGCGTGCCTTGAATGCCGCCAAATGAAACAGAACTATTCCAATAGGTATTCGTTCCCCTATTTGAACTGTTTACGACTGTGCTACCATCATACAGCTCTATAGAAAAGCTTTGTGGCTTCGTAGACAGCTCAGTAGCACCTTCATTGTCGTATACCCTTAGTGAAAAAGAGGTTGACAGTCGACGGTCAGAATCAGGTTGATATTTATATCGTGAATCTATGCTCCAAATAAATGTTGCCGTTGTAGTATCTGTTAATGCGAGAGACGACCCGAAGCTGATGCTCAGCAAAATGACAAGAAAAGAAATGAAGATGATCCGACGAAATGATTTCATTTTGTTTCTCCTCCATACGTTCTTGTTATGATGTTTGCGCCGAGACCGGGGCCATACGGTAACGATTATCAGCATAACATTCCGAATTATCAACGTGTACCCTGTTCACATGGCTGCCTTTGATCTTTTCATAAATATAGACGTATCAAACCTCCAAAACGTGACACGATCTGAAAGTTTTAATTTAAAAAGAATGTTGATGAGACGATCATTGTTCATGTTTTAGTTACAATCTTGTGTCACAATTTGTACTTGCCAAAACGTCTAACAATTACAAAGAGACATCGATAAGCTTTAAGATGTTAAGACTCATTTCTAAATTACCAGTAGAAAACCAGAATTGTGGCAGCAAGGTGTAACGATTTACAAACGAGGAGGCACGGGAAATGAAGCAGTTGCGGCGTGTTCTTAGTATTGTTTTGGTGATCCTTATGGTATTTACCAGCTATGTGGCGGTTCCGGCTGCTGCACTGGCAAATGAAAATGAAACGCCGCCCGTGGCGATCGCAGGCGATGACGGGAATGCTTTGCCGGAGGAAGCGCAGGAGACACCGGAAACGCCACTTTCTGTCGCGCCGGAAGGTGGCGAAGAAACCCCGCTACCCATAGACGAAACGGGAGATGGAGCATCGGAACCGTCTGCAACGCCGGAAGGTGGTGGCACAACGACGGACGCCGGTTTGACCGACGGCATCACAGACGGCGAGGAATCGGCCGACGACGGTTTGTCGGCAGGACTGGACGGCGCATTGGAGGAGACACAGACCTCTGTGCTTGACAGCATACGGCAGCCGCTGGAAGCCATCACAATGGAGGAGTTTGAAGAACTGCTCGCCCTGCAGCCGGCGCTGACGGCGGAGGATATGGAGGCGTATCTCATCCGCACGGAGGATGAGGATGGCAGCGGCACAGTGGAGCTGTATCTTTCCCCGGTGCGCTACCAGACTGCGAGCGGCGCCTGGCGCATGATCGATCCGGAAATCTCGGTATCGACCGCAAACGGGAAGCAAACGCTTGCGAGCGCAGACGCGCCGGTGCGGATTGACTTTTTAACGAAAGTCAGTGAGGATCGGCTGGTGACGCTGTCGCGCGATGGATATGAGCTTTCGCTGGTACCGGTTCCTCAGACTGGCCTGTTGCGCATGGAAGCATATGACGTGCGCTATCTGACGGGGACGGCCACAGCAACCCGCGCCAGCGGCGACACGTCGGCCAGCCGCACGTCGTACGATGGGCTGCGCTATGAGGACGTCTTTGGAAACGGGATCGACCTAGTGCTGACGCCGACCGGTACCGGCTTGAAGGAGGACATCATATTCCCTTCTGTTCCCGGCCAAAACAGTTTCTCGTTCCTGCTGGACGCGGATGGATTGACGCCGGTACTGCGCGAGGACGGCAACGCCTATTTGCTGGATGGAGACACGTCTGAAATCGTCGCGGCGCTACCGTTGCCGGTGATGTACGACTCTTCCAATGTGGATTGCAACTTCTCCTATGAGATCGGCGTTACAATAGAGCAATTGCCGGACGGCAGGTATCTGTATACGCTGACGCCGGATCGGGACTGGTTGACCAGCAGCGACCGGGTGTACCCGGTCACGCTGGATCCGACGGTCACCTACAGTGGCGCAAGCTACATTGCCGACACGCACGTGACCGATCAGGCCAGCGGGAGGAAGAATTATCATACGGAAACCGGGCTGAAGATGGGCTGTATGTCCAACGGCGACCGGCTGCGCGTTTATTTTGACTTCACCAGCCTGATTACCGCCATCGGCACCAACAAGCAGATCACCGGCGCAACGCTGACCTGTTATGAAGAATATGTTGGCAACTCGGCTCCGTCGGTACGGTTGCATCAGGTGACCTCAAACTTTTCCATTTCCACCGTAACCTGGAATACGCAGCCGTCGTTTTCTTCCACGCATTTTTCCAGCACGGTGGTCAAAAACGTCGGTTCCTACAGCTGGGACATGACGGCAAAAGTGCAGGAATGGTACGGCAACAGCAGCGTCCTGCGCAAGATCGTCATGAAAATCCCAAATGAACATGAGGCGCGCTACAAACGGTTTACCTCGACCGAAGGGACGACCACGGCCAACCGCCCCAAGCTGGTCGTCACCTACAATTCTGCGCCCAATGCACCGACAAAGCCGAGCATTTCCTGGGCAAAGAGCGGGACGAAGGCCAACGTCACCGTATCGTGGAGCGCGGTTTCTGGTGCAACCGGCTATGATGTACAGCTGTACCGTGCGGGCACCCTTGTGCAAACGGTCAGCAGAACCAGCACCAGCTATACGTTTTCGAACCAGAACGATAACACGACCTATTACGCCAAGGTGCGTGCCAAAAACAGCGTGGGCAACTCCGCTTATACCCAGTCGAGCACGATTACGGTCAGCGATTTGACGCCGCCCGCAGCGCCGAGCAGCGTGACCGTGTCGCCAACGACATGGACGAACGGCAATATCACCGTGACGCACACGGCGGCAAGCGACGCTTCCGCAGTTACCTATCAATATGCGCTGAGCACGTCGAATACCACGGCGCCCACATCCTTTTCCGACCTGCCGTCACCCGGCGCACTCACGCATACGTTGACCGAACCGACCGTGGGTACGCGGTATGTGTGGGTCAGGGCCAAGGATGCGGCGGGCAATGTCGGATCGGCCAGGTGCTCTTCCACGCCATATAAGCGCGATACTACCGCTCCGACGATCACCGGCCCGACCGTCGCCGCCGATGCCGGCGGCATCGTGCAGGTGCGCGCCACGATCACCACAAATGCGGCGGATTTTGCCGGATGGGAGCTCGCCTATCATCTTGGCACGGGGACATCGACAGAGAAGACGACGATCGCTACCGGCACGGCAACCGTGACGGATGCCATTATCGCACGCTGGAATGTCACAGAACTTGCCAATGAACAGACCTATACGCTGACCCTGACTGCATGGGATCAGGCGGGGAACACGGCCAGCCAGACGGCTACCTGGACCAAGGCGGAAGGCAGCCGGGAGATAGACGCGGCACTGTCGCAGAGTGTGCAGGTTGATGGAGAAGCGAACGCATGGAGCGCTGCGTATGAAAAGGCCGATGCCGCCGATACGGCGACATACGGCGGGGCCAAACTCGTGGTGGACAACGTGGTGCGGGATACGCAGACGGCGGACGATCCGGCGCTGACGTTCACACTGCCGCAGAGCTTTGCCGAGGGCTCCACACATTACCTCTATGTCGTGGCGTTTGACGAGGCGGGCAATCCGGCTTACAGCTATCCGACCTACGAAAAGCAGAACCTGTTCTTGCCGGCGGACGAGGAGGACGCGCTCACGCTGGACGGCGTGACGGTTACGGCAGGCGTGGCGTCGCTGACGGGCGAAAGCGGGACGCTCATCACCCCGGCGCTGGAGCTGAGCGGGACGCTTTCTTTCATCGACCTGATGGTCAATCAGCAGGTGCCGGCTGGCGCGACCGTTGGCTATGAGGTGTCCGTGGACAACGGCGCATGGCAGCCGATTACGCCGGTTTCCACGGACGGCGGCGTGACGGTAACCCAAACGAACCGGCTGTATCTGTATGGCGGCGACACCGGCAGCAGCCTGCGCATACGGGTTACCATGGACCGGGGAACCGCCACGGCGTCGCCCACGGTCGACCAGATCTATGCCGAGGCGCGGTATATCTTTTATGGCAGCAGCGAGCTGATTCAGACGGCGTTTTCGACGGACGCACGCGGCTTTACGGCGCTGAACAACACGGAGATTCTCGCAAACGGCGGGCTGACGCTGTCCGATGCAGCCGAGACGGGCACGGTGCAAAGCACGCGGCGGCTGCTTGCCGGCGAGGCTGCGGCCACGCGGCTGATCGTGGACGCCAGCGTCCCGGACGGCGCGGCCATCACGTATGCGCTTTCCACAAACGGCGGCGCAACGTGGCAGGCCGTGCCCACGGTAGCCGCAGACGACCAGAGCACCTGGAACGGCGTTGCGCAGGGCGGCGAAGAAATCGTGCTTCGTGCCACGCTCACGGCGAATGCAGACGGCGAAAAGCCGGTGCTCAACAGCTGGTCGCTGGAGGTGCGGGCGGCCATGCCGGGCGAAGCGCAGACGGTGGCGCTGATCGACCCGCCGGACAACCTTTCCGCCTTTGCGGGCGCGAACAACCTGACCGTGCTGCGCTGGGCGCCGTCCGAGACGGAAGGCGTGACCTACAGCGTTTACCGCAGCGAAACGCCCTATTTTACCCTTTCCGACAGCGCGCTGGTCGCCAGCGGACTGACCGACTGCAACTGGTCGGACTTTAACCTGAACTATGGCAAGACGTTCTACTATCTGGTCGCCGCCGTAAAGGACGGGCGCGTCAGCGAGCCGACCAACCAGGCGGTTGGCACGGTCGTCACGGAGGGCGAGCTGGAGAAGCAGCTGGGGCTGCAGGACTACTGGAGCTATGCCCAGTTTACAACGGACAGCGGCGCGGGGTATGTGAACGTCGCCAATGGCAACGTGGTGTACCAGACAAGCGATCTCGTGGTTGCGGACCCGTTCTTTGCCATGGCCATGCGCCGGACGTTTAACAGCCAGACCATGAGCAAGACGGCGCTGGGCGTCGGCTGGGATTTCTCGTTCAACACCGTGCTGATGCGCGAGTATGACGCCACGGGCGCGGAAGTGGGGCTGATCCTGAAGGATGGCGACGGTTCGCTGCACCGTTTTGCGTTGCAGGAAGACGGCACCTATGCCAGCGCGCCCGGCACGCGCATGGCGCTTGCCTACGTCGAGGGGACGGAGGACGCGCCGGCCGAATACACGATCACGCGCAAGGACAACGTCACGTACCATTTTGACGCGCAGACCATGCGCCTCAAATCGTTCACCAACCTGGCGGGCGCGGTGCTGACGCTCTCCTATGATGCGCGCGGCAACGTCGTGGAAGTGGCAAACAGCGTGGGCGACAAGCTGACGCTTGCCTACAAGGTGCAGCGCACGGGTGCGCAGACGCGCTCCGCCGGGACAGGCACCGTGAGCTACGAAGAGGTGCTCCCCAACGAGGCGGATTACCTGTATGTCAACGAACATATCGACATGCTCGAGTCGTTCACCTGGACGAGTACGGAGGGCGACCAGCCCAGCATCACGTTCACCTATGCGTATGACGCGCAGGACCGGCTCATCTCGTCCTCCCACGCGCTTTCGGGCAACAGCGCGTATACCGAGACCTTCACCTATTCGGAGGCCGGCCTCTCCTCGATCAAGAACCCGGACAACCGGGTGTACACGCTGACGTATGACGACGCCGGCCGGCTGACCGGCCTGTCGTACCCGGGCGGGCAGGAGTCGGCCGGGTTTGTGTACGGCACGAACACCACCGAAGTCCAGACTAAAATTGGGACGGACGCGGCGTATACCGTCGCCACCTACACCTATACGCCGGCGACCGGGGTGGTCACGGGGTGCGAGGACGCGGACGGCCACGCCGTCAACTACACCTATACCGCCGACCTGCTGCTCTCCTCCGTCAGCTATACCAATCTGGTGGAGGGCGTGCTGAATGAAACGCCCGTCGTGCAGAGCTACACCTACGACGCCACGACGCGCGACCTGACGCGCGTGGCGGTCACGCAGGGGGAGACGCTCCTGGGCGAAACGCTGTATCAGAACTATCAGTACAACCAGCCGAAGACCGTGAAGGTCAAAAACGGCAGCGGGTATCAGACCACGACCTACACGTATAACGCCGCCGGGCAGGTGCTGACGGCGGTCGACCCGGAAGGCAAGACGACCACGAACGCCTACAACGACTATGGCTACCTGATCGCCACGACCGACCGCAACGGCGGGTATATGTCGTACGCCTATGACGCGAAAGGCCGTGTGATCACCATATCGAGCGCCAACGGCGCGGGGCAGACGCCGTTCTCCGTCGTACGCTATACGTATGACGATTATGGCCGCACCGCTACGGCCGCGACCGACGGCATGGACGACACCGTGACATATGAGTACGACTGGCGCGGCCTGCTCATGAAAAAGACGTATGGAAACGGCGCGTATGAGGCATATACCTATACCACGGCGGGCCTTACGCTGACGGCGCGCGACGTGGAGGGCGTGGTCACCACCTATACGTACGACGATATGGGCCGCGTGAGCACGGCGCGCGTTGGCGCGGGCAGCGGCGCGTTGACGACGGCCTATACCTATCTGGGCGGCGACGGCAACGGCGTGCGCCGCGTGACGGTCACGGACCCGGAGGGGCGCGCGACGACCACGTGGTACGATGAAAACGGCCGCGCCGTGCGGCAGTCGGGCGGCGGGGTGACGGTGGCCTACCGCTATGACTACATGGGCAACCAGACCGTGGTGGAGACGCTCGGGGGCACGGCGGGCAACCGCGTGGTGCGCGCCGAGTACGACGCGCTGGGCAACCAGACGCTGACGGCGGCCGTCGCCGCAGCGAACCGGACGAAGCTGGGCAGCCACGGCGAGCGGCTCAGCGGGTACGACGCGTCGGCAGATTTGACAACGTCGTCGGCCTATGATATGTTGGGGAACAACACCTCCGTTACCGATGGCCGCGGCACGACCACCACCTATACCTACGACGCGCTCTCCCGCCTGACCGGGGTGAGCCAGCCGCTGTCCACGGGCGTGACGGCCACGACGGCATATGCGTACGACCAGAGCGTGACGGGCGGCGTGGCAAACACGGTGACGAGCGCCAACGGCGTGACGACCACGTCGGTGTTCGACCAGAGCGGGCGCAAGCTGCGCGACGTGGTGACCGACCCGGACGACGCGACGGAGAGCGTGACCACGTCGTATGCGTACGACGCGCACGGGCAGGTGACGTCCGTCACGCGGGAGGACGGCAGCGTCGTGCGGTATGCGTACGACGCGGTGGGCAACGTCGTGAGCGAGCGGTACTTTGCCTCCGCTACGGCGGCGACGCCGGAGATTGCGATCACCTATACGTATACCGACAGCGGCGGGCGGCTCATGAGCGCGGAACAGGTGACCGGCAGCGGGGAGACGCAGCAGAGCGTGACCACAGCGTATTCGTACGACCAGTACGGGCGGGTGACGCAGCAACGGCAGGAGACGGATGCGGAGGCCGGGGCGCTGACGGTGAACTACCGGTACAACGGCGCGGGGCAGGTGACGTCGGTCTCGTATGCCAAGGAGAGCGCGCAGGGTGCGGTGGACCCGGGGAA